>Ga0180007_10000078_pt1 | contig 166696 bp, 185 predicted proteins | sample MM_PC_MetaG_FD_121122 | JGI IMG/M metagenome (GOLD analysis project Ga0180007, IMG submission 121122) | Groundwater microbial communities from the Aspo Hard Rock Laboratory (HRL) deep subsurface site, Sweden - MM_PC_MetaG | ecosystem: Environmental > Aquatic > Deep subsurface > Groundwater...
GCATTACAAACCGCCTCGTGAATCTACCAAATAAGAAAATAACGTTTTACTTCTTCTACTGACTATGGACTCGAGATCTTCACTCAGGCGCAGAACAGAGGCCGTGAGCGGGTATTTGACTCATTTTGTGGAAAGCACCTTAGAAACGTACCTAAATGGGAGGGGAAAGGTTGTTTTTATTGGACGCTCATCTCGACCCTTCTACAACATTGCATCAACATATACAGAGAGTGATATTGAGTTTATTGATGTGCCAAGAAAGCTTCTCGAGCAAAATCCCGATGATCTCGTGTTTCAGTATTTGGAAGATAGCGGCGCTTTCGCTGATGATACTGTAACACTTGTTGATGATGGAGGAAGAGGATATTTTATGAGAAAATTAAGAGGTGTTATTGAACGAGAATCAAGAAACACAATTGACGTGACATCTCAGACGCTTTTCTGTCTTGATCCACGACAACCATGTCGTTTGTACCAACATCCTTCTGAAGCCCCTTATATTGTGAGATCCCTCCTCTTTCTCGGCAAACAACCACATCCATACCGATTAACAGGCGAGTTAGTTGAGAAAGATGGTGTTGTTTCTGCTGTTTCCTATCCAACATCCCTTTCCGAACAAAAAGATGCTCAAGAAGTAACATCTATTCTAAAAAACAAAGCCCTCTCGAACGCAAAACGTATTTTCTGTTGAAGAGTTCCATCAACCAGCAGCCGCCAGCAGCTGCGGAATAATGTCAACAATCCCGTTGATGAAGAACTGAACAGCAATCGCCATCACGATCAATCCCATCAGGCGTGTGACCACGAGCCGTCCCCCTTCCTTGAACACCTTGTTCACCCGCTGGGAATTCACCATCATCAAATAGGAGATAAGCAGCGTGACAATGATCCCTACAAACACCCCGGTCATGCTTAAAATCCCGATCGTATACCCGTACGTCTGCAACAACGCTGTTGCCTCAGTCATCAACACGACCGTGGTGATAATGGTTCCTGGCCCCGCGGTGAACGGAATCGACAACGGCATGAACGCGATGTTGTGGTAATCGACTTCCATTTCTTTTTCTGTATGTTTCGGGTTGAGCATGCTGATCGCCATGGTAAACAACAAGACCCCGCCGGCGATCCGGAAGGCCCCGATGCTGAAGCCGAACAAGTTGAATAACAATAGTCCAGTCAATGCGAAGAACACAAGGATGTACGCGGAATAGCGGATGGATTCGCGCGCCAAGAGGATCTTTTCCCGCTTTTTCCACCGTTCCGTGAGCGCGATAAACACCGCTGAGGTTGAAATCGGGTTCGAGATCACGAGGAGCGAGAGAATTGCCCCTGCAATAAATCCACCGGCAATGGTCAGATCGACCATACTGCTCTTTCGGACTCTGTCCTAATAAGAGGGCCACCGCCGGGATTTGAACCCGGACCAAAGGATCCACAGTCCCGTATGCTACCGTTACACCACGGCGGCCATTGTGTGTATTCTTCGACCAGTTGGCTATTAAGCTGTTTCGTGGGTAATGTCGACAATTACCGCCTCGGTGGCTTCAAGAATCACTTTGGGAGAGATTTTCAGGAGCGTGGTCCTGCTTCCCCCGCCACCGACAACCCACTCATGCTCCAGGATCTTCGGGTCAGCGAATGTTCGCAGCTGCTTCTGATGCCCGACTGGTGGCACGCCGCCAACGGAATAGCCAGTGAGCCGGGCAGTCGCTTCCGGTGCACAGAACGATACTTGTTGCACCCCAGCTGCTGCGCACAGTTTCTTGAAATCCAGTCGTAATGGTCCAGGGATAATGGCAAGCAACGGTTCATTATGTTCATCAACTAACACAAGTGTTTTCACATCCTGCGCAGGATCAAACCCTGCCTTTGCGACGTCCTCCACGGTCGCCACTGGCTGGTCCAACTCAAAAATTGTGTGCTCGATTCCCCGCTCTTTCAAATACAACACCAAACTTCCGGTGTCCATATCAACCAACAAGCGCACGGATCAGGTCTGGTGTTACTTCATTCAATGATGCAACCTGCCGGTCCGCCGCGCTCAAATCAGGATGGTACCGCGGATCAGGAACCCCGATCACTTTCATGCCTGCTTTTCGCGCGCCGCGGACCCCGTTCTGGCTGTCCTCGATGACCACGCAGGTCGCGGGCGGCACGTGCAGTTTTTCCGCAGTACGCAGGAAGATGTCTGGCGCTGGCTTCCCGTTCTCCACTTCCTCGCCGGTCACGATGACTGGGAACAGGGACCTCAGGCCGATCGTTTCAAGAATAACCATTGCAACCGAGCTGTGCGTGGTCGTTGCCACGGCAACCGGAAACACCGCGGCCAGCTGCCGGACGCATGCGATCGCGCCGGGCATGGGCTTGGCTTCATGCTGCGCCCGGTTCCTGACAATGAACCGTTTCCGTTCAACCAGCTCGCTCACGTTTCCCGGCATCCCTTCCTTTGCCAACAGGGCCCCGAAAAAGACCTCATCAGGCAATCCGTTCCCGTCTTCACTGTACCGGAAGGGAATGTTCAAGGAGCGTAAGATCACCTGCCGCGCCTCGAGGTGGATGTAGTTCGTATCGGAGAGGACGCCGTCCATGTCGAAGATGACTGCTGTCATAGTGTCGCTTTGCCCGGTGATTTTTATAAATCACCTGCTCCGCAGGACGTTGATTCGCTTGCAATATGGCCGGATGGCGCAGCGGGAGCACCAGGGACTGGTTGGATGGCAGATATTCTGTCCCCAAGTCACCAACACATCATTATACACGATCCAGTGTTTCTTAGGTAATTTCTTTCGTAACGCAAACTCGGTCTGCTCCGGTGTTTTTGTTTTTACGTATCCTAAACGATTTGAAATTCGGTGCACGTGGGTGTCAACACAGATGCCTAATTTATTGTAGCCAAGCGTCACCACAAGATTCGCTGTCTTTCTTACAACACCAGGAAATTTCAGCAGCTCGTCGATGGTGTTCGGTATGTTTCCACTATATTCATCGAGCAGAATGCTGCATACTTCATGCAACCGCTTCGCTTTCGCCTTGTAGAATCCGACGGGATAGATCAGTTTCTCAAGTTTTGAAATGGGAAGCTTCACGATAGCATGTGGTGTTCGTGCAACCGCAAACAGCCGTTTCGACGCAGCGGCTGTTGTTGCATCCTTTGTACGCAACGACAACAACGTTGACACCAAGACCCGAAACGGATTCCGGTGCCATGAATACTGTGTTACAATCGGCGTGACCAGGAATTTTGTTTCGCGTTTCAGAATCCTGATAACCGTGTCAACGTTCGTATTGTCCATACGCACACCGCTGTATTCACTTCTCGTCAGAGAATATTATTAAAATAATCAATACTAAATTTGTATATGGAAATAATACAAGGAATTCGCGGAGAAGCGTATGAAACCGGGTATGATATTCTTCAAGAGAGGGGAGCTTCTCTCGTTCCTGTATGCCCTGGCAATGGCCATTTTAATGCAAAAACAATTGACGAATTAATCAGAATAGCTTCTGAAAACTTCTCTGTGGTCATCATTTTCATCCCAGATAAACCAACAGAGCATACCTATCGAGCAATGGGATACACAGACGCAAAAGCCAAGCAAAAAGCCCGTCACCAAGGGAATAATCTCAGGAACAATACTATGAGAAGCATTGATAAAATAAGAGAGATTCGAGGGATCACCGTCCCCAAAATCATTAACTGGGTCAATGATGTTGAATCGCAAAACACATTCCAAGAGGAACTAAGAAAATTAAAGCAATTATACCATCAAAATGTTGCGTTCCATCAATTAGTTCGAAATGAAACACATTCTGTAATAAAAGAAAGAACATCAGAGGAGAATGATGTGCAAACCAGAATTGATGAAGGAATTAATTATGTGTTAGAAGAATTAGCATGGTTGACCACAAGCCCATCTCTTCTTGGGGTTTCCCACCTTGCCTACATCTATCATAAAGAATGGTTTCTTGATGATTTTATTGCAGGAAAATACGATGGGACGAAGAAAGAAAATCTCGGCTTTGTTATCATTCGTTGATTACGCAAAGTGCTTCCGCACGTCCAGCAGTTCCAGCGTCTTCCGGTTGCTGAACCCTTCGGTGACCCCGTGCCAGTGGGCGATCTTCTGTTCGCCGTGCTTCCAGCACAGAAACACCGTGTTCCCGTCTTTCTCATGATAGAAATCAATCAGGCCCGTGTGCACATCCTTCACAATTGCGCCGGTCTTCTGGATCTCTTCGACGTGCCCCTGAAGCGTGCGTGCCGCCTCTTCCCGTTCGCGAATTTTGGTGGTGTAGAGATGATGATCCACGTTTTTCTGTTCAGTGACCTCGTTCCCCCAAATGTCGAAGAGCAACCGAATGTCTGCCGTGAGACCGCTGATCCGTTCATTGACGCCAGAAATTTTCTCAAGGGAGTCTGCCAACTGCGGGATCAAGCTGTTCGCTTCTGAAAGTGTGAAAATTTTTGCCATACCCCTTTCTAAACGTTGCCTGCAAACCCTCTTAAAGGTTCGCCGAGGAGTGGCCCGCAAACGCTTTTAACATTCTCCGGCCAATCATTTGCCGATGACAGCCTTCCTGACGATTCTCCGACCGGCAAACGCCCTCATGGCAGTCCTGGCTGTCTTTGTTGGCGGACTCATCACCATGCAGGCCACGGCTTTCTCATCCCTTTCCCTTGGATTGGCCCTCCTTGCTGCCTTCCTCATCACGGGCGCCGGCAACGTCATCAACGATTACGTAGACATTGAGGCAGACAAGATCAACAAACCAAAACGGCCGATTCCCTCTGGCCGGATTTCTCCCAAAGGAGCGCTTACCTACGCCATCACCCTGTTTTTGGTTGGCATTGCGCTTGCAAGCCAGGTCAATCTCGTTGTCCTCCTGATTGCGGTTATCAACAGTTTAGTCTTGATCGGCTACGCGATCACCCTCAAACAACGTGCCCTTGTAGGCCATCTCGCGGTCAGCTACCTTGTCGGGTCCACATTCCTCTTCGGTGGTGCTGTGGCAGGGAACCTGAAATTGACCTTGATCCTTGCGCTGCTCGCTGGCCTGGCGAACTTCTCCCGGGAAATTATCAAAGCCCTTGAAGATGTTGAAGGCGACCGCGCCCATTTTCTGAAGCGTATGGTGAAGAAAGTTAGGAAAGAGATCGCTTCCCGGTTCAAGCTGAAAGGCGACAAAGTCGAACTTACCTACGGGAAACGTGTCCACCTGACCCTCGCAACCCTGTCACTCTTGCTGGCGATTCTCATTTCCCTGATACCGCTCCTGCTGCACATCCTGAACGAATCCTATCTCATTCCAGTAATGCTCGCCGATGTGGTCTTCATTGCAGCCATGATCCGGTTTCTCCGCGCCAAAAAACCAAAGGATTACAGGAAGGCGAGCAAGTGGATCAAATACGGGATGTTCCTGGGATTGATCGCGTTCATCGTGGGCGCGCTCGTGTAATTTCCTTATATAGATTTGAATCAATAATTATTCTCTATGAGGGGGCGGTTCAGACAGCGTCGTTGGGATAGCACTGTTACGCGGGCCCTTCTGATCGTTGCGTTGCTTGCTGTTATCTTTCTAGGAACTTTCGCTGTTGGCAATGTTGCTTCTGATGTTGCTGCAGGACAGTTCAGCTTGTGGGATTTGTTCTCTGGGCGAGCCTTCCGTGCTTCACCTACGCCGGTTGGTGTTCAGGGATTTGGCTACGTGTTTACGGTGGACGGGGTCATGAACAGCGCCCTGCCCATCTTGGATACAACACAACTCTATACTCCGGAAGAGGCAGCAACAAGCTACGCTGAAGCGCTCCAGAGCGGGACAAGCCTGTCATTTGTGTGCGGTCCGTTTGAAAACACTAACGAGAAGTACTGTTTGCGTGTTCTCCCGGAAATCCAAACCGAAATGGTTGAAGCAGTCCTCGAAGGCATGAGGAGGAGCATCTAACATGCAGCCAAAAAAACTTTCCCTCCTGCTTATAATTGTTGTCGTTGTCGCTGGACTCGGGGTTTCCCTTGGGTTCAGAACAACCACCGTTGCTGCTGATGGTGGTGTGTGGGATGTTGTGGTTGATGAAGTTGTCAGTCAAGTGAATACCCCTGGTCGTGCCATTACAACAATCGTCTCTTTACCGCTTGCTGCAGCAAGTGAAGCAGCTGGGATTGTTTCTGGTCTCAATTCACTGGGAGCCTGTTTTGGAATTGCCGAACAGTGCTCTGAAGATGATGGAAACAGCGGCTTTTTTACTAAAGCTGCGGGTGCTGTCAGTACCTGTTTGTGTGCACCCAAGACAGCTGCCTCCTACACCATTGATCAACTTGTTACCGGAGGGATTGTTGGTTGTGGAACCGATAGCTCAAGCGGCATGTGCAGTGGGCTCTGCGGACCAGGGACCGAATGTGCCCTTCAAAGCGTGTCGCTCCCGTTTCTCGGCGACGTTGCCTTATGGTGCGGGTGTCTGCCGAAAGATAGTATCACCGGGGGGGTTACATCTCCAAGAACCCCAGGAGGCAATCCCAATGCAAAGGAGTGCGAAGCATCGTATTTGGGGAGCAATCGGAAGATGATGTTAGAACTTGCCATGTCAGGCATGCCATTGGACCAGATTAACGATCTTCTCGAGAGCGGCCTACTCGAACAAGCAGTCTGTAGTATCCGATACTGTCCAACCGAAGAATGTTCGGAAGCTCCCACGTGTGTCTATTATGGTGAAGGATGGTGTGATTGTCCAGGCTGTGGTAAATGGGAAGAGACCGATCCAGGCACAACAACGCCAACTGGGAATCCTAACCCAGGGACAGGTCCGATCACCCCACCAGCAACCCCAACTCCCCCAACGCCGCCTCCCGGTCCAACTCCCGGTCCTGTCACCGGTGGTGGAACACCCCCAACCACCCCTCCTCCACCGAGTGGCATTCTGTGCCCTCAAAAGACACTGAAGTCAGTAGAACTCGAATTGCTTGATCTCATAACGAGTGGGGGAAATATGAATGATTACCTTGTTGATACGGATCCTGATCCTGACGTATTCAATTTCGAGATCGATGAAGAACACGTCTTCAATGACGCATGTGCCAAAGCAAAGTGTGACAAACCTGAAGAAACGTGTCAGTGGGCCGGAGGAGGTTCAACAAGTTCCAATCTCTGCATCTGCGAAGGAGGTTCCTGCGGCAACGATGAAGTTGTTTCTGACCCGAATGGCGGTGTTCCAACAGGACCTGAACCTGACCCGGTTGCGGTCTGCATTGTTGACGAATACCATCCTGAATATGATCTCATTGACGTGTGTTCACCAAAAGGAGGGTGTACGTATCCCCTCCCACCAGCATCGTTCCGCATTCTTGTCGCCCCGTACGCGCCACCATGGGCAGATACTGGAACAGCTGGCTCGAGTTCTTCCACTGAGCCAGGAACTGTTCCGGAATGACCCCGCTGGGAATCGAACCCAGATCAAAGGCTCCGCAAGCCCCCATTCTATCCGTTAAACTACGGGGTCGCTACAACTGTTGTGCAGCAGCGGGTTTAAAACCTACGAAATCACCTTGAGGTCGCGCCCGACTTTCTTGAAGGCGTCGAGTGCTTCGTCCAGGTCTTCTTTCGTGTGCTGCGCCGTCACCATGGTGCGGATGCGCGCCTTGTCCTTGGCGACGAGTGGGAACACGATCGGCTTGGCCCACACGCCGTGCTCGAACAGCGCCTTGCTGAACCGCTGTGCAACAGACGATTCCCCGAGCATCACCGGTGTGATCGGGGTCTTTGAGTTGCCTGTGTCAAATCCAAGTGACTGGAGCTGCTCTTTTAAGTAGTTTCTATTCTCCCACAGCTGTTTCAAGTGGTGCGGTTCATCCTGGATCATCGTAAGCGCTTCTGAACACGCCGCAATGGTTGCCGGTGGATGCCCGGTCGTGAAGATAAACGACCGCGCGCGGTTCACGAGGTAGTCCGTGAGTTCTGGTTCCCCGGCAATGTATCCGCCGATGCACCCGAACGCCTTGGAGAATGTTCCCATGTCAATGTCCACGCGGCCTTCCAGCTTGTAGTGACTGATAATCCCGCGGCCATCCTTGCCGAGCACGCCATCACCATGTGCGTCATCAACCATGGTGACCGCACCATACTGTTCGGCAAGCTCAACGATCTGGTCCAGTGGTGCAATGTCCCCATCCATGGAGAAGACCCCGTCAGTAACCACTAAGATACGCCGTGCTCCTTTGGACGCTTCCAGCGCCTGCTTCAGTTCGTCCATGTTGCCATGCTGATAAATCTTTCGGTCTGCCTTGGTCAACCGGACACCGTCGATGATGGAGCCGTGGTTCAGTTCATCGGAAATAATTACGTCGCCTTTGTCGAACAGCGCTTGGATTGTTCCCCGGTTCGCGGCAATCCCGGCCGTAAACATCAATGCTGACTTCGTCTCCTTGTAGACAGCAAGCTGCTTCTCGAAATCCATATGGATGTCCATGGTCCCGGCAATCTGGCGTACGGCACCCGTGCCGAATCCCCATTTGTCGATTGCGCGTTTTGCTGCTTCCCGGATCCGCGGATTGTTTGCAAACCCGAGATAGTTATTGGAACAGAGCATAATCACTTTTTTTCCGTTTAGAGTGACACGCGCTGCCTGCTCAGTACTCATCACCGGTAATGTCGTGAACAAGTTCTGTTCTTTCAAGCTGTTGATCTCATCTTTCAGAAAGTCAAGTGCCATAAAATCCACCTCACCAAGCACTACCCGCGGAGGTTTAAATGAGTATGCTTCGCTATCTGACGAACTCAACCGAACGGAGATTTAAAGCTCCAACCAAAGCATACTCTGATTTCCATGCAGGCAGTACGAAAACTCTCCCCCCAACCAGGGTTCGAACTCGTTGATATTCCAGAACCAACGCCAGGACCGCGCGACCTTCTTGTTAAGGTCCGCGCGACATCCATGTGCGGCACTGATGTGCACATCTACAATTGGGACCCTCCGTGGTCCACCGGGCGGATGTCCCCACCGAAAACAATTGGTCATGAAGTATGTGGTGAAGTCATCGAGCTCGGGAGTGACATTACCGGCTTCGAGGTCGGTGATCTGATATCCGCAGAGTCGCACATCTTTGACGACACATGCGATCTCTGCAAAACAAACAACAAGCACATCTGCCGGAACGTCAAGTTCTATTCCATTGACACCGATGGCTTCTGGGCAGAATACGCGCTCATTCCTGTTGTCTCTGCATGGAAAAATCCCAAGGACATGAATCCGGAAATCGCAACCTTGCAGGAATCCATGGGAAACTCTGTCTACACGGTTGCTGCGAGCAATGTCAAAGACAAGGACGTTGCTATTTTCGGTCTTGGACCAACAGGGTTGTTTTCTGTTGGGATCGCGAAAGCGCTCGGCGCCAAGACCGTGTACGCGGTCGCTGGCTCAAAAATCCATCTCGACATTGCCAAGAAGATGGGCGCTGATGTGATTATCAACCGGCACGATGGCAATCCCGAACAAGTGATCATGGACGCGACGGACAAGCTCGGCGTTGATGTGTCGTTGGAAATGGCAGGCAAGGACGTTGCCCTGCAGCAAGCACTCAATGTCCTGAAACCGACCGGCCAGGTGACGATCCTCGGGTTACCAACCAAGGAAATCTCTCTTGATGTCTCCAAGCAGATCGTGATGAAAGACGTCACGGTGCGCGGTATCTACGGCCGCCGTATCTGGGAAACCTGGGAGCTCACCACCAAACTCCTTCGTGACGGCCTTGATATCTCTCCCATCATCACCCACAAGCTTCCGCTGAGCAAATTCCAAGAAGGCATTGACGCCATGAAGTCAGGAGAAAGCGGCAAAGTCGTGATGTTTCCGGGAAAATAAATTAGAGCACGCCGAAGAGCAACCCAATCGAATACCCTGCGCCAGCAGCGAGCATCCCGACAACCATCATCTCAAGGGCGCCAACAACAACATTCGTCTTCGCCAACCGCGATTTCATGCTACCGAACACCAGCAACCCTCCCATGGTCAATACGAACGCAACTAATAGCGCAGTCACACCCTCGAACACAAGGAACGGGGCAAGCGTAACAAGCCCACCGGGAACGAACGCGAGCGCGATCGCAGCCGCCGCCTTCCACGAGCACTCCGTTGGTTTGCTCATGTTCAGCTCGCCTTCCATCATGGCGTTGATCCACACCTGTTTGTTGGAGGTAACGAGCTTCACCATCTGGTCAAGCTGTTTTCCCTTGAATCCCCTGGCCCGGTAGATGTCTCGAATTTCCTTGCGTTCAATGGCAGGCTGATGGTCAATCTCCCACGCTTCGCGGGCAGCCTCCCGCTTATACAGTTCCCGCTCTGATTTGGTCGACAGGTACGTTCCTGCGGCCATGGAAACTGCCCCGGAAAACATTCCCGCAAGCCCGGCAAGGAGCACGACCATGTTCCCAGCAGCAGCCCCGCTCACTCCGGCCACGATCCCGAGCGTTGAGATCAAGCCGTCCTCAACACCGAAGACAATCTCACGGAGGTAGGTCCGGCTCCTCAATGACGAATGCGCCTCTTTATGGAGGTTCATTACTCTCTTCTTGGGTGAGGATAATAAAATGCCTGCATCCAAGAAAACCGTATGGTCGTCTCCATCTCTGTCACCTGCGCTTCTGAAGAGGAGGCCACGAAGCTTGCGAAGACCCTTGTTCAGGAAAAGCTCGCAGCCTGTGCCAGCATTATCCCGAGCGTGACCTCGGTCTACTGGTGGAAGAAGGAGCTCCACGAGGACCAGGAAGTATTAATGATTGTGAAAACAAAGAAATCCACAGCACCTGCTGTCACGAAGCGCATCAAGGATCTCCACTCCTACGAGTTTCCCGTGATCACGGTCACCACTGTTGAAACCGATGATGCGGTTGCCCAGTGGGTGGAGGAGTGTGTCACATGAGTAAGAAAACCGTGTATGCGCTATTCTCCCGGCTCAATCGCAAGCACAAGATTCACATCAGCAAGTTTGTTCTCGATCAGGGTGCTATCCCGAGCTTCCCGACAATTGTTGAAGACTTCTACAACACCAAGCCACTCACAACGGTTGAAACCATTGCCGAACGCAAAGATGCGATCGTCCGCCGTGCAGACGAAGTCTGGGTGTTCGGGGAAATCTCTGACGACATCCTTGACGACGTGTTGCTGGCGCGGCGACTGGGAAAGAAACTGCGCTACTTTGATGGGCTGCCGAACATGATTGCAGAAGTGAGTGAAGGGGATTTGCGTCCTTCAAGTGAATAATTATTTGAGCAACGGTAGAACAAAATGCTCTTTTTGTTCTCTTGTCAAGTGCAAGACATCGGCGATAGCATCTTGTTCTGTTTCGCCGTTCGCACCAACAATAATGAGGCCAGGTTTGCTATACGGGTTAATGTCTTTGAGGCCGTACATGGTTGCAAGGACATGAAATGATCCGTCTTTATATCGATCTCTTGTCTGTGACAAATCCCGTGGGGCATCATAAAGATGCCGAATCAGTTCATGCATTCCTTCAATGGTGACGTATTCAGCAAGGCCAGCGAGAAACCGGTCCAGATCTTGTTCTGGATCAAAGCCGAGGTTTGTGATATAATCAGTTCCTCGTTCAACAAGAGGAAGCAACCTCGATCCTTGGTTGCGAATGCATGGAGGAAGTTCACTCCGCTGGGTAACCGTGTTATATGCAGCCGTGACACCACCGCAATCTGTGTGCCCCTCGATTCCCCCAAGAACAGCGTGTTTGACTTCTTCAAGAAAATTCGTACTTTCAACACCATCAAAGAACACGTTTGCTGCTGGTGAACGAACCTCGATAATATGGGGTTGGCCTGTAGAGAATTCTCCACAACCATACCGGTGTGGAAATGCCGGGAGGCGGGGATCGACACAACAGTTCAGGGCAGCGTACGGGACAACGTGATCCCGTTTTCCGTCATTGGAAAGGAAAAGGCCCTCATCAAGTTCCACTGGTTCGCCAAGAAGCCGCTGAATAACCTTGTAAGCGATGTCAGGAGTAATCTCGTGTTCCATAGGATCAATCGGAATAAGATGGGAGTTAAGGAGGGTGGCTTTAAGTAGATTCCCCCTCCCACTCCCACTTGGGGGGTGTGTAGTCAAATTTTGACTAAAAGGGTTTTTAAAGTTATCACCCAAGGGTGGTTTATAAAGGTTTGGTCTTCTCCAACTTCGACAATAGCCTTAAATAGCAAGTATCGTATACAATCATGTCCTCAGCAGAGGACGTTTTTGCCTATGTCTTCAGCGCATCAAGGCTCCGATGTGAAGTCTGACATTCTGCTCCATATCAAGGACGCGGAAGAGCAGGCCCGCACCCTCGTGTCCGAGGCGATGGATCGCAAGGATGTGCTGATCCGGGAAGCGGCTGAAAAGGTTGCTGCGTGGGAGGCGAAGGAAGCGGACGAGATCCGCACTGCCTTTGCTGACTCACTCAAGAAAGAACTTGACGAGATTCACAACGCGCCTGAGCACTCCCGGAAAGCAAGCTCAGCTGCGACCATCCGCCAGGCAGCGGAAAAAAAGCGGTCTGCGGCCTTGGACATCCTTTCCAGGGAGTTTGATGTATTGATTACTGGGTAACTATGTTTTCTCCAGAACCAATGGTTCGAGTCACGGTAGCGGCGCCCCGAGAAGTATTAAACGAGACCATCGAGACGCTCCACAAAGCAAAGCTCCTCCATCTCGATCCGCACGATCCAAAGGACGGTGTCGGTATTGGTGACCCGCTCCCGAATGCTGACCACATCTCAAAACTGCTCGTGAGTTTGGCAGGCCTTCGTGCACTCGTTCCGTCGAACAAACCGCCTGTAGACATGAAACTCACGATCAAGAAGGCAGAAGAAATCGAACAGCGCGTTCGTTCGCGTGCACAGAAGTTTCACATAAGAATACAAGAAGCAGAGCATGACATTCGTGCAGCCGAGGAAGTCCTCGAGCAACTCTCGTTCTTGGACCAGCTCGGCATCAAAGAAACAAAGATGTTAACAGGCTACGAATACCTGTCAAGCGCCATTGGAACGGTTTCCAATCCTGACGCACTTGAGCAGCTTCCTGCTTCTACCATCCAGTTTAGTTCCCCACGGAAGCGAAAAGCAGAAGGGGGCATTGCCATCTTCTATTCCCATGAACAAGAGGAACAGGTCCGCGACATACTTGCAGTCGCCGGCTTCACACCGGTTACGGTTCCCGTACAGTTCACTGAAATCATAATTAAGAAGGAGATTGCACTTGTCACGAAACGCAAACAAATGGCAACCGCAGAATGTAATGAAGCACGGGCAGGCTTGCAGAAGATTGCTGATGAAGAAGGCCCGATCCTTGCGGCCGTTGAGAACTTCATTACTGCTGAAGTTCGGAAAGGAGAAGCACCGCTCCAGTTCGCGGTGAGTGATTTCACTTTTGTTATCTCTGGCTGGCTTCCAAAAAAAAACAAAGAAGATTTAGAGACCAAACTGCACGCAATTAACAAGCATATTTACATACAAACAGAAGAGGCAACGCAAACCGCGCCCATCAAGTTTAGGAACAACCCCGTGACTCGCCCCTTTGAGTTCTTCCTCCGTTTGTACACGCTCCCGCGGTACGGAGAATTTGAACCAACCCTCTTGACCTTCTTGACCTTTCCCATGTTCTTTGGGATGATGCTTGGTGACATTGGGTACGGAATCACGGTGTTCCTTGCGTTCGGCTTGCTCCGCTGGAAACTTCCCCAGTACGGCGGCCTCTTCCTGATCTTCATGATATCATCCGCCTGGACCATTGCCTTTGGTTATTTCTTCGGTGAATTCTTTGGTGCTGAAGAAGTCTTTGGTTATCACTTATACCCCTTCATTCACCGCGTCACTGAGGTAAGTCAAATGCTCGTCGCGACCTTGGTAATTGGTGTTGCCCATATCGGGCTTGCCTACACGATCGGCTTTGTCAACAAACTCAAGAGCCACGGCATCAGGCACGCCATCTTTGGCAAAGGGTCCTGGCTCCTCCTCGAAGCAGGTGGGGTCCTCTGGTTCCTGGATGTGTTCAATGTCTACGCGTTCAACCAGCTCTACTCTCTGGGTATAGTTGGAATTGCCATTATCATGCTTTTGGTTGGTGAAGGACCGCTCGGTCTGATTGAAGTGCCAGGCCTTGCCTCAAACATCCTTTCCTATACCCGACTTGCAGCTGTTGGCCTTGCCTCAGCGTCACTCGCAGTCCTCGCGAACACTATGGCAGGCCAGCTATTCGCCCAAGGTGGATTCATGATCGTTGCTGGCGTCCTAGTCCTGCTCGCGATCCACACACTCAATATCTTAATTGGATTGCTTGATTCATTCCTGCAATCCCTGCGTCTCCACTACGTCGAGACGTTCACAAAGTTTTATCAAGGGAATGGTGAGGCATATAAACCATTCGGATCATAGAAGGAGATTCAATCTATAATATCACTCCCCGTTTACGGGATGAAAAATGGAGGTAGAGTATGACAGAATATATCGCAATCGGTGCTGCGCTGGCAATCGGGTTGTCCGCAATCGGCGCAGGACTTGCAGAAAAAGAGATTGGTGCTGCTGCAATCGGCGCGATGGCGGAAAAGGAAAGCCTCTTCGCAAAGGGGCTGATTTTGACCGTCATTCCGGAAACCCTCGTGATTTTCGGACTCGTCGTTGCGTTGCTGATCACTGGTTTGTAAGTGATCAGCACACAACCACCATACGTGAGGAACTATGGGCCTTGACACTGTCTTGGAAAATATCCAGAAGAATGCAAAGCAGGCAGCTGATGCTGCGTTGCAAGAAGCCAAAGATCACGAAAGCAGACTCATGGCAGAAGCAAAGGATAGGCTTGCTGCACTCCGGACCGCGGAGCAGCAGCATGTTGAACAAGAGCTTATGGCAATCAAGTCGCAGCTTTCGGTGAGAAAGGAACTCTCAGAACGAGTATCGATCCTTCTTACAAAGAAGCAGGCAATGGATGCTGTCTATGACGCGTTTGAGAAACAGCTGACGACCGGGGCAGCACGCGGTCGTTTGTTTACCAAACTTGTCTCAACTGCAAAGGCTGCAATGAGTAAACCAGGAGCCGTCTACGTTGACGCGGCGGATGTTGCCCATGCAAAGAAGGCGTTTCCACAAGCAACCGTGAAAACGCAAACCATGCGAGGCGGTCTTGTTGCAGAAAGCAAAGACGAAAAGCAGCTCGTTGATCTGCGCCTCGAAACCATCATCGATGTGCTCCGTTCGCGAATTGATGCGCGCGTCGCCGAAGCGTTGTTTTCAGAAAAGAAGGTCATGAAAAAGAAGTGATCGTATGAAACACTCCTCCCTCTCCGGCAAACTGTCGTTCGGCTCCTATCCGTACACCATTACTCGGGTGAAGGTTATGCAGTCGTTCCTGATCAAACCAGACGACTATTACCGGATGAAGAAGATGGGAACGAACGAAATTGTGCGCGTCCTAGAAGAGGGAGAATATAAGAAAGAGATTGACGCACTCTCGAACGACTACCAAGGACTGGAACTTATCGAACTCGCCTTGAACGAGAATCTTGCGAAAACCATGAACAAACTCCTGAAGATTGCCATTGCCCCTCCAGTGCAACAGGTGATCCGGAGCTATGCAAACAAGTGGATTGTCAATAACTGCAAGGCAATTATCCGGGCGCGGTTCAACCAATCAAGTCTTCAGGATCTTCAGTACGCCATTATCCCGATCGTCCCAATTACGTATCAGGATGCCGAGGTGTTCCTTCGCGAACCACTTGAAGACATGGCACTCCGATTCGCTTCGTTCACTGGTGCCGATAGAAGTGAACTGCAGGCTGCGGTCCGTGACGGGAATGGAAGCCATATTGAGTACGTACTCGACCGCGCTTATTTCAACAATATGATCAAGCTGCGACTCCAGTTGAACCTCAAACCAACTGACCCACTCCGTGAGTTCCTGCGTAACTTAACCACCGCACTCAACATCAAAAACATCCTCCGGCTCCAGGCCGTTGGAACCGATCAGGAGACTATCAGGAAATTCGTTCTCAGGGGACGCCACCGCTATGGCAACCCACAGCGAAACCTGCTTGCAAATCTTCTGCATGCCCGAGACTTCTCGGAATGTATTTCGATTATCAAAGCATCTCCCTTTCACACGCTCGTCACAGAAGGGATGGAGAAAAATCTCACGGTCCTCGAAGACCGGCTCGAGCAGTTCCTCCTCCAGCAGGCATCGTCACTGTTGCACCGGAAACCGCTCTCTATCTCACCAATCTTCGGGTATCTCCTTCAAAAAGAGATTGAACTGCGAAACATCCGCCTGCTCCTCCACGCACGCAACCTCGGATTACCAGAGGAGTTTGTTGACCAAAATCTCTTGATTGCATCGTGATCCTATGGAAACAAACATCGCTATTGTCGGCGACGAGTACTTCGTTGTGGGCTTCCAGCTCGCTGGGGTCAAACGAACCGTGATCGCTGACGAAGCGACCATTAACAAGAAACTCGAGGCTGTCCTTGATCGGAAAGACATAGGTATCGTGATCATGCAGCACACAGACTTTGAGAAACTGAACCAGCGACTCAAGGATCGCGCGATGACACAAGTCAAACCAACAGTTGTGGTGCTCTCGCACGATACGTCAGCAGAAGAAAATCTGCGTCTCATGATCAAACGGTCATTGGGTATTGACCTGTGGTCAAAGGAGAACGCGCACAAAAGCGCATGAGGTGGAACTATGGTGAAGAAAGGAACAGTGTATCGCGTCTCAGGACCCGTAGTGATGGTTGATGGACTCGATGCAAAGATGTACGACGTTGTTCGCGTCGGATCTGAAAACCTGGTCGGTGAAGTAATCCGAATCGATCCGGATAAGATTACGGTCCAGGTGTACGAAGATACCAGTGGGCTCACGCCCGGGGAACCGGTTGAGAACACCGGCAATCCACTTTCGGTGGAACTCGGTCCCGGTCTCCTAATGGGTATCTATGATGGGATCCAGCGCCCCTTGAACGAGCTCATGAAAAAAACAGGGGACTTCATCACTCGTGGTGCAACAGCAAACGCGCTTGACCGGTCCAAGAAGTGGGCATTCACGCCCCGTGTCAAGAAAGGCGACACCGTCGGACCAGGGACCGTTCTCGGAACTGTGCAGGAAACCGAGACAATCGAACACAAGATTCTTGTTCCACCAAAGGTCTCAGGAAAGATCAAGGACATCAAGAAAGGCTCATTCACAATCGAAGAACCTATTGGATCCCTTGCAGACGGAACCCCCCTTCGCCTCATACATATCTGGCCGATCCGGCAGCCTCGTCCGGTGACAAAGAAACTGACACCAGAACTCCCCCTTGTGACCGGGCAACGCATCCTTGATGCACTCTTCCCGCTTGCAAAAGGCGGGACCGCAGGCATTCCTGGCCCGTTCGGATCAGGAAAGACCGTTACCCAGCAACAGCTGGCAAAATGGAGTGACACCCAAGTTGTGGTGTATATTGGGTGCGGTGAACGCGGGAACGAAATGGCCGATGTGCTGAAGGAATTCCCAGAACTCATCGATCCCAAGACCAACAAGCCGCTCATGGAACGAACCATCTTGATCGCAAACACATCCAACATGCCCGTGGCAGCACGTGAAGCATCGATTTACACCGGCATCACGATTGCAGAATACTACCGGGACATGGGATATGACGTCTCTTTGATGGCTGACTCAACAAGTCGCTGGGCAGAAGCCATGCGAGAGATTTCATCCCGACTTGAGGAAATGCCTGGTGAAGAAGGCTATCCGGCATACTTGTCAACACGATTGTCTGAATTCTATGAGCGCGCCGGTCGCGTCCAGCCACTCGGGAAAGACGACATCGGTTCGATCTCAATTATCGGTGCGGTCAGCCCGCCGGGCGGTGACTTCTCCGAACCAGTAACGCAATCAACCCTCCGGGTAGTAAAAACCTTCTGGGCACTTGACGCAAAACTGGCACAGCGGCGTCACTTCCCAGCCATCAACTGGTTGACCTCCTACAGCCTCTACCAGAAAACCCTTGGACCATGGTATGCGGAACATGTCGCTTCAGACTGGAACGAGGTCATGGCAAAGGCACGAACCATCCTCCAAGAAGAGGAACGGCTCCAAGAAATCGTGCAGCTTGTCGGTTCTGATGCGCTCCCTGATCCGCAACGGTTGACCTTGGAAATTGCGCGCATGTTGCGTGAATTCTTCCTGCAGCAGTCCGCATTCCACGAGATTGACGCTTATTCCGATCTCAAGAAGAGTTATCGCTTGGTGAAAGCGATCTTATCCTTCGAAGAACGCGCCAAGGATGCGCTCAAGAACGGCGCTCCGATCAACGACATCCTGGAAATGGAGGCGAAGAATAATATCGCAAATGCAAAGTTCACTAAAGATGACGAAAAACTACTTGCAGAAACAGAAAAAGAAATTCAAAAGGAGCTCATGTCGCTTGTGAAAGCAGCGACAGTATAGGGAGGATACTATGGCATCACTCAACGTAAAAGAATACAAAACTATTGACAGCGTTGCAGGACCACTCCTGTTCGTCAAACAAACTCATCCCGTGGGGTATGGCGAGCTTGTCCGGATCACGTTATCTGATAAAACAACTCGGCTTGGTCAGGTTCTCGATACCAGCAACGATCTCGTGGTTGTCCAATCATTCGAAGGAACGCGCGGTATTGACAAGAAGGCGTCGGTCCGGTTTCTCGGTGATGTGATCCGACTGAAGGTATCCGAAGATATGCTTGGCCGCACCTTTAACGGCCGCGGTGAACCGATTGATGGCGGCCCTGCGGTTATTCCTGATGCCGAACTGGACATCAATGGTGCAACGATTAACCCGTATGCTCGCGGGCCACCTGCTGATTTTATCCAGACCGGGATCTCAACAATCGATGCGATGAACACGCTGGTGCGTGGTCAGAAGCTGCCGATCTTCTCGAATTCCGGGCTGCCGCACAATGATATTGCGTTGCAGATTGCACGGCAAGCAAAGGTGCGCGGTCAAGGAGAGAAGTTCGCCGTGATCTTTGCTGCTATGGGAATTACCTATGAAGAAGCGCAGAAGTTCCAGCGGGAGTTCGAGGAAACCGGTGCACTTGAACGCGTGGTCGTGTTCTTGAACCTCGCAGACGATCCTGCTGTCGAGCGACTCATCACGCCACGAATGGCGTTGACGGCAGCTGAATATTTTGCCTACCAGAAGAACATGCATGTGCTCGTCATCCTCACTGACATGACAAACTACTGCGACTCGCTCCGTGAGATCGGCAGTGCGCGTTCCGAGGTGCCGGGGCGCCGTGGTTACCCAGGTTACATGTACACCGATCTCGCCACCATTTACGAGCGGGCCGGCATGATCAAAGGGCGAAAGGGATCAGTTACCCAGATTCCGATTCTCACTATGGTTGGTGATGATATCACCCACCCGATTCCTGACCTGACAGGCTACATTACCGAAGGACAGATTGTGTTGTCACGGGAACTTCACCAAAAAGGCATTTACCCACCAGTTGACGTGCTTCCAAGTCTGTCTCGGCTGATGAACCAAGGAATCGGTAAGGAAAAGACCCGCGAAGACCATAAACAAGTGTCCGACCAATGCTATGCCGGGTACGCTGAAGGTCGTGACTTGCGCGGTCTTGTTGCGATTGTCGGTGAGGAGTCGCTGTCCAACCGAGACCGGAATCTGCTCACCTTCGCAGCAGCCTTTGAGAACCTGTTTGTCCGGCAAGGATCGCATGAGGATCGTGACATTGAAACAACGCTGAACATATCCTGGAATCTCTTGTCCAAGATCCCTGAAAGTGAACTTACCCGAATCGAGCCAGAAATCAAGAAGAAGTACTACAAAAAGGAGAAGCAATGACCGATGTCAAGCCAACGCGTTCGGAGCTACTGAACTTGAAGCGCAAGATCAAGCTTGCGCAGACGGGCCACAAACTTCTCAAGCGGAAGCGCGATGGCCTGATCATTGAATTCTTCGGTGTATTGAAGAATGCGCGAACGGTCAGGAAGGATCTTGCTGAAAAGTTTGTTGGGAGTCAGGAAAATCTTGCCAGCACCATTGCCCTTGATGGGATCGTGGAAATCAAATCTGCTGCCCTTGCACTCAAAGATATGCCAGCAATCGATCTTGATGTAAAGAACATCATGGGTGTGACGGTTCCTAGGATCAAACGGCAAGGAAAGCCCAAAACCCTCTTTGAACGTGGCTACGACGTCTTTGCCCCTTCACTCAGGCTCGAGAAAACATCCCAATCCTATGAAACGCTCTTGTCTGACGTGATTGCAGCTGCTGAAGTGGAAACGACCTTACGGAAGCTGCTCTGGGAAATTGAACGAACCAAGCGCCGGGTGAATGCCCTTGAGTTTGCGGTCATCCCCAAACTCCAGAAACAGGCAACGTTCATCAACATGCGTCTCGAGGAGATGGAACGCGAGACTATCTTCCGCATGAAGCGCATGAAAGCTGGTTAGGGCTTTTTTAATGGCTGCGCCCAAAAGAAGGTTATGAGTGTGAAGCTCGTCAGCTTCTGGATCCTTGGAGGGATTCTCCAGTTTGCCGGTATCTGGATCCTGGGAAATGTTCAGCCTGGTCTGGGCGTCTCTGACTTTACCTACGGGGCCATGCTCGTGCTTGCATTCATTTTGATCTTACTTGCCGGCCTCGCCTGGATTTCTGTCGCTGTGGCAACACGACATTCCTTTTGACCTCTTTCTTCCGTTCTTCCTCTTCTCGTTTTTGTTGCTTTTCGATTTTCTTCAGTTCATTTTCAGCTTTCGTTGCCTCGACTTCTGTCTTGTTTTCTTCCTTCTTGGGAAGATCCCAGCGGGACAAGAACTTGATTGCAATCGTTGTATAGATTGTGGTTGCGAGAATCACCGTGAAGACCACATCGGAATAGAGGGTCGCATTGGGAAATCCTTCAATTGTCCGTGGCAGCTGCGACAGGACTGCAGCCGCAAGACCGCGGGGAATCATGATCCGCATCAGGTTGCGTTCCTTCTTTGGCAAGCGCATCTTGAGGGTGCTGACATGCACAACCAGGAAACGCAAGACAATCATGATCGCGGCAAGGGCAAGACCGTAAAGGAAGTACACCGGCGTAATGGTTGCAATGATGCCGAGGAAAACAAAGAAGAACGAACGGATGAAAAAGGACACCTCTGCCTGGAAGGTACGGAAGAGGTGGTTCACCTCGATCCGCTTGTCAAGCCGAAGCATGGTGGTGAATGCGCGTCCATTCCCGAGGACAATCCCGAAAGCAAGCGCTGCGATTGCGCCACTGCCTGATGATGCTTCCACAAAGGCATAGATCATGAAGAGCGCTGCAAGCGTGAGCATGTAATCGAACTGCCGTCCCTTCAATCGTTCGAGGATGAGCAGCCACCCAACACCAGCCACCAATCCGATCACTGCACCAATGGAAAAGGCAGCCACCACACTCGCCAAGGGCGAGACGGTGTTGACCTGAGTAATGATCCCAATCAGTGCAATAGGGATGACGATCGTCAGCGGATCACTGATAATCGACTCAAGATTGAGGAGTGTTTTGACGCGTTCTTGAATGTGTAATTTCGTTGTCAACGAAATGACGATTGCTGAGCTGGTTCCTCCAAGAATCGCACCAAGCAGCAACCCTTCCAACGGATCAATCCCGAGCAAAAAGGTTGCAAACGCTCCGACAAAAAGCATCGAGGCTCCCACATGGAGGATGGCTAAGAGCGAACTCCGGGGGACATGCCGCACGACCTGGTAGAAATCCATGTTGAGCCCGGCATCAAAGAGGATGATGAGCAAGGCGAGGGCAGCCATAAGCGGCAGGATCGAGATAAACAGGCTAACTTGAACGAGATTCAGCCCGGGACCGATAATCAATCCCAGCAAGAGCAGCCAGATAAGATCAGGGATGCGAGTCTTCTCGAAAATAAGGGAGCCGAGATACCCCAACACGATCGTTGCACTGAAAAGAGCAAGCAAGCTGAATGGCTCAACGACCATAACAGGTATTTCTTGTGGCTCTTTAAATTCAGGAGGAGAATACAAAGAAGGTATATAAAGCCCTCTACCTCACTATAGCGATACGATCCTATGGGAGAATTCAACGCTCGTAGCATGATCCGGAAACGGAAGCATTTCCGCTGGCTTTCCAGAGGGAAGAAGCGCCAAATGAAGAAACTCTGGCGCATGGATCCCCTGAAAGGAGCCCCCCGAGGCCGGGGTATTGTGCTCAAAAAGAAGGGAATCGAACAAAAGCAGCCGCACTCCGGTATCATCAAGGCGGTCCGAGTTCAGATCGTGAAGAACGGAATTCCAGTCACAGCAGTTATTCCTGGAACCGGTGCCGTCAAGTTCATTGACGAACATGATGAAGTAATGCTTGAGGGTCTTGGTGGATCACAAGGTGGTGCCATCGGATCCATGCACGGGGTGAAATACAAGGTTGTCGCGGTGAATGGTATTGCCCTCTCCGAGCTCCTGAAGGGCAAGAAAGAGAAGCCGCGTGGTGGCGCATGACGACTTCATTGCTCCTCTTTAATCGTTGGGATACCACTCAGGTCGCGGTGACCGATCCCGGCCTCAAGAACTACATCAATTTGAGTCCGAAAATCATCCCACGAACAAACGGATTGTTTACTTCCCGACCGGTCTCGAAAGTCAAGGCAACGATTGTTGAGCGGTTTGTGAACAAACTGATGGTGCCCGGTCATCGAGGGAAGAAACATAAGATTACAAGCGGTCGATGTACCGCCAGTAATCAGGCAATCCTGCTTGCAGTTCGAGAAGCATTTGATCTTATTGAGAAACGCACAAAGAAGAATCCGGTTCAAGTCTTGGTTCAGGCAATCGAGAACGCGGCACTTTATGAAGAGATCGCTGCCTACAGACTCGGTGGTATCATTGCCCGGCAGGCAGTTGTTGTTTCACCGTATCGCCGGCTTGATTTGGCCCTTCGGCACATCACCCAAGGCATTTATGGTGCTTCCTTCAGGAGCAAAAAGTCCCTTGCCGCGGCGATTGCTGACGAACTGATTGCCGGTGCTGCGAACGATGCTCAGCGGTCTGTTGGTGTCAGGGAACGCCAGCGACTCGAAAAAGAAGCCGAAGGTGCTCGGTAAGCAGCGGCACTTTAAATACGAGGACAGCTAAGGGTCTATATGGAATTCTTTGAACGCTGCCCGCTCTGTGCAACTGATGGCAAGATTTGGCAGGACGACGAACCGACGGTGTTTCACTGTCCGAATTGTGCATCACTCTTCTCCCGTTGTGGTATTGTGTTGGAATCTCGGAAAGAACGAGTGGACTTCTGGTCGTAAGGAGACCAGCCATAGGTGTCGAGATCGATCTTCCCATGAAGAATAAGAACACCTTCTTGTTCGAGTAACTGTTTTTTCTGTGCAATTTTTCGAGGAGACGTTCCTGCATAGCCGCCGAGCAATCCCGTTGACGCAACAACCCGATGGCAGGGAATGCAGGGCGCATCAGGATTCCGCTTGAGTGCCTGCCCGACAGCGCGCGGCGAAGCACACCGAATCGCGTGTGCAACAGTCTGGTACGTTGCAACCTTGCCGCGAGGAATTTGTTGAATGAACAACCACACTCGTTTCTGAAACGGCGTTCCATCCATACTATCGCGTTGTCACGATGACAGGATCAGCAACAATCATGGTATGTTCTGCTTGTGCAATTGGTGTTCCTGCATCACCCCGAAGCGGTGCATGACTGACAAGAGCACCAAGCCGTTCGAGTTCCCGAACGGCGAGTGCAATCTTGACAGGGGAAAGTGTTGACGTCAACTGACGCCGCGCAAACGGTAATCCTTTGTACGTATCTCGTGCCAGCGCAAGGGCGATCCGCGCATCAGGGGAGCGAACTGGTCGATCCGTAACATAGCGGTAGATTTCAATGGGAGCTGACTCGCGAACCGCTGTCCTTTGCTCGCAGACAAACGGCTCAATGGCGATAGCCATACCCTCTTCAAGCGTTTCCCGACTGCCGCTGGCAATGTTTGGAATGGTTGGCGGCACATGGAACTCGTATTGGTCAATCCCATGACCCGTTAAATTAATAATCATCTGTGCGCCGTGGTCTCGGGCAGCTTGTTCAATGATACCACCGAGTTCACCAACACGGAGTCCAGGTTTTATGGCATCAATTGCCGCTGCAACAGCAGCTTCTGCTGCCTTGATAAGCGGTGTTTTCTCACTGCAATAACTGAATGCAGCATCAGCAAGGTAGCCGTTAACAGAAACACCCATATCAATCTTCAACAAATCACCTTTCTGGAGTGTTGCCTTGTCGTTGATGCTTGGCGTTGAGTGCGCAGCAATATCATTGATTGACAAATTCAACGGAAATGCTGGTTCACCACCAAGTTTCCGAATACGATTCTCTGCAAATGTTGCAAGATCAAGTAGCAAAACACCTGGTTTGAGTTTTTCAAAGAGTTCATTTCGCACGGTTTTCCAGATTGTTCCTGCTGTCTTGTATTCGTTGATAATATTTTCATTCATCATATAATCATCTCTTTGTGTTTTGTATATCATAAATCTGCGCATTTTTACGAAAAATTCTCGAATTTCAGCTTTTTTTACTGCGGGAAAGCTTTATTAGGGGGTTTGGCACCATACTTTAGTAACAAGTAATGAAGTGGAGGTATTAACTATGGTCGTACGAAGACGCGCAACGCGACGTGCAACAACAACAACCCGCCGACGAACCCGCCGACGAACAACTGCAACAACAACCCGCCGACGAACCCGCCGCCGAACAACTGCAACAGCAACTACACGACGTCGCCGAACAAGGGCGCGGTAAGCGGATTTCCGCTTCTGCACCCTTAACTTTTTTCTTTTATTTTCTTTTCTCTTATATTTCCTCTTGCTATCGTTTTCATATGGGGAAGATTCAGTACTACCGGGATCCTGATTTCGAGCTCCGGACCCGTGAAATTGCCGCGCGCTTGCGATTGGGACATATTGATTTTTCCCGTGTTGTCTGCGTCCGATCAATGGGGTCAAAAAGCAAACGAACCCTCGCCCGCTGCCATACCCTCCCTCGAGTAATGCAGACCGCACTCGCCATCCGCCCGCATTATATTATAGAAATAATAACCGAGACGTTCGATCGGCTCTCCCAGGAAGAGCAGATCAAGACGATCATTCACGAGCTGCTCCATATTCCCAAGACCTTCGGTGGCGGCTTTCGCCACCATGAATACGTGAATGACCGAACGATCAACGAGCTCTATAGAAAATATCAAACCCTTCCGTCAGTTGACGTCCTGCTCCCCGAAGAGTCGAGTGATGAGATCGAGTAGTTTATGAGGATTTACAGCTAATACCTACTCTATGGATGCCGGATTCTTTCTCTGGTTTGGCACCTTTGCGCAATCGTTGATCGGTACCTATGGCTACGTGGGACTTTTCGCTGTTAATTTGATTGGCAGCGCAACCATTATCTTGCCGCTGCTCCCCGGATTTCTTTTTGTCTTCGCCTTCGGCGCAACACTAGATCCGTGGCTCATCGCCCTTTCTGCTGGTGCGGGCGCCGCACTCGGTGAACTCACCGGATATGCTGTTGGGAAAGGTGGTGGTGCTGTACTGGAATGGAAACACAATTCATGGTTGAAACGGGCAGAAAAATGGAGCAACTCACATGGCATTTTTCCCGTGATCTTTATCTTTGCGGCAACACCGCTCCCTGCTGATGTGATTGGCATTCTTGCTGGGGTTATTGATTATGACGTGAAACGATTCCTGCTTGCAAGTTTTCTGGGGAAATTTGTACAGTTTGCCATTCTTGCCTGGGCAGGATTCTACAGCCTCTCTTGGATATTGCCTTATTTTGGTTTTTGAAGGAACCCACTCAACGAATACTGCCGTTTGGTGTCGTGCAACAGATCATCTTCCGTGATCCCAAGTCCTGACAAGACACGAAGTGCTGCAGGGATAACTTGGTTATGAATGTAGTACTCGGCATCGTACCGTGTTGCATCTTCAACAGGTTCAGCCCGTTCAGAAATTGTTCCTGTTCCCGGTGTGATGATATAGCCAATGACGGTCCCTTCGTGGACACGCCCGCCCCGCTGCACAAGCTTCTTCGCAGCTGCGACATGCGGACCAATTTGCTCATACTGCGAGAGCGGTCGGGTGAGCTGGGAATAAATAACAAGATGATCCTTGTTGATCGTCCCTTCCTTCAATGCCTCAACCGTAGTGCGGACAATTGAGGTCGCTTTCTTCGGGTCTTTCTCTGCGAGGATCGCCCGAAGTACCGCTTCCTGCGTATCCTTTGCGATCACTGACCAGTCGCGGCGTACCTTCTCAAAGCCGCGGATCGTAATCGTCCCATCGGCAGCAATCAGAGCATAACGTTTCTTTGCTGCCACGCCGGTCTTGGCGAGAACGAAGAGACCGGCAGTGTAAAACCCCTTGCACTCAATCTCCATGATTCCTGGCAAAGACGTGTTTACGATTTTCATGAATGGTTGAATCTTTTTTTCTGTTTTCATCTGCAGGAAGAGAGAATCCGTGTCTCCATAGATGACGTGGTAGCCTTCCTTAATGGCAAGGGTAATGACCTGCTTGATGTACATCCTACCAAAAGAAGCAATGGACTCAGCGCAGACCCGGGAATACCACCTGCTCCCCGGGTACGCATAATATCCGTAACTTGCGTTCGCAAGGAGCTTGAAAGCGTGTTGCCGATACTCGGCGACCTTGTTTGATGGACGCGCTTGAAGTGCCCGTCGCCGTGCTAACAGGTCTTCCAGGACATGAACCACGAATCCTTTGTGGTCACGGCAGTAGAAATGATCTTGTCCGGGAACCATGTTCGGGTTCTCCTCTTTATGCTTGCCGCAGCACTGACAGTCAAGAGTTTCGGGGGAAATGTTATGGGTAATCGTAATCGTTGGGTACAACGACGCAAAGTCAAAGACAGTGATGTTTTCGTACATCCCTTCCGTTGGTTGATGAACATAGCCACCGGTGTACGCGGGCACTTTATGACGTTTCTTGATCTCGTCCTGTGGAGGTCGGTTGGGAACCAGTTCCTTGGACGTGAATGCATTTCGAATCAGGAGCCATTCTACCATCTGGGAATAGAACATGCGCGAGGTGTCAAACGGAGACTGGCCGACAACACGTGAGAGTTCATAGATCTGCGGGAGCAGGGTTTCCGCAAGCCGGAGGGCGAGTTCCGAGTCCATGAGGCAGTACCGGGCAACGGTTGCCAGATCCTTGTCACGCCACGCGCGTTCGATATCCTTCCATTCAAGCGGAATCTTCCCGACACCGAGGATTTCCTTTGCCACGCGGTCAAGTGAATGGACTTCGCTTTCAAGTGTCGTTCCCAGAACTCGTTCGACGAAATCAAACAGATCAATATGCAATCGGCCACGAATAAGTGCTGCGCTGCTGCGCCCTCGTCTCGTCAGGATGATCGGTGATCCGTCTGCACCAAGATCGAGCGGAATGCCGAATGTTTGTGCCCGCCGCTGGAGCTGGGGAAAATCGAATCGATCACTGTTATAACCAACAATGATGTGCGGCCGGCGTTCAGTGATGTGTTTCACAAACCGGGCGATCATTGCTGCCTCATCTTCGACAATCTCGAGCGGAACACCCTTCGGTTGCTTCTGTTTTCCATAACTGATCACGGTTTCAAATCCAGCAGTATCCTTGAGCGAAATCATGATAATTTCCTGTGTGCCGTCGCGGTCAATGGTTTCGATGTCAAATGCAATGATGCGAAATGAAGGATGGTGTTCCTCTGACTGAGGCGTGAGCGTTTCGAGCGCAACAGCTATGTCAACAGCAAGTGCTGTTTCAATTGGTTTTCCGGTAACCGTGTACCATGCAAGGGGGAGCAATCCCTTATCAATAAGGTAGCGGCGGGAGAATGGAATGGTGTGTTCATACGTTCCCTTGATTTCATCCCACGTTTTGACGATGTCCCGAACATAATCGACGTCGGTTGGGAGCGGGACCGTAATCTTGATGAGGGATGTTTGTTTTCCTAGGAAGGTTCGTTCTGTGCGTTCGACGCGGCGGGGATTCCGCCCGTCAAAAGAGAGGGCGAGAACTCTCCTGAGAAGCTCTTCCTCTTGTTGTTCCGTGATCTGCCGGACGTCTGCGTAGAAATAGGGTTCAAAGGAACGATCAAGAAGTACAATGGCCTTCCCCTGCTCGTCTGCTCCCCAGAGCCGGACCACTGGTCGATGCTGCTCAATGACGTAGTCGATATCCAGGAGGCAGAAGCGTTGTGCCATGGCTTGTTGTTGGTTTCAAGCTTAAAATGATCTTAGGAAGGCCTTCACAGCTTCTATTCCCATGGCCCGGCGAGCGTCAGTGGTCATGGCAGCAATGTGGGGTGTCACCACCACATTCTCGAGTGCGAAGAAGGCAGGATTGATAGTCGGTTCCTTGTCAAATACATCCAATCCAGCACCGTAGATCCGATGCTTGAGTGCATCAAGAAGCGCAGCTTCGTTCACGACTGGTCCCCGAGAAGTGTTGAGGAGAATGGTGGTTGGTTTCATCACAGCAAACTCCTTTTTGTTGATGAGATTTCGAGTACTCTCAAGAAGGGGAACATGGATGGAGATGATGTCTGCTGCTTTGAGGAGCACTTCAAGCGCGTCGACTTTCTTTACCGGAATTCCCTTGAGATCAGGGTGCTGTTCCACCTGCTCTTTCGTGAGGAGAGGGTCATATACAATGACGGAGATCGCGAATCCAGAAAGCCGCTTGGCGACTTGTCTTCCGATGTGGCCAAAGCCGACGAGGCCGAGGACTTTGTTGTCAAGATCCTGGCCAAAGTACTGTTCTCGGTTCCATTTTCCTTGCCGAACGTGGGCATCAGCTGCAGCGACTTTGCGGAGGACTGCGAAGAGGAGGGCAATGGTGTGCGTTGCGACAGCATTTGCGTTGCTGCCTGGAGCGTGAAAGACGGGGATGTTGTGTTCCTTGCAAGCTTCCTGATCGATATGGTCAAGCCCGACCGAAGCGCTGATAATGGCCTGGAGCCCGGTTGCCTTCTCGATAATGCCTCGGGTGAGGAGTCCTGTGACTGAGGTAAGAAGAACCTGGGTCGTTTCAAGATCCCTTGTTGGGAGATCTTGTGCAGAACAGGATGTGATGTTATGACCCTTCTGCTCAAGGAGCTTTAGACCATCAGGATGAATCTTGTCTTTCTCAACGACGAGGATCTTCATGGAGGGTGGTTGAATGCCCTCTTTATATAGCTGTGCCGAAGTGTGCACGGTGTGACGTGTCTTTGGGATTGATCTGGCTGACCACTGACTCGTTGAACATCCGTACCTCGAATATGAATAGGCGTTGCGGACGCTTGCGGGCCGGCGCGTCGCAATAGTGTCAGAAACGTTGATTGACATTCCTGAGGAGAGAAACAACCCAAATAATTTTAAATGCTTAGCAATTTAAACTACGAATATGGGCAGTCTCATAGAAATAAACGATACTTTGCAGATATCTAAAGAACAAGGTTTTCCAGAAGTTTTGGATTACGAAAAACATAAAATAAAGCCATTTACGGCGGATGACTTTAAAGATAAGATTTTTGAATTCAGAGACAAACCAAAAATCAGAATATATAAGTTGCCTCCTGTTCGTAATTTTTTAGTTCAGAATATTGGTGGTAAATGGCTTTATTGGGGACTTGTCCACGTTCTTGAAATCCATCACGATAATGTGAAACGAACAACTTCTGGGAAGTTCAAGATAATTTATATTTATACTCCTGAAGAGATGAAACAAGCCCACAAACTAATAGATAGAAATAAAGAGACGGATTTTCTTAATGTATTGTAGAAATTCCCTTTGTGTTCCGTCTCCCAAAAATCTTCTTTTTCTGTTGTTTCCGTCACGGTCCACTAGAAGAAACGTTTATATACCCTATGGTACTATGATGAGACGAAGATCCCCATGGGGTTGGTCCTCTGGCCTAATTCTGTGGTGAGCCTCGCCACACACCCTGTGGATACATATGAACTTCGCAGACATGCAGCTTGACGAACGGCTCGTCCGAGCCGTGAACGAGATGGGGTACGAGACCCCGACAGCCATTCAGGAGAAGGCCATCCCGATTCTGAAGAAGGGGCATGACATGATTGCTCAGTCAGAGACGGGATCTGGGAAAACCGCAGCATTCGGCCTCCCGATTCTCGAAAAAATCGAGCAGGGAAAGGGCATCCAGGCATTGATTGTCACCCCGACCCGGGAACTTGCCGAGCAGATTGCCAAAGAATTCACAAAATTTGCGGCCCACCTCTCTATTACTCACGTCCTGACCTATGGTGGTGTGTCCATCAACCCACAGATCGACAATCTGAAACGCGCGGAGATTGTGATCGGAACACCAGGAAGGATTCTCGACCACCTCAATCGGAGAACCATGAACTTATCAGGTGTCCGGTTTCTTGTCCTTGACGAAGCAGACCGCATGCTGGACATGGGATTCATTGATGATGTTGAGAAGATTATCAACACAACACCGAAGACACGGCAAACCATGTTGTTTTCCGCGACCATGCCATATGAGATTGTCAAGCTTTCGAAGCGGTACCTTCGCAATCCACAAACCATTGCAACAAAGACCCATGTGGAACGAGACTTCTTGGAGCAAGTCTACTACGATGTCATGCGACCAGAAAAGTATTCACTCCTGGTTCACTTGCTCCACAAAGAGAAACCGTCGCTTGCCATGGTTTTTTGTGCAACGCGTGAACAGTCTGATCTCGTTGCCAAGAACCTGAAAAAAGACGGGATTGAAGCAAAGGCAATCCATGGTGGCTTGACCCAGCATCGCCGGAACACAATCATGGAAGGGTTCCACGGGGGGAAGATCCACGTCTTGGTTTGTACTGACGTTGCTGCCCGTGGCCTTGACGTCAAGAACGTCTCTCATATTTTCAATTATGATCTCCCGAAAACGTCAGATGATTACACACATCGCATCGGGCGAACGGCGCGCGCGGGGGAGAAAGGGAAGGCGATCGCGTTGTTGAGTCCTGAAGATCACCAGAGCATGCGGCGTATCCTGCAGGACCAGAATCTGTCTGTTGACAAGGCAGTTGCTGGGACGTATCCTCGTTTGCAGTTTCGTCGTTCTTTCCAACAGGAAGAAGGCGAGTACACTCAGGAATACGTAAGACGACAACAGCGGTTTGAGAAACGACGTTCAAGCGAACGAGGTCCACCTCAACGCGGCGGTCACTCCACACGTTCTAGGAAACCTCGATCTGGTCGTCGGTGAACCCGAGCTTGATCAAGATCCGTTTGACCTTCTCTCGATGATCGCCTTGAAGTTCAATCACGTTGCCATCCTTCATGGTTCCTCCACAGGCAAGCTTAGTTTTGAGTTCCTTGAGAACCGCCTTGGGATCTGATCCTTTGCTCAGTCCTTCCACAACCGTCGTCATTTTTCTGAATCGTCGGGCGACTGCACTGATCCGGATGGTCTCGCGCTCTTTCGAGATAGTCTCACACACACACAGTTCTTTGCTTAAACCGCATTTCGCACAGACTTCGTTCATTGCTTGGAAGCCCCCTTGCGCTTTTCTTCATTGTTAATTGTGTGAACACGGGCAATGGTCTTGCGGATTTCCGCGATCTTGCCCGGAGACGTTGTGCTTGCACCGACCGCAATCTGGCCGCGTTCTTTCGCAAGCTCAAGATGAAGATCATGCAGCCGCTTCTGTCGATCAGCGGCGGATAACTTTCTGATCTCTTTGGGTCGAAGAATAGCCATACGTCACGCTTGTTGTTGTTCTTTTTCCTGTTCGGTATTTAAAGATTCTCCCGTTTCTGTTGCAGGAGCATTGGTTGGTTCAGGTTCTTTCTCTGGTTCGTTCGGTGTTTCTTTCGGCTCCACCTTCTTGGGGACCTTCTTTTCAGGAGCCTTCTCATCCGTTGCCTTTTTGGAAGCAGCAGCCTTCTTTTTCGGTTTCTTGTCCTTCGGCGTCTTGACCGGTTCCTGCGGTTCCTCCGGTGGTTTCACAATCGGTTCACCAATGGTTTTCGCGTTACGAAGGACACCAGTGATGTCCTCGAAAGAGTGCATGATGCGGACTTTGATGCCAACTTTCCCAGGCTTGTGGAGTGCTTCTTCAAACCCGCTATCCACGAGCCGGTGGGCCTGCTCACCACAGTGCTTGATGTGTCCTGCGATGAACTTTCCAGCAGTTCCCTTGTTACCGCCCATCTTGCCGCTGATGACGATCTCACAGCCAACAGCACCCGCGTCCATGACGCGCTTCAAGGTGAGGTTCCCAATTTTCTTGTAGTTGTACCCTTTCTCAATGGCGCTGGCGATTTGCTTGGCAACAATGTGTGCATCAAGGTCAGGGTTTTCAATTCCCTTGACGTCAAGTTGCGGATTTTCAAGAGAAAACCGTTTCTTGAGTGCCGTGAGAATCTCATCGATGTTTTTACCACCCTTTCCGATGATGCGACCAGGTTTGTTGGTGTAAATAACAACCTTGACGCCAAGCGGGGTGCGCTGCAGTTCAATCTTGGAATAGTCACCAAGCGGGAAGGTCGTGCGGATAAACTTATTGATCTGTGCTTCCTTGATTCCCTGATTGACAAAGTAAGAATTCAACATATTACCGAACCTCGAGGACCATTTGCAGATTTGTCACTTTCCGTTTCTGACGTGCCCGCTTGAAGCTGCGCGGCCGCCGGAACGTAAATCCTTTGTGTGCTGTTGCATGAATAATGAGTTTGTCTGTTTCCAGCCCCTTTGCTTCGGCATTTGCTTCGCAACTTTTTAGCATGTCCAGAATGTGCAAGGAGGTGTTCGTATAGTACTTCCCGTTCAGGTCTCGTGTCTGGGTGACAAGTCCTTCGAGTAATGCTTTCCCTTTTTTTAGTTGCATCCCGCGAAGCTGCTTGCAGATCGTGACCGAGGATTTCGTTGAAATCCGCAAGCCGCGACCGTAGGCATGAGCAGATCGCTTCGGATTGGGAGTATAGGCGTATCGTTCTGACATAGACATCACTTCAGTGGCACAAACTTACTGGATCGGGTTGCACCGACACCAGGTCCACTATGCTTGACTGGTTTGCGGGTTTGTGAGAATTCACCCAGCCGGTGGCCGATCATCTCGGGGATGATGGTCACCCGGACGTATTCTTTCCCGTTGTGGATCCCGAGTTGGAGTCCAACAAGTTCTGGAATAATAACCATTTGGCGGGCGCGAGTGCGCCAGAATTTCTCCCGGTTCGTGCGGATGTTCTTCAAGAATTTCTTTTGGACAGGGGTAAACCCACGTTTCAAGACGCGGCGTTCCCGTGAAGGTACGAGTTTTGCGAACTCAGTAATATCCATCTTCTCGATCTCTTCCCACGGAACACCGCGGTACGTGAATTTTTGTGCCATATTACCTCTTTCTTCCTGTGCGCTTCGCACTGATCGCACCGACCTTTGCGCCCGGTGGCGTGCTGTGTGAGACCGGTGGTCGTTTCTTGCCAGATCCTGATCCACCATACGGGTGGTCCACTGCGTTCATGGCGGTCGCGCTCGTGCGCGGGTAGAGCTTACCACGTGCTTTCATTTGGTGGTATTTATTACCTGCCTTCAGGAACGGCTTTTCGTGCCGGCCCTCACCTGCAGGGATGCCGAGGGTGACGCGGCAGGCTGGGTGGAGCTTCATTGTTTTCTTTGAGGGAAGCCGAATGGTGACAGCAGTATCTGACTTTGCAACAATCGTTGCAAAGCTGCCCGGGCTTCTGCAGAGCTTTGGTCCGGAATGAGGGCGGACTTCCAACGAAGAAATCGTTGTTCCCTCGGGAAGGTCGCCAAGTTGTTTTGAGGAGAAGGCATCACCGACTTTGAGGCCTTCGATTGCAACTAAATAACCAAACTCGTTGTTGCCGTAGCCGATCTTTGCCAACGGCGCGCTGTGCATGGGATGATGAATAATGTCAACGACGGTTCCTTGTTTGTTGTTATACATGATTTTGGGCTGGAAGTGGTATGCTGGGGTTCGGAAGGTTGAGGAACCTTTTCCGCGTCGTTGCTGGATGAGTTGTTTTCCCATACTACATCATCCCCAAGCGTGTCGCGAGTTCGGTTGCCGGGTTCTTGGCGTTGAGGGTGACGTACGCCTTCTTGATACCCTTGTGGGTGTGCTGGAGATTGACAGCATCAACCTTGACCTTGAACCCTTTCTCGATGGCTGTGCGAACCTGCTGCTTGGTTGCGTTGCGCTTGACAATGAACACCAGCTTGTTCTGGCGCTCGACCATAACCATGGATTTTTCGGTTAAGTGGGAGAAGCGGAGGAGCCGCCAGGGGTCGTAGATTGGTTCCTCTTTCTTCTTTTCGGCTTTGGTTGGTTTTTCAGCTGGTTTTGATTTCTTTTCAACAACGGCCTTTTTCGGTGCTTCAGTTGTTGGCTTGGTTTCTTTCTTGGAAGCTGGTTTTAGCTGAGAAGGAGCAGTGTTCTCTGGCGAGGTAACCTCGACCTTATCGGCGTCTGCCATAGCGATCGTTCCAATGATGAGAGTAAGCTATAGAGGGAGGGGTTTATAAAGACCGGTTCTTGGGAATATAACAATGTTATAAGAAACGATTACAAAATTGTTTCCATCTTATCTAAATCAAAAACACTTTTGATTGTTACTAAAATAGCATTCTTCGTTGAATATTTTTTGTCACGTTGGTTACAAAGATCCACATATTTTCCGGAATTGAATATCTGAACGCTTCCTGTGACTCTGTAATACACATCTTTACTCTTAGTAACAATACACACTTGCTTCGTCTCTTTCAGATTCTTGAGAGTCGTACGCATCTGACTATCGGCAATCAATAGCTTGTCGTCTACAAATCCAAGAGACATGACAACGTTTGCGTTTGGTTTAGCATCAGAAGAGGACGTTGCGAGAACAAGTTCTTGGCCTTCTTTGAAGGCATCTTTCCACATTATAATCTATTAGATGGTGGAAGTTTTAATGCGCAATCCGCTCTAATTCCTTAATTGCGCTCTCCGTAAAAATCGCCATCCTGCCGGCATCGCCACCAGGTGCAAGATCCTCAACGCGGATTTCGTGAACGTTCACAATATCAAAGCCAGCGAGGTTCGCCACGCCACGACCGATGCCCTTGTCTTCGTGCACGACAACGATCGGTCCCTTCCGGGTGATCTTCCGCCGGCCGCGAATCTTCCCTTTCCCGGCGCGTGTCTTCGTCACCGCAACCCGGGCAAGTTCATCCTGCAGGCCCAACAACACCAACAGTTTCTTGGTTTCCTTAACGGTTTTCAGGGCAGCAAACCCGTCTTCGAGAATCAACGGGAACGACTTCACTGCGTCAGCCTTGTGACCTCGCTTCAGGACGATTTCTTTCTTCGTTGAAGCAGAAAATGCAGCACAGAGGGCAAAGCGCCGCTCCTTCTTGTTAATTTTCTCTTTGAACGAACGCGGCACCGGTGGATGGGCCTTCCGTCCCTTCGTGGCTTGGGGAACAAACCGTGCCGTCATGGCCATATGTCCAACCCGACCATGAATTCGGGGCAGTCGTGCTGTCTCCCTGTTCATCATGGAGTAGCGGATGCCGCGCCGTCCGTGGTAGTGAGCACTCGTCCGCTGCCCGGCTTTCGGGTCAGCGCCGTACGGCTGCCGCAGCTGCGATCGCTCAGCCAGAACCGCCCGGCGGATCACGTCCACGCGAACGTGACAGGTTAGTTTGGGAGTGAGCTGGATCGTGCCCTTCTGGGCGCCTGCAACAGAATAGACAGGAACGTTCATAGTGATCAGAGTCTATAATCAGCCTTCGGGTATTTAAACCTTTAAAAAGTCCACCTGCCATTAGAAGGTATCCCTCCGGGGGTAGCCATATGGCGGACAAAAAGACGCAACAATTGAAGAAGAAGGAACGTACTGATACTGATCAGAAAAAGGAAAAGAAAGGAAAGCCACAAAAGGAGCAGAAACCCGCGCGCGTCAAAGATATTGTCCGCTTTGCTGAAACAAACATCGATGGGACCAAACCCGTGTCCCAGGCAATCACTGCTGTTTCTGGTGTCAGTGACATGCTCGCGAATGCGATTCTCACGATTTCGGGGTTTGAAAACAAACCATTTAGCCAGCTCTCCGAGGCTGACGTTGCCAAACTTGAAGACATGGCACTCCATCCTGACAAACACAACCTCCCGTCTTGGCTTCTCAACCGTCGGCGCGATCCAAGTTCAGGTCAGGAACGACACCTTGTTGCATCACAGCTCCAATTCACCAGGAACATGGACGTCAATGCGCTCAAGAAGCAGCGCTGCTACCGCGGCATTCGTCACGGCGCTGGCTTGCCGGTTCGCGGCCAGCGAACCCGCTCGAGTTTCCGAAAGGGCCGCGCAGTTGGTGTGAAACGGGTGAAGGGAGGGAAGAAATGAGGCGACTGAAGCGGCAGTACAAACGGCCGCGCCGTCCTTGGAACACGACCCAGATCACTGAAGAACGAAAACTCTTGAACACGTACGGATTGCGACGGAAACGCGAACTCTGGCGGGCACGAGAAATCTTGCGTCAGTTCCGAAAACGTGCACGAACCGCAACCGCACGTGAAGACAAAGAAGCAGAGCAGGTGCTGTTGAAACGGCTCCAGCGAATTGGCATGCTCTCTGATGAAAAAGAATGCACAATCGATCATGTGCTTGCATTATCTATTGAAAATATCCTTGATCGGCGCCTGCAAACCATTATTCTGAAGCGAGGGATGGCAACGACCATGAAACAGGCCCGCCAATTCATTACCCACGGTCACGTCGCGATTGACGGACGCCGGGTCTTGTACCCTTCCTTCCTTGTCCGCCTCGATGCAGAAGACAAGATCGACTGGACAACCGGCAAACCGCCAACAATCCTCGAGGCTTCAAAGAAACGCGTACTGCCGCCTGCCCCAAAGAAGAATGCACCTAAGGCAGAGGGCAAGAAGGAAAAACCTGTTCAGAAACAGGAAGCCGCTCCAGCTGCGCAACCAACTGAAACTGTCCCGGCGCCGGTAAAAGAAGCTCATGCGTGATCATATGCCCGACGAAACTCCAGCTGTTCCAGAAAAGAAGGAAGCACCCACGGCACCAAAAGAAAAGAAAGCAAAAGTGAAGGACACACCCAGGGAGCCGGCGACACCTGAAACAGCAGAGCCAAAAGAAAAGAGATTTGTCCGGGATCGTCGTGAACGCCGACCGCAGAGTTTCCGTCCCATGACCTTCAAAGGGACTTGGGGACTTGCCCATATCTTCTCTTCTCAAAATAATACCATTATTCACATCACGGACATCACAGGCGCAGAAACCATTGCCCGCGTTTCTGGCGGCATGGTGACGAATCGTGATAAAGACAAGGGGATGCCGTTCCCGGCAATGAATGCCGCACGTCGTGCTGCATCAGAAGCCCTTGCCCGCGGATTGACTGGTGTTCACCTGAAGGTGCGCGCGCCAGGCGGCCACAAGAAGCGCATGCCTGGCCAAGGAGCACAACCAGCAATTCGTGCGCTGGTTCGGTCAGGACTGAGGATCGGAAAAATCGAAGATGTGACGCCGATTCCGCACGACACCACACGAAAAGCCGGTGGCCGTCGTGGTCGTCGCGTGTAAATCATACCTGCAGCTTTTTTTGGTATGAAAACCGAGTTGGGGCGAGCTATAAATACCTTGAACACCCAACAACCCGTATGAAACCACGTGTTTTAGTGAACGGGTTTGGAACCGTTGGAAAGCGTGTTGCCCACGCACTTACCTTACAAGACGATATTGAGCTTGTTGGCGTCGCAAATCGTTCGGTGAATACAACCTGCCGGAACATGCTCGGTGAACAAAGCCTGCTGAAAGGAACACCACTCTACGCAGCTGTTGCCGAGCAGAAATATATCAGTGCCATGCAGCAATCTGGTTTCAATTATCAAGGAACCCTCGAGGACGTTCTGAAAAGTGGTGCTGTTGATATTGTTGTTGATTGCACTCCCGCAGAGGTTGATGTCGCGACGAAACCCCTGTACGAGAAGTATGGTGTTAAGCAGATTTATCAGGGCGGTGCTCCTGCCTCGATCGCGCCAGTGAGTTTTTCCACAGTTGCGAACTACGACGCAGCGCGCGACGTGAACGCGATCCGTGTCGTCAGTTGCAATACCACGTCCCTCGTCCGGACACTGCACGCACTTGATACCCGATTCGGGGTTGATGACGTATTCGCAGTTCTCGTTCGCCGAACAACTGATCCTGCGGATGCAAAAAAAGGGCCAGTAAACGCCGTTGTACCAGTTACGAAAGTTCCGTCACATCACGGACCAGATGTGCAGACTGTGATGCCGCACATTCCGATCAAGACTATGGCATGCAAGATCCCGACGACGCTGACGCACACCCATTTTGTCCGTCTCAAACTCAAACAAACAGCAAGCCGTGAAACTGTTCTTGACGCCTTCAGGAACGCACCGCGCATTATCTTGTTCAGCAGCGATGCTGGTTATAACTCAACCTCGCAGATGATTGAGTACTTTCGCGACATCGGCCGGCCGCGCTACGATATGTATGAGGTCGCGATCTGGGAAGAGGGTGTGAATATTGAAGAAAACGTGCTCTACTGGTCGCATGCAGTTCATCAGGAATCCATTGTGTTGCCTGAAAACATCGATGCGATCCGGGCACTGAGTGGTATTGCAACCAAGGAAGAATCGATGCGAAAAACAGACAAGAGTCTTGGCATTCTCCCATGATCACAATGCAGCCGGTTCTTGTTGTTAACTTCAAAACGTACAAAGAAGGAACGGGGAAGAATGCAGAACAGTTTGCGCTAATCGCCGACGAGGTTGCAAAATCGTACGATGTTCGTGTTATCCTTGCAGTCCAGGCGTACGATCTACACCAGATCTGTTCGGCTGTGTCTCTTCCGATTTATGTTCAGCACCTTGATCCTGCATCTTTTGGTTCGCACACCGGTGCAATGCTCCCGGAAGCAGCAAAAGACTACGGAGCAACAGGAACGTTGCTAAACCATGCAGAACGCCGGATCTCACTTGAACAACTCCAGCAGACAATAGGACGTTGCAAAGATGTTGGCTTGGAAACCTTGGTGTGTACGGATGTTCTCGGGGATGTAGAGAAGATCACCCCATGGGAACCGACGTACATTGCCTACGAAGATCCCAAGTTGATAGGAACCGGAAACTCAATTACCGGTCAGCAAGGCGATGTGATCCGCTCGTTTGCATCACTGGTGAACGGTACAACGATTCCGTTATGTGGTGCCGGCGTAACAACGGGAACGGACGTGACTGAAGCGCTTAAGATTGGAACACGGGGAGCGGTCTTCGCTTCTGCAATTATCCGGACACCTGATCATCGGAAGCTGCTTGAAGAGTTGATCCGGGCACTCCATAACGGGAACCAACAATAACATAACACTGTTATACAAATCCGCCTCTTTTTTATACCTGTCACATCCGTTAATGAAACACCGATCAAATGCCCACAAAAAAGACACCGAAGCGTTCTCGAACTGTTCAGGCAACGGATGTTGTCCCTTCGGAACCTGTTTCGAACGAGCCCTTCACCCTGATCCTCACGGAGAAACCTGCCGTGGCGAAGAAGGTTGCTGATGCTCTCGCTGAGGACGAGATCCGTCCCATCGAGCGATTCGGCATCACCTCCTACTGCTTTACGCGCGGCGGCAGGCAGCTTCTCGTTGCCCCCGCAGTCGGGCACCTCTTTGTACTCGCCGAAGAAATCAAGAAGCAGGTCTGGTCCTATCCTGTGTTCGCAACCAAATGGCAGCCCGTGTTTGCTGACCGGAAGAATACGTGGGCCAAGAAATACTACCAAAACCTTCAGTCAGTGTCCGACGGCGCGACGGATTTCATTTCAGCGTGCGACTACGACAGTGAAGGCTCGACGATTGCCTACAATATCTTCCGCTACATCTTCAATACGAAGAAAGGCCGTCGCATGAAGTTCTCGACCTTGGCTAAGGATGATCTCATTGAAGCATACGAATATGCCAGTCCAGAACTCGACTTCCCACAAATTAACGCGGGATTGGCACGTCATCACTTGGACTTTCTCTGGGGCATTAACGTGAGTCGTGCCTTAACTCTTGCGCTCCGCGAAGCCGGTGCATTCAAAGTATTGTCAAGCGGCCGTGTTCAAGGACCGACCCTCGCGCTGCTCCAGCAACGGCAGGACGAGATCAACAAGTTCACCCCAACACCGTACTGGCAACTGGATTCCGTGATTGATGTCAACGGAAAAGAGGTCTTGGCAACGCATGAAACTGACAAGTTCTGGAAAAAGCAAGAAGGAACAACAGCACACGAAAATGCGCAAGGAAAACCAGCGGTTGTTGAAGATATCGTTTCAAAGGAAACCAAGACCGCACCACCATTTCCCTTTGACCTCACCACCTTGCAGCGCGATGTATACCAGCACTTCGGTTACTCACCCAAACAAACACTCGACTTGGCACAAGGGTTGTACGAACAAGCAGCGATTTCGTATCCTCGAACGGCAAGCCAAAAACTTCCTGCAAAGATCGGCTTCAAATCCATTCTTTCAAATCTGAAAAAGCAAGGATTGTACCGGGATTTCTGCGATCAGTTGCTCACAAAACCAACACTGAAACCGAACGAGGGGCCGAAAGCAGATCCGGCTCACCCCGCGATCTACCCAACGGGCAACAAACCAGCGAGAGCCTCGACACAACAAAAGAATGTGTACGATCTGATTGTTCGTCGGTTCCTTGCAACCTTCGGTGATCACGCAACCCGGTCAGTTATGAACGTCTCTTTCTTAATTGGACCAGAACGATTCCATGCCAGAGGGGCGTACACGGTTGAACCTGGTTGGATCACATTCTACAAACCCTATGCCCGCTTCAAGGAAGTAATACTTCCTCCGCTCGAAAAAAGAGAAGAACATCCGGTCAAGGATCTCTCTCTTCTCGACAAAGAAACCCAGCCGCCTAACCGCTTCACGCAGGCAACGATCCTGAAAGAAATGGAGAAACTCGGGCTGGGGACAAAGGGAACCCGCGCATCAATTCTGCAAACTCTCTACGATCGCGAGTACATCAACGAGAAATCGATTGTTGTCAGTGTTCTTGGTAGTGCGGTTGTCCACGCCCTCGAGAAACACTGCCCGGAAATCCTCTCAGCAGACCTCACGAAAACCTTCGAAGAGGACATGGAAATCATTCAAGACGGCAAGAAGGAATGGGAAACAATTGTCGATGAAGCAACCACAACCTTGACAACGATCCTCAAGAAATTCAAGCAACACGACAAGGAAATTGGCGAGGATCTTGCGATTGCATTCCGAGAGATGTTGAAACGGGACACCACCATAGGAACATGCACGTGCGGCAAGAACCTGATCATCCGGACATCTCATGCCGGGAAGCGCTTTGTCGGCTGCACGGGCTATCCGGACTGCACCGAAACCTTTTCACTTCCCCAAAAAGGCCTCCTCAAGATGAGCAAGGAAACCTGCAAGACCTGTGGCCTGTTCATCGTGACCATCCGTCAGTTCCGCCGCCGCCCCTGGATGCTCTGCGTCCGTGACGGCTTCGTCAATGCGAAAGGTGAGAAACAAGAACTCAAGAAAAAGACTCCCAAGAAGACCAAGAAGAAGGCCTAACACACTTCTTATAGGAAGCGTCCCAAGGACATACTATGGGGAAGAAATGGACACGCTCCCAGCGAGCAGAACACAAGTTAGGCCGCTACCACCGCAAACGAGAGAAAGTACTGACAATCGTCCTGATCATTGTTTTTGTTCTTGCGTTCCTGGCAGTATTGTTTAATGGCGAGGTTCTGTTCACTCCGGTCAAGGAATATGCTGTTACCTTCATGGTTGTGGTTTTCTTCATCTTCTTTTTCATCGGGGCGACCATGCACAAACGGCTGTTCCTGATTTTCATGATCCTTGCGCTGCTCCTATTGGGCCTGATATCGTTAGTGACCTACGATTTCGTTGCCGGCTTGGCGCAGATCATTCTAATCGCGGTGCTAATAGGACTCTTTATAATCTTTCTTGCAGTCGCTGTGTTCCTGACCGATTTAGTGATGTACGAGGGCTGGTAATGATACCTTCCAATATACTCAGTGATTAAGAGAAAAAAGATTACTGCTGACTCTGTAACAGTACACTCTTCAGCTCAATCGGCTCCGGTTTCGTTTTGCTGCGCACACCCTTTTGCAACATAATCAACCGCTTCTTCGGTCCTGGAACAGAACCAGCAACCAAGAGGTACGGTCCATTGACTTCACCAAAGCGCAAGAATCCACCAGTCGGTGCAATCTTTCCAGACGCAATCTTCAAAATCTTCTTGTTCTGCTCGGTTCGCGTCTGGAAGCCGTGCTGCCCTGCGTACGGAATCTTCCCTGGCAACACCTTGCCTGGTGTCACGGGTCCGATGCTCCCAACGTGTCGCCGCTTGCCCTTGTTCTTCCGGGAACGGATGACGATTCCGAACCGCTTCACTGGTCCCTGAAATCCCTTCCCTGTTGACACAGCAGCCACATCAACAAGCTCCCCTTCCTTGAACACGTCTGCAGCAGTGATCTCTTTTCCAAGTTTTTCCTTGGCGAATGCCCACTGCTCTTTGGGGTTCCCGCCGAGGGGAACTTCAAAGATCTCCGGCGTCTTCTTGCCGACTGCTGTCCGTGGTTTGGTGTGCACGAGCAGTCGCACAGCTGCCAGTTTGTCGATTTCCTTGTCAACAGCAACCTTCTTAACGTTCTTCGGAACACTGAGCTTCCGGGAAAGATCTTTCTCGCTCTTCTCTGTCCAGAACTCTGTCCACTTTCGTATCCCAGTAGCAGTGGTCTTGTACAAGATAATCCCCATGACCTGTAGCGGTGGTGTTGCCAAGACCGTGGCTGCTGTCACAATCTCCATGTTCTGGGTCGGTGAACCCTTCTTCATATCACTATACGAGACACTAACCATGCCGGCCTTGTAGGCAGCGAAACTCAGCGGACCTGTCTCCTTCATGACCCGGGACTTGGCTCGCGGATAGATCCGCTTCGCCCGTTTTCGAGGCCAGAAGGCCCGGCTTCCCTTCTTGGGTCGTCGTTGTTTGGACATAGTAATCGCAAGATAATCGCAAGAGTGTATAATGACCTGATGGGTTTTTAAAGTGCGAGCTGCCCCTTGCCGCCAGGAATATACTGCTCAAACGCGGTTGCAGGCAGCTTGACGAGCTGTTCCTGCTGCACCTTCGATGCTCGGGACAGCAGGGCCCCTTTGATCTGGCGAGCGAGTTCGGGTGCCGGGACTCCACCCGGGACTACCACCACCCCTTTCGCACGCCCGTAGCGAGGAACGATCTCAAATTCCTCCGCCTTTACAATAGTAATTGTGACCGCCAGCGGCACGTTCCGGTACCACGTCCGCTTTCCTCTAACCACAAACGATCCCGTGGGAAGATACTCACCAGACTGCGGCTTCTTGGAGAGCTGGTCTGGGGTCACGGCAAACACGTCCGCAGTTCCCAGACCCCGCTGCCACGCCTTGGAGTGGACCGCAGCAACCACGGCAGCTTCCTGTTTTGTTTGTTCAGACGCAGGACCCTTCACGACAACGAACGCAGCTCCTGTAATATCTGCATGAAACACAAGATCATTTGGGCCAGTCTGTTTCTTAATCAACTGCTCGTTTGTCTCTGCGTCCCTGCCCGCAAGTATCCTAGTGCCGTCTACTGATGTGAATGTCAAAAATGTTCCCTTTCCTTGAGCACGAACCTTCTCCTTTTTCGGTGTAGAACGCGCAATCTCCCGTTTCATTGCCTTGTGAATGCCTGCTACTTTGTTCTTTGCCTTCTTCGCGCGCTGGAACTTTTCCGCTGCGTTCTGCAGCGCTGCTTTGCGTACGTCAATGATGATGGGTGTATTTTCGAGTTCAATAATAACTTGTCCTTGGTCTGGGTGAATATCCTTCAAGAGTGATGGAATTGGTTCTGGTGCAATCGGTCGTTCTTTGAGAACGTTGTCCCATGATCTTGTTTTCCGTGTCTTAGTAATCCAAGATAAGACTGCATCAACCTCTGCAACATGTGATGATAATAATTCTCCATGTCGCCGAGATTCCTGTTCAATCTGCCTCCATTTCTCAAGCGCTTTCTCCTGTTGTTGTTTGATGTACACCTGTTTGCCTTCCTTCTCTTTCACGTGTTTCTGCGACGCAGCAGCAACCTCGTGGGTAAAGTAATCATCCAATGCCGCGGAAAACGACGGGAACGATCGTGCTCCATGTATCGGTGCAGAGTGTAAGGGAAACGGACTCACGATGGTTTCGTATCGAACCGCCATGAGTTGCTCCTTCTCCAGCGAACGGAGCGCGGTCACGACCCGTGAAAGATCTGCAGCTGGTACCTGGTTTGCAGGGAGCTGCTCATCGACCTTCGCCCGGACACACACCTCTCGTGCATAGACACCACCAAGGCCTAAAATTGATGCAACGAACACGACGAGTTTTTTCGAGTGTTTTTCAGCGAGCTTGACCACGTCATTGAATTCCAGAGTAAACGGATCCAGGGGGGACGGGGGCGGGCTATACCGCACTTTAGGTTTGATTACTCTGTCCTTCCATGTTTGCAACTCAAGCGGGAGGGCGATCATGCCGTTCATGTCAGTCAAGATAACGTTGCCGGGTTCAAGGAACTCAAAGATCAAAACATGTTCAGCTGTCGCGATCGCAACGATCCGATCAAATCCTCGCTGTTCGATTTCAAGAATCTTACTCCCAGCCAACCGCTTCCGCAGGAACATGCAGAATTGCGGCGGTTCCGGAGGGCTCTCCGGCTTCTGTGCAGCCAGAAAGAGCTTCTTCCTATCAATATAGAGGAATTTTGTCCCAGTTCCGGGGACGTTCACTTCGAGCAAGAATTGTTTCTGGCGGTTCCCGTACTGAAAAATCTTCTTGATAAACCCGCCGACCAGCGCTCCCCGAAGCTCACGAACGAGGAACCGGAGGTCCAGTGCAGCCACACCTTGTTCGTCCATGCTTACTTATAGGCAACTAGTTAAATATCAGCTCAGCGGGGTTGTGTATGCACACAAAGGACATTGAGGCACTTCTAGCCAAAGCAAACATTGCAATTGGCGATCGGATCAAGATTGAGAAAGAGAACCACCTCTTTGAAGGGGTTCTCTTACCGCAAACGGAATTTGGCAATCCCCGTGCGCTCGTTATCAAGCTCGATTCCGGCTACAACATCGGGATCGAAGTCACACCACAGACCAAGATTACCAAGGTAGGCCGTGCGAATGAGAACATGATCGGAAAGACGAGCAAGAAACTCCTGAAGCTTTCCTTCAATCCAAAGAATCCCCCCACCTCGCTTGTTGCTACTGGCGGTACCATTGCAAGCCGCATCGACTATCGAACCGGCGGCGTATATTCAGTTGAGGATCCCCGCGAATACCTTCACAACGTTCCCGAGCTTGCAGACGTGATCCGCTTCAAGAATATCGTCACGCCGTACACGAAAATGAGCGAGGACACTGATCCCCAGGACTGGATCGATCTTGCAACTGCAGTTCATAAAGAACTCAAGACAGAAAGCCGCGGGGTGATCGTGACGCATGGGACAGATACCCTCCACTACAGCGCCGCTGCGCTTTCCTTCTTTCTCCGAAACATCGGCAAACCTGTTGTCTTGGTTGGTTCGCAACGGTCCAGTGACCGGGGCTCAAGTGATGCAGGACTCAACCTCCTCTGCGCTGCACATGTTGCTCTTGGCCCGTTCGCAGAAGTCGGTACGTGTATGCATGGCAGCTCAAGTGACGAGTATTGTCTCTTCATTCGTGGCACCAAAGTGCGAAAGATGCACACAAGCCGACGGGATGCCTTCCGTCCGATCAACTCCCTACCACTGGCGAAAATTTATCCTGACGGTCGCATCGAACACATCAGAAAAATATACAGCAAACGAACTGACGAACCCGGCACCCTCGACGCTGTCTTTGAACCCAAAACAGCGCTTGTTCGCGTGTTCCCGGGCGCTGATCCCGACATTCTCGAATATTACCGGGGCAAGAAGTACAAAGGAATTGTGATAGAAGGAAGCGCCCTTGGTCATGTTCCAAGCTTTGCCCGCAAACCCTGGATTCCTGCTGTAAAAAAACTCGTCAAAGACGGTATCCCTGTTGTTGTATCAACCCAATGCATCTATGGTCGCGTCAATCCTGATGTTTACACAAACCTCCGCCTCCTCTACCACGGCGCTGGAGCGATTCCCGCGCATGACATGCACACGGAAACAGCGTTCGTCAAACTCGGCTGGGTGCTTGGCCATACGACTGATATGGATGAGATCCGAAAACGCATGAAAGAAAATGTTGCTGGTGAATACATGAGGCGAACAGAACTGGAGGCGTTTCTGAACTGATCCCTATGGATACTGTTACCTGCGGTCTCGAGATCCATCAGCAACTGGCCACAGAAAGAAAACTGTTCTGTGGATGCACCACAACCTTTGCACAAGAGGAGCTGGACTTTCACCTGCTTCGAAACCTCCGTCCAGTTGTCGGCGAACTTGGCGAAATTGATCCTGCTGCACTTCACGAAGTCCTGAAGAAGAAAACATTCCGGTATCACTTCTATCCTCTGGAGACCTGCCTTGTTGACGCCGATGAGGAACCGATTCACCTCCTCAATGAAGAAGCGTTGCACGCGGCACTCACCGTTGCCCTCTTCCTGAATTGCAAAATCCCCGATGAAATCCATATCATGCGGAAGCTTGTAATCGATGGCAGTAACACCAGCGGCTTTCAGCGGACTGTTGTTGTTGGGATGGATGGCTCGCTAGAAACTGCGAGCGGCACAGTGGGGATTGCAACCGTTGCATTGGAAGAGGAAAGTGCACAAATCCTCGGAAAGGAAAAGAGTATCGTTGACTATGGACTGAACCGTCTCGGCATTCCGCTTATCGAGATTGCCACCAAACCCGATATCCACACTCCAGAGCAGGCAAAGGATGTCGCCGCAGCAATCGGCCGGATCCTTCGCGCACTCCCGAACGTGCGGCGGGGTCTCGGAACCATCCGACAAGACCTGAATGTTTCTGTTCCAGGCGGCTCACGAATCGAACTAAAAGGCATCCAGGATTTGGGATTGATTCCTCTCTTCGTGAGACGGGAAATGGAGCGGCAACAAGCTCTCGTCAAGATAACAAAAGCACTTAAATACGTTTCTCTTGTTCCCTCGACCATTGTTGACGTGTCGAGTACCTTCAAAGCGACCGGGATTGCGAGGATCAAAGACACCCTGAACAATGATGGCGTTGTCCTCGGTGCTAGGTTACCCGGCTTTGCTGGCCTGCTCGGAACAGAACTCACTCCAGGAAAACGGTTCGGAACAGAACTCGCGGCCTATGCACGGCATGCTGGTGTCGGCGGTCTCTTTCATTCTGATGAAGATCTCAAACAATATGGGATTGGAAAACTCGAAATATGGGATGTCAAGAAAAAGCTTGCCTGCCTGCCCCAGGACGCCTTTGTCCTCATTGCTGGTTCACAACAAACAGCGACTGCGGCACTGCAACGAGTCTTGGAACGAGCAGCCAAACAACTGAACACCCCCGTGATCCCCGAAGTCCGGAAAGCAGAGCGGGACGGATCAACAACCTTCCTCCGGCCAATGCCAGGCTCATCCCGGCTCTATCCAGAGACAGATTCCCTTCCTGTTCGGATTGACGTGTCGTACCTTTCTCGTGTCAAGGAACGTCTCCCGGAAAGTCTTGAAACAAAACACGAGCGGTTCCTTGATGAATACAAGGTGAGCCCTGATCTTGCCTGGCAGGTAATTGACAGCGGCCGTAGCGATCTGTTCGAAGATCTTGCAAAACAATATGATTCCACGCTTGTTGCAACAACACTGACCGCGACGTTGACACAACTGCGCAGAAGCGCTGTTCCTGTCCATAAACTAACAAATGACCACATTCGTCTCGCGTTTGAGGTATTCCAAAAGAACCATATCAACAAAGACAGTTTGGCCGATGCCCTTCGCCACCTTGCACAACATACTGATGCTGATCGTGAACAACTCCGCACCGCGGTCACGGGAACAACAATCCCAACATCTGTTTTGGTGTCCCGGATCAGCGAACTTATCAAAACCCATCCACAGGAATGTGAGAAACGGAACGCACAGGCAATCATCATGGGCCTCACGATGAAGGAGATTCGTGGCAAGGTTTCAGGGGCCACGGTTGCAAACCTCGTTGCCGAGGAACTGAAAAAGAGGAAGCAATAGCTTCCTCAGGTGGCATACACAGACACCATCGCATCACCCCCGGGAGTTCTTCTTCTGAGAAGAGATATCTCTAACCGAAGGGGATCTGGCCGTATTCCAGAAGATCTTGTTTATAAAACAGAAATGACTAATTATTTCTATGGCGTGTTGGGTTGTCCCGTTGTTGGCGATGCTCATTGGAGTTATTGGCAGAAAGACAACGGGGAGGAAAGATGCCCAAGGATTCTGGCTCACAATAATGCTCCTCGGCGGCGCACTTTTCGGGATAATTGATCACCTCTGGTACGGCGAACTCTTGCTTATCGGGCCAGCGTGGATGTTGGATTTGACATTGGGTGGAGTAATAACCACTGGCATCATAACAAGTTGGGGTGTCATTGTGTTCAAACCAAAAATACATGACTCATTAAGAGGCCTGAGTTATCATCTCGGTATTTTGAAGAAGACAACGCTAGAGTGATGCCATAGAGCAGTTGAACACCACTACTGCTCAATATCAATAAGACAGTGGGTGCAGATGAAGTAGTTCATTCCCTGCTGAGAATCGTCGTAGTCGCTGCCACACTCAACGCACACGAGCATACTCCGTCTCTGTGTGGAGAGGCTTTTAAAGCTTCAGCAGAACTCGCAGACGTTCGCCTTCTTCTTGGTTTTCTTTTTGGTGGTTTTCTTATTTGGCATGATCATCACCCCAATACCCATTCTCATGGCTCCTTAAATCCCTTCGGGGCCCGCTGAAGGTTTAAATTATTTACGGTGCTTTAGAGAGACATGAATTGTTCCCCCCTTCCGGTAGTGGCCCTTCTGGCATTTTTCCTGGTCGTGATCCCAGCACCAGTAGCGGGCGCCGCAGTTGACGTTTCGTTTTCCCAGACGATGCTGGCAACCTGTGCCGAGCCTATTACCCCTGCTGATGTCTTGGTGACTGTTCAGAATCTGGGCGGTACCACAGACAGTTACAGCCTGACTCTTGGTCTGCCAGATGAGTGGGAAGGACAGATCAAGCAGACCGTTACCCTCGGTTCTGGTGAGTCCAAAACAATTAACCCTTTCCTTGTTTCCTCAATTCCATTGACAACAGTTCCTGGTGACTACAAACTCACGGTCCATGCAGCATCCTTGTCAAATAGTGCTGATACCGCGTCAACAACCTTGAGTGTGAAGATTCTCCCTTGTTTTGCTGTCACTGTGATACCAAGCGTGACTTCTCATGATGTCTGTCAGGAAAGCACGACACCCCAAATTATGTCATTGACCGTTACCAATAACGGGAAATTCACCGACACCTTTACCCTTGCACCATCTGTTTCTTGGGCAAAAATCACGCCAACAGAAATCACTCTCGGTCCCGATGAACACATGGACGTCACGCTGACCCTCACCCCTCCCATCGAATTGAAAGGAAGTCATGATATTTTGGTTACCGCAACTTCGGCAACCTTCCCGGCAACAGACACAGAACATATCACCCTGAACCTGATTGATTGTTTCGCAACCACACTCAACATCGAACCGTCAAAAGCAACGGTTTGCCAGACAGAAAGTGCTGACTACACCCTCACCCTAAAAAATAGCGGGAGCAGCAAAGACACCCTGACCATTGCTGCCCCAAACTGGATTACGCTCCCCGAAACTACAGTCACGCTTGCACCGGGTGATATTATCGAGATGACAATTACCGCACATCCAATAGCATTCGGATCACAACCCTTCGAGATCACCGCAACCTCACATGCTGACGGGACCGTGTTCTCTGATGAAGCAAGCATTACGGTGAACGACTGTCGTGGTGTGACAATTACTACTGGGCCGTCTGATATTATTGTCTGTCAAGGTGAGGATCTCTCCTTCACCGCGCTCATCACCAACACCGGAACGGTCCAAACAATATTCAATACTACCAGCACTGCTGGTGTTCTTTCTCATACAAAGGTATCCCTCCTTCCTGACGAATCGCAAGAAGTGTCCCTCATGTTTGACACCACAACCATGGAACCGGGAACCAAGACGGTCACGATCACGGTGAGCGCTCCTGGCAACATCCAGGACAGCACAACGCTCTCCTATACTATCAAGTCAGTAGAAGCGTGCTCTGTTCTCTCAGGGGAGACGATGGTGATCAATGTCCTTCCTGGAAAGGCAGAGGTTGTTGCCTTGGAAATCCAGAACCCCACAAAGGTTGCGCAGCAAATCGTGATTGAGGTAACCGGTCCCACCTGGGTCTTCGCTACCCCACAGCTCCTCGAGCTGGAACCTAGTGAGCGAGACACAATTTTTGTCTATGCAAATCCACCCCTGACCGCTGAGAAAGGGAGTCAGGAACAGATCATTGTGACAGCAACATCACCACTTGCCTCGACCGAAGTCCCCATTACCGTGATCCTCGGTGAAAAGGAAGATACTAGTGTCATCGGGAACGCCACCTTTGGCAACGAGATCACTGGGCAGCTCCTCAGGGCAGGTGCCCAGGGCGACTGGAAGACCGCAGCTGTTGCCGTCATCACAATCCTGATCATCCTTGTCCTCGTGATCCGCCTCGTCTTCATCGTCCGGAAGTAAATGACCAAAAAATCCAATCTTAATAAAGCCTCTTTCTAATCTTGCATTCTATGCCCCAAAAACGGGCAGTCGTTGCATTGGGAGGGAACGCACTCCTTCAGGCCCCCCTCCAGAAGGGGACCATTGAAGAACAGCTCGCCAATGTTGATACGGCAGCCTTGCACCTCGTCAAGCTCTTCAAGGACGGCTACCAGATCGTGCTCACCCACGGGAATGGTCCCCAGGTTGGGAATCTGCTGATCCAGCAGGACAGGGCCAAGGACATTGTCCCTGAGCTTCCCCTGTACATTTGTGTTGCTGAAACCCAGGGTCAGATTGGAGCCATGTTCCAGGAAGCCCTCTCAAACAAACTCCACCAGGCAAAATTGACCACACCCGTGGTGACAGTGATCACCCACGTGCAGGTGGATCCCAAGGACAAGGCCTTCAAGAAACCCACGAAGCCAGTTGGCCCATTCTATTCCTACAAGGATTACTTCCCCCGTGACTGGGTCTTCGCGAAGACGAGCAACGGGTATCGGAGAGTGGTCGCGTCTCCTGCCCCGCTGGTGATTCTGGAAGCTGCAGAGATCGAAAAAATAGCTGAAAGCGCAATTGTTATTGCGTGCGGTGGCGGCGGTATTCCTGTTGTTAAGGAGAAAGCTGGCATGAAGGGCGTCGATGCAGTGATTGACAAGGACCTTGCCTCAGCAAAACTCGCGATCGCATTCAAGGCAGACCTCTTCTTGATTCTCACGAACGTTGATTATGTTTCGTTGAATTACCAGAAACCTGACCAGAAATCGCTTCGGAAAGTCACGATTGCGGATTTGAAAAAATATCAAAAGCAGGGCCATTTTGCAGAAGGGTCCATGGGTCCGAAAATCGAGGCTGCGATCGAATTCTTGACAAAGATCCCCAAAGCGAACGTCATCATCACCTCATCAAGCCTCCTCGAGCAGGCGCTTGCTGGTGAAGCAGGGACCCACATCACGGCGAAGTGAATATGACATTGCGTGATCTTGAAAAGGAAATTGAGAAACTCAAGCAGCGGAATGCTCATGTTGAAGCTGACAAAGCATGGGAAACCAGCACAACAAGAAAATTCCTTATCGCGTTGTTCACATACCTTGCCATTGCACTTTATCTGTGGTTTATCGAGATTCCACAAGCTCCTCTGCATGCGATTGTTCCCACAGTCGGCTTTCTCCTTTCTGTGACAACATTCGCCACATTTAAGAAAATCTGGTTGAAACAAATTTACAGAAAGTAGCTACGCCTTTGTTTCCTCGGCTGGTTTTTCTTCTTTCTTTTCGTCAGCCTTTGGTTTTTCAGCAGGTTTCTCTTCCTTTTTTTCCTCAGCAACCTTCTTCTCGGTCTTGGCGATCCTGCGTTCCTGCTTTTCCTTCAGGTACAGAGGAATCTTGTCTGCACTTGCGTACGCAAACACATACACCTTTGAGGCGCCACGGCCGGTCTTGGTGAAGATTTTCTGAATGACCACGGTGTCAGGGTTCACACCAATTGCCTTGGCAACATGCGGGAGCATCACCTTTCGCACGGGAGTTGGTTTCCCGGCGTGTTCAATCTCAACAACGGCCTCCTTCCGGCCGAGAACTTTATTCTCCTTTGTGGAAAGGACGTTGACATTCACAGGAATCAGAGCTCTTCAGGGTCAAGTCGCCCGAGATCACGTTCAAGCTTCGCAATGTCTGCCTTGATGGCGTCGAGATGAGCGAGGATCCGGTCCTTCTCTTTCTTGAATTCCTCGAGATTCTCGTACATCGCGATTGCGCTCTTGAACTCATGAAGATGGAGCATGGTGTACGGGACTTTGTTCATTTCATGGGAAACGGACTCAGCGAGCTTGGCAAGCCACTTGTTCATGGCAATCTTAACTTCCTTCTTGATCATCTTGTCGCTGTCCAGATTCTTCTTCATGAGCCGGACAACGGCCGCGGTCGGGAAGGGCATCTTCTCGTCTTCTTCCTCAGAGATTTCTTCCTCTACGATGCCATCAGCTGGTGCTTCCTCTTGTGTTCGTTCCAGCTGGTCCTCTGGTTTCTCGTTCAGCTGGGATTCATCTGCTGTCATAACAATACCTCCGTGGGTTCTGTTGCTATAGCAAGAATGCTTATTAAGAGTTAAATAGGTTAGTTAAATACCTGCTGAGCACGTGATGCTTCTATGACCCTTTCCTGGACCCGATTGGCCCTGCTCCTGATTCCAGTCCTGCTGGCGATCGGTTTTGGTCTCTATCAGGTCATTCCTGACCTCTATCCCGTGAGCTTTCTCCTCTTCGTGGTCCTCGTTTTCATGGTCCTTTACAACGACCGGAAGAAATTCGAGCGACAATCGATCATGTTCCTCCGCAAGACCACCCGGGGTCGGCACATCCTGATCTGGCTCGGATCCCACGGCCGGGGCTTCTGGAAGCTGCTCGGGATGATCGGGGTTGCCTTTGGCTTTTTCTTCTCGATCTGGATGTTCATCATTCTGGTTCAAATCACGATCCAGGGGTTGTTGTCGACAACGTCTGTGCCAGGGCTGTCTCTGGTTCTCCCGTCACCAACCGCATCACCGGTGATCGCGCCCGGGGTGTTCGGGGTCCCCTTCTGGTTCTGGATCATCAGCATTGCGCTCCTCGTAATCGTGCACGAAGGGTTCCATGGGATCTTCGTTGCCCGGGAGAAGATGCGCATTAAATCCATGGGGATTGGCGTGCTTGCGGTGCTCCCACTGGCATTTGTGGAACCAGATGAGGAACAACTTAGAAAAGGGCCGTTCTGGGCACAGCAACGGGTCTATGCTGCAGGAAGTTTTGCGAACTTCCTTCTGGCGGGGTTGTCTGTTTTCCTCTTGGTGGGACTGCTGATGAGTGCCTATGCTGTTCAGGGCGTTGCCTTTGGCAGCTATGGTGCGAGCGCGGTTCCTGTTTCCTCCTTGGCAACGATGAACGGCCAGCCCATCACCGATCTTGCTGCTGCAATCACCGATCTTGACAACAGGACGCTGCTCGAATTCACCACGACTGACGGAACATCCTATCTTGCGACGGTGTCGCTGTTGAAAGAACAGAATCTTGCTAATGAGGAACTTGTCTTGTATGACGATTACGGGGCCGCGCGTGCCCAACTTGTTGGAACAATAACCGCGATTGACAGCAAGCCGATCATCAACCTGAGCACCTTGCACGATGCGCTTGTTACAGCCGGTCCTAATGCAACGGTTGCTGTCACGACGGTGAACGGAACAGAAGAAGACACTACGCCTGTTTACCTGAAACCAGAGCCGGTTCCGTCCTTTACCTCAACGCCGATGATTGATGCAGAACTCTGGCTTGAACAATATATCCCCGGAACCGTTGGCTTCGTGAATGGCGCGACAGCGTTCTCGAATGCGATCCTTGGGACAACAGTAGCAACGACGTGGCAAACAATCCAGATCGACAAACAATTCTGGAACTATGCAGCTGAAACGTTTCCTGTCCTTACTGAGGAGGCAACGCAGAACACCCAGAAATTAACAATCCTTGAAGAGGAGTATCCTCGGTCAGGATATCTTGGCATCGCCTTTGTGCAGGAAGATCGCACCGTGATCGAGTCCCTCAAACCAGCGGAAGGGCTTGTGACCTTCATTGGCGGATTGCTTGCCTTCCTGTTCATTATCAATTTCGGTGTTGGTGCGTTCAATCTGCTGCCGATCGGCGGCATCGGATTGGATGGCTACCGGATGTGGGAAACATTGCTGAAACGGGTTGTGCCGAAGCGACAGAAGATCGTCATGAAAGTGGTGAGCTGGATTACAATTATCTTCATCGTGTTGAATCTGGCGTTGGCGCTTCGTGGTGTTTTCTGAGGGATTAACAGTGTTATAATAACAAGAATTTAAACCTATCAACAAAGTCATGCTAATGAAAAAGAGTACCTTCCTTCTTGTTATTGTCATTCTTTCTGGGATCGTGATCCTCCTTTACGGGAGTTCTCTCGCTTCCGCCGACACGTCCGTTGAAGCTGATCTCTATGCCTATCTCTCTCACCAGCTTTCGGCTGACGAATTGACCGCCTTTGAACAGGCTCGACAGCAAGATCCTGTTGAGACGATTTTTGCAAAGCTACGAGAAATGAGTCCACCCAAACTCGAAACAACGGTCAAGGCAGGACAGCAATGAAATACGTCTTTCTTGTACTTTCCGTAATCCTTGGCCTTGTTAGTATTACGACGTTTGCTGGAGCAGCGATTCTTGTTACGCCGGCGACACCATCTCCTTTTCCAAATTATCCTCCGACAACTCCAACAACATTCTTGTGTAACGGTGTTCCGTGCCAAGACGCAACATATCATAAGCCGCTTCTCCTTCAATGTGCTGGATCAGTTGATGATGAACAAGATCCTATCTCTTATGAGATAGAAGGCTTTTTCTTCCCTTACAAAGACTGGTGGGATCAGAATTTTCAATATCGAAAATCGGTTTGGGCTTATAATCCATCTAATTCTGTTTTGAATGTTACTGTAGAAATTAACATGAATGATACTGATTTCACAGAACATGCGAAATCTGATAAAGGTGATATTAGAATAGTTGATAATGAAAATCAAAATGAACTCCCTTATGATCTGATTGAAGGAAATAACCGTGTAAGGATTCAAATCATAATACTGCCTCAACAAAATAGAGAATTCTATATCTATTATGGTAATCCTAATGCTCTAACAACTGAACAAATATTGGAAGATCATGGAGGTCTTAAGGTTGTTTACACTTTTGTAGGCGGTGCTGCGAGTTCCTGTCGGAATGGTGGACAAAACTGTTGGGATGATGCGAAAACACATAGTTGGCCGACCCTTATCGGTTCAGGTGGAGCCTTTGGTGACTTTGAAAAATCAGGAACAGACCCGAGACCATTAGACACACGTGGCGGAGGATTATATTGGACTATTAACGATGGAGATGCAGCTTCATGGATGAGACTCGACTTACCTGAAATTCTCAGAATTGATGGGGTTTCTCAATCAATTTATAATGATTCGAGAACAAACAACTATAGCATTTCTGTTGCAAATGAAACAACTGGTCCTTGGACTGTTGTTGTCCCCTCAGATCAATATACCAAAATCACGACATTCGATATCGATGATATCGACGCAAAATATGTCTTGCTTAATACAACCGCCGCCAGTGTTGGGGATCCGATGTCAGAAGAACTTGAAGTCTGGAAAGATATAAAACCAGAACTCGTTTTGGGTAATGAAAAAGCTTTGTTTGATTGGAATATCCTTGGTTATCATCCTGAAGAATCAACAATCCTGTGGGATTTCTCGAATATCCCTCCACAAACAGGTATCAATCTTCGCTGTCGAGCAAGTGATCCAATAGGAAGTAATACATTTTCTGATTATTTCGATGCAAATATCGATATAACAACTGAAGAAGATTATTCCCCTATTCTAGAAGAAATAGGTGCTCTCAGAGTCTATGAGAACCAAACGTTAAGTCTAAAGGTAAATGCAACGGATTACCACAATGATCCACTTACCTATATCTTAGATGCTCCCACGATAAAGAGTCCTTTCTATTTTGATGAAACAACAGGACAACTTGAATGGACTCCTACCTTTATTGATGAAGGATTCTATCCTGTGAATTTCTCCGTGTCTGACGGTGCTCCTGAGAATCTCGTCTGGGAATCCACAAACATAACAGTCCTTCATATAAATGCTCCACCATTCATTGACCCTATTGGCGACAAGACCATTCTTGAAGGGCAGCCACTAACATTCCAACTATCGGTTAATGAAGTTGACAATGACTCATTTGTTCTTGATAGTGATGTCGAAATGGTCATTCCTTCTGCGACTTTTGATGAAAATTCTGGAATCTTTTCTTGGACACCAAACTTTGTAGACTATGGTGATTATAACGTTACTTTTAGTGCAACTGATGGCCAAGCAACATCCTCCGAAACAATCACAATCTCCGTAGCCGACGCAAAAACAGCAAATCTCTATGCTGTTGGTGCACCCAAACTCGGAAATACGATTTCACTCTTGGCGTCTGATCCCGCAGCGGCAAATCAGTTTTACTTTGTCCTGTTGGCGCTCGGAACAGATCCAGGCATTCCTCTTGGTGATGGAAGAAACATCCCGCTTCAGCCAGATGCCCTCTTCCATATTTCTCTTAATTATCCAAATTTCATTGGTCTCAGCGACTCAGTTGGGTTGCTCAATGAAGCTGGAAACGCTGTGGTAACGTGGACAATTCCTGAAATTTCTGCTTTAGAAAACAAAGATGTCTATATCGTCCTGGGAACAGCTGACCTCAGTCTTCAGCCGCCAAAGGCTCTTATTTCAATAACAGATCCCATTCATTTGACACTTCTCCCTTGATCCTCAACCTTCGTCACCCCATCTACACTCTTCTCCCGCTGCAACCGGTACACGGTCCCGTTTCCAATTTCCGACAACCGTTCCTCGTGGGTAATCAAGAACACTTGTTTTGCAAAAGGAATTCCTTCATCCAAAAACTGCGCAAACCGCTGAATAGCCCGTTCATCCAAGTTGTGCGTCGGTTCATCAAGGATCAACAACCGAAGATTTGGGAGAAACGCAAGGGAAAACGCAATCCGAAGCGCGAGTGCTGCAAGACTCCGTTCCCCGCCCGAGGCAAGCCCTTCAATTGAAACCCATCGCGCTCCTTCCTTGACTTCAAGAACATAATCTTGGCCGCCTGCAAGCCGAAGCCCAGTAAAATCACCGTAGGGATACAGTTGAGTCCATACCTGTTCTAAGATCCGGTTCACCTGTCCGAGAAACTCGGTTCGCATCCCTTCTTGGGCACCAGTGACGGCCTTGGTGAACACCCCCAGTTCAGTATGAGCACGTTGCTTCCGCTCAATTCGTTCTTGGAGAGACTGAAGCAGTGTCTGTTTCTTCGTCAGCTCCTTCGCAACCTCTTGTTTATCAACAATCCGCTGGCTCCATGATCGTGCCTCAGCAACCAAGGACGATTCTTTCTCAAGCGCATCTTTCAACAGCTGTCGCGCCTCTTCCAGTTTCCGAGGATCGACCTGGGTAATCGAGGCGAGCGCTTCTTGTGCAGTAGTATACTGTGCTTTCTGTTTTGCGTGTTGTTCTCTGTTCTCAGCGAGCTCGTGCTGGAGGCGGGCGTGCCCCTCAAAGGCACTCTCTGTCTTCACAAGCGTTTTCCGGAGGGTAGCGATTTCCTGTTCCACGGTTGCGACTGCCATTGTCAGCTGGTCAATGGTCTTCGAAAGGTCAGCAGCAACAAGTCTCCGCTCCCGTTCAAGTTTTTCCTTGTGTGCAGCAGTCAATTCCTTCCCGCAGATGGGACAAGCCCCTGTGACCTCAGCGGTCCGTTTGATACGGTCAAGGACAGACCGCCGTCGTTCAGTGGCAACATACAATGATTCTTTTGTTCGTTCTGCAATCTTTTGGTGGTCCGCAAGCTGTTTCTTGGTTCGTTCGAGTGTGCGAGTTAACTGTTCTTCGTGTTGTGTTTTCAATGCATCTTGAAGACGAGCAATCCGTTCATCAAGCGCCTTCAGAAATCCTGCTGTCTGGTGGAGTCTTCCTTCTTGTGTACCCCGTGCTTGTTGTTGTTCCTCGAGACGAGTTACTGCTGCATGCACTTGTTCGCGGGCTGTTGTTGCCGAAACACTCTTCTGATGGATCGTTGTTTGTTGTTTCTGAAGTTCTTGGATCTCTTGCGTCATCAATGCAAGTCGTTCTGTGACCTCTTCAGCAGCAAGATCGTGAGCCAATCGATCATTCTCTTCTGCTTCACTCTTCATTCGGTTTGCGAGCTGTCGTCCTCGTTCTTTGACTTTGGCAAATCGGTCAAGCCGAAGCAATCGATCAATTTGTTCAGTTCGACCGCCCCGAGGAAGCCGGAGAAAGTAATCAAGTCCATTCTGATCCGCATACACTGCTTTCGCAAACAAATCATAATCCATTTGTAACAGCCGTTCGACAGCGGTAGTGACAGGAGCGGCATCAACCTCAATCAATTTCCCATCTTTTCGAAATTCCGCACGGACCGTTCCCTTTCCTTGTTTAACGGTTCTTGAGATTGTATAGGAAGCATTAGCAAGGTTGAGCGCCACTTCAATCGTTGCCTCTTTCACTTGCTTTGGCTTCCGCATCAAAGCATCATCCAACGTGACTCGGCGACTGGTGTGTGCGGGGAACGTCCCGAATAAACAAAAGGAAATCGCGTCCATGACAGAACTCTTCCCGCTCCCCATGATCCCGACAAGAACATTTGCACCTTCAGCAAACTGGAAGGTTGAATCGAGGTGCGATCGCCATCCCTTCAGATGCACGCGCGTGATCATGAACAGTGCTTGGAGCAAAACTTTAAGAAAAACAAAACGAGGCCGGAATAGAAAGCCTCATGAGACCAAGGAATTATCGGATTCGTGTGACCCGATCAACGCGCATCTTCCGGACACGTGGTTTCCAAACAGTTTTTGGCAACCATTCAGGACGATCTTCAGTATCCATGCGAAGTTTCACACGGGAACCCTTGAAGATATGGATGCTGTAGGTGCCATCTCGGTTTCGTCGGCCGCGCTCACGAAGAGTAATATCTTTGAAGCCGCGTGTTGCTGCTTTCAGTGCGGCTTGTCGTGGTTGTCGACCAGTGAAAATGGCACTTGTCCTACCTTGTCGCAGAATGTAGTATTTCCTTGCGCTGGTACGGGTACGTCGTTTTTTCACTCTTTTCGCCATTTAGTTCACCTTAAAGGTTGTAGTTTATTATACCTCTGATTCTTTATAAGCTTATGCGGGATAGCGGTTTTGAAGATCCTACATCTGATAGAGTCCCTTTCTGATCTTCTGGAGGATCTCTTGTTCATCCCGATAGTATTCTGAAATAATCTTCCCGGTTTTGTTCACGTCCCGGACCTGTTGTTTCACCAGCCACTTGAGAATTTCCGCCTTTTCTGCAAGATTCTTGTTGATATCATCATCCTCCATCCCGGAAAACAGCTTGATATCATCCATGGTTCGCTGGGATTTTTCAAGGGTTACAATTTGATCCTTTGCAGGGAGCCACCGATAGAGGGTTGACAGATCGATCTTAATGTTGTCACCACCGCCGGTAATAAGCTCTGCGATCTGCAGGACGCGCCGGATCTCCCGGCGACGATCCCGGTGCATAATGACCATAAGCTGTAGGCTCGAGAGCAAGGACATGGGGATCGAGATTGGAGGATTTGTCATCCGGCGGAACGCCTCTTCCGCGGTATTGGCATGCAGGGTCGCGTACACAGAGTGTCCGGTATGGATGGCCTCAAACAATACTTCAGCTTCCTTTGATCGTCGAATCTCTCCGACAATAACACGATCCGGTCGCATTCGCAATGCATTGATCATGAGTTGCAACATCCCAACCTCGCCCTGCCCTTCTGCATTGGGCGGTCGGGTTGTCAGGGGAACCCAATGCAGATAGATAGGAAGCTGAATCTCTCGGGTATCTTCAATGGAAATAATCCGATGATTCGGGGGAATGAAGCTTGCCAGTACGGTCAAGAGGCTCGTCTTTCCACTTGCGGTGCCTCCTGCAATCAAGATATTTAGTTCATATTGAATAGCCAACCAGAGAAAAGCAGCGGCTTCAACGCCGATTGTTCCGTCTTCGATAAAATCAGCGATGGTCCATGGCCGTCTGGCGAATTTTCGGATCGTCAAGGTATTCCCGGAAGAAATCGGGAAGAGGGTCGCATTTGCACGATCTCCTGTTGTCAAGTAAGCGTCCATCAGTGGGTGTAAGTGGGTAATCTGTGTCCCAACGCGCCGTCCAATCATCGCAGCATAGTTATAGATCTCAATTTCTTTCGAAATAGTAATGTCTGTTTTCAACCAACCATATTTTCGATGATAGACCCAGATCGGTTCCTTCGAACTGTTGATGACCACCTCTTCCAAGTTATCATCAACAAGGAGCATTTCAATTACCCCAAGACCAAGTGATCGGTGGGCAAGGAGTCCTGCAAGAACCTTTCGTTCCTTTTCTGGGTGCGTCGGGAGTTCTGTTTTGAGTATGGTGATTGTCCGCTCGATAAACTTTTGTTTTACCCGTGCTGATTCTTCAGGGTCAAGAACTTCAAGCGGCCTGAGCGACAGTTCTGCCAACATTCGTTCTCGAATAGAATCAAGGACAGCCCACGTTCCGCCTTCAATATCGGGGGTCACTAGTTTGTATCGAGGAACAAAATCCTCGCGGTCTTTGATAATGACAATCTTCCCCGGAACACCATCTGCCTCAAGTTGATAGTGATCAATTTCTTGTGATTCCATACCCCATCTTCCATTGGAACCATGCCTTTTATTACTTCAGCAGACCCATCCGCTGCTTCCAATGCCAGTAGCGGATCTTGTTCCGTAATACAAAAAGGAGAATTGCGAGCACAAAGAGACCAACAGGGATGACCAAAAAGATGGGCTGGTCACGAGGAAGTGGAGGAAGTTCAATCCTCCCGCTCCGCCGAATGATCGCGACGATGATAACGACGATTGCGAGTACAAGAAGCACAAGAAATCGGGTCATCTTTCGGTTCTGTTTCATTCGCTTGGGGAGGATTTCTTTCTTTTTCCGAGCGGCTGGTTCTGGTTGTCCTGGTGGAAGGAGAACAGGCTTGCCAAATGCTGGATAGTGAAGTTTTAGGAGCTGGTGATCCTCGAGGATATTCCCCCAATTTTCGATGGTTCTGACTTCAACACCGAGCAGGGAAGCAGCTTCCAAAACCGTCATTCCCTTCCGAGCAGCAACCTCTCGGATGAGCCGGTCAACTTTTGTCTCAATATGTTGTTTCACTTCCCCAGGGGTTGCTGCCTGTACTACCTTGACGGCTTCTTTGACTGCCTGAGGAATTGGTTTTTTCTCTGCCACACGCCCACCATATGTTATTCGGTTCAGAGGTTCATAAACTTCTATGTGCTCCCACAGACACCGTCGATGCAGGTGAGATAGCCAGCGAGCAACTGTTTGCACGCCTCAGGAGAGAATTCCCCTGATTGAATGATTTCACCCCCTTCCTTGACCGTGCAGAAATTGAGCATGCTATTATGTGATGCCGTGAAAGAGGTTCCGATCCCCATAAAGTTCTGCCAGACAAATTCCTGGTTTTCCGTGCCAGTAACAAACGTCCCTTCTGATGTTCTGATACACTCCAGAACTGAGGTGCAAGTTCGACAGACACCAGTTGGGTCACATACGGGAAGCGGATTCTCACAGTCATAATTAACAAACGTTGTTGATCCGTTGGCGATGGTTTCAGTATATTGGGGAGTGCAGGAGAGGGGTTCATCTTCTGTTTCATTCGTTTCGGTCATGGCTTGATCGTTTCCTGTTTCACTGTTTTCCGCGCCTGTTGCTGTTGCGGTATTATCTTGATCCTGTCCAGCTTCATTCTGACCTTCAGTGCCGGTTTCGTTTTGCGTCCCGGGTTCACCTGAAAGAGACGTCGGTGAACCGAGATTCGGATGTTCTTGAACAGCAGTTTCCAAGAAGAATGAGAGAAAGATCCCAATAATAATCGCGGCAAGGATGAGGAGCGGAATTTTACCTCGCATATCTTTTCTCTTTGTTTTCGGACTACAAGTACTTTTATCCAAACAAATCAACGGTTTCCTCTTCTACGGCCTGCGCATTCTCAAGGAGATCGCTGAAATTATAATACTCTGCGAACCGTGTATTGATTTTCACCCAATCCGGGAGATGCCTGACATGATATCCCTTGGCCTCTTGCGACTGGAAATAGTAAAAATCAACAATTGACTGATTTTCCTTGACCGGGAGGCCGGCATCCTCTAATTCCGGAATATATACAAACGAATCGAGTGCATCGAGCATGCTGTAATTATTCCCTGTGAAATTCCCTTGAAGCCGCTCATAAACCGAGGCGCCAACACCAACCTGGTACCGTTTGGTGAGAACCGTATCATTCAGAGGGATATGCCAAACACCATTGGTGAAGTTATCCAGCGTGATAAAGGGATACGGCTCATCGTTCAGAGTTTGGGTTATGGCAGCGATCGCACCGGCTGCACCAACAACAAAACACGAGACGCTCGGTGTCCCGGCCCCTTCACCAATTATCCCTGTAAAGCCGGTGATTCCCGTTGGATCTGTTGTGACGAGAATCTTTCCTTCTCCTGTGTCACCCTCATCGAATGTGACGAGACCGCTACAGTTGCCACTGCTCGCTGATCCGGTCAGGAGCTTTTTTGCATAGTAGCTATACAGGCTCAGGTTATAGGTCCGCTTGATGATGCCTGAGGTTTTCGCGATATACAGCGGATCATCAAAACCTTCCACAGTGAAGAAAAGAGGCGTTTTGGTGCGTTTCTCAAATATTGCCCTCCCAAAAGGATCTGAAATATTAACGAGGATATCATAGGTTCCAGAGATAGTCATTCCGCTAATGTTATCCAATTGCGGTGTCAAAAAGGAAATTGACGTTTCAAATCCCGTTGTAATATTCTGTATCTTCATCTTCCAATCAGTAAGGGTATTATTTTGCATAAGGGTATTGGGAACACCATAAAGTGTTCCATTCAAAATTAATTCAACTCCTCGATACCCGGTATTATCCATGAATTCACCATTTGTCACCACATGATCTGTGATTGCAATGAAAGCCCGTTTTGCTGACGTAGTTACCCCTTTTTGAAAATCTGCCTCGATTGTTTTTTCGACAATGCGCATCTGATCAATGACCACCATTTCTGCAACCGCTGAATGCTGTTCTTGGAAGGTAGTGAGGGAGAATGCAAAAAGGGAAAACAGAGGAATTGCGATCACCAACGCCATGAGCGAGTAGGCTTGTCCCTTCATATCCAAATCCGTATATCTAATTGTGCTGGACCCCAGAGTGAAGGCACATCGCCAATACTTTGCGATTCATTTGAGATGTCAATTGCTTGGATAAAGGGGCCGAGCAGTTCTTCGAGTCGTTCGTACGCATCAGCAACAGCATCACTCTCATTCGCAAAGACAGTACCATACCCAACCGTGCTTCTGATTAATGTTGTGACACTTGCCAGTGCATTGGCAGGATCAATCCCATATCCCTGCGTGAAGTTGAGGGAGAACAGGTTATTTGCACCGGCAACAAGGGCATTCGCAGACGACACCGGAGTGTACCCGAAGCGAGCAAACTCCACAATCAAAGGATTAGAACTTGGGTTGTTTGGGTCATGATTGTATAAGACATCTCCATTTACAAATACCTGTTGAACAGGATTCGCTCCTGAGTAGTACAACCATGGAAGTTTGTAGAGTGCTGCAAGCGGTTCTGATTCGTTATGGATTGAGACATTCCACGTGACATTTCGATAGAACTCGGGAACTGCTTCATCTTGTTCGTACAGTGAGAATAGACTCGCCTGGGTTGTAAGATCAACTTTTCCAAAGACAATAGTATAAGGGTCATACCCAACCTCAACATACGATGTATCACGCCGAATGACTCGCTGATAATAATCCCTTCTCGTTCGCGTAACGTATTTATCAATATCAACAACAACCCAGAACACCCCCGTTGAAAATTCGGTAACAGAAATCCCAGAAGCCGCAAGTGTTGTTGCAATCTCTGTTTCGTTCCAGAACACAGAGCCATTGGTAACATTTTTTATACTAATGTAATAAGATACCCCTTTCCAAGTGATATTCAAGGTCGCATTCTGGATTGGTGTTCCGCCGCTCTCATTTGTAAAGTTCAAGGAGACGTTAAGCCCGCTCACATTACCAAGGACAAAGATGGGCTTTTTATACCGAATTGGTGCTTCAGAAAGAACCTCATAGAAATGGAAACGAGCGGGGTTTGAGATTGTCGCCAAGGTAGTGGTATTGTATTGAACAACGAAATGGGTTGCTCCGTCATCGCCTCCTTCTGCTCCACCACTTCCGTATCGGCTGACAACACTCACTGTATTATTTCCAGGGACAATGTAGTCGGTAATGTCGGTTAATCCCTTTCCTGAAGACTGATAGACAAAATTACCATTCACATACACCTTAAAAGGATTATCAATCCATGCTGTCTCAATGAATGTGCTTGCATTCGAAATATTTGCATTCAACGGGACTTCAAGTAAATAAGTGATATTAACCTGATTGCCGTTATTCCCCATGGGAAATTGTTTCACGGAACTGGTAATGACATCCCCCAACATAATCAGAGTATTGTTTTTTGTCGCGGTAATGAGCCACGCACGGGAAATATATCCATAGGATGGTTTGCCGATTTCGAACCCGCTTGCAATAGCGCGCTGTCTGATAACGAATCGAGCTGTTTCAGTGATATTCCGTTCAAAGAGCTGCGTTCCATCCATGAGAATCTGTGCATTGTATGGGGTACCGTTGAAAAATGGCGACAAAACACTCCCGGTGATGTTTTCAGCATAGGTTGTATTTCCTTCGGCCCAAAATGCTCCGATGACATCTAAGAGATCGCGCCCGCGATCCGATTGGGTAAGAATCCCGGCGGCGAAAAGATCAGCAAGAACCGGATAATTATCCTCAAGGTCTCCCACGGTTGCTGTCTGGGTCAGCAAGAGTGTATCTCTGCTCACCATGGAAAGGCGCTGCACCGTGAGCTCAGGGGCTGACGTTGAGAAGGAAAGGGCACTCAGCATGATCGCAAGCGTTAGCAGCAACCCCACTGAAACCATGGCGTCGATTGATAGTAGAAACCCTCGTTGTGTTCGCACCAGACACCCCTCACCTTGAATTGGAGTTGAGTTATTATATAGCTCCAAACCGAAAAAGAGGTATGCGGCACGGCCAGGCAACTGTTGAATTCCTGATGATCTTCATGCTTTTCCTCGCGGCCCTAAACGTAGTTGCGGTTGTTGCCTACCAACGCTATACCGAGATCCAAACAATTCGCCAGGATATTGAGGCCAATACGCTTGTGGTATCGCTAGCGAATACCCTCAATTCCGCTTTTCTCGCAGGTGACGGGTTCAGAATTAACATGAGTCTTCCCAACTCCGTTGGAAACACCAACTATACGATTCACGTCTTGGGAAATCTTCTCATGTTGAATACGAGTCGCGATACCTATAGCGAAACGCTTTTTACACCAAATATAACCGGAACTTTTGTTCCTGGTTTAAATACAATCCGTAATATTAACAATAACGTGGTGGTGCAATAGAATGCGAGGACAAATTTGGTCATTAGACGCGATCGCGTCTATTCTGATTTTTGTTTCAGCGTTTCTGCTTCTCGCTTTTGCATGGAACAATGCCCAGGTTCAGTTGATGGAACGGCAAACACAACTCCATCTTGAATCACGAGTAATTGGAATTTCAGACAGTCTCCTTCGTACCCCGGGCCTTCCCCTCGATTGGAATGCAGGAAATGTCCAGTCAATCGGCATCATCAAAGAAGAAAACGTTATCAACCAGACCCTTTTGATCCGGTTTCTCGATCTTCCAGAGACAATAGCAAAAGCGACGTTTGGGATTTCTGATGCTGCGTACTTTTTCCAACTGTTTGATATCAATGGGAGCATTCGTTATGTCAATGATCAACTCGCTGTTAGCGGAACGGCTCCTCATCAAAACGCCACACTTATTGTTCCTGTTGTCCGGTTTGTGCTCCTTGACGGCGACCCAGTCAAACTCTTCCTTACCTTGTGGGTGCCACGTGATTAGAGATCGAATTCAAAAAACTTGTACTTGATCGTGAGCCGGTACCCTTTTTTCTTCATGCTTCTGAGAAAGTCGTCAGAGGATCCCGATCCCTTTCCTTTCCCCATTAAATACTTGACCACAGCCTCGGTGCTCAGAAGAATACTCTTGATCTCGATAATAATATGCTTCCCCTGGACAATGACTTCAGCTGCAGGATGCTCTCCAATGGTGACATAGAAATGGAGCTGCCCCGACAGTTGATCGAGAAACTCACCAAGCTGCCCCATAGTGCACCGCTCGGCCGTTACCGCTTGGCAAGTGGGACAAGGGTGAACTCAATCTTCCCTTCGAGCGTGACCTTGGACTTCCCGATATTGAAGGCAACGCCGTTCAAATCGATTTTCGCCTTGGTTTCTTTGCCCTGAAGGAGTTCAAGAACCTGAAGGATCATCCCTTCCTTGTTTTTCAAGAGTTCTTGGATGATGCTCGTTCCGGTGCCAGTGGATGTGTTTTTCGCCATATGATCATTAATATGCGAAATCGCCTATAAATACACACTCATGGAGCGAATTATTGTTGGACGGAACGTCGCAGATCTTGCCTCATTCGGCGACAAGGGAACCGGGTTTCTGGGGAAGCATGTTGTTGGTTCTGGGGAGCAGATGCACCTCACGAACCCGATTTATATGGATCTTGCACGGCCGCATATCGTCCTTGTATGCGGCAAACGCGGCACAGGAAAGAGCTATGACGGCGGTGTTGTCGCCGAAGAAGTGTCCCTGTTGTCGCCGGAGATCCGGAAGAACCTCTCGGTGCTTATCTTCGATACCATGGGTATCTACTGGTCCATGAAGATGGCCAATGACCGGGACCAGGATCTGCTCAATGAATGGGGGCTCAAGCCACATGCCATGAAGACAAAGCTCGTTGTCCCAAAGGCATTTGTTGAATCGTACAAGGAGGTGGGTGTTGCCGTGGATGCGCCGCTAGTGCTTCCCTGCGGGGAACTCTCGGCAACGGATTGGATTATCGCCTTCGGCTTCTCGCCAATCGACGAACACGGGATCGGCATTGAACGCGCCATCAAGGCTGTCAGCAAGCGGTACGGCACCGTGTACAGCATCGATGACATCACCAAAGCCATCGGGGAGAACAAGCGGTTGCAGCAGCACGTCCGGGAATCCCTCTTGAACCGGTTTGAAGCAGCAAAGGAGTGGGGGCTCTTCGAGAAACGGGGAACGCCGCTTCAAGAGCTGTTTGCTCCCGGGGTGATCACGATCGTTGACGTGTCCCACTATGCTGGGGCCAATGCCGGCTGGTCTGTCCGCGGCATGCTGGTGGGGCTGCTGAGCAGGCAGATCTATCAGGAACGCCTCGTGTCACGAAAGGCAGAGGAGTTCGAGGTCATCTCCGGCGAGCGCCGGAAGACCATTCCTATGGTCTGGATCATGATCGACGAGGCCCACATGTTCCTGCCGAACGACGGGGAGACCGCGGCAAGCTCGGCGTTGCAGACTCTCGTCAAGCAAGGCCGTGAACCCGGGATCTCCTTGCTGTTCATTACTCAGCGACCTAACAAGCTGCATGAGGACGCCCTGGCGCAGGCGGATCTGGTGATCAGCCACCGGCTGACCGCGAAGGCGGACATCGAGGCGCTGCGGAGCGTCATGCAGACCTACATGCTCGAGGACCTGCAGGACGCGCTCAACGGCCTGCCGGACATCAAGGGCGCGGCCCTGATCCTTGACGACAATTCGGAACGCATTCTGAGTGCAGTGATCCGGCCGCGGTTCTCGTGGCACGCGGGCGGGTCGCCGATGGCAGTCAAGAAGAAGAGTTTGTTTGAGGAGTGAAGAATGCAGAATCTTCTGTTGATAGGGATTGTATTACTATTACTAGCTATCGTAATCTATGTTTCTGGGTTCTTTCAGATTCTGATGTTTTTCGTGATGATGCTTGGTTTCGGCTTATTTGGAATAATCTGCATTGGCTATTGGATTTATTTAGAACGACAAAATACAAGCGGATCTGGTGGAGTATAAGTCTTCTTTAAATCCGCCGCTCCTCAAACGTGACCTTCTTTTTCTCGATTAATTCCTTCACGCGCTTCTGTTTTTCCGAAAGCCGGCTTGTATTTGCCTTGAACTCAACGAAAATCACTTTGTCATCCGTGAACTGAACGCCGTCCACGGGCGTTCCCAGAAACCGGAATTCCTGGGGATCGTACGGATAGTCCTTCAGGAACGGAAAGAACTGCTCGCTCATCTTGCCGTACTTCACTGATTGCGATTGTTTCTGGAACGTGATGTCGCCAAGTCTCGCTTTGATGCGGCGCTGGTTCCAGACAAGCAGCACAATGATCACGGCAAGCAGCAACATGATGATTAGTTCAAAGTCCATACGCTCACCGAATGTGGAGTTCGATAATATCCTTGTCCTTGATCTTGAAATCAATGCCGATCTTCTGGCCCCCGAACTTCGCGGAAGGTCCCCAAAGCCGTGCGTATTCCACGTTCTTCACCACATCCTTGTGGAGGGTCTCGCAAATCGTCCGGACCGTCGCCGGTGCTTTCAGAATAAGTGGTTCCTTCAGGTCAGGCTCCTGCCCTTCTTTCTTGAGGAATATCCGAATGAGGCCGAGTCGGTTCCAAATTGCATCGCGCAACTGGTTGATGTTCGTTCCTTCTGTTGCAGAAATGGCTGTTGCATCAAACCTTTGGACGATCTCCTGTTCCCCCGATGGGAGAAGATCCAGCTTATTCACAATTACAAGAAGCGGGACATACACCCGGCTTGGTGACAGGGCATCGATCAACCGGTCAAGGGTCGGGTCCTCGCGAAACGTGACCTCTGCATTCATGATACCGAACTCGTGGAGAACGCCGATGATGGTCTTCCGGTCGAGGTGTTTCAAGGCAACAGCTGCGGCAATGGTGATGCCGCCGCCTTCCCGTTTTTCGATCGCGATATCCGGTCTGGTCTGGTTCGGCCTGATCCCTGCGTTGATCAATTCGGTGAGCATGATGTTATATTGTTCTTCTAAGCTCACATCAGCACGGGGTGCCAGGAGCATCACGATCGCGTCAGCAACACGGATGACCGATAAGACTTCTTTCCCCCGACCGCGTCCTGCTGACGCTGCTTCTACAAGTCCAGGGACATCCCAGAGCTGGATCCGTGCACCGTCATACTCGAGGACACCAGGAACAACCGTCAAGGTCGTAAACTCGTAGGCAGCGACCTTGCTTTCAGCGTTTGTCAGGAGATTGAGCAAGGTTGATTTTCCTGCAGACGGGTAGCCGACGAAGACGACCGTGGCGTCGCCGCGTTTCTTCAGGCCGTAGCCGAGGCCGCGGGCGCCGCCGGAGTGACGCTTCTGTTCATCGTTCTTGAGCTTGGCGAGTTTGGCGCGGAGCTTTCCGAAGTGGAACTGTGTTGCCTTGTTGTACTTCATCTTGGCGAGCTCTGCTTCGATGTCCTTGATCTGGTTCTCGATGCTCATCCGGAGGTATTAAACCGAGACGATTAATAGGTTTTTAGTTTGATGGTACATTTATAACATTGTTATAAAAGATACGTTCTATTTAATTATTCCAATCAATCAAATCCCAATGGGGGCAGCGTCGAAGGTTGCAAAGCTATCGGTACCGTTCTTCCCCAACCCCACGTTCGTCCGTGCGGTCAACGCATCTGACACGTTCGACACGGTCTACTACCGCGACGCGCAGGGCACGCTCCTCGCCCGCAGGGACCCGGGCAACGCGACCTTCTTCTCCCATCCCGACCACCTCGGCTCCACGAGCCTCGTCACGGACGAGAGCGGCGACGTCGTCGAAGAAACGGCCTACGCCCCGTTCGGCCTGCCCTTGTACGGCGCGGACTCCAAGTACCTGTACACCGGCAAGGAACTGGACCGGGGGACGGGGCTCTCCTCTTAAGAGGATTATAAACTAATTTGTGTCATGATCGATCACGATCAGCACCTCCTGACCGATGAAACAATCCTCAAGAAGATCGTCCGGGAGGCCAAGATCACCCCCAAGGAATCCGTCCTCGAGATCGGGGCCGGTCCCGGCAATCTGACCCGGGAACTCTGCAAGGTCGCTAACCACGTGACCGCCGTTGAACTCGACACGGACTTCCTCAATGAGCTCGCCTTGCTCCAGGAAGAAACAGGAAATCTCGACATTGTCTTCGGGAATGCGCTGGACTACCTCAAAACAGACCATCCCCACTTCCTGGTCCTCGTCGGGAACATTCCCTACGCTATCTGCGAGCCCCTCCTGCAGGCACTCTTCCGGGAGGCCTTTTCCCGCATCATTCTCATGGTTCCAACCGGCTTTGCCGCCAAGCTCACCGGAGAAACGAGCATCGGCGTCCGCACAGCTGCCTTCTTTACGGTCACGACCCTCTTCCCTGTTTCCCGGAAGGCCTTCGAGCCCCCTCCTAAGACCGATTCCGTGGTCATCCGCCTCACACCGAAGGCAGGGAACCGCCTCGTGCAGCTCACCCTCCAACAACGGGACAAAAAGCTCGGAAACGCCATCCGGGAAGCCCTCATCCAGCGAGCAATAGAAAAGGGGTCAAAAATGACCAAAAAGGAGGCAGGTAAACAGTTAAATACCCTCCCACTAAGGAAGATGCAGGAGACAAAGATCGCCAGTTTGAGTTGTTCTGAGCTCCAAACCGTGGTCTCGTCTTTAAAACGTTTATAAGGAAATCAAGCGAAGTACGTACGTTATTTTGGTTCATATGCCAGACGAAGTTGCTACTCAAGAGGAAAAAATTAAATCAGCAGAAGAACTCTCCCAGCACCAGAAAGCGATCTCCATTTCTGAGTTCTTTGAGAAGAACCGCCACCTCCTGGGCTACGACAACAAGACCAAGGCGCTCATGATTATCGTGAAAGAAGGCGTCGACAACTCGCTGGACGCCTGCGAGGAGGCGCGGATTCTCCCTGACATTACGGTGAAGATTGAGGAACTTGAGAAGGAGAAATACAAGATTATTATCAAGGATAATGGACCCGGAATCGTGAAGAAACAGATCCCGAAAATTTTCGGAACGCTGTTGTACGGATCGAAGTTCCATCGATTGCGCCAATCTCGCGGGCAGCAAGGACTTGGCATCTCCTGTGGTGTGCTGTATTCACAGCTGACAACCGGAGAGGCTACAGAAATCGCGAGTTCAACGGGAAAAGAAGAAATTCACAAGTACACGTTGAAGATCGACGTCAAGAAGAATGAGCCAGTTATTTTAAATGAAAAGAGCGAGGCAAACCCACATAAGTGGCGTGGCACCCGTATCTCATTTGTTGCTGAAGGAATTTATCGAGAGCATAAACAATCGGTGCTCGAATATCTGAAGGAGACGGCGATTTCAAATCCGTTTGCAAACTTCATCTTTGAAAGTCCAAGCGGGAAACTCGAGTTCCGACGTGGTGTTGAGAAATTGCCGATCATTCCAAAAGAAATTAAACCACACTTGTATGGTGTTGAAGTTGGGCTGTTTACACGGATGTTGAATGAGACAAGTGCGCGGTCGATTTCCGGCTTTCTGACAACGGAGTTTTCACGAATCGGTGCAACAACAGCGACAGAAATACTCAAGAAGGCTCAGATTGACCCGAAGATCTCGCCGCGCCGGACCACTGATGAGAATATTGTCAATATTGTAAAGGCAGTCAAGGAAGTGAAATTGTCGAAACCGCCGACCGACTGTCTTTCCCCGCTTGGCGAGAAAGCGATAACCAAAGGGCTGCAGAAGGAACTGTCGCCTGATTTTGTCGCTTCCGTGACCCGTTCTCCAGCAGTGTATCGTGGGTGGCCGTTTCAGATTGAAGTTGGTATTGCGTTTGGTGGTACCATTGCTGAAGCAAACTTCATGCGCTTTGCAAACCGTGTGCCACTCCTGTATCAACAGGGATCATGTGCCCTTACCAGATCAGCGGCGTCCGTTGACTGGAAACGGTATGGACTTGATGCCGACAAGTTGCCAAAAGGACCGATTGTACTGATGGTGCATATTTGTTCTGTCTGGGTGCCATTCACCTCTGAATCAAAAGAGGCGGTTGCGAGTTACCCTATCATTGTGAAAGAAACAAAGCTTGCGTTTCAGGACGCGGCGCGGAAGCTGTCATTATATTTGTCCGGTATTCGAAGGGCAGAGCGGATTGCTGAACGCAAGCGGATCTTCGAGCGGTACGCGATTGAAACCGCACGGGCACTCCAGGAACTGACCGGAGAGGATGAAAAGAAGATCAAAGGCATGATTGCAACAGTCGTTGAAAAACGATGGGGCGAAGTTGTTGATTCCCCGAGCGGGAATGGCCCCACTGATGGTGATTAACATGACAGTGAAACGAACAGAAAACACAAAAGAATCCATCGTCGATCTCGGAAAGGATGTTCTTGGACAGTTGAAAAAAGTGCAGAATCCGAACATCTCCCTTCCTGTTCGGGCGCTTTCAAACATAAAATTTGATGAGAAGAACAAGCTCATCATCCTTGGTGACAAGATGAGCCAGCGGACCTACATGAATATCGCGCACACCCGAAAGTTCATGCAGACCCTGATGGTTGCAGCGGAGTGTAAGAAGCTCCTGAGCGAAACAGAGAACACAACGACGTCAATTCGTGATTTGTACTACATTTTGAAGCGCACGATTCCGGGAACAACTGAAAACACGTTCGAAGAACAGAGTGAATCTGACCCGATTATTGAAGACCTTGAAGCAGCGCTCAGCACACTCCGAGAGAACCTGCACCTGCACGCGGATCAGAAAGGATCGCTTGTTGGTCCAATTGTGATTGAAGAGCCGAAGTTCGGCTCTGAAACCGATTGCATGAAACTCGGGGCATCAGGATTCGGTATCCCTTCAATTTGTGAACCTGATACAGTAAAACTCAAATCGACCACAGCAGACTTCGTGCTGGTCGTCGAAAAAGATGCGGTGTGGCAGCGATTAAACGAGGACCGATTCTGGAAGAACCATAACTGCATCGTGATCACCGGCAAGGGGCAGCCTGACCGAGGAACTCGTCGGATGATTAATCGGCTCAACGCTGAATTGAAGCTTCCGGTGTACGTCCTGACCGATGCGGACGTGTGGGGATACTACATTTACTCGGTCATTAAACAAGGATCGATTAACTTGTCCTTTGTGTCTGACCGCCTTGGCACTCCCGAGGCGCGATTCATCGGTCTGACAACACAGGACGTTGTGAAATTCGATATTCCGAAGAATGTGACAATCAAACTGAACGAAGGTGACAAGAAACGGGCAGCGGAGATGCTGAACTACCGCTGGTTCAGGCCTAAAGAATGGCACCACGAAATTAATCACATGCTCAAAGTCGGACACAAGCTGGAGCTGGAGGCGCTCTCAGCAAAGAATATCCGGTTCATCACCGAGAAGTATCTTCCTGAAAAGATCAAGAAGAAGGACTTCCTGCCGTAAGCCTTTAAAAAGACGACTCCTAAGAGGTAGCCTATGATCATCCCTATCCGGTGCATCAGTTGTGGAAAACCCATTGGCCACTTGTACGAGAAATACAAGAAGCAGATCAAGGAAGGAAAGGACGCCAAGCAGGTGCTTGATGGCCTTGGGTTGGAACGCATGTGTTGCCGGAGTGTGTTCTTGACCCACGTGGACATGATCCCCAAGATTGGGGTGTTCAAGAAGTAGTTGTTCTCGGTATGCGAGAGGCCGGATTCGAACCGACGAAGGCACTAAGCCACAAGGCCCTCAACCTTGCCCCTTAGACCGCTCGGGTACTCTCGCAGATAGTATACTCAGAAGCAATGAGGATATAAATCAGTTCTTCACGGGAATCTTGCGCTCTTCAGCAGTCTTCATGAGTTGCGTTCGCAGGCGCTTTCCCACAGCAGACGCAATGAGTGCGGTATCGGTTTTGGGATCGAGTTTGCTGAGATCGTTGACACTGGCAATCCGAATCAGCCGGCGGCCGTCCTTGGTGAGATGACGCGTTGCGGCAGGGACACCATAGCCGATGCTCGGTCGTTTGCCGCGTCCTTTGACACGCCTGCGGGTTTTCGATGATTTGCCTCGCGGGACACGCCAGCCGCCTTCCAGTCGCTTCAGAACATGGGCTTCCTGCTGTCGAAACGTGGGCTTTGCCCGTTGTTTCTTGTGCCGGAGGGTGAGTTGTTTCTTTTCCATATTACGCCTCGATTGGTTTGCATTTCTGAATCAAATGACATCCGTCCTGGAACACGCGCCGGTCGAACTTGTTAATCTTTGTTGCAATTTCAATGTTTGCTGCTGTATTCCCAACATCTTCGACATTTATGCCAGTGATAATCACTTCGTCCTTCTGGACCTTGACCTCTATTCCCGGAATCACTTTTGCTTTGCGAGGTGCTCGTTCACCAAGGAAATTACTGATGACAACGGTGTCACCTTCCACGGCAATTTTGATCGGGAAGTGAGAAAAAATAATCTTGAGGCGGGCTTCAAACCCCTGCTGGACACCAAGGAACATGTTCTTCATATGTGCTTGCCATGTTCCCATAAGGGTGCCCGTTCGCCGACGAACAAACTCCTCATCACCTTTCTTCCGAACCGTTGAGGCGTCTTTCTTGGTTCGGATAACGATCTCCTTCCCGGTCAGGGCGAACTCGATCTGGGTGTTCTCAAAGGTTCGAGTGAGCTCCCCTTTCGGTCCTGTGACTGTGAGGGCTGTTCCTTTGGCGGCGGCTGTGGCGCCTTCGGGAATGGGAAGGGAGTGTTCCATGCGGTTCCTCGCAAACGAGATCCTATATTGTCTTGCTGAAGGTTTATAAAGATCGAAAAGCAGAGGACTGCTGTTGTATAACAATGTTATAAAACAATACCTACTTCTCTTCTTCCGGCAGTTGCTGCGGAATCTTCCCGACCAAATCAAAGGCCCCGGTCCCGACCGGTGCAACCTGGTTAACCATGATGTTTTCAATGGTCCCCTTCAACAAGTCACACTCCCCGTGGATCGCTGCTGAGGTAAGGTGCTTCTTGGTTTCCTCGAAGGATGCACGAACGAGGACAGAGTCTTTCTCTCCGGAGATACCGTACCGGCCAATTGCTTTCACGTTTCCCTCTGTCGTCATCATGTCTGCGAGCAACATAATGTAGCGCGGGTCCACAACCAACCCTTGCTCATCGAGGGTAAATCGTGTTTGTTTGATGATTGCATTGCGGGCCGCTTCAACTCCAAGAACATCCAGGATCTCAAAAATGTTATTGCTTGTGGTCCGGGTTGCATCAACCCCTTCAATCTCAAATACTTTTTTCAGGTTCGAGCCAAGGGTGTTAATCACCCATTCGCCCTCTTCCTTCGTAACCAAGACCTGAGTAATTCCTTTGATTCCTTTCACGTGTGCTTCCAGCACGCCAAACTTAATCTTATGAATATTGGTAATATCCTTTTTCTTGGGAATGACATGCAGCATCTCACCAGCAAGTTCAGCAACTGCATTGCGCACGTTGACCAATCGGCTCAACTTCTTTTCGTCAACATCAAGAGCGTGCAACCGCTCAAGATCAAGTTTGTATTTGATCTTGAGTTCTGTCAGATCGAGGATGGTGGACTTCACGAGATCGCGGAGCTTCACCTCTTTGATATTTTCTGCAATCTTCCGCACACGATCCAAAGTCTGATGACTCTTCTCAATGTAAATCGTCATGGTTGGAGTCCGTGGCTCCTTCCGGGCATCAAAGATCTCCAGAACCCGTGGCAGCCCGAGCGTGACCTGGATTCCTGCAGTTCCTGCGAAGTGGTATGTTCGCATGGTCATTTGTGTTGCTGGTTCAGAAATCGACTGCGCCGCAACAACGCCCATGGGCTCCCGTGGATCGTAGGTTGACATCTTATGAATCTTTGTCACCGCATCAATGATTTGTTGCTGTTGCTTTTCTGAAATCTTGTTCTCTTCGGTATACTTGAGGATTTCCTCTTGGATCTTTGTTGGTAAATTGTACATAGCTCCTACTCCTTCACCATCATATCAAGTCGGTCTTTCCAGGCAATAGTTCCCCAGTCCGACTTGCTCGGATCAATGCCGTCTTCACCGGCAGTAAACTGAATAATGCGGCCATGAGCATTCCGCACTGTCCCATCATGCATGACCTTGAGATCTTGGAGCGCGTTGATGAGTCGCCGCTGCATGTACCCACTCTTTCGCGTCCGGAGACTCTTATCCATGAGCCCTTCACGCCCGTTCATGATGTTCCACATCATCTCGAACGGGTCAAGTCCTTGTTTGAAACTGTGAGCCACAAATCCGTGTGCTCCTGGTGTCAAATCACCTTCTTTATAATGGGCAAGGGTGCGCTTCTGATACCCGCGCTTAATCCGCTTCCCGAGAATCGTTTCCTGCCCGACAACAGCAGCCATCTGGGTTGTCGTAATCACCGATCCCTTTGATCCCGCAAGGTACATGTTTCGGATATCATTCGGTTTCATGCTTGTTTCAACAACATCAGAGGCACGGGATACACCGCTCGCGAGAGCATTCATGATCTGCGCTTCAAGCGACTCCTTCCTGGTCATGCCGGGAAGGGTGGTGAGTTCCTTTGTCTGATATTGAACAATTAACTGGTTCGCTTCCTCTTCTGCCTTCTGAATCTCTTCTCGTGTCTTGGTCTGTGCCTCAGGAGGAAGATCAAGGTCGGCAATGGAAAGTGAAAATCCGCGAAGCATGAGGTATGCGGCACCAAGCCGGCCAGCCCGGTCAATAAACATTTTCGCAGTTGTTGGGTTAGTCATACGCTCAAGCTTCTGAATGAGTTTTCCGTTTTCTGCAGCAACTGATTGTTTGTCAATAATACCACTGATCAGTTTTCCGTCCTTGATCTCGATCCATTCATCAGGATCCTCACCCTTCTTCTCAATCTTCCTGTTCTTGTAGAAGTTGGAACGATATCCGGAGATTGCGAAGTCCTCAGGAAGCAGTAAAGAAAAGAGTTCTTTCCCGGTGAGTTCCTCCTTTCCTGCTGGGAGCTCCATAGCAAACCCAGCCAGCCCGAATAAGAGCGTAGCATCACGTCGCGAGAGCTTCGTCTCTGCTTTCGTGAGCAGCGCAATACCAGAAATCTGATCCAGATCGAGTCCGATCACCGGACCCCCGAACCGCGGGGAAATTAAGTTGTTTTCCACAGCCATGAGCATGGCTGCTTCCACACGTGCTTCCTCGGTTTGCGGGACATGTACGTTCATCTCATCCCCGTCGAAATCTGCGTTGTAGGGGAAACAGACAGACGGGTTCATCCGGAACGTCTGATATGGCATGACTCGTACCCGATGGGCCATAATTGACATCCGGTGCAGTGACGGTTGTCGGTTATAGAGGACAACATCACCGTTTTCTAGCTGGCGTTCAACAATCCATCCCTCGATCAAGTTTTGAACGATCTCGGTTTTATTTTCTTCTGTAATCTTGATTCGCCGTCCATCAGGACGGATAACATAATTGGCCTTCTGATTCCGGATCAGTCGCTGCGCTTCCTTGACATTCTTTGTTGTGACGTAGAATGGCAGCGTCAGCTCTTGAGCAATGCTCTCGGGAACACCAACTTCGTTGATCGATAATCGCGGATCAGGAGAGATCACAGTTCGCGCAGAGAAGTTCACTCGTTTTCCGAGGAGATTGCCACGAAGCCGACCTTCCTTTGCCTTGAGTCGCTGAATCAATCCTTTCAGGGCGCGGCCTGATCGGTGTCGTGCCAACGGTGCACCCGTCAGCTCGTTATCAAAGTAGGTTGAAATATGATACTGAACAAGCTCCCAGAGATCATTCAAAATAAACTCTGGAGCACCAATGTCTATGTTCTCCTTCAGGGATTGATTGATACGGACAATATCAACCAATTTGTGTGTCAAATCATCTTCACTTCGTTCACCACCTTCGAGAGTGATCGACGGGCGCATGGTGACGGGTGGAACCGGAAACAAGGTCAGAATGAGCCACTCTGGCCGCCCACCATTGAAGCCAACCTTTGTCAATTCCTTGTCCGAGACCTTTTCAAAACGTTCTCGGATGTCCATTGGTGACAACTCTTTCTTCTCTTCGTAATAGGTGTACGGTTTCACGAAAGTGATTTTCTTCGATTTCGTCTTGCAGAACGGGCAGGTTGCTGGCTGGACAATGACAGAATCAAGGTCAATATTAGCCTCAACATCGCTTATCGTGATTTTATGTTTCCGTTTTGACTTCCGTTCCTTACCCTCTTCAACCATAACTTTCTGACACTTTCGGCAAACCATCTTGAGCAATTGATACACAACCTTCGTATACAGGACATTGATGACTGGTTTTGCAAGTTCCAAGTACCCAAGGTGACCAGGGCAATCGCCAATACCACCGCCACACGTCCGGCAGTGCAATCCCGGATCAATGACGCCAAGTCGCGGATCCATGACGCCACCTTCAACCGGATAGCCATCTGCATCGTACAAATCCGCAGTGACAACGCGAACGCGGGCAAGATTCTTCACCACATCCGGTGACAACAAACTGAAGTGAAGTTCGCTGATACGATAAACCATACTACATATCCTCCGTCACAATCTTCGGGTAGATTCCCATTGCCTTCATTTCATCAAGGGTGAGTTTGAAGGCGTATGCGGTTTCTACCCACACAATCTCTGTGTCCTTGCAGAGTGCGCAGTAACTCTTGTTTTTAATAACATCATGAATTGCAATCATCCCACATTTGGTGCACACCGGAATGACCGTCTTATCTGAATCAAACCGCTCCTTGAGTGTGAGGGCTGCCCCATGACCAACAAGACATTGCTGTTCCATCTCTCCGATACGCAGGCCACCACGCTTTGCCCGTCCTTCAGTGGGCTGCTTGGTGAGCAGGGTGACCGGTCCTCGACTCCGTGCATGGATCTTATCTTGGACCATGTGATCGAGTTTCAAATAAAACGTAATCCCGGTGAAGATGAGCACATCGTACTTCCGTCCTGTCCGTCCATCATACAAGGTCTCCTTTCCATCATCACGGAACCCGAGGTCAACCATGGCCTTTCGAATCTCGTCTTCCTTGACATGATTGAATGCTGATCCGTCATATATCTTCCCGCCGAGGGCACCTGCTTTCCCTGCAATGAGTTCCAGTAAATGACCAACGGTCATTCGGGATGGAATTGCGTGTGGATTGAAAATCAAATCAGGAACAGACCCATTCCCCGTGAACGGCATGTCTTCCTGTGGAACGAGGAGTGAGACAACCCCCTTCTGACCGTGCCGGCTTGCAAACTTGTCACCGAGCTCCGGAATTCGTTCATCCCTGATGCGGATCTTGATGAGGTGGTTTGCATCCTGGGTTTCGGTAATCATCACTTTATCGACGATGCCCTTTTCCCCATGACGGAGGGTCATGGACGTTTCCCGTTTGTTCTCAATACCAGCAGCGAATTCTTCTGCAGAAAGGAACCGGAGCGGTGAGACTTTCCCGACAAGAACAGAATCAGACTGGACTCTTGTTTCCGGGTTAATGATCCCGTTTTCGCCGAGATCCCGGTAGGCATCCTCGCCCCGGTGACCGCGAACAGCAGGATCAGGAATCGTAATATCGTCCTCCTGACCACTCCAGTATCGCTTCTTGATAGTCTCATATGTACGGAAGTAGAAGGACCGGAACAGCCCACGCTGGACCGATGATTTGTTGATGACAATAGCATCGTTCATGTTGTACCCATCGTAGCACATGATGGCAACAACAACATTCTGTCCCTCCGGATAGGCAATAAGCGGTCCGCTGGTGACGGTTTCGACAAGTGGTGCCTGTGGATACGTCATGATGTTGAACTTTGTATCAGAACGAAGCAGGTAGTTGATGGACGGCATGCCGATCGCCTGACCGACCATCTTTGCGCCGTAGTTGATACGGTCACCACGATTGTATTCAGGATATGGAATAAGATTTGCAGAAAACCCCATCATCGTCAACGGGTTAATTTCCAAATGGGTGTGATCTTTGGTCACGTCCTTCACTTCAAGGGCAATGTACGAGTTCTCCTCTTCCGTGGCATCGAGATATTCAATCACTCCGTGCTGGACAAGATACTGCCAATCAATCTTCCCTTCTTTGAGTTTTTCCGCAAGTGATGGAGTGAACTTCGATTTTCCATTCTCAACGATGACCAATGGCCGTCGAACCCGTCCGTGTTCTGTTGAAATGCGGACCTCGTTGAAAGCCGTGAGGTAGCTGACGTTCAGTTGGTGTGGGAGAATGCCGGCACGGCGCTTGGTTTTGATATCATCAACAAACGCCTCAGGGTTGGTGATATGGCTGAGATATCGTCCATTGAAGTAGACATCAACCTTTTCCTTCGTCATGCTGCCTTCTCCTGTGGCCCGAGGATCTTCTGGAGTTTCTCATCGTCTTCCTTGGTCAATCCCGTGGTAATCTCTGCTAACAACGCAAGGTGCTTCCGCAAGCCGATGCTTGAGCCTTCCGGTGTTTCTGCAGGACACAGACGGCCCCACTCTGTCGGGTGGGTTTGTCGTGCACGAAAGTGTTCCTGCGTACTTGTTAATGGTGAAATAATGGAACGCAAATGAGAGATTGTTTTCACATAACTTGAACGGTCAAGACGCTGTGATACGCCTGTTCGTCCACCGATCCAATTTCCTGTTGCGAGGGATGAGAGGATTTGTTTGGTAACGGCATCCGCTTCTACAATTCCTTGGACACTCGGGGTCTTTCCGCGCTTGATTAGTTTCTGGTAGTTGTAGCTCATCTTGGCGAGCAGGCCCCATCGGCCAAGGAGAATAGAACGGAACAGTTGCCCAAGGAGTTCACCTGACATGAGCAATCGCTTGTTCCCGTAATGATCAATATCGTCCTCCGGGATCATTCCCAGCGAGAGTGAAACCGTTTTCTTAATAACCTTGGCAAGCATCAATGCCTTTTCCTTCCGATGTTCCGGTGTCTGACCGATGTGCGGCAGCAGGTATCGGTCGAGAATCTGGCTGACGCGCTCTGCCCGATAATCTTCTTCAACACGCAGCCGGCGGCCGATTGCGTCAATCGCCTCTGCAATGGTTGTTGCCTCTTCTTGGTACAGGTTAATGTACAATTCATTGAGAATTTTAGGATCATCGGAAATTGCGGATGCGATGTCGCGGTCGGTTTCAAGGCCCAACGCCTTGAGCAACGTAAAAATCGGGAGCTTACGGATGTTTGCAAAGGAGATGGTAATCTCTCCGTCCGGTTTGCGCTCCACAAGATGGCGCTGTTTGAAACCGGCATTTTCCGTGTTGATGCGCACGGTGATTTCACCCTTGCTGCGTTCGAAGATCGGTTTGTTGGTGGTGATCTCTTCAATCAAGACAAGCACACGTTCTGTGCCGTTGATGACAAAGTACCCGCCAGGGTCGCCAGGGTCTTCCCCGCGATCGATCAGCTCAGCGTCCGCCAAACCAAATGATGAACAGAGTTGGCTCTTGACCATAACCGGCAGGTTCCCGATATGCACGCGCTCGGGTTTTTCCTGCACGCCGTTAATGACCGGCGTAATGTTGATATACATAGGTGCAAAGTACGTGAGGTTTCTGATACGCGCTTCATTTGGATAAATCGATCGCGTTGCGCCGTCTGCTTCTTTCAAGAATGGTTTTTCAACCTTCACCTTTCCGAAAATCAGTTTCAATTCTCCGCCTTCGGGATTCAGTGAAATTGTTCCAATCTCATTAATAATATTCTGAACACCATAATTGATGAAGTTGTTGTACGAATCCTTCTGGAAATTCACCCAACCAATGTCTTGTTCAAACGATCGAAGGAGAGGATCTTGCAACATGTTCCACGCTCATACTCTTTCTCGTAATGCGATCTTACTCAGGGATGACGAGCCTAAAATAGATCGCTGTACCTGCAGTTGATGATGTTCGGGTGATGCGGAGCACATCGTCTTTCTTTGCTCCAATCTTCTTGACAACAGAATCGGAATCGAGGATCTTGGGAAGATCATTCTTTGTAATATGAAGTTTAGTAAAGAGTTCGTTCTTCTCCTCATCTGAGAGGATTTCATGCTTTGGAACAAGTTCGTGTTGCAACAGATCCATAGACATCTTGTCGTACCCGTACATCATTGAGGCGCAAGCCGATGGACAGGGCTGGCAAATACCAAGTACAAGCAAAGTTGGCGGGATATACTTATAAAGGTTTCGTTCATTGCCGATCTGGCTAGTCGACTTCGAATTTCTCAATAATGGGCGATTTGGAGAGTTGTTTGAGGAGGTCATCCATCCGGTCCCCGCAGGCCGAGGTGTCTGCGATCAGGTGCCACTCGAGGAGTTTTCCCTTCCCTAGGGACCGGCTCTCACTCATAATCACATTCACCTTGTAATCAGCGAAGATGGACATGACCTTGACCATGCTCCCGAGGTAGTCAGGGAGCAGGAGCTTGAACCGGGCTGTCCGCTCCTTCACGAGGGGGAGGAGCCGCAGCTGCCCTTCGTCACTATCGTGGATCATGAGGATTTCTGTCCCTGGCCCAGCGCTCATCTGTTTTCGAAGGTGCTTGGGGAGGAGAATCCGCCCTTTTTCATCTAAGGTAACGATATTCGAATGATTCATTCAATTCAACCGCCAAACGACCGGTTGTTGACATCCACTACCGGCAATGTTCGACACACCCGACCGTACGTGATCGAGAAGCTAAGATAGGTCATACAGGGTATTAAAGATTCCTTTTTTCGGGAGTACAATCTCAAAAGGTGGGAACATACCAACAACTGGGAAGTGAGTCCGGAGGGATTTGAACCCTCGACCCGTCGGTTAAGAGCCGACTGCTCTACCAGGCTGAGCTACGGACCCAATGTTCGTGTATTCACTCTCCTGTCTATATAAAATACGAACTGTCCAATACTAGCGAATGGTAAAGAAACCCGAAACCTCACTCTTCGTCCCTGAAGTGAATATCGGGATGGTCGGCCACGTCGACCACGGCAAGACCACTCTCACCCAGGCCCTTTCCGGCCGCTGGACAGGAACCCATTCTGAGGAAATCAAGCGGGGCATCACCATCAGGATTGGGTATGCTAATGTCACGATCTACAGGAGTGGTGACACCTACTGGTTCAGTGACACACTCCCTGATGGAAAGAAGGCAGAGCCGGTGCGAACAATCTCTATTGTTGATGCTCCTGGCCACGAAACCTTGATGACCACTATGATTTCTGGCGCGTCCCTGATGGATGGTGCCATTCTCGTTATTTCTGCGAACGATCACTGTCCGCAGCCACAGACCCGCGAGCACCTGACCGCACTCGAAATCATGAAACTCACCAAGATCATTGTGGTGCAGAACAAGATCGACCTGGTCACGCCTGAAGAAGCGAAGAAAAATTACCAGCAAATCAAGGCATTCTTACAAGGTAGTGTCGCGGAACACGCCCCAATCATTCCGGTGTCTGCACAGCAGGGAATTAACATTGATGCATTGCTGGAGGCAATCCAGGAACAGATCCCGACCCCAACCCGTGACACAACAAAACCAACACGCATGCTGATCGCCCGAAGCTTTGATGTGAACAAACCCGGGACGCCGATTGCGAAGCTCAAGGGAGGAGTGCTTGGCGGGAGCCTGGTTGCTGGCGAACTCCACGAACAGGATGAAGTGGAAATCAAGCCGGGAATCAAGGTGAAGGATGCGTACCAATCCTTGACAACAATGGTTCGGGGGCTCCAGAAAGGAAAGGACAACATCTCAACAGCAGGCCCTGGCGGGCTGCTCGGCGTTTCGACCGGGCTTGACCCGTCCCTGACCCGGTCTGATTCCCTTGCCGGGAACATGCTGGCAAAGAAGGGAACGCTTCCTGATCCGGTGACCGTGCTGACGATCAAGCCGCACCTGATTGACCGGGTGATCGGGTCCAAGGAAGAACGCACGGTTGACCCCATTAAGATGGGGGATGTGCTGCTGTTGACCGCGGGGATTTCCAGGACCATCGGGTCAGTGACCAAGGTCGGGGGCGGAAAGGCGACCGCGACGCTGAAAATTCCGCTTGTTGTTGACCAAGATGAGCGCATTGCGATTTCTCGCCAAGTGCTCGGGCGGTGGCGCTTGATCGGCTGGGGCGAAGTGGCGTAACTACTTTTCGGCAATCAGTTTGATTTGACAGAGTTCGCGGAATCCGGCAACGCCGTGATCGCGCCCCATGCCTGACTGTTTATAGCCGCCGAATGGGTTGCATGGATGCCAACGATCGCCATTGTTAATCTCGACTGTTCCGGCATCGATACGCGAAGCAACGCGCTGTGCGCGTGTAGCGTCTTTTGAGAAAATACGGGCACCGAGGCCATAGAGGGTATCGTTCGCAAGCTCGATAGCCTCTTCTTCTGTCTTGAACGGAACGATCGGCAAAACGGGACCAAAAACTTCTTCCTTCCAGACGCGCATATTCCGTGTCACATTCGTGAGAATGGTTGGTTCATAAAATGCACCATCGAGTGTTGTCAGTGGTTTTCCGCCCGTGACCACCGTCGCGCCTTTTTTGATCGCGTCGGCGACCTGATCGTTCAGAAGATCGACCTGCCGCTTCGCAACCAAGCTTCCAATGTCCGTTTTCTCATCTGTCGGGTCTCCTACAACCTTCGTCTTGACGAGAGCCGTGAGCTTGTCAACGGTCTCGTTGAACAATGATTCGTGAACAATCACCCGCTTGAGAGCATCACAAACTTGTCCACAGTTCAGGAACCGGCCGCCGTACAGCATTGGCACGACTTCGTTGAGATCAACATCCTCGAAGATCACGGCGGGGCTTGAGCCGCCCATCTCAAGAACAGCCTTGATGAATTTCCGTGCCACGATTTCGTACAACAGCCTCCCGACCTTTGTGCTGCCGGTAAACCAGATAAGGTTCACAGCAGCTTCAGCGATTTTTTTGCCGACATCACTGGCGCCGTACACCTCTGAAAACACACCTTGGGGAAGCTTGTGCCTGTTCATGACGTCTTCAATGAACTTTCCCATCAACGGGCATTCCTCAGAAATCTTGAAGATGACAGTGTTCCCCGCGACCAAGTTTGGAATGACACCCCAGACAAACATAGTGAACGGGAAATTCCATGGGACGATGACCGCTGCTGTTCCGAATGGTTCGTACACAATCCGATTCAGTGCTGTACCGTCTTTCATGGTAATCTCGTCGGCTAGTGACTGTTCCCCGTTCTCCAGGGCCCACGAGAACTTGAAAAGCGCACTCTCAATCTCTGCTCTGCTTTCTGAAAGCGGCTTCCCAATCTCGTCCGTTGTGAGCACGGCAAGCTCGTCTTTCTTTGAGGCAAACTCCTCATAGATCGGCTTAAGCAGCGCAATCCGCTTCCTGATGCCTAGTTCCTTCCATGCGAGCTTCGCCTTATTGGCCATCGCAATCTTTCTCTCAATCTCACTGTCGGAGGATACCGCCACCTTCCCGAGAACAGCGTACCCCTTCGCGGGGTTTGTTGAGACAAGTTCACGTACCATGTGCAACAATTCATCCACAACTTAATAAGAGTATACAGGATTCCCTATGTTCGAACATGTACCCACACCTTCCCGATGATCTCCTTTTTTGGAACCGGCCCGAACCGCCGCGAATCAACGCTTTTTGTTTTGTTGTCGCCTTCGACGACAATACGATCGCCACGAATCTGAACAATCCGTTTCAACAGCCGCTTCGTTTCGTGCTCAAGAACAACGACGTCACCGACGCGGAGCGTCGTGACTTGCCGAACCAGGAGAAGATCCCCTGGCCTGAATGCCGGGAGCATGCTTTCGTCCTCGACACGGAACCGCTTGAGCATAGCCCTACAGCTTCGGGTACACCAGCTCTGCCTTCGTCGGATACGGCGCTGCCACCCGTGTTGTTTCCACACCCTTGGTCTTCCAGAAGATCTCGGCAATGGTGTTCACGGCATCGAGCAGGTTTTGTGCCGCCTGCTTGTCCGCGGTCTGCCGCGCTGCTGACCCTGTTTGCATGACCTTCCAGACGAGCTCGTGTAAGTTCGGGAACTGCTTCAGATGGTCAGGTTTGAAGTAGTCGCCCCAGAGGATGCGGACCTCGTGCTTCGCAAGTTCTGCGTGCTCTTCCTTGATGGCAATGAGCCTGGCAATCTTGTGGTTGTCTCCTTTACTTTCCTCGATCAGGGTTGCCATCCTGAGCACGGTGTGTGCTGCAAGCTGGGCAATGTGCGGGTCATAGACCCCGCAGGGAATGTCACAATGGGCGTAGACTGGTTCTGCTGGTGCGATATTTTCAAGGAATCGCAAAAGTGTTCGAATCATGATTGCCCTTTGGATTGAATCTTTTAAAGGGCATGTTGAATTCTTCGACTCGTGTTATGGCACGCAGTACACCCGCCAGCGGCCTTCCCCGGTCGCACTAATCGCCTTGTAGCGGATCAACCGTTCCAGATACTTCCGGATCGTTCGTTCATTAATAACGTCGAGCTGCTGTTCTTGGCTCTGCTGTTTGAAGAGCATGTAGAGCTCGTCCGGTTTCACGGTCTTCTTCTCCGCGATGATCGCCAGCAGGAGTTTCTGGTGGTCGTTCAGCCGCTCCAGTGCCTCCCGCTGTTCCTGTTTCGTAAACCACTCGTAGGCCATGCCAATCGCGCCCTCAGGAATCTTCGTCAAGTCCTTTCGTTCCGCGTCTTCAGCAAGCGACCGCAACGTTGCCAGGGCGATCCGCGCATCGCCTTTTGCCAACGCAGCAACGCGTCGGACCTGGTTGTGCGTCACAGTTTCAGGAAGCATTCCCCATTCTGCACGATCCCACAAAATGTCTGCCAATTCATCAATGCCATAGGAAGGAAAATCAATCCGGTCTGCCCCCATGAGCCGCGACTGTACCCGGTCATCGAGGTCACCGATAACGGTTTCGTGGTTCCCGATCAGCAGTAAGCAGACATTCGCATGCTGCACAAGGTCATACAAAACCCGATCGTCCTCGAGTTGGTCGATTTCATCAAGGATGATGACTGCTGTTTTCTTCGCAACCTTCCGCTCCAAAATTGCGAGCAACTCATCAACCGGCGTCCCTTTGCGGTGGACAGAAAGAATCTCCCCCATCTCCTGTAAAAGTGTGTAAAGAATGTTGAATCTCGTTGAATACGACCAGCAGTTGATGTAGCACCCGTACACTGAAACCTGTTTCTTGAGTTCTTCGAGGACATACCGTGCCATTGACGTCTTCCCGGTTCCCGGTGGGCCGAACAAAAACATATTCCTGGGAGGTTGCTCATCAAGCAATGGTGCAAGATTATCCCGGATGACCTTGAGTTGTCCATCCCGATGAATGATTCTGCTAGGAATGAACTGTTCGGTTAACACCCGTAAGTCTTTAATGATCGTTGCGTGCGTGTCCCACATACTGGAACATTCGTCATGCCGCTATAAAACCATTCAGAAGCATCGGGCCACCAGGGCCGATACCCCTTTATCTGGCATTCTCTCCAATTGGTCTCCATGCCGAAGGAGGCGTGGTACCAACGTTCCTCCAAAGAAACGCTCTCCCTCCTTGGAACCAGCCAGGACGGCCTTTCAGAGCATGACGTTGTGAAACGCCGGGAACAGTATGGTCCCAATACCCTGAAAGAGAAGAAGCCCCAAAGCGCGGTTGTCCTGTTCCTCCACCAGTTCAAAAATTTCCTCATTCTCATCCTCTTGTTTGCAACAGCCTTCTCAGCATTGATCGGTGAACTGACAGACGCTGCTATTATCATCACCATTGTTGTCCTTAACGCGATTTTTGGGTTTGTTCAGGAGACCCGGGCCGAGAAGGCAATTGCCGCGCTCAAAAAGCTCGCTGCACCGAAAACCATTGTCCGGCGAGATGGAACAGAAAAGGAAATCCCCAGCAGCGAGCTTGTCCCCGGTGATATCGTCCTCATCGAAGAAGGGACCAAGATTCCTGCGGATATTCGACTGCTCGAGACCGTGAACCTGAAGGTTGACGAAGCGTCCTTAACAGGAGAATCAATTCCGGTGACCAAAGATGTGGACCCAATTGTGAAAGCAGAGCTCGCGGACAGGACAAATATGTGCTTCATGGGCACCATGGCAACCTATGGCCGCGGTGTTGGTGTTGTTGTTGAAACCGGGATGAACACCCAGATCGGGAAGATCGCCAATATGATCGCTGAAGCCGGCGAGAAGCAGACGCCGCTCCAAAAACGGCTTGGCCACTTCGGCCGGTCGCTGGGCATCCTGATCCTCGGCATCTCCCTGCTGGTGATTCTGGTCGGGGTCATGTTCGGGTATGACGGCCTCCAGATGATCCTGACGGGCATCTCCCTTGCGGTTGCGGCTATTCCTGAAGGCCTCCCTGCGGTCGTGACCGTGACCCTAGCGCTCGGTCTCCAGCGACTCTCGAAGCGAAACGCAATCATGCGCCGCCTGGGCGCTGTTGAAACCCTCGGATCCACAAGTGTGATTTGTTCTGATAAGACCGGCACCTTGACCAAAGGGGAGATGACCGTTCGCTCAATCTGGGTAAACAATCGAACGATTACCGTGACCGGCAAAGGGTACGAAGCAACTGGTGCCTTCTTCGAAGAAAAGAAGAAACTCGATCCACGAAAGGAAAGCGTCCTCTATACTTTGTTACAGGCAGGCGCACTGTGTAATAATGCAACGTACCGAAACAATGCGATTTTTGGAGATCCCACCGAAGGTGCCTTGCTCGTGGCTGCAACCAAAGCGATGCGGCTGGACGTCTTACAAAACTCCTATCCCCGCGTTGGGGAAGTTCCCTTTTCCTCGGAACGGAAGCGGATGACTACTATCCACAAAACAGCACATAACAAACTCATTACCTACAGTAAAGGGGCGCCGGAAGTGATCCTTGAGCGCTGTACCCATGTCTTGCAAGGGAACCATCCTGTGAAGTTAACGCCGCTCCTCCGAAAGGACATCCTTGAGGCGAACAAGAATCTCGCAAACCAGGCGCTCCGCGTTCTTGCATTTGCCTACCGGCCTGTTCTCGCCAAAGAGCAACATAATGAAAGTCTTGAACGCCAGCTGATTTTCCTCGGTCTGCAAGGCATGATCGATCCTCCGCGGAAAGATATTGAAGAGAGCATTCTCCAATGTACCCGCGCCGGGATCCGGGTGATTATGATCACTGGCGATCATCAGAACACCGCTGTGGCAATTGCAAACGAGCTGAATATCAAGAGCAGCGGGGTTCTCTCTGGTGCAGACATTGAGGCGCTTTCTGACAAAGACTTTGTCAAGGCCGTCCGGACGGTCTCGGTGTATGCACGGGTTAATCCAGAGCACAAGGTTCGTATTGTGAATGCACTGAAGCAGCAGGGTCTTGTCTGTGCGATGACCGGCGACGGCGTGAACGACGCGCCAGCGCTGAAAGTTGCTGATATCGGCGTTGCCATGGGAATCAAGGGAACTGATGTTGCAAAAGAAGCATCAGATATGGTGCTTGCTGATGACAACTTTACCAGCATTGTCTCTGCTGTTGAGGAAGGCCGCGCAATCTACGATAACATCATGAAGTTTATCTTGTATTTGCTCTCGAGCAACATCGCCGAAGTCTTGATCGTGCTTCTTGCATTCTTCATTTCGCCGATGCTCGGTGTTTTGGCGATCCCGCTCCTCGCGGTTCACCTCTTGTGGATCAACCTGGTGACAGACGGATTACCGGCGCTGGCGCTCGGTGTTGACCCACCAGAAAAGAATATCATGAAACGACCGCCCCGTGATGCACAAGAGAATATCCTTTCACGGCGAAACTTCGCCTTCATCCTCGTGACCGGAATGATCGTCACGATTGGAACACTGTTCCTGTTCTATCAGGATCTTCCGAAAGGGATCCACCACGCCCAGACAACAGCGTTCACAGCGCTCGTGATCTACGAATTGTTGAATGTCTTCAACAGTCGGGCTATTCATTCCTTTGTCTTCACGAAGGCCATGTTTGCGAATCACAAACTCTTGCTCGCGATCGGCGCGTCGTTCACCCTCCATCTCGTTGTGCTGTACTTTCCACCCTTAGCAGCGGCCTTTGAAGTCGTGCCGCTTACGCTTCTTGACTGGGGAGAGATTGCCCTCTTTTCCTTGTCTGTTTTACTTGCTGGCCTGGTGTTTGGCTGGAAGAACCGGACGCCCGCATGTTCCTGAGGGAACAATTGACAACGACACAGTCTTCACACGCCTGCGCATCTTTCTCACAGAAACTCACGCGCATTTCGTCAATGGTCCCAGTACAAATAACATGGTTGAGTTCATCACCACAGAAGATACACGTTGACATATTGTTTTTCAACTCCAAAAGGATATGTCGTAGACGGGACGGGGATAAGAAGACCGTGTTGAAAATTCAACTTTCGGTTGATGGTGGTGTTTCGGTGATATCGTTCCGCCGTCGAAGCCAGAAGTACAAGCTCCCAATCACGATGATCGCAAGCAGCCCGACGAAGAGCCCGGAGACGTTTTGGGTGAGAAACCCTGTCACGGTCCCGAACGGTGAGGAAGCGTCTGTTTCTCCTTCATCACTCGTTGTTGTTTCAGGAATGAGACAGACGTCATTCTGGCACCCAGCTTCGCAGGTTTCGAGGAAGATGAGCTCATTGTTCTCACAGGTCATCAGGTCGTCTCCATTGCAGCTTGTCATTCCTTCATCACAGAAGAGCACAACAGGAAGGACAGGAAATTCGGGTTCAGGAGGTTGTGGGGGTTCTTGCTCTTTGGTCTCGTTCTTTCGCGTAAAGTCTAAGATGGTTCCACCTCCATTACCACCACCTCCAGAAGGTGGTGCGTTCACACTAAAGGAAATTGAGGTAAGAACTTCTGCGTTTCCTTGCTGGTCAGTCGAAAAGTAGGAGAGGAAATAGGTTCCGCCACTGCTCAGGGTAAAGGGCGTTGTGTAGGTAGTTCCCGGGGTGCAGGAGATAGTATTACTACAGTACCATGTCGTTGCGCAGCCGCTTCCGGTGCTGCCATCATCACAGGAGAGCTGAACTGTAACCGGGGAAGGATAGGATGCCCCATCACTGACATTGCTTGTCGTGGTTGGGGGGGTGGTGTCCTTGAGAATTGGGTTCAATGGACTTCCTCCAAGGTTCGTGTTGTTCAGATCTTTTGGACGAATGATGAGAATTGGGGTGGTTGGGTCAACCGGTCCCTCGTTCTTGGGATGAAAAATCAGAATCGGTGTATCAGGATCAACCGGTCCTTCATTCTTTATTTTCTCAACTGGATCAGTCGGATCAACCGGCCCTTCGTTGTGTATTTTTTCCACCGGATCGGTGGGATCAGCTGGTCCTTCATTATGGATCTTTTCAATAGGATCAGTCGGATCAGCAGGTGACGGGTTTGGTGGTGCGATCTTGCAAGGATCAACACCATCAGGACACTCGTTCGTGTCACTTCCACCAGTGAAATCATCAGTAAAGTCATGTGGCTGTGGCGGCGTTGGGGGAATCGGGGCAGTCTCTTGATACAGTTGTTCTGCCTCACCGCTCGGACCAGAACCAGGAACACTGGACATCGATGGTGGGATTGGTTCCGGTATTGCAATATCCGGTTCGCTTGCCGGACTCTCGGGAGAAGGAAGCGGTGCCTCAGGAGCTGCTGGCGCTGGTTCAGGGGACGGCGGGGACGGTGTTGTTGGTTCAGTAGGAACCGGGGTCGGTGTCCCTCCCACACGAACCGTGCCATCAATGTTCAGTTGCGCGTTCGCCAGCGTTGTGAAACTGATTTGGGCGAGCAGGAGCACGCTTATCAAAACCGGGATGGCAATTAGTCCAAGAACCTTTCCTTGCATGCGATCACGTCCAAATCGTGGAAAGCTGAGAATCTGAGTTTTAAATACCTTGGTTGAGTATGAAGCCGCCCTTTTTAAGCTCCTAAGGCAACATACGGCAATGCCAGACGCTCCTAATCAAGTCGTCCGGGTTCGCCTTCCCCGTGGGAAAGAGATGTTCGGAATCATTGAAGAACTCCTCGGCGCCAGCCGGTTTAGGATCCGCTGCAAAGACGGGAACACCCGGCTTTGCCGTATCCCTGGAAAGTTTCGGAGACGCATCCGCGTTTCTGTCGGTGATGCAGTCATCATCGAGCCCTGGGATATTGAGCCCAAGGACAAGGCCGATGTTGTCTGGATTTATAACAAGACACAGAATGTCTGGCTCCGCCAACGCGGCATGCTGGACTGGTAGGCGTTATGATCGAGGAAATTCTCGTCCCTGAGGAACGACTTGCGGTCATTATCGGCAACAAGGGACAGACCAAGAAACGAATTGAGGAAAAAACAAAGACCAGACTTTCGGTCAGTAGTGGGATCATTGTGTCAGGTGACACCGAAGGCGTGCTTGTTGCAAGCGAGATCGTGCGCGCGATCAGCCGCGGTTTCACTCCTCGGGAAGCCTTCTCGCTCCTGAATGACGATACTCAATTGCAAACGATCAGCCTTTGGAAAGAGACCGAAGCAACGCGGCAGCGCTTGTTCGCTCGGGTGATTGGGAGGAGCGGGAAGGTCCGCCAGAACATCGAGCGGTACACCCGCACAACCATTTGTGTTTATGGGAAAACGGTTTCTGTTATCGGGCGGTTTGATACGATGCGCATTGCCGTTGAAGCAATCAAAATGATTCTGAACGGCCGGTCAATTGTAGTCGTGTACAACTTTATTGAGAAGCAGATGCGGGAGCAGAATCCGTTGTTGCCTGATGAGTAGCTTTTTCAGTCTCTGAGTAGCCACAGCGGCCGCAGACCACGCGCGTCTTGTGGACGCCGAGCCACGTGCCAGGACCGCAGCGCGGGCAGCTTTTGTGGACCCGTTCGACGGTTTTTCCTTTCATGGTGTAGTACTTGTTTGCAGCAGCCGAACTGTGTTTCTTCCCGGTTCGCTTTTTCTTTTCGCGCCGTCGAATTTTCTTTTCTGCCATGGAATCACGAGTGCTATATATAACGGGACGGCCTATTTAAAGGCACCGTTGTATGAAATACCGCATTCGCATCGTCCTCACAATGGCGCTCCTGTTCTTGCTTTCGCAGGTGGTCGGCCTCGGATTGTTGTTTCAGGACACGATCGTCACCCAGATGACCGACGAGACCGGGTCGCTCGTGACCAGCGTTGCTCACGGAGAGACCGCAATCGGTCCCCGTCCGGACCTGATCGGGTTCGAGACGATCATCTACATCCTTGCGGGAGTGCTGATCGGGACGTCCCTGGTGCTCCTCTTCATGCGGTTTCAGAAGTTCGGGCTCTGGCGGGCCATGTTCTTCTTCGCAGTGTTCGCGACGATCTCGGTCGCCCTCGGAGTGATCCTTCCTCAACTCGTTGCTGTACTGCTGGGATTATTGTTGGCGATCCTGAAGATCAAGAAACAGAATGCACTGTTACACAACGGGACCGAGCTGTTGATGTATGCGGGGATTGCCCTCTTGTTCGTGCCGTTGTTGGATCTCGTTTCCGTGGTCGTGTTGTTGCTGGTCATCGCTGCCTACGACGCATTCGCGGTGTGGAAGAGCAAGCACATGATCTCGCTCGCGAAGTTCCAGGCAGAGAGCAAGGTGTTTGCCGGCTTGTCGGTTTCGACGAAGAAGCCAACAACAGTGAAACAAGAGAAGAAGACCCAGAAACTTGGGGTTGGCCAGGCGATCCTTGGCGGCGGGGACATGGCGTTTCCGTTACTGTTTGCCGGGGTGGTGTTCGAGTGGCTCGTGGTGTCCGTGGGGATCGCCAAGAACCTCGCGTTCCTGTATACACTGCTGATTCCGGTGCTGTGTACCGTGACCCTGTTCCTGTTGCTGGTCAAGGGAAAGCAGGGGACATTCTACCCAGCGATGCCGTTTCTGAGCGCTGGATGCTTTATTGGCTTCGGGCTGCTCTGGCTCTTTTTATAAAAGGCCGAACTAACTTCTCTGCACGCCTCCGTAGCTCAGTTGGTAGAGCGGTTGCCTCGTAAGCAACAGGTCCCGCGTTCGATCCGCGGCGGGGGCTTGCGTATAAAGGACAGTACCCTAACCAAGAATCGGAACATGATTGTTGAAAACTACCATGAACAAGAGACAGCGTCTGGAATATTATCTCAAGTTTTTGAACACGTTTTCTCGTGGTCAGTGGTCTGTTTCTTTGTATCGAAATCGCTCTTGCAGAAACTACATCTCCAGATTTTATCGTTCGTTCTCCCTTCTAATTCTTGATCGCAGTTTGGGCAGTTGGTTTTGAAATGCACACCTTCGGTTATGTCAATATTAATTTTGAAATCATTCTCACAGAAGGGACAAGTCAAATCAATCTCTCGATTGTTTCCCTCTCCTTTTAACTCCACATTCTTTTTTAACGTCAATCCTATCTCGCCTTCATCACTATGAGGAACCGTACCAGCCTGTTCATTTGTCCAATATTTAAATTTCATTCGATAGAATTCTAATAAGACTCCTCGTGAGGGGAGAGTCCCTTATCAATGAATCTCCCTAAGAGTTGTACCGTATGAAAACAGTGAAGCTTGAAGTATTTGGTCCTGAACCACCATGTGTGAGATGCCAAGCCGTGAAGAAAAATGCAGAGGAAGCAACAAAGAAGCTGAAGCAAAAAGGAATTGATGTCATACTTTCAAAGCAGAAGATAAACTCACGGCAGACGGTGAGCAAGTATGGAGTTCTCGTTTCCCCCGCTCTTGCAATCAATGACGTGATCAGGTTCATGGGGAGGATACCTTCTCCAGACGAAATAGAGAAAGAAATATTGAAGACGATCTAGATGGAATTTAATAGAATAATCAGGACTATTATATTAGTAATTTTCATAGGTGTTATTTTTTATCTGCTTATAGATAGTAGGATTCGGGCCTATTCATTAGCACCGACATTAACCCAAGCAGATATGAGCGGGTTGGTATGGTACGAGATTCCTGTTCATTACATGTGGGATTACGCGTTGCATGGATGGATATGCTTGCTATTTGCTTTTGTTTTGGCTGGGTTATTCTACGAGTTTGTTCCCAAGGAATTCCTTACAAAATATATGAGTAGCAAGAAAGCTTCTGGTTATCTGATAGGGATAATCATGGCACCGTTCTTTACAGTATGTTCTTGCACAATGGTTCCAATATTCGGGAGTATAATGTATGCCGGAGCAGGTATAGGACCTGCTATAACATTTCTTCTGATGGCTCCTGCTGCGAATATTCTTTCGGTGGTCGTGACAGGGGAAATGATAGGTTGGGATATCGCTATTATTAGGATATTGGTATCAATAGTGACTGCTTTAGTTGCCGGGATTTTCATTTCCAGAACATCATGGGGAAAGTCTATTGAGAAAAAGTTCAGCTCTGAATCATCAAAAAATATAAAGGGAAAGGTGGAGTTGGTCAAACCACAAATAGACGAAAGATTGTGGTCTTCCATAAAATTTAGTGGTTTTCTTGCGAAGAAAATACTTCCTTATTTTATACTGGGCCTTATTGCAGTGAGCTACGTTCAGGCATATCTTCCTGAGGACGTTGTTGCAGTTTACCTCACGGGAATAACAGGCATTCTTTTGGCATCTGTCATTGGAGGTCCATTATATACACCAACACTTGTTGAAATTGCTCTCGGGAAGGTTTTACTAACATTGGGAATGTCAAAGGCGGCTCTTCTTTCGTGGCTTATGGGACAGCCATATGACATACCAAACATGGTAGCTGTTTCAAGAATTGTGAAATGGAAAGTTGTAATAAACTATGCAATCATAGCCTTGTTTTCCAGTATATTCTTCGGCATGTTGTATGGAATATTTCTGGGAATTATTTAAGATGAGAGATAAGGAACCTTTCCCGTAGGAAACATAATCTAACAAAATCGTTTTTACGCCGTGTCGAGCCTAGAACCGAAATGCTAAACGGGAACGCTATACAAGAGAATAGAAATAATTCGAACAATTAGTCTACTTGACCCACAAACAATATCGTCCAGGCGCCTTAATTTCTAGAAGTTTCGCAATCTCTGATTCGTTCGGATCAACAACAATAATAACACCCTTCCAGCTCCGGGAAAAGTTCGCCTGGTTACAGAGCGGACACATGTCCCCTTTCACGAACACCTTGCAGGACCGGCACACTTTGTCTCGAGAACTCATGCTAATCACTCAACTTCTTGGGCGCTTGCTGCCCTTTCCCGCCTTTCCGGCGCACATGCTTTTCTTGGGATTCTTTCTCTTTCTGCGGCCAGCCTTCAACACCAAGGCCTGGCTGCCGCATGGTCAACCCAATCTTGTACTCTTTGCCAAGCGACACAGCAACAATCCGCGCCTTCGCCGTATCACCCTCTTTCAGCACGCGGCTCGATTCGCGACCAGTGAAGATCGCGTTCTTCTGGTCATAGGAAACAAAATCATTCATGATCTGGCTCACGTGGACCATGCCATCAAGCGCCCCGATCCGGACGAACACCCCGAACTCCGTGACGTCGATCACCGGCCCCTTCACGAGCTCGTGCAGCTCAGGAAGGTAGATCAACACCTTGAACTGGACAGGATAGTTGATCGATCCGTCTCCGGGGAAGATCCTGCCTTCACCAATGGAGATGATCTCGGTCACCGCGAGGATGACCCCGACCTTCCGGTCAATGATGCCCTCGAATGCGTCCTCAAGGCTAACTTTGATGGCCTCGTCTTGAGCAAGGCGGAACTTCACCGGGGGAACCCGGACTTTGTCTTCAACGGTCAGGATCTTGTACATATTCTCTCCAGAGTGGACCTCTCCAGGAAATGCTGGAAATAGAGTCTTTTTTTCTATGCGGGCGATGTTTAAAAAGGTTACTTCTGGAGGAGGTAGTCCCCCAGGACCATGGCGTCGATCCCGGTCATGAAGAAGGTCCTGAGGGCGTCCTTGGGAGAGCAGGCCATGGCCTCACCCTTGATGTTCAGGCTCGTGTTCAAGACAACAGGGACTGAGCTCTCATTTTCAAAGGCCTTGATAACCTTCCAGTAACGCGGATTCACGTCTTTTTCAACAGTCTGGGGCCGGCAGGAGTTGTCTGTGTGGACAACCGCGGGGATCTCCTTTTCCTTCCCCGGCTTCATCTGGAAGGACAGAATCATGTACGGGCTCGGGTATGCCCCCTCGAGGTACTCGTCCGCTGCCTCAGCAAGCATGCTCGGGCAGAACGGCCGGTAGGGCTCACGAAACTTGACATTCAGATTAATCTTGTCCTTGTTTTCTGGTTTCCCGGGATTCATGAGAATAGACCGGTTGCCAAGTGCACGCGGTCCCATTTCCATGCGTCCCTGGAACCAGCCGACAATCTTGTTCTGGGCAAGCAGCTCACCAGCTGCTTGTTCGATGTCGCTGACCTTTTCGTATGCAATCTTGTTGTTTTCAAGGAGCTGCTCGATCTCTTCATTTGTGTAAGATGGGCCAAGGTACGCGTGCTTCATGGTGTATGTTATCTTGGCACCATGCCGCCGGGAGAGTTCGAGGGCAGCACCCATGGATCCACCACTGTCACCAGAAGCTGGCTGGATAAAGATGTTCTTGACATTACTTTGTTGCAGGATCAGACCATTCATTTTACAATTAAGCGCCACACCACCAGCAAGACAGAGTGTGTCACCGATATCCCATTTTTTCAAGAGATGCAACACCGTGTCCTCGAGTCGTTTTTGGAGCGCAAAGGCAATGTCTCGGTATTTCTTCTGGGCATCCAACCGGTACGAATCTGTTGGGCCAGGGCCAAACCGTTTGACAAGTCTGTCCATGTCGAGCGGGAAGACGTTATGGCGTGCAACACGCGGATCAACCCGATACCCGTTCGGCGTCAGTTTGCAGAGATGTTCCATGTCTTGGTAATAGGATGACATTTCACCATACGGCGCAAGACCCATCACCGTTCCTTCACCGTCACCAAAATAGTATCCGAGGTACACCGTGAGACCACCGTAGAGCAACCCAAGACTGTTAGGAGCAGCGATCCGTTTCTTGTTCGTGAGGGTATCGCCTTCCCCACGGAACAGTGTTGTTGCATCGGTTTCTCCGACTGCGTCGAGAATCAAGACATCAGCTGCATCAAATCCTGACGGATAGAACGCCGTCGCGGCGTGCGCATCGTGGTGACGGATGAATCGGTACTTGTGTTTTGGGAATCCGAGTTCTTTCATCCCAAAGGGGTTCTCATTCCGCGACCATTGGTATGAATGATAGAGGAACCGCGTCATCCGGTGCCACATGGTTCCCTTGAAAATATACCGGGGCAGCATCTTGGCGATCTGCATGGAGTAATATTTTCCTGGGGATTCCTGGTCAACGGCAACGTAGTCAATCTGTTCGGGGGTGATGCCAGCATGCTCGAGACAATATTTTGTTGCGAGCACTGGGGTTCCGAACCCAATCGAATGCTTGATCCGGTTGAATCGCTCTTCTTCAGCTGCAGCAATGAGTTTTCCGTCTTTGACAAGCGCGGCAGACGCGTCGTGACCCTGGGAAATGCCCAAAATATACATACTCGTCCTTCACCAATGGACATATTAATATTTATCCCCATTCAATGAGTATGTTCGGCTTTCCCGGGAACCGAAAACCAGCTCCTCCTCTCACAAACATCACAGGCTGGGTGAACACGAAACCACTTTCGCTTGATGACCTGAAAGGGAAGGTTGTCCTGCTTGATTTCTGGACCTATTCCTGCAGCAACTGCGTCCGGACGCTTCCCCATCTCAAGAAACTGTACGCACGCTACAAGAAGCACGGCCTAGTTTTCATCAGCGTGCACACCCCGGAATTCGCCTTTGAAAAGGAGGAGACAAACGTTGCAGTTGCGGTGAAGAAACATAAGCTTACCTACCCGATTGCGCTTGATTCTGAGAACACGACTTGGATCCACTACGGGAACAAATATTGGCCTCGGCAGACGCTGCTCGATACAACAGGATGTATCCGCTGGACCCATACCGGTGAAGGCGGGTATGAAGAAATGGAACAGGAAGTCCGGACCCTGCTCAAAGAAGCCGGAGTGACAATTGAGACGATTCCTCTTGTTGCTGCCAAAGAAAAGGAGACTCCACTCCAGCACCGACTTTCAATCACGCGAGAGCTGTACTGCGGGTCTGCCCGCAATCCTGGGCTGGGTTCAGCGGGCGTCTGTTCGCCAAGCGGCTGTTCGTACATTGATCCCGGTGAACACGAGCAGGATCTTCTTTATCCCCACGGCGACTGGCACCAGACAGCCGAATGCCTGACAAAGATAGGAAAGAGTGCTGGAACACTTTCTTTGAAATATCGGGCCGCAGGTGTGAGTGTTGTTCTTGTTCCCAAGAACAAAGCGTCCATTGAGGTGATCCTCGATGGAAAACTCGTGAAGCGACTGACAATCACGCAACCTGATGTATACCCTCTTGCGAAATCTCGTTTTGATGTCCACAACCTTGTTTTGAAAACAAAAACACCAGAGCTTGCAGTGTATGCGTTCACATTTTCGTAGTCTCTCGAATCATTTTTAGAAGTTTTCTCAACAGTGGATGCTGAACCTGTTTCTCATTATCAGGAATGAAATCATCAAGTTTGATATCTCGGTATTTTTCCTGGTATTCAGCGACCTGGAACAAGGTCTCGAATTTGTCCAGTTGCTGCACAAAAATCGCTTCTTTCGTCGTTCCTTCCTCAAACTCCAACCACAGGGAAAGAAGTTCTTGGGAGCCGTTCAAGGTACTCAGTTCGATCATTGCTGCCTTCTCGCGGTCGTGCTTCTCTTCCTTGGGAACATGGTCGATGGGGGTGATGTCTCCGACGAGGGTCTCTGCCAGATCGTGAACAAGGGCGAGTTTCACGGCCTTGTTCTGGTCGATCCCCACGCGGGGGGCAAGCAGGAAGGCCATTACTATGGTCCGGAAGCTGTGATCAGCGACTGATTCTGAGTTGGGAACGTTCCGATGGGTCCAGCCAGTGCGTTTGAGGGTCTTCAGTTCCCCGATCCTTCGGAAGAAGGTGATGAGGTCTTCCATAGCCTTTCTCGGGATCAACACTTCAAATTTGTTTCATTCTGTTTCAGAAGGCACCTTCATAGGCGAAACAAACAAAAGAGAGTAAAGGAGGTGTATCTATGAAATACACAACAACCGGGACTGCGCTCCTGTCAGTTGCGCTCCTCGTGGCCCTGACCGCGAGTACTGCAGCTGCCCAACCAAGCCTGACCGCTGCCAGAGTCGGTGTCCAGACACCCACCCTTGCCACAGCAGGCAGTTCCCTAGACCACCCGTTGCCACACAATACCCAGGAGGCATTGGACAAGGTGCATGGCTCAACCCACGCCTTCGCGCTGTGGGACGACTCACAGACGTACGTGGTCCAAGGAACCTACAAAGACGGCTGGTTTGCAGGGTGGGTCAGCAAAAAGATGAACGATGGAAAGTTCCACAAAACCGGCCAGATCCTCTGGGGCGTCTACGAAAGCGTTGACGGCAAACCCTTTGGAAAGACCATCGGCTACCTCGGCTTGCCCCTTCCCAAGAACGGATTCTTTGGGTGGTACAAGAACGGCCACTGGATCCTCTCACAACTCGGCGATGCGGGATGGGTTACTGGTCAGTTCCTAACCTGGGAACAGTAAGGACATATGCCTGACAAACGGATGACGGCTACTGTTTCTTTCTGAAGTTCTGGAGGATCTTCTCTGCGTCCTTCCGGAAGGCAAACCCAAAGCTGATCCCGATCACGATCGCGACTGATGCAGCAAGGGCAGCAAAGGCGATCCGGAAGGCATCAACGAGGATATCAACACTGAAGCCAGCGGTCTGGAGGCCAACCACAACCGTGAAGAAGACAATCAAGAGCTTGGAGCCGTCGGCTACCAGTTCCTTGTTCATCATCTTGGAATCGATGATGGTCCGTTTTACATATTCCCCGATGAGGAGTCCGGCAAGGATAACAAGGATGGCACCGATGAAGGCCGGGACATAGAGGACGAGGTTCTGCAGGAAGAAGGTGAGGAAATCAAGGTGAATCAAGGCAACAGCCTGTGAAATGAAGACGATGACAATATACCATTTGAGGAGGGCCCCGAGGATCGCGGAAAGCCGCTTGCCGTACAGGGCCTGGCCGAGGCCGTGCCGTCTGATCCAGTGGTCGATCTTTACCTTGTTCAGGGCGTGGGTCAGAACAAATCCAAGACTCTTTCCAACAATCCAACCAATGATAATAACAATGAGCGCAGCGACAATGCTGGGAAGGAGGGAAAGCAGACTTGCGTAGATGTTGTAAAAGAGGTTCTGGAGAATTTCTGACGCCTCGACAAACACCTGTCCTGACAAAGAAGCCTCAACATGGGGCGGGAATTGCACCATGTTTGAACATTATTGATTCGCATCCTTAAATTTATAGGATGTGACACCACTAGAATATGGGGAAAACCATGGATTTGAGTCAGTATAGTCTTGCGTCAACGCTTGGAATTCCAGTGAAAAAATTGCTTTCAAAGCTCGAAATCTGGGATGCCCACAGTCATATTGGGACCGATAAAGATGGGCATGCCATTGGACCAACAGCCTTCCTCGCTCAGATGAAAGCAAACCACGTCCAGCGGGCTGTAGCATTTCCACTGAACACACCCGATGATCCGAATTTCACGAAGTCGAATGACCAGATCATCCAGATCGCCAAGAAGCATAAGGAGATTATTCCCTTCTTCCGGCTCGATCCGAAGAAGGAATGGGAAAAGGAGTTCGATCGAGTTTTGGACCAAGAATTTCAGGGAATCAAACTCCATCCATTGAGTCAAAACTTCCCGCTTAATGATCCTGAATTCCGGAAGATCTGTTCCCGTGCACAAGATGCGAAACTGGTATTGTTGATCCATCTTGGGTTTGGAGTAAAAAATACTGCTGATCATATTTTCCGCATTGCAACCGAGTTTCCCAAGCTCCGGATCATCCTTGGTCATGCAGGATTTGTCGATGTGGAAGAAGTCATCAAGGCTGTTGGGGATTTCGAAAATGTTCTGTTTGATACATCGGGGATCCGGGTTTTTGATATTTGTGAACTTTTCCAGCATCTGGATGATCGAAGAATTGCTTTTGGCTCTGATGTTCCTTACTTTACTTTGGACGTTGCAATCTATTCCTTACTTGATACAGCACTGCTTATGGGAAAATCTCAGAAAGCAATCAAGCGGATCTTCCATGACAATCTGGTAAGGTGGCTCACATGAAGAAGCTGTCATCCTTTGATGTCTTGGGTCTTCGTGTCCGGAACATGCTTCCCATGACCAAACGACGACGGGAACGTTTTCTCTTCTACATGAGAATTTACAATCACACCGTCAGGGCAAGCGCGAACTTTCTCAATGAAAATACGAAGCGAGGTGTCTATTTTCTTCAGATAATAAAGGAACTCACAGAACATACCACCGATTATATTGAAGAGGATCTTCGTAAGCAGATTCATGAGATTGTCAACAAAGTTCTCAAAGACAAAAATAACATAAATCAATTGATCAAAAAGCAGGATTTTCAGGGACGAATCAATACACAGTTGTTAATAATCGAGAATCTCTGTGTGCTCCGGCTGATGAAATTATTGGTGGAATAATGAAGGTTGTTGGTATTATTTATGGAGATGATGACGGCCTCTATGATGATAGACCATTCTCGAATAAGCACGCATTTAATGCCTATCATACGTTGACACGACTTGCACCAGAATACGACCTCCGTATCATGTTGGTGAAACCTGAATGGGTGACCGGAAGAACCTGTATGCGTGCATGGGATCTTGAACAACAGAAGATTGTTGATTCCATTTCTGTCGATGCGTATTGGGATCGAAACTGTCTGGTTCCACAAGATCTAAAAGCATTCAAAAAGATGCAGGCCTTCAGAGAGAAAATCGCAACAAACGTCCCTTTCATGGATGATCCTCGGATTCAGAAAATCACTGGGGACAAGCTGGAAACATACCAAGTGTTCTCCAAGTTTATGCCACTAACATTCACCACACTAGTTGATGCAAAAAAACACCTTTCGGGGAAGGTTGTTCTCAAACCACAGTTTGGTGCTCATGGTATCGGAGTCCGTATCGAAGAACTCTCCTCAGTAAGTTCACTTCCGAGCGGCTATCTCGTTCAGCAGTTTGTGGATTCAAGCGCTGGTATTCCCGGACTCATTGAGGGAGTCAGCGACCTCCGTGTGATGATTCTGAATGGATCCATTTTTGATGCCTTCTTGCGACTTCCAAAGACTGGTCTGATAACAAACATCTCCCAAGGAGGGACAATGAAACGGATCAGTATTAAGAGCATTCCAATTGACGTTCTTTCCATTGTCAAAGAGGTTGAAACGAAACTTGCTTCTCTTGGACCACGGTTTTATTCGATTGATTTTATGATTGGTGTTGGCAAACCTTGGATCATTGAGATGAATTCACAACCAGGGATTCGAGGATATATGAGCCAAGGAATCGACCTCCCCTCTTTTGAAGTGCTTGCCCGGCGCATTCTTGACGCTTTGGTCACGCTGTGTAAAGAGGACACTTTTAAACATCGAACGAATAACGAGTTCTGAATGCTTATGGAAGAAAGGAACGAGAAGACCGTTGCCTGGCCGCTTGTTGGAATTGAGGCAGAATTCCACCTTATCGACATGCAGGGGAACATCACGAATCGGGCAGACCAGTTGCTTCTCCCCCTCCGGGAGAAGTATCCAAAGATCGGCTACCAGCAAGAAGTTGCGCTCAACATGCTCGAGATCGCCAACTACCCGCACATGAGCATTCCGAACACGATTGAAAACATCATCGATGCCATTCACGCTGCACTAGAAATAGGAAAGGACCAAGACGTCATGCTCTACCCGTTCGGGACCTATCCCGGGGCGTTCGAACCGCAGTTCCGGCCGAAACTCTACTACAAGATTCTCCAGCGGGTTCTTGGCGACGACCGGTTCCCGATTACTGGTCGGTGTGTCGGCTACCATTCCCATTTCTCCCTTCCGCCAGAGATTTATGATCCGGAAACGAGAGAGCTCAGACTTGTTGGCGACCGGAAGATCGAAGAAAAAATCGTCAACATCTATAACATGGCCGTGGCCTTTGATCCGATTCTTGAAGCACTCATGCAGTCGTCGCCATTTTATCAGGGACGGTTTCTCGGGAACGACTCCCGTGTCATCGTCGACTACGGAGATCCGCAATTCGACTATCCCCAAGGCCTCTTTACCAACCACCAAGAATTTGGGGGGCATCTCTCCTTTGCGAATAACTACAGTGATCTCTACTTCTCCATTAAAAACCAACAGAAAACCTGGAGTGATCTGGCACATAACGTTCTTGAAAAAAACGAATCCATCCCCCCAATTCATATGTTGAAGTGTCAATGGAATCCACACCGCATCAATTCTATCGGGACGATTGAGTTCAGGTGTATGGACACAAATCTTCCTTCGCTCCTTGCTGCTGCCACACAACTCACAAGAACAACGTTCGAAACATTACAGAATCGGGAACTTAAGGTTATTCCAGGCGAAACCGGCGATGAACACCCGTTCATCCTCAAAGAGAACCGGTTGTATGTTCCCTCTCTTGAAAAGATCAACAATGTCCTCATTCCTCGTGGTGCCTATGAAGGGCTGAAGAACGACTGCGTCTATGAGAATATTAAAGAGTTTTTTGCATTCCTCAAGCCCTTTATCAAGGAACGGGAACGCCCGCTCTTGAAGCCGTTCTATCAGATGCTCAAGAAACGGAGAACCGTTGCCGACGAGATCATGGAGACCGCAAAGAAGGTCGGGTACCGCACAGGAAAAGAATTAACCAACGATCAGGTGAGACGCCTCGCGTTATACGGCGCCAAACGACTGCGGCAGGATATTGACCAGACACGGAAAATTCTGCACATGAAATAGTTACGATATTCCAACAACCTGGACCTGCTGTCCTGCTCGAATCTGCAGCTGGTCTGCAATTCCTCCATTGATTTCCAGTACGTATTGGGCAGAACCGACTGAGTTATACAAGAAACAGGGATCTTCAATGCAGGGAAACGCATGCTGAATGGAATCAAGAGTACCGTTGCTTCCGATGAAGATGATGTCAAGGGGAATCAAGGTATTCTTCATCCAGAAGGAACGTGGAGTTTCATCAGGAAAGATGAAGTACATGCCTGCAGTCTCGGGAAGTGATTCACGAAACATGAGTCCCCGAGACCATTCGCCTGCATCGTCCGCGATCTCGACTGAAAAGGTGACCGGACCTGTTTCTGTCTGAATCGTGACAGACGGGCCTGGAGGTTGTTGAAAAAAGAGAAGAACAGCGACGATTAGCACAAGAAGCGCAATGATAAGAATACCACGCATAGCATCTTTTCACAAATCAAGAGTTAAATTGTGATTGCTGCTCGACGAACGCGGCGGAGCCGGAGAAAGGTGAACCCAATAATCGCTGCAAAGAGGATCACGAAGACGAGTTCATAGGTGAGGAATGATGTTTCAGCCACGTTCTCCACAAGCGGGGCTGTAGCCTGTTCAAGCGTTCCATCCTTTGTGGCAGCGAGGATGGAAGGTCCGGGAACAAGCCGCTGGAGGTAGAAGTAAAGAGCTCCTACAAACCCCACTGCCGCGAGGGCAAGGGTGATGTAGACCTGGGTCTCGCCGGGGTAGAGGACGCTTCGGCCCTTCCTCGTGAGCTCATAGTATTTCCATTTGTGGCCGTCATCGTGCTGCTGGATGAGCTCCGCAGCCACGAGCTGGGTCAAGTGCTCACTTGTTGTGGAGGAGGCCATCTTCAGCTCCTTCGAGAGCTCAGAAAGGGTCTTCCGGCGCTCACTTAACGCCTTCAGGAGATCGATTCTCGAGCCTGAGGCGAGTGTCTTGAAAGTCTCTCGGTCGAGGGTGATCTTCTCGTCCATGGGGTGCTCTGGTTCAGGAGGTAATAAATCCTTCAAAAATGACCCCTATTCACATAAAAAACTTCCTGCCATCCCCTGTTATGGTCGTTGATTATACTGATGCGATGATCGGCGAGGACGGCGTTCTTCTTAGAGAAACAGTCCGGGAAATTCTATCATTAACACCATATTGTTCCCAGCGTTTGCGGGTAGTTTGTGGGGCATCTCTGTCATATTGAGCTTTGTCAGAAGAGAGTTTTGTATTGGTCTCAACATCTGGCAAATCTAAGGTATAGATCTGGGCATAAGGTACTGCTTGGGCAAGACAAAGCGTGGTTAATCCATCGAAACGTCCAAATTCAAAAATAACTCGAGGGTTACGAATACGAGCGATTGAACATATTGTTGCCATTTCAGTGAAATCTACTTGTCCATACCTGCGATGCGGAACCAATGGAATACTAATAAGACCATCAGGATCTCCAAATCCTGGAAACATTTCATTCAACTCTTCATACCCTATACGATTTGGTGTTCTCATGTTCTCTTCTCCCTATATCCAAGGAATCGATACACAGGAAGGTCGAATCTACAAACAAGTTTGTCCATATCTTTATAAAGACCACCACTATATAGTGGTATTCTAAATAGCAATACTAGCTAACCAGCCACTTCGAAGCACCCCATTGACGCAGTCAATTTTATTCTCACTTTCCTTCATGCCTTCTTTCCTCTTCTTTTCTTAGGGCTCACCTCCCTCTAGCCTAAATAACTTCTTTCCTTCTTAGGAAATCTTGACCGTACCCTTCTTAGCTTCCAATCCCCACGAACTCTCACTTTCAGAAAACACACTCTTTTTCGGTCAAATTCCATACCAAAGGGAACCGTCAAAATTAAAAAAGATAACTCTAATAACTACTTATTATTATATCCATCTCTAAAGATATTTTAATTAATATCTTTTTCAGCGTCTTCTTCTTCCTTTTTTGACGGTTTCACAGCGTCGCTAGCTCCTGGTTTTCCGGATCGTGCGATCTCTGCAGCGAACTGGTCATCGTAGTCCTTGGCTATACGTTTTGTCGCTCTAAGGAAGCCTTGAACCGACGATTGGACCTTCTCAAGGAGCTGGTTGATCGTGGCTCCGGTGAGGACATAGCCCTTCAGATACTCTCCTGAGCCTGGAACCGGGACCCGTTCCATGGAAACTAGGTTTAAAGTACGCCATTTTCGGATCTCCTCGTAGGCTTGGGAGCTCGAAACGTTGAGCGTAGCGGCAATCTGCTCGATGCGCATGGGTGTATTTGCCCGCTTCTGCTCCAAAAAACGCTTCAGGAGGGTCGCGTGACGCGCTGCGCTCTCCTTTCGCTTCAATCCGAGGCGCTGCACCAGGACCTCAGCGAGGTCACTTGAGCTTATTTCCCGCTTGAAATCAGGCGGATTCACGTTTTTGAAGACAATGTCAGACAATTTTTTTTTCATACGAACCTCCATTCTTGACCATTGGAAACCGTCAAAATTAAACCCATTTTTCAGCCCAAAAATCGACCCAAAAAGGTAGGGTTCGGAGTCGAAAAAGAGGACGAAAATGAGTTTCAGAATTTACCCGGATTCCTTCTCATCAACCCCCCGTTTTGGACTTTTTCGTTCCATAAGCACGCCCCTTGGGAACCATGTTCTGGCCAAGTACTTTCTATTTACTCCTACTACTATAAATAATTATCGGTTTTGCTTGGAATAACTCAAAATATCAGATTTTTTGTTAAATGAGGTATTTGAAAATTCAGAATATTATAGGAGTTTGATATATAACAATGTTATGTAGAACCAAACAACCCATGTCAAAATACCATTAATTTTGACCGTTGGAAACCGTCAAAATTAGCGCTTTTTCCCGGTCTCTTGGATCTGGTCAAACCGCTTGGTGATAGCCTCAAGATTGTGAGCAATATCCCAACCAGCATTCGTGAGGGAGACTCGCTTGATTCGCCCACTCTTCTCAAAGCTCACGAGACCATACTTCTGGAATGTATTCAATATTTTGATTGTATGGGAATAGGTACAATTAGCCTCCTTTGCAAGCAGGGTTGCATAGATTGTTCCACCCTCTTTTCCGGTCTTCATTCCCAGGAGAATCAGGGCAGGTTTTTCCCGCAAAAATAGGCTCGCTAGCTCCTGGTTTTCAGTCATGAACTCACAATGCTCCCTTGTTAAGAACAAAAAGTTGGATTTAAGATTAATAAAGCTTCGCAAGTTTTTTTAGAAATATTTTCCGATAGGAGCTTCCAAAAAGAACTAATTTAACAGATATACAAGAATCTATATATTATCAAAAGTAAGTTTTCCAGGGAATAGAGAAATTTGACGGTTCCCAAATAGCCCTCTGGGGAGCCAAAACAGAGTACAAATTCACCCTCTCTGAGAGAAGTGAGAGATTGTGAGCAACATCATATTCACCAAGGAGGAGTCAATCTAGATATGTTTATTAATCAAGAGAGTAACCAGGGAGCATGGTGAAACTTGACGAAAGGATTCTGGTCCTTTCTGTCGATCGAGACAATGATCTTGGCCAGAAGGCAGGAATTAAAGGGCCTCTCGTAGGTCGGAAGACCGTTGTGAGCGCTGCCACAGAGTTTGCCCTGGTAGACCCCTCGGATTCTGACATGAACGCCATTTTCCAGGCTGTTCGGATATTTGACGAGGTCACGAAGGCCAATGAAAGTGAGGTTGCTGTGCTCACTGGTCATCAAAATGTGGGTATCCAGTCCGACAAGGAAATTGCCCGCCAACTCGATATCGTCCTGAAGAAGTTCAAGGCCACCTCAGTGGTTTTTGTTAGTGATGGAAGTGAGGATGAAAACGTCCTGCCAATCGTTCAGTCACGGGTCCCGATTCTCTCAGTTCACCGCTTGGTTGTCAAGCAGGCAGAGCAGCTCGAGAGCGCCTATTTTAAGGTCAAGGACTTCCTGTCCGATGCCTTGGAAAACCCCAAGATTGCGGGGCTGGTATTCGGTTTGCCTGCCATTATCTTTCTCCTCTTCGGGATCTTCGGAACCGAAGGGATCCGGATCGTCTTGATCCTTGTGGGAGCTTACCTCTTTGTGAAGGGGTTCAAGCTTGAGGATTATGTAGTCCGTCTCTTGGACGAGTTCCGAGTGACGTTGCAGAACCGTCGCGTGGCCTTCTTCTTTTACATGGTCGCGATTGCCTTCATTGGACTGGGAACCTTCCGTGGTATTGTTGGTATCCAGGACTGGCTCAATATTGGCCTGTTTGAAACAATCGCTGCGTATATCAGTACCTCGGTGTACCTGTATTATTTCGCCGTCTTGTTCGCCTGGCTCGGCCGGAACATCAGCGTGCGGACCCGGAGCAACCGGCGGGTTGCCGGCCTGGCTATTTTCGGGTTTGCCGTCGCCTTTGTTGTGGCGAGCGCCGCTGAGCTGATTTTGACCCCAGAAGCAACGGTTGCGAGCCTGTTGCCGACCATCGCGCTGGGGTTCGTTCTGCTGGTTATAGGGTTCGTGATTGAGTATAAAGGGTAAACGAGAACATGGATGCAGTGCATTTATTGTTTCCTTGCAACAGGGATTATGAAAGTCCTCCAGCCACTCTACAACGCGCTCATAGAATTCGAACATGGGGACCGCTTTGCGTGGGACGACCACGGTTTTCTCTGGGTCCGCGCTGCTGACGAACTCTATATTTCTTCCCAGCCGATCCCAAGGGACGAGCTTCCGGAACAAGTCTATGTCAATTCCGCTGGAAAATACACTGATGATCTTTCACATCATCGGAAGCTGGTGTGGGAAGAGTATCGACTCGAGGAGCGAGCCGATCAGTCATTTCGGGGGAACGGAGAACAGAAAAAAAAATAAGATCACTCAATTTTTTCTGTTGACTGAGCAACCCCGCATATTTTAATCTTGCCTCCAACAACCCTCCATGGAAACCTTTGACGAGATGGTGAAACTGATTGCCAAGGAGGCCAAGCTCGAGGAGGCAAAGGTCCGGGTCCTCGTCGAAGAGAAGCAGGATGAGCTCTCCGGACTCGTCTCTGCAGAGGGCGCTGCCTACATTGTCGGGCGCGAGTTGGGGGTCAATCTGCTCCCAGAAGGCAAGAAGACCCTCGATATCAAGAGCCTCCGTCCTGGGATGGGCTCTGTGACTCTCACGGCCAGGGTGCTCGGCCTCTCCGAGAAGCGGGAATTCGAGCGCAAGGGAAGGAAAGGCGCTGTCCGGAACATTACACTTGGGGATAGTACGGGAACGATTCGCATGTCCCTCTGGAACGAAGAACTTGACCTGATCGACAAATTGAAAATTGTCCGAGGATCTATCGTCAAGATTAAGCGTGGTATGGTCCGGGCAGACAACCGCAACAACCCCGAACTCCGGCTCGGGCGTGGCTCGCTCGAACCAGGTGACCAGAAAGCTGCCCTCCCGAAGGCAGAAGAGATCGGGTTCCAACGCTCCTCGGGAAGGGGGGTGTACGAACGCAAGCATATCGGTGACCTAAAGGAAGGCGACTTCGCTGAAGTCCGGGCCGCCCTCGTTCAGGTGTTCAAGCGGAAGCCCTTTTACGATTCCTGTACCCAGTGCATGAGGAAGGTGACCGAAGAGAACGGTCAGTGGGTGTGCAAGGAGCACGGTCCTGGTAAAAAAGGTGCTGCCCTGATGGTATCTGGTGTTCTGGATGACGGCAGTGGTTCCATCCGAGCGGTCTTCTTCCGGGACCTTGCTGAAAAGGTCTGGGGAAAACAAACCGCGGATCTCGTGAAAGAAGCTGAAAAAGAAAGTGACCAGACGGTGGTGTATGCGAGCTTCGGTGGCTTGGTGAAGGATTTCATCATCCAAGGAAAAGTCGGGAAGAACTCGTTCTCCGGGAACCTGGAGATGATGGTGGCACGGGTTGAAGATATCAATCCGGTGCAAGAAACGAAACTCTTGCGAGCAAAATCAAATTAATTAGGTGTAACTCGAAAGCTTCTGAATCCGCTTCACCATATTCGGATGCGTACTCAATATCTCAAACAACCGGTCTCCAACAGATACGGTCACTTTCTTCTCCCGGAGCGCTGCTAATTCGTGCTTGTCGATGTGCCCGCTCAAGTCGGTATCAACCTGCTTCAATTCCAGAATCTCCCGGTGCGCCCGAGACGGATCGCTTGCAAAGAACGCCTTCATGCCCTCGATTTTTTTGAGCTCCTTCTTCGATACCTTTGCGTTTCCGTACACGAGCTTGTACAACGCTGACGCAAAATGGTGTGGTTCTTCTCCGAGCTGGACGGCCCCTTTGTCTGCAGCGTATTCCCGGATCCGGGATCCATATGTCACGAGTAGGTTCGTGATAAAGTAAATAACAAATGCAGCAATGCCCAGCAACGCAATGCTCCCGGAATTGTTGTCATGTCGAGAAAACATAGTGCTGTACGCAATGTACCACGCGATCGTCGGGATCACCGCGATCATGGTCATGATCATGACGTCCCGGTGTTTCACATGGGAAATCTCATGCCCGAGCACGGCCTTCAGTTCTTCGTCAGTGAGCAAGTCCAGGATCCCCTGGGTGACGCAGATCCGGGAATCTGACCGCCAGCGGCCGTACGCGAACGCATTGGGAATCGACACAAGTGAAATTCCAACCTTTGGTTTCGGGATCCCTGCCTTCTTAGCAAGGTCCGCAATCATAGCGTGCAGTTTTGGTGCCTCCTTCTCCGAGACATGTTTTACCTTCATGCTGAACTCGACCAGTTTCGGGCCGATCAAATACTGGAGAACCATGAAGAACGTGGCCAGCCCACCGAAGAAGAGGAAGCTGCCGATGCCAAGGAGCGTTCCGGCGATCACAAAGAGTGCGTACAAGATCCCAAAGAGAATCAAGACGAGGAAATACATCCGGACTTGGAGCCACATAAAGGGAGGATAGTGGAGAGGTTAATAAGGATTCGCCTACGTCTGCGTCTTCCGTCGAACAACCAGCTTCACAAGGATTGCGGAAATGAAGTACCAGAACACAAAGTCAAGCAAGAGGAAGTGTTCGATGACGCTCCACGTTTCTGTTGGTTGGCCTTCTACATGAAAGAGGCCCCCGCCCTGAGCATATTCAAGAAATGGTAATGGGAAGCCGCGATCGAGAATATAGACATCTGTCACACCTGGTTCAACTGCATACAACAACGAAGCAATGGTCAGAAGAATTGCCACGACAAGAAGCTTCCAGAAATGATGTGAAATGAAGAGACCGAGTCTTGAATTCCGCGACCCTCCCACCAATGTTGCTGAGAGTAAGTAAGAGATAACCACAAAAACACCAGCGAGGAACAGTTCAAATATCTGACACACTGACTGGAACTGCTGTGCCTGCTGAGTACAAACCTTTTCTTCTACATTGAGTGGACAGGCAAATCCCTGCATCTTACAGGGCAGGAACGGGAGAACAAAGATAGCGAAGAAGATAAAGAGGATAATACATAAGGTTACCTTTCCTCGACTTGGTTTGAGGACGTTTTTTACACCCATCTCCTTTCCATATCCCAACGGAGATTAATAAGCATTAATGGGTTGAGTGATAACGAGGAGATGTTAGACTATTACATGAAAACAAGAAAGATGTCTGAAGGTATGTTTGACGCTACTGGGTTGAGGCCAAGAACGTGGGAGAATTATAGGGCTCTCTGGTATCTAACTTTTAATAGAGAACCTCTTAACGGAGTAAGAACTCCTTGAGAGAAGACTTTCGCGACTTAAAGCAGCGCATACGCCACAATCAGTGGAATCGCAATAATCGCGATCATATTCATGACTTTGATCAACGGGTTAATCGCTGGTCCAGCCGTATCCTTGGTGGGATCACCGACCGTGTCCCCGACAACCGTTGCTTTGTGGACAGCACCCCCCTTCCCACCAAGATTCCCGTCTTCAACATACTTCTTGGCGTTGTCCCAGGCAGCACCACCGGTCGTCATGAAGATCGCAAGCATGAATCCCGAGAGAATCGAGCCCATCAACAACCCACCGAGTGCCTTGAACCCAAATAACAGACCAACAATAATCGGCGCAAGCACCGCGAGCAATGCCGGGCCGACCATCTCCCGCAATGAGGCACTGGTCACAATATCAACGGTCTTGGCATAGTCAGGTTTCCGCTTGCCTTTCATGATCTGGCCGTCCTTGAACTGGCGGCGCACTTCCTCAACAACAGAAAAGGCGCCTCGACCAACTGCGGCCATCGCCATGGATGAAAACACGAATGGAATCAGACTGCCGATCAACAATCCGGTCAAGACAAGTGGATCGGATAGCGTGAACGTAATCACACCAACAGCACCAGCAGCCTGTCGTGCAATCTCCAGATCCTGGGTAAATGCAGCGAACAACGTTAGCGCTGCTAAGGCAGCGGATCCAATGGCATATGATTTGGTCACTGCTTTTGTTGTGTTCCCGACCGCGTCCAACGCGTCGGTTACCTGCCGGACATCCTTCGGGAGGTTCGCCATTTCTGCAATCCCACCGGCATTATCCGTAATCGGGCCGTAGGAATCCATGGCAATAATCATCCCGGTAAGAGAGAGCATCGCGGTTACGGCAATGGCAATGCCGTAGATCCCGCCGATCCAGAACGATGAGAGAATCGCGGCAACAATGACCAGGGTTGGCATCCACGTAGAACGTAATCCAACCGCCAAGCCGTTGATAATGACCGTCGCGGGTCCTGACTGCCCGGATTCAGCGATTTCCTTGACCGATTTTGAACGCAGCGACGTGTAATGTTCGGTGATGACAAAGAAGAGCAACGCCGCAATAATCCCGACAACTGCATTGTAGAAAATCATTTCTTCAAGCAAAAGATAAAAGATCGCAATCGCCACGATCGCGCTTGCAACCAGCCCCTTGTACAGAGCCGCCATGATGCTCCGCTTGCCGCGGACAAACATCATCCCAATCAGCGATGCGATCACTGCACCACCTGCAATCTGCAATGGGTACATGACCCCTTTCGGTCCAACAACGAGGGAACCAAGCAACATGGCGCCAATGAGCGTCACGGCATAGGTTTCGAACAAGTCAGCTGCCATGCCAGCACAGTCACCAACATTGTCACCCACGTTGTCCGCGATTGTTGCAGGATTTCGGGGGTCGTCTTCAGGGATGTTCTTCTCGACTTTTCCAACCAGGTCAGCACCGACATCAGCGGCCTTGGTATAGATCCCACCACCAATTCGCGCAAACAAGGAAATTAAGGAAGCGCCGAACCCGAATCCAATGATTTTGATTGGATCCCCGTACCATAGGTACATGCCAGTCACCCCGAGGAGTGCCAGCCCAACGACGAACATCCCGGTCACCGCACCACCCTTGAATGCCGTATCTAAGGCAGCTTGGATCCCGTGCTTCGCTGCTGCTGCTGTCCGAACATTCGCCCTGACAGAGATGGCCATACCAATAGCACCAGCAAGCGCAGACAACACTGCACCACCGACGAAGGTCAATGCTAAGGAGGCTGACTGAAATCCAAAGAAGAAGATCAGCGCAATAATCACGATGAAGATCGCAATGGTTTTGTATTCTCGTTTCAGGTAGGCAGAAGACCCTTCCTGAATTGCCCGGGCAATGGCCTGCATCTTCTCGGTACCTTTGTCACGTTTCATGACGGAGATAATGAAATACCCCGCTGCCAAGAGGGCAATCAGTCCGGTTACGAGCGGGAACAGCACATTCTGAAGGATCATACGATCACAATTGCCTACCATTCCGCGGGAAAGTTTAAAAATAGATGGGAAATCAGGACCCTTATATACATAGGAATCAAGACGGGCCTATGGATCTGAGCACGCTTCTGGAGTTCATTGATCGGGAGCATGAGCGTCTCAACGACTACTACAAGCACACCCTTGATTCAGAAAAGATGCTGCTGGCACGGTCGGTGAAGCTCGCTGAAGAAGTTGGCGAACTGTGCAGTGCCGTATTAGCGCACAAGTCAATCCAGCGGAAAGAGAAACTCGACGGCTGGGACAAAACAAAACTCGAAGAAGAAGTTGCTGATGTTGTGTTTACCACCTTCTTGCTCGCAAAGGCGCTTGATGTCAACATCGAAGAGGCCATGGAACAGAAGATAATTAAAATCGATCAGCGTTACGAGCGTTGAAGCATCACACAACTTTCCCTGATAGTTCCTCGTTTTACTGTTCGTCGTTGCAGTGCATACCGTTCTTGTAACACACCAATTTCCTCTATGGAAAACCCGATCTTTTCTGCGAGGAAGGACAGAATGAAGTCAACCTCGACGTGCTGTTCCAATGGTGCGAAGTAGGCGTTCCCGACAACCAGGGCAGCACGACCGCCAGGGACGAGCGCCTTGTGCATTTCCTTCAAGACTGTATTCATGTCCGAGAAATAGGCGTGTGCAGCATATGGAAGGTCGAACTTTTTCAATAAGGGGAGTTGTTTTCCTTCATTACCAATCCATGATCGAATCGGTGTCCCGGTAGCTCCAAGGAACCAGTTCTCAACTTGATAGACCTTGGTGTAGTCAATATTATTGAGATACGGCGGCGAAGTGATAACGTTTTCGTAGCGGCCTTCAATATGTCGCGCGTCCTGGGCAACAACCCTCGCTGGGGCACGGAGGTCCTGTGTTCCCAGTTCCTTGATCCACTTTCTAACGGTTCGTTTGAACAGCAGCTTCACTGGAGCAACCGGGCGCTTCTTGACTTTCAAGACACCGCCGTCCTTGAACAACCAGCTTCCTTTCATGGCTGCGGTGATCAAGGCAAGGAGAAAGAAGTTCCGGCAGGCAGGATTCTTGACCTGGTCTACCTGCTTCTTCCAAAACAAAACATCAGCGAGGTTGTGTTTTGAGAATGCCCGTTTCATGATTGGTAACACGGGGCCTGGTTCAGGAACAAATCGTTCGCTCAAGAGCGCATCTGCAATAGCTTTCAAGGTGTCGCGATCGTACGGGGTTGTTTTCACGAGACTTGCCAACAATGCAACTGACTGTACATCATACCCAACGGAAGGGATTCCCCGCTGGGCGCAGGCGAGCAAGGTCGTTCCTGAGCCACAGAACGGATCAAGGAGCGGGCCGTTGAGCTTGAATCGATCAAGAAGCGTCCACACCAGATCCCGCGCATACCCTTCTTTGTAATACAACCAATTGTAGACAGGAAGCTTCCGGTTCGGGGTGAAGGTAGCAAGCTGGCCATGGCGTCGCCAATCAGCAAGCGGATACACTGGAACATTCATACAAGAACTCCCTTCTGAGAGTATAAAAATCCATTCCTGTAACATCTGGCATGATCGTTTTGGGATGCGACTCCTTCGCTGAGGCCGTTGCCCATAGCCTCGGCGTCAAATCCCTCCGGTTTGAACGCAGAACGTTCCCGGACTGGGAACAATGTCCCCGAATTCTCGGCGAGGTTGAAGATCATGTTGTGTTAATCAACCGCATGAAGTCTGAAGAGTTTAATACCAATTCCTATCTCATGGAAACGCTGTTGCTGACAAGAACACTTCGTGACATGGGTGCAACGAAAATCGAACTCGTTATGCCGTATCTCGTCTACTCTCGTCAGGATCGCGTGTTCCGGCACGGAGAACCCTATTCATCTCGGACGGTCCTTGATTTGCTCCGCGATGCCGGTGCCACGAAGATCATTACCATTTCCCTTCATTCAACCAAAGACATCGATCGCCCTGACAGCATTCCTGTGGCGAATCTCGACGGGTTTGCTCCCATCGTCGAGCGAATTAAGCAGCTTAATTTGAAGAATCCTATTATCACTGGTCCTGATCTCGGAGTCACCAAAGCAACAAAACTTGTTGCAAGTGCTCTTGGATGCGATGCTGTTGTCTTGAAGAAAACCCGTGACCATGCAACCGGGGAAATCAAAATAACCGGGGACATCCCGACCCAAAACAAGGATATTGTTATCGTTGATGATATTATCAGTACTGGTTGGACCATGTCCGAAGCAATCAAAATCTGCAAGAAGGCGCATGCACGGACAATTTCTGCCTTTGCAGTTCACGGACTGTTTACGACACCGACATACATACAACTCCGGCGGGCGACAAACAATTTTGCGGTCACAGATACGATCCAAACGCCCGTATCATCGATTCCATCGTCGTCGGTGATTATCAACCATTTCCGTTCATGAACTCGACGTGCTCATCTTCCTGCAGGAGTGTTTTCAGGTCCTCGGCATGCATGGTGATCGAGAGTTGGTGATCACCAATGTTGAAGTTCACATCCTCATTATCGAAGACCGCACGATCAACATAGGTCTTGATCGGTTGCTCAAACCCGAACGGCGGCACGGACCCAATGGTGACCCCGGTTCGTTTCAATACCTCTTCTGGGGTTGCGAGTTTCACTTTTTTCGTGCCCTCCAGAGCGGCGATTTGTTTCATGTCAACCTTCTTGTCTGCAGGAAGGAGTGCAAGAATGAGCGTCTCTTCTCCTGTTTTCAGAACCATTGCCTTGACTCCGGAGTGCAGTGGTACTCCCCGAACTCGGGACGCTTCTTCACTGGTAAACACTGGCTTGTGTTTCTGAACCGTGAACCAGAATCCCTGTTCCGTGAGAACCTCCTGAATGTGGTCTGGGAGCGAGAATCGTTTCTTTGGCTCTGCTTTCTTTTTCCGGTAACAGGAATTGCAGTAGATGGGTTTTCCCGGGGGCGTCTTGATTCGGACAGCGGTCTGGCGTCCGCACAAGGCACAAACAATCTTCTTTTTCTTCGGGATCGGTTCGAACCGCTTCTTCGGTTGCTTGTCATATAATGGCATAAGCTATCGCAACGCCTTCTCGAGTGCCTTGCGCACGGTGTTTGCGTCAACCGTCCCCTTGGTTTCTTTCATCACCATCCCAATGAGGAAGTTGAGTGCTTTAGCAACACCGTTTGTCACATCTCGAGCAGCTTTAGGGTTGTTCTTGATCACGGTTTTGATAACCTTGTCGAGGTCAGTGCCTGATCCCGTAAGCTGATGCTTCTTGATAAGTGTTTCTGGTTGTCCCCCTTCAGCAACAAGATAACGAATGAGCATCTCTGCATTCCGGTCTGTCAGTTTCCTGCTGTTGAAGAGCTTCAAGACAGACACAAACGACGCAACAGTAATATCGGTTTGTTCCAATCGTCGGTTGTTCCAGTTGAGCGTCTTCTTGAGCGGGCCGGCGATCCACGTTGCTGCCAGTTTGGAATCGATCTTCTTGCTCGCTGCTTCGAAAAGCACCGCAAGCTGCGGATCTGCCAGCAGGGCTTCTGCAAGTTTTGGCGCAACTTTATAGTCCCGTTGATACCGCTTGTACTTCTGGGCAGGAAGTTCCGGGAGCTGCTGCTTTTCTTTCAAAATGATCCGTTGTTCAAGGGTGATTGGTGTTAAATCCCCTTCGGGGATGTAACCATAATCCTCTTCAGTTTCCTTTGTCCGGAGTTCTTGGGTGACCGAAAGCTCAGGGTTCCATAAGCGCGTTTCCTGGATCGTTCGCTTCCCTTGCTTGGAGAGGTTCTTCTGTCGCATCATCTCAAAGCGGAGCGCTTCAAACACTTCCTTCTCACCGGTGATGTTTTTGATTTCAACACGGGCGCCCCCTTTCAGGGAAATGTTTGCGTCGCTTTTCAGGACGGCTTTCGTGGATGGATCATACACACCGAGGTACTGCAATACCTGGGTCAATGTTGCAAGGTAGGCGCGCGCTTGCTCTGGACTGGTCATGTCCGGTTCTGTAACAATTTCAACGAGCGGCGTTCCCGAGCGATTGTAATCGACCAAGACGTGACTTCCGCCCACACCACCAATATGCACCAGGCGTGCAGGATCTTCTTCGACATGCACACGAGTGATCCGAATTAGTTTTCCGTCAACAAGGAGCTTTCCATGTGACCCGAGCGGAATGGTATGCTGGGTAATCTGGAAGTTCTTTCCCATGTCCGGATAGAAGTACGTCTTCCGAGAAAAGGAAAAGGTGTTGTTTATTTTACATTCAAGCGCAAGGGCAATCCGTGTTCCGAATTCAATAACCTGACTGTTAACCTGTGGTTTTGCCCCTGGCAAACCGATACAGGTTTCGCAGGTGACTGTGTTCGGTTCTGGTTCTTTTTCAAATGTGACAATATTCTTGCAGCCACAAAAGATCTTACTTTTCGTAGGCAATTGCACGTGCGTTTCAAGGCCGATGATGACGGTCATACACACTTCCCTAGGGAAAACACCGTTGCTTCTGTAAGGTGATCCCCAATGATCTGAATGCCAACTGGCATATTCTTCACGGTCCCGCACGGCACGGACAAGTGCGGCAGTCCTGCGAGGTTCGGGCCAACCGTCAAGACGTCCATGGCATAGTGCTGGACAGGAGACATTTGCTCGATCTCTGCGAACGTCGGTGCAATCACCGGCATGGTTGGTGTCACCAGTACAGAGACGTTCTTGAACACTTTCTTGAAGTCCTGAATCACGAGTGTCCGGACCTTCTGCGCTTGTAGAAAATACTTGTCCCGGAAGCCGGCCATGCGAGCAAAGGTTCCCAACATGATCCGGCGCTTGGCTTCTGATGAAAAATACGTGCTTCTTACCGCAGAGAAATACTCATTCATCTCCCGCTGTTCAAGTGGTGCTGCCTGACCGTACCGCATGCCACAGTATTTTGCGAGATTGGTGCTCGCTTCTGCTGTGGCAATGATGTAGTAGGCAGCCAAGGCATACTTCGTTGCTGTCAAAGATACCTTTTTGTACGGGATTCCCGCTGCTTCAAGCTTCTTGATGGTGTCCCAGACCGCAGCGGCAACAGCCGAATCAACGGTTTCAAAATACTCCTTGGGAACACCGAGGACAATGCGTTTCGGGACAGGTGGTATTTTTTTGTCAAGACTTGTCTGGTCACGGGGATCGTACCCCCTGATCACGGACAGGCCCAGTTCTGCATCAGCGACCGACTTCGTGATCACGCCGATCTTGTCCAGAGAGTTCGCGTAATCGATCAACCCATACCGCGAAACCAGCCCATAGGTGGGGGTCATCCCAACCACCCCACAGAACGACGCAGGGCAGGCGATTGAACCACCAGTGGATTCAGCAAGCGCCAGATGGGGAACAGACAAGGCAGCGGTGAGCGCCGCAGCACCCCCAGAACTGCCCCCACAGGATCGTGTTGGATCGTGCGGATTCTTGGGAACAATATTAGTGTTTACGGAGAAGGAGCCGAAACCGAATTCGTCTTGAGCAGTCTTTCCAATGATTACCCCACCAGCGTTCTTGACCTTCGTGACCGCAGTTGCATCAAATGGTGGGATGTATCCTTTCAGGATCTCGCTCCCGGCTGCTGAGGGAACATCTTTCACACAAAGACAGTCCTTGACCGAGACCGGAATGCCGGCAAGCGGTCCTGAGCCAGTGTGCGAAGGCTCGGTTCTCTCCAAGAGAACATGATACTTCCGGTTAAGTTGGTCGAGTTCCTTCGAAAGCTTCGCGTAAAAGGAGGAGCGGTTTCCCTTCTTGAGCTCAGTCCGAAGCTGGACGAGTGTCTGCGGCATTCCCATTGCCCCTTATTATCTCCTACCCTAAAAAGGAGCTATGAAGCTCCGCACGAAGCCCACTGCCAGGCCGTCCCAGCGGTATCTGTTCTTCAAGGTGCATGCCGAGGAACCGGTCGCATTCGAGAACCTTCAGGGGAGAATCTTTGAAGCACTTGAGGATTATCTTGGAGTTTCTGGAGTCTCCCAGGCAAACCTAAAACTCATCAAGAATCTCTGGGACCGGCGGGCAAAGACAGGAGTGCTTCGCTGTACTCCCAAGACCGTTGACGAGGTGAAGCTGGCACTTGCGCTGATCCACCAGCTTGGGGACCAGCCGGTGCTCATCCAAACGCGTCGGGTGAGTGGGACGATTGCTGGAGGGAAGCGATCACGGCTTCGGAATCACACCGCCTAAAATATCACTTCCAGAACCCGAAGATTTGATGCTCGTTTGGGTGAGCAAGTCTGAAAAGATCCGCTTGAGATTGGCGATCGCTTCTCCTGAATTAGTCCCAATGTCGACCAATAATACAATGATAACAAGGAATGCAATGACAATGGCAATGATCACCACAAGCGTCCGTATTGAAAACTCCATAGCATCACCCTGGCCAATTTGAATCTCCAAGTTTTTCAACAACGTAGTCTAACCCAAGGGAGACTCCCGAAAGAGCAAGGCTGAGCCCTCCGGAACTCGGTGCTGCTCCAAGAGCAACGCCATCGAGGATATTAACAATTGGTTTTCCGATAACGATCCACCAACTTGTTTTTGAATAACAGAAGTTGTGCTCATCCTTATAATTACTCATATCAGGTGAGACGACGATGCCCCGGGTCGTGCATTCTTCTTGCATCAGGGTATCTATCTTTCCATCAGCGTCATAGTCATCCATAGAAAGTACCTGTGCTCCTTCTCCGGGAATGGTGTATCCTTGCAACTCAATGTTTTCCCATTCTCCGTCTCCATCAATATCTTTGAAGGTTAACAATCGGGATGAATCAAACTGGATAACCTGTGCAAAGAGTCTGCTATATATATTTCCTTCAAACTTGAGCACTTTCACGTCTGTTGCCGGCGCAAAGAAGTCAGAGAGAAGAGGAAGATCTGCATCCTGCATCTCACACACAAACGGCTCTTGTTTTCTTGACGTAAAGAATCCACAGTTGAAACGAATCCGTGGTTGCTCCGCGAGGCGGAGACAGAGATAGTTTTCCATGTTGGAATCTCCGCAATTACTAACACTTCCAGTGGTTTTGAATATTCCAGTATTCCATCCCAAGGAATTAAAGGGAATGGTTTCCTGAGGAACAAACCGATAGAAATCTCCTTCAAAATTGTCGTTTTCGTGAAATGTTGTTATGATCTCAGGAATCTCATCAATGAAAATTGTGGCATGATTACTAAGGATCTCATTACAGGTCGCTTTTTTCAGATTCTCTGAATAGTCATAGACAACAATATCGAGTCCGTTCTTACATATCTCATCAACCCGATAGACGTCAATTGCCATATCATTGGATCCCCAGTTATCGTCAACTGCATAAATATGAAGGACGTAAGGGACGTCCTCCTCAAGGAACATGTCTGTTTCATAAACAAAGTTTCCAGAGGTCACGCTTCGGAGGATAGCTGGTTTAGGTTCCGTTGATTGAATTCGTCCCTCATAAAAATGGTAGATTTTCTGTTCAAGACCTGGGAAATAGTTTGATGTTCCTTCATTAATTTTTGTGATATGGTCAATCCAGACGTCGTTAAGCGGGATCCCTGTGCTGGTATCTCCGAGATAAGGGAAAGTAATCTTTAACAAAGAAGATCCAAGAAGCGATTCAACGATTTCTTCATATTCCTTCTTGCTGAGTGTGTCGCCGACAGCTTTAGTTATTTCTGTCTGAACAAATTCATTTGACGTTTCGTAGGTAAACAATGGTCGATAAGAAAGTCCAAACAGGGCTTCGAGATCACTCATATCAATTGTCGATTTAAGAGAAGGTGTCTCACTAGAAAGTAATTCAAGATTTTTTTCGATATCACCGCATTGTAATTCATTCGTCGAACTCAATTCTGGGTTTTCGCATATGACCGATCCCTCTTGGGTAACAACATATTTGTCACAAACAACGTTGTCTTCATACACAAAGAGGTCAGCACGGCAGGGGGATGCAAGATAGAACTGAGTGTCATCATCTGTTGCTCGTTTCTTTAATATAACAGGTTTTTCATTATTAGGTGCGAGATTATTGAGTGCCGTTGTTTCTAAACCAGAAAGAGGAACAGTTTTGATTCCTGAATCATCACACTGAAGCGCTTTCTGGAGCACAAGGGTATTCGGTCTATTTAGGGCTTTTGAATGTTGGCATGCCGCCTGTTCAGCAATAATAGTTGCAATTGAGACATCAAAATAGTTTTGGACTGTTTTAATAGATTCTTCGCCTTCAAGAACAACGGCATCGGTGATGCGATCCTTTTCGTCCTGTTTCAAAAACTGGAACAGATCGGGAACACCATTCAAAAGTGACTGGTCGGGGTTTTCTTCTTCTGCTAGAATAAATGCACTCGTTACTTCTTCTTGGTTTATACCTTTTTCAGTTACTTTGAGATACGTATCAACAGAATTCCCGTAGGTATTTTTGATCACTTTGTTGATCTTGTTTTTTGCAACATTATAGACAATCTTTCGTGCTTCTCCTGGTGTTGTTGATGTATCTGTCAAAATCATTGTCCCTCCTGTATCTTTGCCGGTTTCTACTTGATCAAAGACATCTTTGAAATAGACAACAGCAGCAATAACTCCACCAACAATCGCAAACTTTCCGAGCTTTGTTTTTGTGAGATATTTCAATGGTGAGGTAACAAGTTTTCTTGCCTTCACTCCAAGGAGTCCAGCAGGAACAGCATAGGTGCCTACACGAACAATACCACTGTAACTCACCCAGAAACCATTCCATGAATAATCTTCTCCTAACGGAAAGATTGTTTGAAAAATAAGATAGGTTGGATCACCAAACCCCCCGATGTATTCGTTAAAATCATCCTTGAATAACTCAGGAGAAAACCGTTCAGGAAGGTGAAATCCCTTGAGAAGGCATGTTACCTGTCCCTCTCCTCCTGGTTTCTTTTCACAGGTGAGACCAAGTTCGGATTGTTTGATGGCATCTCCTATTTCACCAATTTTCCCAGCTGGAGAAAGCGGAGGAAAAACTTGGTTCTCTTTTTCTTCATATTGAGGAGCTGTCTTGATGCAGGGAAGCGCATCATTTCCTTGTGCAACAGCACTCAATGCGCAGGCGAGCGAGGCTGTTGACTGGTATGCGATGATATTGTCTTGGGAAAGCTCTTTTTGATCACACCACCAGTACCAACTTGGTGCATCTTCATCACATGCTAAGAATCCTGCAATCCCACTTCCTCCTGACATGAGGATTGCCATAACCATGACAGCAAAAATGACAAAAGCGAAAACCCCCATAACTTCGATAATCGTGAAGGAGATACCCTTCCGTGAAGAGGAGCCAACACCCATCATTTTCTTTTAGAGTCCAGCTTAAAAAGGGTCAGGAAAGTGGCTCTGTGTGTCGGATAAGAAAGCGGAGTTCAAGCGGCGCTTCTTTTATCGTAGACCCTTTCTTAACCGGAACACGCTCTCCTGAAAGAAGGGTCGAGGTTACAAGAAACTCAGCTGTTGGCTGCAGAACAAAATCACACGTTAGTTCAGCCGTCCCTGCTTGTATACTTGACGAACAAGATGGAAGTAGCTTGACCGTTGCATGCTCAAGGGTGATGTGTGTTTCAATACCAGGGAGAATCGCTGTGTCGATTCCTTCAACAATCAACAAGAGAGACGCCTGCAGATCACTTGTGAGCGTTTCTTCTATTTCAGAAAGTGATTTGCTGTATTGATTTTCGGTAAAGAGGGAAGCAAGATCTCTCTGATTTGTTGGAAGATCTGTTCCGAGATCAATGGTTATTGTTCCTCCTTCTGGAATCGTGAGTGTTGGGTCCGGTTCCCACAGATCGATTCCTGTTTTTGTTGTCGGTCCAAGACTCGAGGCAAGTTGCGATCCAGCTTCAATGAGCGAAAAACAACCTGCAGGAAGGACTCGTTCAAACGAAAACGTTTTGCTGACCTGAAAAACAAGATCAGAAGAAGGTGCTTCTCCAATTCCTGTTGCTTGTCTTGCTATTGCTGTAATGGTTCCAGTTGTATCAGGTGCTTCAACATCAAATTCTGGAAGAATGTAGGTAAATGAGAAAAAACGGTTTATTCTCCCGGTATACGATTTCATATTGAGCTCTGCCTTTTCAGTTATTACAGCAAGGATAGTCTGCTGAGAGGGAGCCTTGAGTTCCTGGTTCCACCAGACAAGCGGAGAACCAGTAAATCCTGTTCCTCCACCAACGTACAGGGTATCGAAGCACGCCTGTCCTAGTGAGAAGGTCAATGCTGTGTTTGCAGTAATCTCTGCTGCATCAAGAGCATGGAATGCGCTAAATGTTTGGGCTTGAATATGAATATTTTCGGTTTCACCTGTTCTCAGATCTGGCAATATTACAAAATTATAGACAATAACACCGATAAACAGGAAACTGAGTGTGATCGACAATATATGGATTGCCATTCCTTTCATGTTAAGCACCGTCACTCTTTTCACGAACACGATAGGTTGTGTAACCACCACCAGGAACAGGAAGATCGATAAGGGTGTTCCCCTGAAACGTTGCTTCCACTGGCTCGATTGCTATACCGACCAGATCAGTCACTTTTACAAGTGTTTCCCCTTTTGCTGCCGACCAAATCTCTGCGCCTCGTTCTCCGAGTAATTGGGCAATCGGTACACGGTTACTTGTTGTTTGTAGTACGGTGATGGTTCCGCTGCCAGTATCCTCAATTTGATAGAAGAGGTTCACAGTCGATTTGATACCAACAATATGACCGATCAACCCTCCTTTCGCGAGGAGAACAAGAACAGTAATGATCGTTGCTGCAACGATTCCTAAGATAAGCAGATCAACAAATCCATGCTGCTTTTTAGATTTGAACAATAATTTCACCGACATGCACCTCTGTTCCACGTTTTATTGCTGTTGGGATCGTGTATTGTTCATTTAGTAATCCCGCTGAACCAAAACTCCATGTTGTCTTCCCTTCTGTTCCCATCTTATCAATCACAACAACGCGACCTTTAGGAAGGTCACATAATGTAGTTAGTATCATCTGTTCATTATCAGTAAGAAAGGTTTCATCAATAACCGCTCCACCTAAACAGTGTCGGGCTCGGTGTGCATAGGAAGCAACCGCAATCTTCCCTTCCCCATAATCTGAGATAACATCACTCTGAATAAGATTTCCTGTAACAATCAAGACCATGACCGCTAAGGTCATAATGTAAATAACAGCCGCTGCCATGTGTTCGACTTCGAAAGTTCCTTTCAACACGCTTCCACCATCGCAAGTTTTTCTTCTTTTTTCTTCCGAATACACACCTTATTGACATGTTCTAACGAAATAAGCACGCTTTGTTGCTTCTTTTCAGGATAGGTGAGAATCATTGCCTGTGCTTGGTGTTTCTCCTCTGGACTAAGGGAAACGACAAAGAAATGTTTGCTATCTTCATAGATTACGGATACATTGGCGTATGAAAACAACGAGAGTGTTGCAAATCCCTCATCAATCCCGGAAAGTGCAGAAATATAAAAGGCTCCTGTTTCTGCGTATTTTGTAGCACTCACAGTTAGAGATGCAGCAGGTTGCAAAACAATGAACATAATAAAGGCTGCAAAGGCCGCAAAGACAAATGCCAGGAGCAAATAAAGAAACATCTCTGGACCGGTAAGTGCACTCATAGAATCACGTTAATGGTGTTTCACAGTTCAATTGACTGGTTGTATAGTCTCCTTTTACAGTATACGCATCGGCAAAGCCGGTATTTCGAATCAGGGTAATGCACACATAGAGCTTCTTTGTGTCACTGTTTGGATTGAATTCGGGGTTGTTCAAAAATTTTAATGGGGAACTATACGCAACAAGATCAGCGAATTGCTGTTTTGTGTAATCTTTAACCGTCTCTGCTTCTCCTGGCGACAGTTTTCTTCCCGCATATTCACCGAGTCCGGGATTCTTTGGAACAGCAATGATACAGCCTCCGCTTGTTGGACAGACTTTGCATGCATTAAAACACTCCTCATGATCTGGATCATATCCTTCAATGTTAGCATCACAGATCGCATTACATGTTGCCCGGTCTGCGAAGACAACACCGAGAACACAGGTTTTGTCGAGTTTAAGTGCGAACTTCACGATGTCTGCACCGAGCGTATTCTGTGATCCATAAGGACCTATTCCTGAAATTTCATCAAGAGGGTCGAGGGTTTCTTTCCAACACGTTGAATACCAGAGTGTCCCAATGTCGCTTCCGAAGACCGCGATGATGATGACTGCAAAAACAGCGAGAAAAATGATAAGCATAAAAGTCGAAACTTGCGTTTCGCCTGTTCGATAACTCCCCATAGAGTTCTATGGGGGAACAGAAAATAAAAGGTCCTATCGAATTCCGGAGAATTGTCCATAGAGGTACAGACTCATGAGAATGACAATTGTCACCATGATAACTTCAAACCAGACGTTGAGTCCGGTGAAAATGATGTATCCCTTTTGTTTCATGGCAGCGACCCCACAAACTCAAAGCGCTGAATGAGCGCAACAATAAGGAGCATAACAACAAAAATCGTGAGGAAAATGAGAAGCGTATTCATTCCAAAGCCTTTTCTCATCATCCTTCACCATGAATCGCCCTGGCAAATTTCCGGATCGCCTCGACCGAGCCCTCCTGCTCGATCTTGGTTCCGATATGAATACAATTCGCGCCAGCCTTGATAAGGTTGCCAGCTTGCTCCGGGGTCTTCACCCCGCCCGCAATCACGAGTTTAATGTCAGAAACCTCGCGGATCGCTTTTATGATCGGAAGCGGTACGTGCTCCGGGGCACCGGATCCGGCCTCAAGGATCGCGAAGCGCATGCCCATGTACTGCGCTGAGAGCGTATACGCAATCGCAAGGTCAGGCTTCTCTCGAGGAAGCAGGTGTGCTTCACCAACCCATCCTGCGGTCTGGCCAGGATCAAAAATGAGATAGGCAGTCGGAATTGGTTCAAGTCCAAGCTGCCGCACCACCAATGATCCCAGGGTCTGGGCACCGGTGATCCAGTACGGATTTTTGGAATTCATGAGACTCATAAAGTAGATGGAATCAGCATAGGGCGTTACGTTGCTGACGTTTCCCGGGAAGATGTGAAGCGGAACGGAAACAGATTCCTTGATCCGCTTGGCTAGGTCGTCCAGAACCGGCCCCTGGGCACCAATGGACCCACCGAGCATAATCACATCAGCCCCACCTTCTTCAAGTCGCTTGGCAAGCTTGGCTCCGTTTTCTGGAGGCTGTTTTGCTGGGTCGATCAATCCCATAAAAACACCCTTGCCCTGGTCATTGAGACTGTTGATGCGGGCCTCGGTTTTTCCGATCTTCATACCCTCTAGAGGGCTGTTTTGTTTAAATACGCTCTCCGTAAGAAGGGCATATGATCCTGATTACCGGAGGAACAGGGTTTCTCGGGAGCGCGGTCACGAAGCAGCTTCTGGTTGCAGGAAAGCCTGTCCGGATCCTTGTCCGGGATGGTATTGCCGCCAAGAAGCGCTTTCCCAAGGTACAGGTAATTCAGGGAGATATTCTTGGGAACGGGTTGCGTGAGGCACTGAAGGGAGTTACCACGGTTATCCACCTCGCTGGCAAAGTCTCCTACACAGCACCAAAAAAGGACCTCTTTACAGTCAATGTCCAAGGTACCCAACATCTCTTGGACGCCTGCACAACGGTCAAGCGCTTTCTCTTTGCTGGAAGTGTTGGTGTTTATCCTAAGCGGCATGATATGATCACGGAGGCAACGCCTCTTCAGCCCAAGACCGCCTATGGCGAATCAAAACGCGTCGCTGAAGAGCTCATCTTTGAACGCTTTCCGGATGCTGTTTCTCTGCGAATTGCCCCGATCTACGGTCCTGGCAGTCCGATTTGGGGAACCCTCCTAGATGCCCTCGCGAAGGGATTCCCCATTCCAAAGACGAAAAACCAGACTCACGTGGTTCATGTGAATGATGTTGCTCAGGCGTTTTACAAGGCACTGACCAAGGGAATTGGCCCCTACCTCGTTGCCGATAAGGAGCCGGTTCCGTTCGTCCAGTTTGCAAGTGCTTTGTGTCGCCAGTTAGGTAAGGAACCGACCTTCAAACCTGTCTGGCTCCTGCGATTGGCAATGCGACTCAAACGCTTAGGGCCGTCTCTCGATACCTTGATCATGCAACGACACTATGACATCAGCAAGGCACAGCACGACCTTGGGTATCACCCAACGGTCTCCTTGCAAGAAGGCGTCAAAACCATGGTCGCGTGGTATCAACAAGAACATTTAAAGAAACAGCACTAGAATCGTCAAGGGGCTTTTGAAATGCGACTCTTACTCGTGCATGCTGATCATATTGCCTGGACACCAACAAAAAAGGCACTTGCGTCTGCAGAAAACGTTGATAAACAAGAAACTCGAATCAAAGACGTCCTTGTTGTGTTTACGGCTGTTGAAAAAGACGACGAGGGAAACACAGAAACAGTTGCCGCAAATGGCGTTGCCGCAGTACTCGACGTGTTGAACCAGGTGAAAGAAACGCGCGCAGTTCTCTATCCCTATGCACACCTTTCCTCAACGCTTGCTTCACCGAAAACTGCGCTTTCTGTTTTACAGCTAATGGAGCGCGACCTCAAAGCAAAAAAGATTACTGTCTCACGTGCCCCCTTCGGGTGGTACAAGGCATTTGACCTGAAGGCAAAGGGCCACCCGCTTTCTGAACTTGCTAGGACCGTGACCGCAGGGACAAGCAAGAAAACGACCGGCACCACCCAAGCTGTTTCCGAAGCAGTGAAAAAAGAAGAACAGTTGCAATCAAGTTGGTTTGTTATTGATACAACAGGAAAGCTTCATCCAATCAAGAAGGAAACGAAAGGGATTGAGGGGTTCTCGTTTACCAACTACCCAAACCTTCAGAAGATGATCGCCTACGAGATTAACAAGGATCGGTCGGTTACCACTGAACCGCCGCACATTTCGCTGATGAAGCGGCTTGGGCTCGTTGGATACGAACCCGGCTCTGATCCCGGCAACTTGCGCTTCTTACCAAAAGGACGGCTTGTGAAATCGCTGTTGGAGCAGTGGACCACAGACAAAACAATTGAGTACGGGGGAATGGAGGTGGAAACACCGATCATGTACGATACCGAGCATCCGGCACTGAAGAGTTACCTGAACCGGTTTCCTGCACGGCAGTACAACATTCAAACACCGAACAAGAATGTGTTCCTCCGGTTTGCAGCGTGTTTTGGCCAGTTCTTGATGACCAAGGATGCAAACATTTCCTATCGCAATCTTCCGTTCCGGATTTACGAACTCACCCGATACAGCTTTCGTTTGGAACAGCACGGCGAGCTTGCAGGATTGCGGCGCCTCCGCGCGTTTACCATGCCAGACTGTCATGCCCTTGTCAAAGATGACAAACAAGCGAAGGAAGAACTCCTCCGACGGTTTGAACTGTCCCGAACCATTCAAGAAGGATTTGGCTTCTCGATTCCCAATGATCAGGAACTCGCCATCCGGGTCGTGAAAGAGTGGTACGACAAACACAAAGACTTCATTACTAGCCTTGTCAAAGCGTGGGGCAAGCCCGCGCTCCTGGAGATGTGGAACCAGCGATTTTTCTACTTTATCATGAAGTACGAGTGGAATTTTGTTGATGCACTTGGAAAAGCAGCTGCCCTGACTACTGACCAGATCGATGTGGAAAACGCAGAACGGTACGGCATTGAATTCACCGATGCTGACAATAAACGAAAATACCCGTTGATCCTGCACCTCTCCCCAAGCGGCGCGATCGAGCGTGTCATGTACGCACTCCTGGAAAAATACGGGATGGAACAAAAGAACGGCGGAAATCCCGTCTTCCCGCTCTGGTTGGCGCCGACACAGGTTCGATTGTGTCCGGTAAATGATTCGTTCATTAAACATTGTGAAACCCTTGCTGATACGCTCGCGAAGAAACAGATCCGAGTTGACATCGACGACCGGGCACAAGCGATCGGCAAGAAAATCAGGGAAGCGGAAATGGAGTGGGTGAACTTGATTGTTGTCGTGGGCGAAAAGGAAAAGAAATCAGGCAACCTCGCAATCCGCATCCGGAAGACAGGAAAGGTTGAAACCTGGACACTGGAGAAACTCTCATCGTTTATTGAGCAAGAAACAGAAGGAAAACCCAAGAAAGCACTCAATCTCCCGAGGCTGCTGAGCACTCGCGCAACCTTCGCAGCCTAACCATATTAACCTGTGAACCAATTCAGACCTGTTGTGAAACGAATCCCGTTCCTGCCGCTTTCTCCTGAGAAGGCACTCAAGACTAGCAGACACTTCCTCGGGATCGGGGAATCCCTCTCAAAGTTCTTCCCGGGGATTGGCTGGCATCTTCAGCAAGCAGAGATCAATCTTGAAGAACGGGAGTGGCTTTCCATTGCCTTCTATGTTTTCCTCTTCTATACCATTCTCCTCTTCTCCGGGTTATTTGTGATTTTCCTTGCCGCAAAGATTGCGTTGCCGACAGCATTTGGCTTTTCCTTTGTGATCGGATTTGGGCTCGGGATAGTCCAACTCGTGTATCTGGCGAATTACCCAAAACTTGTGTCACGGCGGAACATTCATGACATTGATGCCAACTTGCCAGCTGCACTGCATCATCTCCTCGTTCATGTCCGGTCAGGGGTCCCACTCTTTAACTCGCTCGTCTCTGTTGCCGCAACAAATTATGGCACTCTTTCCCGGGAATTCCAGCGTGCTATCAACGAGATTGAAACAGGAAAATCAGAAACAGCAGCGCTTGAAATGCTTGCCCGAAACAATCCGTCACTCCACTTCCGCCGGATCATGTGGCAGATGATCAATTCCATGAAGAGCGGTGTTGACATCGGGCAAACCCTGAAAGAAATCGTCAATTCCATTGCTGCCGAACAGAAGGTCGCTATCAAGAAGTACGGAAGTGAATTGAATCCGCTTGCCCTCTTCTATATGATGCTTGTGGTGATCTTTCCAACCTTAGGGATCGTGTTTCTCCTCGTGTTGACCTCCTTCGTTGGAACAGGATTGAACATTGAATTTGTCTTGATTGGTATTTTGATTTTCTTATTCTTGGTCCAGTTCATGTTCGTCGGGCTCATGAAAAACAAGCGCCCGGTTGGTGTGTAACATGATCGCGAACTATACCCCTTTAAGTTACCGGAGGAAAATCCGTTCGCTGCTCGCTCTTACTGAAAGCAAACGGACAGCAGAAAGTTTCATCGACCGGGCAATCGTGGTCAGTGTTTTGATCGGTCTTGGTGCAGGGTTTCTCGTGCTTGATCTGTTCCTTCCTCTTTTTGCAGTCGTTGCAGTGGCAACCTTTGGGTTTTTCCATGGGTTCCTGTATCTTGCCATTGAACGCAGGATCCACTTTGTTGAGGAGATCCTTCCTGATGCGCTCCAACTCATGGCTGCCAACAGCCGGGCAGGCTACATTCCGAGCCGGGCGCTCGTCCTCTCTGCCCGAAAGGAGTTTGGCCCTCTCGGCGACGCGATCCGAAGAGCAGGAAAGGAGATTATGACAGGAAAATCGCTTGAAGAGGGATTGTTGACTATCAACAAAAAGATCAATTCTTCCTTATTGGAGAAATCCGTTAGACTTATCATTGAAGGAACACGGGCAGGTGGTCGGTTTGCACAGCTCTTGTTGGAGAATGCTGAGGATATCCGAAGAATGCAAGAAATTAAGAAAGAGGTTCATGCAAGTATCATGATGTACATTATTTTTATCGGATTTGCCGGGGTGGTCGCAGCACCGGGGTTGTATGCCCTTTCAGGATTCCTCATCGATACGATCTCGAAGCTAGGAGCATCGGCAACCTTGCCAGAAACCGCATCCGCTGCCGGCAAGTTTGCTTCGATTAGTTCTGTCTCGATTGACCCGATCTTCCTCTTCTGGTTTTCCCTTGCTGCAATTTTGATCACAGTCACATTTGGATCCTTGATTCTTGGTCTCATTGCAACCGGAAAAGAGAAAAGTGGTTTGCGGTTCCTCCCGTTTTTTGTGATTGTGAGTCTTGCTATCTTTTTCGTTTCCCGAATCGTTATCGGAAGCATTTTTGGCGGGCTTGTTCCCGGTTAATGAATTTGACCCCGCACTTGAGGCTTATATAGGATCGTAGCTATACTGTTATATCAGGTGCAAACTAATGCAAACACGAAAAGGTCAGTCGGCGATGGAGTACCTGATGACATATGGCTGGGCTATTCTGATCGTCATCATCGTCGCTGCTGCACTGTTTGCTCTTGGAGTCTTCAATCCCGGCACATTCACCTCATCAACCGCGACCGGGTTCAACGAATTCCAGGTTGAAACTGGGGGTTGGCAGCTCAACACATCGTCCAATGATGCTTTCCTGATTCAACTGAAGAATGCTGCAGGATCACAGGTCACCATCACCAATATTACTGTGACCATCGGAGCAACGACCCTGAGCAACACAACGGACATTGGTGATGAGGTGCTTGCAGCGAATGAGGAAGGAACCTATGCTGTCTCGTTTGCTAACTCCTTCTCATCCGGCTCATCCTACACAGCAACCGTTGAAATCACCTACACCAACGACAATACCGGATTCACAGGCTTCAAGGAAACAGGCACAGTTACAGGTACTGTGGTGTAAAGCTTACACCTCTTTTTCTTTCTTTTTCCTTCTTGAGAAGAGAGACTATTCAACGACCGTGATATTTGCCCCGTTCATTAAGGCATCAATCTGGAGGGTATAGGTTCCTGATTCAAGAGGAATTATTCCGGTCATGTTCACGTTCGCAACAGCGACCACATCCGTGCTCCCTGTTCCCACCCGAACGCGGATTTGTGCTGTTTTTCCTGAGAGGTTCGTCGAGATGACCCCATTTGGGATCTGAACCATGACATTGATGCGGGCAGGCGGTCCCTGCCCTGCGACAATATTCACAGCATCAACGATCCTGTTGACGGTCGTATCTGCATAGGCGAGGGCGAGCTGTTCGTTCGATACCTGTTGTACGGTTGTTGTGTAGGACCAAATGGGAAGCAAGAACATGAGCACGAGACCCACGATAATGAGGTATTCAACCGCGACCTGACCCCGCATACTGTCCTCTTCGAGATTCGTCCATATAACCATCAAGGGGCGCACCAAGAAATTGGATGACATCAAATCGAGTTGATTGACAGGGAATTTGATGCCGAGGCACGCCTTAGACTATCCTCTTGTTGCGCTTCCTCATAAAGAGAGTGGGAGGAGTGGGAAGTCAAAATTCAATTAACACTGTTAACCAAATTTGCAAGTCTTAAATAACTTACATCCCAGTTTTTCTCCAGTGCCTGGAAGGCACAGAACTTGGGAGGAGTGATTATTCATGGCTACTCGAGCACCAGTAGAAGAAACCGTTCCAGAACGCCTTGCGGCACGGGAACGAAATCCGCAGGTTGATGAAGAACTTCGTTCGATTCTCGAATCACGACGAGCAGAAGTCAAAGTTGTTGGTTGTGGTGGAGCCGGCGGCAACACCATTTCGCGATTAATGCAAGTCGGGATTGTTGGTGCAGAAACCATTGCGTTCAACACCGATGCACAGGATTTGCTCTACACTGATGCAGACCGCAAAGTACTGATCGGGAGAGAGCTAACCGGCGGCCTTGGTGCTGGTGCAGACCCCAAGATTGGGGCAGAAGCAGCCAAGGAATCAAAGGAAGAGATTAAGCAAGCACTTGAAGGTGCTGACATGGTTTTCATCAACTGCGGTCTTGGTGGGGGCACAGGAACTGGTTCTGCTCCCGTGATCGCAGACATTGCCAAGAAATTAGGCGCCTTAACCGTTGCCATTAGTACGCTTCCATTCAGCATGGAAGGACGACTCCGCTATCGCAATGCCCAGGAAGGTCTCGAAATCTTGGAAAGTGTCGTTGATACCTTGATTGTCATTCCAAATGACCGACTCCTTGAAATTGTGCCCGATGTTTCTGTGACAACTGCATTCAAGGTTGCTGATGAAATTCTAGTGAATGCAGTCAAAGGCGTTGCAGAACTGATCACCAAGCCAGGACTGGTCAACCTTGATTTCGCGGATATCCGCGCTGTCATGGGGAATGGTGGCCTTGCTATGATCGGTATGGGTGAATCCGATACCGATAACCGGGCAATCGAGTCTGTTGAAAAAGCACTTAACAATCCGCTGCTTGATGTGGACATCGATGGCGCATCCGGTGCACTGGTAAATGTCTCTGGTGGTGCGGACATTACCATCAAGGAATGTCAAGAGATTGTCCAGGGAGTATCTTCCAAGATCAACCAAGATGCGAAGATCATCTGGGGCGCCCAGATTATCAAGGAACTTGGAGATACGATCCGAGCCATGATCATCGTAACCGGGGTCAAGAGCTCCCAACTATACGCAAGTCCACAAAAGGTTATGGTTGGTGAGAAGTCCCGGGAAATTGAGCGCGTGCTCGGTATTGATTTTGTTGGATAAGAGGGATTTCCCTCCCCTTCCTTTTTATTTTCCTTTAAAAGGTACGAATTCGAATCTCTCTGGTATGCTTGAATACTTCCAAATTACTGGAGAGAAGATCAAAGAAGTCACGAAACCAGTGAAACATGGTTGGGTCAATGCTGTTTCACCAACCCTGGGAGAACTTCAGGAGCTTCAGAAACTCGTTCCTGTTGAGAGTGACCTTTTGAACGAACTTCAGGACATTGATGAAATTCCCATGATTTCACGAAACCGGAATTTCGTGTTCATCATTCTCCGAACACCACAGAAGAATCCCGGTAATCAGGATCTTGAGTATTCCACCATCCCACTTGGTATTATCATTTCTTCGAATTATTTCATCACCATCAGCTCTATGAAGAATGATGTTATCGAAAGCTTCAAAACCATGCTCCTTGCCTTCAAAGGAATGCAACCGGTTCTGAAACTCTTCCTGGCAACATCAGAAATGTACATGAGTTACCTCAAACAAATCAACAAGAAAATCTACAGTATTCAGGGCAAGCTTGAACAGACCGCGTCGAACAAAGGTGTGCTCCGTCTCTTGAGTCTTGAAAAGTCCCTTGTCTATTTCAGAACCTCCCTAAAATCAAACGAATTCTTGTTTGAGCGCTTCGCCCGGAATGGCGACTTCATTCACCTGAAAGAAAACAAGGAGCTCATGGCTGAGGTGCTCGATGAGAACCGGCAGGCAATTGAGATGACAAGGATTTACTCAACGATCTTGAGTGGGATGATGAATGCCCTCTCCTACATCATTTCCAACAACCTCAACACTGTGATCAAGTTGCTGACCTCGGTCACCGTGATCTTGATGATCCCGACTCTGGTTGCCAGTCTCTATGGAATGAATGTTGCCCTGCCGTTCGAAGACTCCCCCAATGCGTTCTTTATTATCGTCATCTTCACGCTCCTCTTCTCCATTATCGGTGTCCTGGCGGTGAAACTCTCGGACAAACAGCCCACGACCCTATAAAAATATCCATGCGCAACTAATTCCATGCTTGGGCGGTTAGTAGGAAAGAACACCCCAACCCGGGTGACCTTTGTTGCAGAAGCAAAAATCAAGAAGATGGACTACATTTCCCTCAAAGATCCGGAGGGACGGTCCATGCTCGGCATCATCGATGTGATCAGCCGAGAGAATGACCAGATCCTTGCCTCGGTTGATGTGATTGGGAGCCGGGATGGCCGCGGCTTTCTTCGCGCTGCACGCGTTCCCTTCAAAGAAGGAACCCAGGTCGATCAGGCAGACGAACCTTTCATCCGGAAAACCCTCGGCCTTCCCGAAGAAGGAATCTACATGGGTACGCTTGACGGCTACGGGATCAAGGTCAAGCTTCCTCCTGAGAATCTTTTGCAGAAGCATGTTGCTGTCCTTGCCAAAACAGGTGCGGGTAAGAGCTACGCGACTGGCGTCTTACTTGAAGAACTGCTCGAAAACAATGTTCCTGCTGTTGTCATCGATCCGCACGGAGAGTACCATACCCTTCGGATCCGGAATACCACAAAGGAAGAAGTCGCGCTTGCCAAACAGTTTGATATTGTTCCAAAAGACTATCGTGATCGGATACGCATCCTGAACATCTCAGGAAAACAATCACTCAAACTTTCTATCCCTCAAACTGCACAGGAGCTCTGGCAGATGCTTCCTGCCAAAATCAGTGCTGCACACAAAGGCATCCTCTATAGTGCCATCAAAGCATTGAACGGTCATATCACCATGAAAGGATTGATCGAAGAAGTCTCAGAAAATGCTTCGAACGCTAAATGGAATCTTGTGTCGCTTCTTGAACACTTGGATGAGACGGGGATCTTTTCAGAAACACCGACAGACAAAACAGAATTGGTCAAAGCAGGCCAAGTTTCGATTATCAACTTAAGTAGTGCAGCACCAGATGTGCAGAGTCTCGTTGTTCAGCGCCTTGCACAGGACCTGTTTACTGCCCGCAAGAAAGGGGCTGTTCCTCCGTTTCTCTTCGTTGTTGAAGAGGCACACAACTTCTGTCCTGAACGCGGCTTCGGGGAAGTGGTCAGCTCGCGCATCCTTCGGACCATTGCAAGCGAAGGCCGCAAGTTCGGTATGGGGTTGGCGATTGTCTCCCAGCGTCCTGCTCGTGTTGACAAAAGTGTGCTGTCGCAATGCAACACCCAAATTATCCTGAAGGTCACGAATCCGAATGACTTGAAAGCAATTGTGGAATCAGTTGAAGGCGTCACGCCGGGCTTGAAAGAAGAGATCAAGGATCTCCCTGTTGGCGTGGGGATTGTTGTTGGCGTCACGGAACAGCCGCTTGTTGTTGATATACGCATCAGGCGGACGACGCATGGTGGGAGCAGTGACCAGCTGGTTCGCGAGCTCCCAGAAGAAGGTGATGAACCAGTTCCTGAGCAAGGAGAACTCTTCCAGTTCCCGGCAACAATATCAGAACAGGATGTTGCTTCCCTGTATCCCGGTGCCCAGCGATTCGAGCGCCTCTCCTATCCTTTCTGGCGCATTACGGATATTGCCGGGAAGCACACGTTTATCGACGGCATTCTTGGAGAGGTTGTCTTCCATCAAGAAGGGATTTTATCCCGTTCTACTGGATTACAAACGCTTCTCGAGCTTCCTGAGATAGCCCGTGGCATTGTGCTCCATCTCGTGACCTATACCTATGCAACTATTGAACGCCTTGCCGACGTTCTGAAGGTGCCAGTGAAACAGCTCCGACTCCAGATCAGGGAACTCATTAATGAGAATATTCTGGCGACCGATGGATTTACCGTGCGGAACCGTGTTGCCTACGATATTCCTAAATTACCGGAAGTTCATCTCCCTGAACCGGTTCCGGGAACACCGCCGCGACCCGCTCGGATACACATTACTGAAGAGACTGCCAAGGCGCTTGCGAAACTCACGGGAACTGACGCTGCAGTGGCGACCGTGGTTTACTATCCGTACTGGCTCGTGGAACGCGATGAAAAGCGCTTTATCGTGGATGCCCGCACACGGGAAGTCGATCTCCGGGCCGCAGGGGCATTGGAGAACATATAAGCATGATGCCACTAGTTTTAGGAATGCCGGGGTAGCTCAGTTGGTTAGAGCGCTGCTCTCATAAGTCCCGCTGGGATCGCTATGAGATCTGATGCCCGAGATGATGGGAGTGAATGGCAGAGGTCGTGGGTTCGAAACCCACCCTCGGCATTGGGCGAATTGTGCAGTACCCGCACGAAAGAAACAGTAGTCAACGTTAAGTCAAAGGGTCTCCTGCTCACCCACAGTTCACATTCTTGACCTGGTTTTCAACGACTTCCCCGGAACGGGAAACATTGATCACCACATCCCAGGTGCACTGGCAGCCGGGATTGACGTGGGCCTCGAAGTGTGCTTGGTACAGATATCCCGTATAGTTTTGGAGGTATTCCTTTTTGAGAATGGGCTGCCCCGGGCTATCGATCCAGTGGATTGCAGTTGGCGTGTGCTCCTTGACTTTGCTTGGTTTCTTATACGCATCATCACACATATCTGTCCCGTTGTACGGACAGATCGAGGTGCTATTTCTCTTGTAGTCTACATGGCCTGCATAGACAGATGTTCTTCTTGCCGTCTGGCCCTCAGTGCAGAGCGCTGCATTGCTTCCCGGGACAAGGGAAGCGTCTACCTCGAAGAAGTTCATGATGAAATATGGTCCCGGAGCGCTCATGTTGATATTATCCCTGGGACCCAAGGTGGTGTTGTCTACCCCGCGGCGGCCCAGCAGGGGGTTCGCGATGTCCGCTGTCCCCGTGTTCTTGATTGTCATGGTCTGGCAGGCGCAGAAACTGCTGTTTGTTGTGTTCGTGGTGTTGGTATTATTGACCGTGACTGGAATATAGTCATATGAACATTTGTTTGGTGAGTAGGGAAAGTTTCCGAACGCAAATCCCACATAATACTGACCATTTGGAAGCTTGGATGTATCCCAGTCCGCTTCCCAGTAGCCTGTCTCCCCGAACGCCGTCCCGTTCTGGACAGGATAGGACGGGTCAGTGGAAAACCAGCTCACGCCGTCAGGGCTGAACATAAAGAAGACCTGGTCAGTGTCCTTCGGAAGCACGCTCGGATTTATGTTCAGGCCAAAGAGGCGTTCATAATTATTGATAACCGTCCCGGAGCGGGGGAATGCAAGTTCTGCCTTCATTGGGGAAAGCGTCGGAGTTGTGGGAAGCTGCGGACCGACAGGAGTGAACTGTGCGTTCGTGTATGGAAATAACAGAAGAAAGACCAACCCAACTATTCCTACACCGGCAAAGAGATCACGGTTCGGCATAGACCCCTCTTCACTCTAGCGAGGTAAAATTTATAAAGCCATCAGCCTCTGCCTGCCAAGGAACTCGCCAACTGGATTAAATTTCTCCAATCTGGCCGAGAAGGATTTCCTCGTTCGTTCTCCAAGAACAAGCTTGAGATACATGATCTGTATAGTGTTGTCTCAGAATTGGATACGCTTCATCGGGGCCGAGGTGCCATCCTATCCCGAGGGCACGGGCCTCCCAAAAAGAAGGCTGATATGTATAAACATCTCTACAGGTGGCTTGTACACCACACGTTACTTGTTCTGGGTTTGTGCAATACTCCACGTCTGCACCTGGACAGTTATTCCATGTATTTGTTATCTGGAGGATCCCACCATAATCAGCACACAATCCTGATGTATCGATATTCTCGCATCGGCATTCTCCATCGCTGCTACCGCCAAGTTGTCCCGCTATATAATCACCCTGAATACTTTGGTTAGCAAGAACGAAGGCAACAGCAACGATTGCAATAACGAGCAAAAACAATGAAGTTCTATTTTCCCAAGCCTTTCGCATACACTATTATTCGCTCTGTTTATATAAAAGCTAGAAGCGTCTCACGACAATGATATGGACTGGTCTTCAGCTATACGTTACATCTTCACCGCTGCTTGCTTCAACTCGGTTGTCCTTTCTTCCATGATCTTCGCCGCTTCGGTGACGACTTGTTCAGGACCAAGCCCGCAAACAGACTCAACGCGGAACCGGAACGCAGTCGGCTCGGTTTTCACCGGTCCCTCTTTCGGAGCAGGAGAGTAGTCGTATGCAGCAATCGCTGCCTGGTAGCGAGCATGATCTTTGCCGAGACCGAGGTGTGCAACAGCTTCGAATTTTAATGAATGCCCTTTCAAGAGTTCAACAATCGGAAAATCCGGGCTTGTTGGCTGGACATCCTTGTTGCTGCTCTTCAAATCACCGCTGGTCACGATACATGGTCCGGTCTTCTCAAGTGCAAACACGACCTGATTCTTTGAAGAAACATCCTCTGTTCCAGGGGGAACAAGGTCGAATTTTCCAACCGGATAGGTCAATGGAATCATCCCAACACGGTGGGAGATGATTTCATCGAAGAGTGCAGAGGAGTTCTGCTGGAAATCAATATACGCAACTGCCATGGTCGGCACGTTATTTATCATGATTCGGCGGAGTGCATTTGCAAAGCCGATGGTTGTGTCTTCAAGAACAAATTCAATCTTCTCTGCCTTTGTTTTCACAGTTTTGATATTCATGGAATCACCTTCTCATATGTCTTTTAAAAGGTTACCGGAGCCGAACATCCGTGATACCGAAATGCCGCTTCAAGAGCAGCTTCAGGATGTTGATGTTCGCTCCACCTTTCCCAATGACAACAGAACGGTCCTTTTGCGGGATCGTCATGACAATAATAGTACCAGTTCGCTCAACGGTCTTCACACTCGCAACCATGGACTTCACCAGTTCTTCCGGGGTTTCAGCGTGGGCAAAGACCTTGACTGGTTTTCCAAGCAACGCACTGACCTTCTTGATGATTGCTCCCTCCTTGCCGATGGCGAGGCCGACTTTCCCAGCATCGACGAGAAAAATGACACCATTCTCCGTAACAAGACAGTCCCGTGCGTGCACCTTGGTAATCTTCTCAAACGCAGCGATAATCCGGATGTCGTCCGTAGAGAGTTTCACACCCATATTGTTTGTCACCTATGCATCTTTGGTAATCCCAATGACGAGCACCGTAAACGGTTTCCCGCAGATCTCGCCAAGACGAATTGAATTTTCATCGACCTTTTCCAATGAAAAAAGGCCATGGGAAGCAAACCGCGAGAATTCCTCGAGCGTCCGCTGCGGACAGTTCGAGGCGGTGTACGCAGCCTGCAAGCGGCCTGCAAGTGCTGCCCGACGGACCGAGTTTGTTCCAATCAAGAGGAGATTCTTCTTTGCCGCATCCTTGATGGTTCGCGTTACTGTTGCCATGGAATCGCCTTAATACACATACCCAAGGAGTTTTCCGCCAACTTCGAGCTGCTCTGCTTTCCGCTGGTCCATAATACCCTTTGCTGTGGAAATAATGAGAATCCCTACTTTGTTGGCTGGGAGAAAGCGTTTTTCCCAGTCAATGAAATCGCGCTTGCCAACAGAGAATCGTGGCCGGATGGCCCCGCAATCATTAATCTTCCCGTTCAGGGAGATCGAGAAGGTTCCGCTTTTCCCGTCTTCAGTGAACTCAAACGCGCCGATGTAGCTGTGATCCTGCATGACTTTCAGGACTTCTCTCACCAAGCCATTCGCTTTCGTGGTGCAACTGTGTTTCCCGATCAGATCAGCATTCTTGATGCTTGCGAACACATCGGAAAGGAGGTCGTGCTGCATGGAATCACCTTTAGTTGAATTTCTTGAAGCCGAGATTCGTGGCTTCTTCTCGGAAGCACTGCCGGCAATAGTTCAGGCCGTACTTGTGCATAACTGATCCTTTCTTCCCGCAGCGGCGACAGGGTGCAGTAATGTCGCCGAACTTCCGCTTCTTCGACGAATTATGTTTGATATAACGGGCAAGTTTTGCTGGCTTGTTCGCCAATTGTTTCTTGACACGTTCGTACGACATACCAATCACACAATCGTTACTCCAAAGGTCTGTTTCATGTATTCTTGGGCTGCTGCCGGAGTAATGCGGTGTTGTTTTCCGATTTTTCCTGGGCGGATCCGGCGGCGGGAAACGCGGTACCCGGGTCGTTCAAGGGTTACTGCCACCTCGAATCCAACGATCCCGATTTCAGGATCGTACTTGATTCCCGGGATGTTAATGTACTCATGAATCCCAAAGGAGATGTTTCCTTGGGTGTCAAATGAACCGGCCTTGAGTTTCTTTTCAACTGCTTCGAGAAGAGTAGCAAGGATCGTTGTCGCCTTCTTGCCGCGGATCGTAACCATGGCACCAATGGGACGGTGTTTGGCAACGCCGAAGGTGGTTCGTTTATGTGTTTTCGTGATCACGGCAGCCTTCCCGGAAACGCGATCCAAGATCTTCTTTCCATTCTCAAGCTTGGTTCCTGCCTCGCCTGCACCAAAGTTCAGGGTTACTTTGCTCAGACGAATGGTTTGCATGGGATTGGTCATAAAGATCACGTCTTGGAAAAGCTCCCTGCCATCACATATTCCTTTGGTGTTTCAATGACCCCTTTTTTTGTTTCAATTATTATGGTACTTCGAACGAGTGCATTGTCTCGATTCTTCACGGTCTTGATCGTTCCGATTGTTCCTTTGTTGCGACCGGCGAAAATAATTGCTTGGGAGCCAGTTTCAAGCTTGATATGGTTCTGAATCTTCTGATCGGGAAGTGAAATGGTGAGTGTATCACCAACGTTGTATGACGTTTTCTTATTGGAAAGAATGGTTCTGCCATCATGAAGTGTCAGTGCTTCCTTTCCCCCCTTTACTGTCCGTTTCCCTTGGATGCGGCATTGCTTTGTCTTCGTCTCTTCCTCTTTAATTTCATTCAACGTTAGACCGCGTTTATTGATAAACACACGGAAATATTGCTTCATTGCTGGCAGTTCAATGACATCCATCAAACCGGTTGGGAATGTGTGATTCTTGCGTACTTTCTTGTCCACAAGAACACTCTCAGCGTTCAGGATCTTTTTTACCTCTTTAGTATTTTGTGCCAATGAAAGATAATCACGGAGCAGCACGTGAAGAGGGATACAATTTGCTTTTGTGTGTGGTCCTGGTTTTGGTGAGACAACAAACACTTTTCCTTTTCGCTGAACTGGCCAAAACATTGGCATTTGGGAACGTTTCATGTGAGTCATAGAATCACTTCGGTGTTGCCTGCTTACCTCGTTGAATCATGGCAAATCGTGCCTTATCTTCTCCGTGGAGTTTGACAATCATCAGATTGGAAGGTTGGAATGGGCGAAGGACTTCAGTCCCGTTCACCTTTTTTACCCGCACGCCGTCAAGGTAGACTTTTGTCTTCTTGACACTCACCCGTTCGACGGCCTTTTGTGTTCCTTTCAGCGGCCCTCGCGTGATTTTCACTTCGTCACCTTTCCGGAGGGGGAGACTGCGACGCTTATGAATTGTGCGGAGCTCCAAAGAAAGGTGGGCAGCCAGGAACTTCTGGCGAACGTGGAGCGGTGCATTGTGTCGGTACTTCCGCTGCTTGCGGGGTTGCACACTTCTCTTCCACTTGGAGGACCAATTCGTTTTCATACGAATTCTCATATGCTAGGACAGATGGTTTATATAGGTTCAGTGGACCTTGGCTCCCGAAGGAACCTCCTGATCAGGGCGGAGCAAGACCGGCTCACCGTTGACATCCGCTGCGAGGAGCATTCCGTTGCTCTCGATGCCGCGGATGGTTTTGGGAGCCAGGTTCGTGACCACCACGATCTGGCGGCCGACCAGGTCAACCGGGTTATAGGTATCAGCAATACCCGCGATCAAGTGGCGCGTCTCCTCCCCTATCTCCACATCAAGGCGGAGGAGTTTGTCAGCATGTTCAACTGGTTCAGCAGCGGTGATTGTCCCGATCCGGAGATCCAAGCGAGCAAAGTGGTCATAGGAGATTTCCATACTAGACAACCTGACTCGCTATCTTGCCGATCAACGGGAAACGCTGAACCGCTTCTTTAGCCACAGGACCCTTGATGAGGGTTCCCTTTGGCTCATTCTTATCACCATCAACGATCACTGCTGCATTATCTTCAAACGCAATCCGCAATCCACTCGGACGCCGGTATTCCTTGGTTTGACGGACGAGAATACAAGTAAACATCTGCTTTCGAACCTTTTCATTTCCTTTGTAAACGCGGCATTTGATCAGTGACGCAACCCCTGCACGGGGTTTCTGCCGACGGTGACCCTTGTATTTTTTCACTGAAATAATTTGGAGGATTTTGGCACCAGAATTATCAGCACAGGTCAGGTACGACCCAGAGGAAAGTCCTCGTGAAATAGATGCAGCAATGGCTTTCATGAAATCATCCAACCACCACAAACGCCTTGGTTTTTGACAAACGGCGGCATTCGGCAATCGTGACCAGTGTTCCTTCGCTCACCGGGATACAGGGAGGCACATACGCAGTAACATGGGAGGACCGGCGTTCAGAACGGCGGTACTTGGGGATGAGCTTCGTATAGGACCATTCGACGATTGCGGTGTTCTTGCTCTTGGCAGCGGTGACCTTTCCAGAGAAGACGCGCCCTCGGACCGAGAGCTTCCCGTGCCAGGGACATTTCACGTCCTCACAGACCTTTTCAGGAGCTTTCACAGGGATGCCAATCGATTTCTTCATAGAGGGTCCTCAGGGCTTTTTCTTAGGGGATTGGCTATTTAAAGGGTGATTTGTGGCTCTTTGGTAGGGTGATTTTCGACCCTCTTTCAGGCCGAATGATTCAGGAGTTACGGGAGATGTGGCCGATGAGGGCTTCCGCCAGTTCCTTTGTGGCTGCGGAAACCACAGGTACCTGAATATCGTGACCGAATTCCAGGTATGGGCAAGGCCCCAAAGATCGCCCGTCTGCTGTCACCATGACGCCACCTGACTCGGTTTCTAACCCGTACGCAATGGCGATTTCCAGGTTCCGTTTCCGGGTGCATTCAAGGACCAAATCAGCACTGCCGCTCGCAAGATCAGCATAATAAACAGCAGAAGAACCGAGGTACGAGACGTGAAATCCCTGCAGTTTTGCTGAAAAAATCTTCCTATTGGTCTCAAAATATTCATCAACGTAAATTCTTGTTTTTTCGCTCAGTTCTGTGCTCTTCGAACATGCAATTGTTTCCGTCTTCCCGTTGGCAATCAGAAAACTCCCTTTCCCATTTACTGCATAAAACAGTCTTCTTGTAGCATGTTCCATGATCCCGCTGAAGAGGTAATCATCATACCGTGGATCGAGGGAGGAGAATATGCCGAGCATGGTTCCGTACCTTCCCTTCGCCCTCGCTTTTTTATAAACAGACGAACCATCGAGTCCGTCAAGCAGCCCCAAATACTGCGGGTTCGTTCCAATGTCGAGCGTCCCGTGTTCTTCAGAGAGTATCCGTATCGGTACCATCGCTTTTTCTATTTCAACATCACCTCGTAATGCCGTTTCACCAAACTGGTTCTTCTGCAGGAGTTCCTCACCTACCTTTCCAAGGTCCTGGTGAATGTTGTATGCTTTTTCCAATGAGGCCAATGCTGTTTTCACGACATGCTCCTTTTTCATAAACATCCTTACGGATGGAACATAAAAAAGGAAGAAAATGGGGACAAACGCCCCTTGAAATTTACGCGAGTTCGGCGTCAATGATGGATTTGAAGACGGCAAACGGCTGTGCACCCACAACACCAACATAGCCATCTTGATCATTCCCAATCAGGAAGCTCGGTGTTCCTTGGATACCATACGATGCGCCATCAGCAAAGTCCTTATCGACCTCAGAAGCCATGGCACCACTCTCGAGACAAGTCTTGAAGGTCTCGACATCGAGTCCCAGATCCGCTGCCCAGGTTTCGTAAATATCAGGTGAAAGCAACGCTTGGTTCCCGAAGATGGTGTCGTGATATGCCCAGTAGGCCTCGTCACCGCCCTGATCCTTGGCACATTCAGCTGCCTCTGCTGCCATATGTGCGTTCGGGTGGAACGAGAGTGGGAAGTCCCGGAAGACGAGCTTCACCTTGCCGGTGTCAATGTACTGTTCCTTGATTAACTCGTGTGTTTCGGTAAAGAACTTCTCACAGTATGGGCATTGGAAATCCGAGAACTCGATGATGGTTACTGGTGCATTCGGGCTACCCAGTACTGCGTCATCGTCAATGCTTGCTTGAACGCGTACAGGTGCTTCGGGTTCATTCGGCGCAGTTGGTGCAACTGGTTGTTGGGTTGCTCCTTGATCAGCAACAAACAATCCGCTTGTCTGGAACATAACAATGTTAACAGCGTAGGTTCCGACAATCACAGCAAGCAGCACAACAATGAAGAGTTTCACCATGGAAATTGATTCTGGGTGTGCTGTTCTCGGTGCTTCCGAGGAGGGCCGTTCATATCGCTCTGGTTCTTGGTTTTCAGACATAAAGGTTCTCCTCTTTGGTGGATATCATTCTACTGTTAACTATAAAAAGGGAGGCTATATTGCCCCTGTTGAATGAGTAAACTCGCTGTTTATGATTCAAAGAGCTCGTCTTCTCGGAGTTTTCGGTGTCCAAGGAGCAGCGCAACGATAATGAGGATGACAACGAGGGCGACCAAGAGTGCAGGATTCTGCTGCAGCAGGGAAACCGTCTCAGCAACCCACATTTCAAGGTTGTCCCAGAGGGTTCCTCCTTGAGGACCGGTTCCAATAGAGACAAAGACCGGCACTGTCAGGGAAAAGGTTCGTCCTTCGGTCAGTGCTCTGACTGCTATACTGAGATCCTTGGTTCCGGTGGCATCCGGGAGGACGTAGACGTAGACAGTATCAGCCCTCGTCACGTAGATTTGCTTTGGATATTGGAGCCAGTGATCAGGAACGCCCGTGATTTGGATGCTGAAATCCTGGGGAACATGAGAGGTAATGTCAAGTGAGAGAAACCCGCTCTGCTGAACAGGAATGTCAAGGGATTCAGGAAGCAGGGTGACGGCGGTTTCTTCAGGTGGTGGGGTAACCACGGGAAAGGTATACGGTGTGAGATTGCCGAAGACCGTCGGTGATGCAGGGACGCCGCTCACGATTGCTGTTACTGTGTCCGTAATCCCACAGGTTGACGTTGCCTTCAGGAGAAGAGTGTGCCCGCTTGTCGTTGGGGTATAGTAGAGAAGCAGGGTTTTTGATTGGCTGGTTGGCACTGAAACCTTGTTTTGGCTGATCGCGGTATTGTCAAGCGAGAGTTTAACCGTAATCGAGGTATCGATCTCGCCGGTGTTTTTCACCGTTACCCGTGCTGTTTGCTGTTCCCCAATGGCATAGGTTTTCGAGAAGTCAAATCCACTGATTTCAATATCACAGCCAGGCGTCACGCCGCCAGGCAACGATGGTGCCGGCAAGCACGCATCGTCCTCGCATCCATAATCACATTCAACAATATCGATCATGGTCGAGGTGCAGTTCTGGTATTGGAGTTCTGCCCGCAAGATGTTGCCGTCGCAGGAGAAATCAAGGTATTTTTGCTGGCAGGTACAGTCTTGCCTGCAGTTGTTATAGGTTTCGAGGCAGTTGCAGACACCATCACCGCAGGTGTTTGGACAGTCCTTGCAGTAGGATGTCGTGACATCATCAACGGTTTTCCAGTTCTCTTCGGTGCAAATGTAATAGTTTCGGGTCGCGTAATTGCAGAAATTCTCGTTGAGAAATCCTGGCGGGTTGGTACATTTATAATTTTCAAAAACAGTGTGGATGAAGGTCTCATTGTCCGTGTCACCACACATCGCGACAGCATGCGTGAGGATCTGATATTCTCCATGTTTGAAGGTATAGGGGACAGAAATCGTTGCGGCCTGGCTTGCATTCAGTGTGTGCGTCTGGTTGAATATACGTGACCCGTTTACGGAGATCGTCAGGGTAATGTTTGTTGCAAGCGTCCCTGTGTTATTGACGGCACCTACAATTGTGGATGCCTGTACTGCCATTCCCTTTACATCGACCTGGCACACTGGCTGGGCAACAGCGAAGGCCTCGGAAAGCGTGATGGGTTGGTGATTCGGCGCACTGCAGGTGACCGTAAAGGTATGATCTCCAGAGGTCAGGAATGTCTTGGTGAATTCGTAACGGGTTGTATTCGAATTATAGGAAAGCGTATTCGTGCTTCCGGTAATCGATTCGATGATGGTACAGCTCGCGTTGAGGATCGGGGCACCGGTGATTGCATCGTAGTAGAAGGCGTGAAACAGGAGGGGGGTTCCCAGAACGATGATCATATTGTCTGAGGCATCGCCGATGGCGAGGCCGGTCGCGTTCTGGATGGTGCTTTTGAAGCCTTCGGAGGGAGCTGGAAGCAGGAGAAGTGTGACCCCAAGCAGTGCCACGAGGAAGAATCGCATCCTCATATAAACTCCTATTAAGGGGTAAAGAGAATATAAGGGGCATGGATATGACCCAGAAACAACTTGAAACAGAAACAAGGAAGTGGCTCGCCCGTCTTGAACAGAAATGTTCGAAACTACAGGCTGCGAAGACGCCTTTGAAAACGAAGGTCGAGGAAACCGGGCTGGAGAATATCCATGCTTATGTTGCTGACTGCAAGCATTTCATGAAACAGGATGACTGGGTGCTGGCATTCGAAGCAGTTGTGTACGCCTGGGGGATCTACGAGACCCTGGAACGATTACAGCTTCTTGCACCCTAATACAAAGTACTTTGTACTACAAAGTATATAAACCTGTTCATCCTAAAAGAAGGCATGGCGAACCCGATCGACCTGAAAGCCCTGGAACACAAGGCCTGGACAACCTACTTCCAGGACGGCCTCTGGGACCTCTTCTTCGGGATCATGGTTCTGTCCATGGGTCTCCGGGGCCTGACGGACAACCCAGTCTTCACGATGGGGGTCATGCTCGCGCTTGTTGTCGCCATCTTTGGGAAACGGTACATCACCATCCCCCGGATCGGGGTCGTGAAGTTCGGCCCGGCACGAAAAGCGAAGCAGCGACGGATCGCCGCTGCCTTGATCATCTCCTTACTTGTCCTGGTCGGCTTCTTGCTCCCAGAATACTGGCTTCCGCTTGCTGTAGTCCCGCTTTCCCCGTTGATTGCCCTCTGGCTAGCGGTCTTCTTCGCCATTCTGGCGCATGCTCTCGAATTTCCACGTCTGTACCTCTACGGCCTCCTCTTCGCAGGCTCGGAATTTGTGTGGGGCGTGTACGGCCTCCCCTTCGGTCCGCTTGCCCATGTCCTTTCCGGGACCCTCATCATCGTCATTGGGATCGGGGTCTTGCTCCGGTTCCTGCACCAGTACCCCCAGGTAACGGGCTATGAAACAGATTGACCGGCTGGTCCATGAGCCAGGTCGCCTGCAGATTCTGGCGCACCTCGCTGTTGTTGAAAGCGCTGACTTCCTGTTCCTCATGCGGCAGATCGGGATGACCTTCGGCAACCTGTCGTCACACATGAGCACGCTCGAGCGAGCAGGTTACATCACGGTCAAGAAGACGTTCATCGGGAAGCGTCCGCACACCATGCTCCAGCTCACGAAGAAAGGGCGAACCGCCTTCGAGATCTACCGGAAGACTATGAAACAGCTCTTCACGCTTTGAAGTATTGAGAGCGCTTCCGCTAAGTTGTGAAAGAAAAAGAAAGAGGGGAGGGTCTAACAGACCCTAGTTGTTCAGGCAGACCCAGTTGTTGTTCCAGATGCAGGTTGAAGATGGATTGTACCGATCGTCTTCGTTAAGCTCGATCCAGTACCCGCGACCAGCGTACATCTTGTCGACTAAGTCGTTGTTATCGACTAAGTCGTTGTTGCAGGTTCTAAGATCCTGCCCACCTTCATCGAAGTTCCCGCAGTTCTTGTAGGTCCAAAGGCCGCTCCACAACGGGAAACCGTTGGTTGTATCCACAAGTGAGGATAGGGAACACAGGACAGGTCTACCAGTTACGTTGTGATCACCACAATACGGATCAATAACGTCTGCTTCTCCATTGCTTGACTTGTAGTAGCCGATCAGGTTCCATCCGGCAACAAGGTCTCGTGATGGTGGGGTTATCGGTCCTTCACTGAAGGTCTTTCCACCAACCAACAAGTTGTCCTCGTCTGCTGCCATGACCCAGTAGCCGTAGCCAGGGTCAATGCTGCCTAGATTGTCGTTTCCTGCATAGTTGTCTGGGGTGTAGACAAACCACTGGTGAGTTGCGCCATCGTAGGTCCACACGGAGCTGACGTTTTCTGTTTCTTCGAAGACTGCGTCAGGACTGCTGTTCAGCAGGACGAACGGCACGGAGATGAGATTCCATTTCTTGTGGATGGGGATCTCAAACAGACCGCCATCGACCTTAAATATCTCCATGTCGACCGGTCCGCGGTTTCCAAGGACATCCTCGCAGTAGAAGCTCAGGTTGTGGTAGGATTCCTCATGGAAGTTGCCAGTAATCGGTGCCGGTCCAGTGCAGCAGTAGCCTTCGTCATTGACGTAGCCGTTTGCTGTTCCGTCACAGTACGATTCAGTTTGGTCTGTTCCGTCAACCTCGACCATGTAGCAGACCCTTGAAACGTTGACCGGATGTGGAAGCTGGTCAGCACAATCCATGGTGACCGGTGTGTACTGGGTTACCTTCCAGCAGTCAAAGTCGTTCCAGCACTGCTCGGTGAGGTTCGGATACCAGGCCTGGGATGGTTCGTCGCCGTACCACTTCACCTTCGGGGTGCTTACGGTCTTGTTCGGGAGCGGTGCGGTCAGATCCACGTAGACGCACTGTTTCTTGAGGTCCTCGGTTTTGTTTACGTGGTCAATGCTCTGATACTCGATCAGGTGGCAGGATTCCTCAGGAACCTGGAAAGGAGCTTCATAGATGGAGAAGTCTCCTGTTCCTGTTGCTGTATTGCAAGCCTCGATTGTTTTACAATCGTCGTCGTTGACGCGAGTCACTCGATACGAGGTGTAGTCAACGCCCGATGGGTGCGGACCGAGATCGTAGCTCACGAAATTGATCCACGTTGTGTTGCTGATCCATTGCGGGATCCAGTGACCAAGGCGTCCCCAGACTTCGACATTGTCAAGCTTGCCGTAGTCAAAGTAGCCATTGTCAAGCCAGAACCGAATCTGGACAACTGGTTCATTTGCTGCTCCTGGAAGCTCCCAGGTTTCGTTTTCCCAGGTTGTCGAGGAAACAGCTTCAAGCTCTGTCCATGATCCTGAATTACCGATTCGGTAGGAGATACGGAAGTAGTCTCCAGTATCAAGACCAAAGGTTCGCCGATCGTAGCTGAGCTCAACACTTCCCATACCTGTTGCATCAAATTCTCCAATGATGTAGGCGTCGTTCTTGATGAACAAGTATTGGTTTCCTGGGTTCACTGGAAATGCCGTACTCAAACCAACATCGTCGTGGTGGGATACTCCAAGGTCATGAACTTCCCAGTTTGCATGGACCTCGGTCATGGTGTCACTGAATGTATCTCCGAAGAGGGAGACTTCAGCTGCTTCGCTGCCGCTGAATTCACAGTAGGTGTCGAGGCAGGCTTGGACATCTCCTCCGTTGATCGCACACCAGTTGGAGCAGGAGAAGTACGGTCCATCGAAGCTCTTCGTTGTTTCAGGCTTGGTCTTGTCCACGTAGACGCACTGGTATTGTGGCAATTCAACGTTGTTCAAGTTATCCTCTGAATAGTACTCGATCAGGTGACAGGATTCCTGTGGAATACCAAAAGGACCTTCGTAGGGACTGTAGACACCGCAGCCCGGATCGCCTTTCTCAACACATGGCATACAGGAGGTTGGGTCTGCACAATACTCGTCAGACACCAAACTCACGCGATACCAGGTATCCTTGACTCCTGATGGATGTGGTACTGGATCAACTGCAGTGATCTGGATCGTTGAAGCAGTGTCAATGTATTCTTGTATCCAGCAGCGGGTTCCGTTGCCTTGTGGTTCACAGACTTCTTTTTCGTAGTACGGACCAAGGTAGGTTTTGGTGGTTACTGGCGGAACGGTTTCAACAGCGAAGATTTCTGTGTCAGGGATGTTTTCGTTTCCGAGCTTGTCAACGCACTTGTAGGTGAGTTCGTGCATCGAATCTTCCCGGAACTGGAAAGTGAGCGTTTCCTCTGAGGCAACACAACACCATCCTCCCTCGTAGGTATCACACAGATCGCTGTAGTTTCCTGTGAGGTCATCACCACCGACATAGCTGATCTGGAAGCACACGTTTGAGTGATCAACGGGGTGCGGCTGCGGATCAGTGCACGTCAGCGAAATGTCTGTATTCTTAGTCACCCACCAATCAAGGGTTTCGTTGCCGATGAAGATGGATGGGGTTCCAACATCCTTTGTTCCGTTTGGTGAGGTATTGTCTACAAAGACACATTGATGGTTGTATTCTTCGTCATGACCAAACAGATCCTCACTGTAATACTCGATCAGGTGGCAGGATTCTTGTGGAATAGTGAACGCATTGGTGTAAGGAACAAAGTCAGAACAGTTTTCCGTACAAGGGATGCATTCTCCTGCATACTGACAGGAGACGTCTGGAACAATGGCGCTTCGCCACCAGGTTCCTGAAACGCCAACCTTCTCATCCCATGCTGAGAGATTGATTGGTGTCTGGGATGTAATCCAGTGCGGGTAGGCAGCCTTTGTGTTTTCATCGTATCCGCCGCAGGTTTGCGAGACGCAGATGTTATAGCATTCCTCATCGGAATCACATGCTTCATCACAGAGTCCTGAGCAGGACACGAACGGTTCTCCATACTCCTTTATCGTGATTGGTGGTTCGCCATCAACTTGAAATGGTTCAGTGTCACTGACTGCGTTCCCGATTGCATCTTCACAGTAGATCGTCAAGTTGTGTTGCGAATCTTCATGGAAGATGATTGTATAGGGGAAGTCACCAATCTTGTACGGACCGTAGGTATCTCCATTCCAGTCGTACGACCATTCGCACCAACTGTGGTCAATGGCATGGGGACTGGTACCGTCATCGACATCGACAACGATCTCAGTCACATCTTGCTTGATGTAACAGGTATCACCAGCACCAGGGGGACACGTTCCTTCCTGCGGGCCGACAATCGTCTTGTTGATTACCGGGGGTTCTGTGTCAACCTTGTCGATTTCAGTATGGACACCGTCAGTGTTGTGCAGGACGTCCTCACACCAGTACTCGAGTTCGTGAACTGAGTTTTCAGGGAAGGTGAAAACAACTTCTCCTGTTTGCTGGGAGAATTCGCTCCAGTTGCCATAGCCGACTCCCTCGTCAACACGGTATCGCCAATGGATAGTAACGTGGTCCGAAGGGTGTGGTTCCCCGTCCGTGCAGGTTAGGGTAATGGGTGTTTGGGTCGTGATGTAGTAATCACAGGTTGTGTCGTTCATTGCACTGCACAAAACCTTGGGGTCGCCGACGGTCTTTTCAACGACAGGCGTCGTGTTGTCAACGTAGGCGCACTGCCATTGGACGTCCTCTTCATGGCCGATGTTATCGGTGCTGTAGAACTGAATACGGTGGCAGGACTCCTCAGGGATGCTGAACGGTGTGGTGTATTCCGTGTACCGACAGTGACATTCAAGTCCTTCGCATTCAAGGTCGTATCCGACTCCACACGGGGCGCAGAGCTTGTCGTCTGCACACCAGCTGTCATCGACCAGGTCGACTCGATAATAGGTTTTGTTAACGCCGGATGCATGTTGTGGTTGTGGATCAGTAGCGTTCAGCGTGATCAAGGTGCTTGAATTGATCCACTCGGAATTCCCGTCAGAAAAGAAGGGTGTTCCGTAGATTTTTTCAGTAATGGGATCTTCGTTATCAACCTTGAGGGTTTGAGTGTGTATTTCCTTGTTTCCGGCGTTGTCGTAACAGTTGAATTCAATCTCGTGAACCGAACTTTCATTGAAGTGGAATGTGTACGGGAGATCGTTGGGATTCACATGCAAGTAACTTGTCCATGAACCACCGTCGATCCGATATCGAATTTCGCAGTAGTTGACTCCGCTCGGGGGTTGACATTCTGTCAACGGATCGAAAACTTCGAATGTAATCTCGGTTTCTGGGGTGATCCAGTAGTCACAAGTTATATCGTTCAAGACAGAGCACGCAAGCTTTGGTTCGCCAACGATTTTGGTAATGTTTGGCGCTTCACTATCGACGCTGGTGCTGTCATTAAGATATTGAATGGATCCTGTCTGGGGAAAAGTCAGGTCCCGGGTTTCGAATTGCCAGACCAGATTACATCCTTCATTGGGGACAGTTGCTGAGAAGGTGAAATTGGTGGAATTCCCGGGAAGAATGGTATCAGGATCTCTTACATAAAGACATGCTTGCAGGGAAGAGATGAACAATTTTTCCCAGCCAGGTTTTTCATCACACATGAAATTCGTGTAGCTAGGATTCTTGTAAATCCTCACTTCACCGACGGTATCTGGTCCATTGTTTGTGAATGAAACGGTGTAATCTACATTCTGACCAGCTGCAGACCACTCAGGTTGAAGTTCTGCAGAACTCGTATGGACGGCAAACGCGGCCGAAGAAACAAAGGTTAAACAAACGAGAGTGGCTAGTAAAACTAACCCCCCACGCATTCCAAATACTATTGTTCGGTTTATAGTATCACCAAGTAGGTCGAGTTAATAGAACAAGTTTTAAATGGATACCGGCAAACGCATTACGCTTGTAATGCATTCTTGGGAGAGAAGAACCTTTTTTTTGTATTTTGACCCCCCTAGATAGCAATTTATACTTTCGGTCCATCCTGAAGGTATGATCCCGGTCCAGATCCGCGTCACCAGGCGAATCCTGGAAACCATCGACCATTTAGTCAGAGAAGGGATCTACCTGAACCGAAGCGAAGTTGTCCGGGATGCGCTCCGGCATCACCTTGAAACCGCTGAGCAACGATAAGTTACTTGGCTCGCCGCTTTCGCAAGCCAAAATAGAGCCCACCAATCAGAACGATGACCACAATACCGAGGCCGGCACTTGCAGCCGGGTTTGCCAAGAAGAATCCCGTGATGGGAAGTGGTGTGTCAGGCCCTTGGCCGCACCCGCGAAGATCCTCTGGTTTTGCATTTGTTGTCCCGCAGGTATTCAGATCAGTGCAGACCCGGGACTGAGAACCGAATTGACACGCAGACCAGTCACTACATGACCAGTCTTCAACGCAGTTTGGGTTTGCAACAAAATCGCAGGTCCGTTCTTCAAGGGGCATGTTTTCAACTGTATTGCATTGGTTCTTGTCAACACACAATCGTTGTTGTTTTCCATTTAGACAAGCAAACCAGTCAGTACATTCCCATTTCTCTACACAGGATCCGGTGAAGGAACCGCCACCTCCTCCGCCGCCAGTGTCACCGCCAGTATCACCACCTGGGGGACTTGTGGCTTGCGTGATACTCAAGTCAAGTGTTGTTGTTCCTCCATTGACGAAGGTGAAAGATGTTGCAAAAACACCGTTAACATAAAAATCAATTTGCTTTCCATCATTGTCTCCTTCGGTATCGGGAACATAGAAAATATGTGGGGCAATCCCATACGTGCCTGCCGAGGTTGTCGTGGCTGCTTCATCAAGCCCCTGAATTCGTGCAACAACTAGAGAACCATCAGGTGCAGGTGCACCGTTGATTTGGACAGCACCATAAAACTGGTGCGGAACACCGGGAATAGCAGCAGCAGACGCCGCTGTCAGCATGAGGACGAAAAAGGTAATGAGACCGAATTTTGCCTTCATACTCCTGCCACCGTATTCTCTGAGGAGGAGTAAGAAATATAAAGGTTCCCGGATCTCGGATTCCCCTTATTATTTCATAGAAGGACGTCGTGCCGCTTGATATGGGGAGGATTGCGGAGAAACTGGTCGAGGACAAGGATAGCTTGTTTGACATCAGACATTCTTGCGACTGAATGGGTTGTATGGATATTCCTGACAAAGACAGACAAAACAGATGCAGGAACCCCGGTCCTGCTTGAGAGGATCCGGGTGGCGTCTGTCGTTCCGATGTCGATCACGGCCCGCTGGAGGTTCACCTTTGCCTGCTTTGCTGCTGCTTCCAAGGAATGATTAATTCGGGGATCAGAAAGCAGCTCGTCGTCCTTGATCACAATCGCAGGGCCGTCTCCGATTTTCCGGCTGGGTTCTTGGTAGGAGTCGTTCGCATCAACCACGTCAACCGCAACTGCAAAATCAGGGGAGATGTCAAAGGTCGCGGTTTCAGCGCCGTAGAGGCCGACCTCTTCTTGGACCGTGAACACGAACTCGATTGTGAACGGGTATTTCTTCTTTTTGATCTTGCGCGCCAGCTCGATAAGAATATAGCAACCGATCCGGTCGTCCAGGGCTTTGCCGAAAATAACGTCATGAGAAAGGCCACTCGGACACCCCGCAAATTCAACAGGCAAGCCAACGCGAATATTGTATTTTTTCAATTCCTTCAGAGTCAGGCCAGTATCGATAAAGAGATCCTGTGTTGTCGGGACTTCGGTGACGTCATCACCGGCATTCATTTCTTTTGTGGTCACGACGCCCCGAACCGGTTCCCTCTTGGTCGGGATGTGGACTTCCTGGTCGATCATAGAAACCGGGTCAATGCCGCCGATCGGGGAAAAGTACACGTAGCCTTTTTTGTCAAATCGCTTGATAATGAGACCGATCTCATCCATGTGCGCTGCCAGCATGATTCGTCGGGTCTTTCTCCCCCTTCCTTTCGTGCAGATGAGATTCCCGAGGTTGTCGATACGAATTTTATCGACGAGCGGCTTCATTTCCTTCTTGATGACTTCACGAACTTTGTTCTCCCGACTTGAGACTCCGTGAAGCCGAATAAGTTTGGTCAGCAGATCCATGCTGAATCTAGTTGGTTGAGATAGCTTTTAAACTTCGTTTCCGGGAAACCCAGAAAAGGCCGAGTGCCAGAACAAAGGTTGCTGCCAAACTTTCCGGAAACAAGAGCCATTCCCAGCCCGGAGGGATTCGTGTAACGGTCCCTAAACCATAGTCCATGATGTCCCCGCTCAGGAACCAGAGGAGCACAAGTGGAACATACCACCTGATCACCCGTAATCGGGGAATGAGAAGCATGCCGAGCATGATCATCCCGGCATGGAGCGGGAAGTTGATGGCACTGGTGACAGGACCGATTGCTGTAAACTGCGGCCAGTACAGCCAGAGCACGAGATCGGTCCAGAACCCGACTTTGATCAGACCGATAGCTGTCACAAAAACGAACCAGGAAGGTGGTGTCCGATGCAGGAGCAGAGTAATGCAAATCAGGGAAAAGAAGAGCACATATAACGGACTGTCGATGGTCACAATCCAGAGCAGCGGATTCGTTGCAGCAAGTTGGAACTGATAATACCAGAGTCCGAAGAAAAATCCGCCGATGGTCAAGATGGTCAGGAACATCAGCCAGGAACAGCGTGTCAAAAAATAATCAGAGAATCGCTGCAGCATAACTCACCCTCGGCATTGCAACATAAATGTTTAAGTCTGAACGGCTCCAAAGAAGGCCCTATGACAATATCGCTCCCAGGAATTGTCTATTTTGGTCACGCGAGTCTCATGTTCAAAGAGGTTGGCAAAGAGAAGAAGACCCTTTTTATTGATCCCTATAACTTGGGAAGGGTCCCGCGCGCGAAAGCAGACTTCGTCTTCATCACCCATCCCCATTATGATCACCTGAGTCCGGATGATCTCAAAAAGGTGATCACAAAGGAGACACTAATCGTTTCTCCGTCAGGTGAGGTTGACAAGCTGGGCTTACCAAATCCGACGCAGCTCGTTGAACCGAACAAGACGTATATGTTTGGTGACATTACAGTGAAAACGATTCCTGCCTACAATATCAACCCAGACCGACTCAAATACCATCCCCGTGAGAAAAATTGGGTTGGCTACCTCTTCGAATTCAATGGAAAGAAGATCTACGTTCCCGGGGACACGGACTTTGTTCCTGAGATGAAGGAACTCGGGAACTCGCTTGCGCTTGCTTTCCTGCCTATAGGAAACATCTACACCATGGATGTACTCGAGGCAGTCGCTGCTGCAAACACTATTCATGCCAAGGTCACGGTCCCGATCCACTACAAGCAGGTTCTGAACGAAAAATCAAAAACAGCGGAACTCCAATTCCAGGAAGGAGTCAAGAGCGAGATCGCGATTCTCAAAGAGTATCGCTGACGGTTTTATACCCGCACGACCAATGCACAGCACTGGCCCTGTGGTGTAATGGCAGCATTAGCGCTTTGGGAGCGCTCGATGGGAGTTCGACTCTCCCCGGGGCCATTTAACCGCCAATGCGGAACATCTTCGTACCGCACTTGGGACAGACGCCCTTGGTTGCTGGCTTCCCGTTCTTGAGGGTCACCTTCTTGGCATCTTTGATCTCTTGCTTCTTCTTACACTTTACACAATATCCTTGAGGCATACACTACTATCGGTGAGACCTGTTTTTATACGCGATGTTTGGGGGAGAAATTCTTTTTTCCACTTTAAAAGGAATATTTTCCCTTCTTTTCGAATGAAAAAACCTTATATATCTTTTTTCCAAGAAAGGAGGCTATTATGGCGAAATTACCCCTTGCAACATTTGAAAAGGTCTTGAAGGCCACAGGAAATGTGCGTGTTTCTGATCGTGCCACGCTCGCGTTTACCGAGGCGATCGCTGAGATTGCTGAGGCGATCGCACGAGATGCAGCACAGCTCGCCCTGCACGCAAACCGCAAAACCATCATGGAACAGGATGTCAAGCTCGCGTACAAGAAACGCACCTAGAGCGCGGTGTTCCACGGAACCGTGAAATGGACGATGGAGTAGCTGAGAATACGATCCCCTTTCTGGACGCCCACGAGCACGGCGAAGGTGTAGTGATCATCCTCAGCAGTGAGCACGGTTGCATAGGTTTCACTCAATCCCTCTCCTCCATCCTTGAACGGCGCGTCCTTGGCCGCAGGACCGCCTGAATCACGTTCCATTGTATCATCGATGTAGGCGAAGACATGTGTTGAGACCTTTGTCACAGGGTCATCAGTGGTCACAAGGTAGGTGATATTGAGCTCATAACCTTCCTGTGTAATGCCTGTGATCGATACGTGCGCACCGTCACGCGTATAGACTGCAGTATAGGGGAGGGTTGTGGTCCAGTTCGCGATTGCAGCCCAGCTGAGGCCTGCCAACACAAGGAGCAACACAACAAGGACGATCACTGGTCGAAGGTTCATACGCATTCTAGCAGGGGAAGCATAAAAAAGCTTACCATGAATGCCGGGCGAGCTTCCCTGACCGGCGAGCATACTGGAAGATGAAAAAGTAGAGCGGCACGCCCACAAGCAGGTAGCCAAGACCAACAAGTCCCTGGTACAGGAACAAGATCCCGGAGACTGTTCCCGTTGCGATCAACTGTTGAATCGCAGCAAAGGTGTAGGTGAACGGCATGATGCTCGCGAGTTCGTGGAGACCTGGTGGGAAGGTAGAAATTGGGTAGAAGGGCCCGGAGAGTAGAACGAACACGAGGATCGCTGACCAAGCAATAAAACCGTATTCCTTCCCGAGTGCGAGAATGATTGCTCCCAGCATGATGGCAACACCGACTGCGGCAACAATCGAGAGACCGGTCAGCACGATCAATGCTGAGAGTGCAGTTGCAATAAGGACAACACCGAACACGAAATAGCTGACTGCAAACATAATGCTAGTAAGGATGCCAGCAGTGATGAGCGACGTGATAATTCGTGCAAAAAGATATTCTCCTTCACGGATCCCGGAGAGAAGTAAGCCGAGAAAGCTCCCGCTCCACGAATCAGACATCATGGAAATGTTGACTGCGTGTTGCGTTGTTGACACGAGGCTGATGAACACGTTTGCCAGGAAGACGAGGATGCCTGCCTGAAGGGCAAACTCCTGTGCATACAAGGTGAACATGCCCCACATGGCGAGCGTGACCAAGGGGAAATAGTAGTATTCGATCATCATGAACTTGGCACGATACATCACCAGGAAATCACGGCGCATGAGCGCGAGGATGCGGTAGAATTTCATCGTTCTCGACCTCCTCCGGTGCCAGCTTCGGGGTCATCCTCTTCGACCTTCTCCCCGAGGACCCGGATGAAATAATCTTCAAGTGACGGTTCAATGGTGTTCACCTTCACGAACTTGAAGCCGTGTGCAACGAGTTTTGCAAGCATCCGACCGACATCGTTTTTGTCTGTCAATGATTTGGTGATGATTTTTCCTTTGGTAGTGAAACCCAACTCCTTGAGGATGCGGCGGTTTTTGAGTGCGACAAGGGTCACCTCAAGGGTGAACGACAAGAAATGTTTTTGTTTCACTTCTGCAACAGATCCGCTGTCGACGATGCGCCCCTTGTTGATGAAGGCAATCCGGTCCGCAAGTTCCTCGACTTCCCGCATGTAGTGGCTTGTTAGCAGGATCGTAACCCCATACTGGTTGCTGATTCGTTTGATTTCTTTTCGCGTCAGCACACTGATGTGTGGATCAAGTCCCAAGGTTGGTTCATCGAACAAGACGGTCTTCGGATGGTTGAGCAGGGCTTTTGCAAACACCAAGCGCATGCGTTCGCCTGTTGACAAGACAAGCACACGTTTGTTCATGAACGATTGCATATCAAAGAACGCAATGAGTTCTGCAATGCGTTTCTTTCTCTTGTCTTTCGAAAGACCGTAAATCCTCCCAAAGAAATCAAGCGTGTCTGATGCAAGCAAGGACCAGTGGAACTTAATGTCTGGGGAGACGAAGTTCACGTCCGTCAGTACCTGACTGTCTGTTGAGAGGCGTCCGTTAATTCGAGCGGTCCCGCTGTCTGGTTCAAGGATACCGGCGATAATCTGCAGCAAGGTCGTCTTCCCGGCACCATTCGGACCGAGCAGGCCGAAGATCTCGCCTTGTTTTACCTGCAGGGAGACGTCCTGCAGGGCGTGGACGATCTTCTTTCGTTCTTTGTACTGTTTTGACACGTGCCGGACGTCAATGGGATACATCTCCATATTTGGTCCGGGGACTGATAAAACAGTATATAAACGCAGAGAGTAATACAAAGCATATGCCAAGTGGGAGAAAACGCAAGCGGAAGAAAATGAAGACGCATAAGCTGAAGAAGCGCCGACGAAAGATGCGTCATCGCAGCAAATAGGTGACTATGCTTTCAGATACCAACAAGGCACGGGTTTCTGTTCTTGTGCATGCGCTTGTTGGCGTTGGTGTCGGCTATGCCTCTCTCTTTGTTGGCCGCGCTCTCTTTGCGTTCATTCTCATGATTATCGCGATGTTGGTGATGGGACGCATTGCCGAGCGGACCTTTGCAAAAGGTAAGGGTCGCAGTTGGTGGCTGGCGAACGGCGCGCTGGTCCTGGGCTTTCTGTGGTTTTTGAGTTGGGTCCTGTTCCTGAACGTGGGAGTATGAAATTCCTCCTTGACACAAACTTCCTGATGATTCCAGGACGGTTCAAAGTTGATGTGATTACTGAACTGCGACAGTTTGAGGGGGAACGGGAACTGTACACAATTGATTTAGTTGTTGAGGAGCTGGAGCGGCTCGCGGACGGGACGTCCAAGGATGCACGGTGCGCGGCACTGGCGCTGCACCTCATTCAGCTGTACAAGATCGAGGTCATCCAAACACAGGGTCAGAACGCTGATGACGAACTGCTCCAGGCAGCACAACATCACCAAGTAGTTGTGTGCACGCAGGATGCGCCGTTGCAGAAGCGATTAACCGAGCTGAAGCTTCCCTTTGTCCATCTCCGACAGAAGCGCACCTTGGTGTTGGAAAACTACCCAACGTAGCTCATTTCCTTTGCTTTCTTCCGCGGCTCAATGTCAACTTCCTTGAGCTTGCCGCTGATCTGATCGTAGAACTTCAGGACATCCGGAGTGACGGAGGGTCTGACTTCTTGCTTCGCTGCTTCCAGATGTTTTTTGTTGACCTGTTTGACATCAAAGCTTTCCCGGAGAGCTTGCAGTCCTGCTTCCCGGATCAATGCTTCAATGTCTGCACCCGTGTAGTTTTCGAGTTCTTGTGCCAGGGATTTGAGATCAATATCTTTGGCAAGTGGCATGTTCCGCGTGTGGATCTTGAGGATCTCGAGCCGGGCTGCTTCGTCAGGAACCGGGACCAGTACTTGCCGATCGAATCGTCCTGGACGCAGGAGTGCCGGATCAATGATGTCAGGGCGGTTGGTTGCCGCGATGACAACAACATCGTGGAGTTCTTCAAGACCAGACATCTCTGTCAGGATTTGTGAAACAACGTTTTCCGAGACATGGCTTCCGGTTCCAAGACCGCGACGCGGAGCGACAGCATCGATTTCATCAAAGAAAATAATTGCAGGCGCGACTTGTTTTGCGCGACGGAAGATTTCTCTGATTTTCCGTTCTGATTCACCGACCCATTTCGTGAACACTTCCGGTCCTTTCACGGAAATGAAGTTGGCACCAGCTTCGTTCGCTGCTGCTTTCGCGAGCATTGTCTTTCCGGTTCCCGGCGGACCGAACAAGAGGATGCCGGTTGCCGGCTGGATGCCGATGCGCTTGAATGCTGCTTTGTGCATCAACGGCCATTCAATCATTTCACGAAGCTTTTCTTTCACATCATGCAAGCCGCCGACATCCTTCCAAGTCACGTTCGGAATCTCGATCATAACTTCGCGCATGGCACTTGGTTCGACCATCTTCCAGGCTTCATTGAAATCAGCTTTGGTCACCCGGAGTTTTTCCAGGGTTTCCGGAGGAATCTCTGCTGTCTTCTTCCAAGAAATTTCTGGAAGATTCCGCCGGAGCGCGGCCATAGCTGCCTCTTTGGCAAGGGCCTCAAGGTCAGCGCCGACGAAGCCGTAGGTTTTCTGTGCAATGCCGTTGAGATCAACATCATCAGTGAGTGGCATGTTCCGCGTGTGGATCTGCAAGATTTCTTTTCTTCCCTTTTGGTCCGGCACGCCGATTTCGATCTCACGGTCAAACCGGCCAGGACGGCGAAGCGCTGGATCAATGGCGTTTTCTCGGTTGGTTGCCGCAATCACGATGACTTTCCCACGAGATTTCAACCCGTCCATCAACGTGAGAATCTGGGACACCACACGACGTTCAACTTCGCCGGACACTTCTTCCCGCTTCGGCGCAATGGCGTCAATTTCGTCGATGAAAATAATCGAGGGTGCGTTTTTTTCTGCTTCTTCGAAAACCTTTCTTAAATTTGCCTCACTTTGACCATACCATTTACTATTATGTAGCGGCAACATTGGAAGACCACCAATAAAGTTGGCGTGCTTCTTGATGCCAAAGTCGTAGAGGGTGTTGTTTTCTTTCGGAGTGATTGTCGCGATTTTCGTGAACGTGATGTCTGCATCGGCCAGTTTCTCGAGGTGCGCAAGCTCGGCTTCCTTCGCAAACGGCTTCATCAATGTGAGGATCTCTTTGAGTTTCCGGCGGGTGAGGGGTTTTCTACCAGAAAGGTACGGTTCGATTGACGACTCCTTCAATTCCTTACCGTACCGCATCCCTGCTTTCAGTTTTAGTGTTTTGAGGACAGGGGCAACTGGAATCATGTCCTCACCAAGCGCTTTCCCGGAGAGCTTTCCTCTCAGGGGGCGATTCGAGTATGGGAAGATCTTTTTATAGAATGCTTCCCGTCCGTCATTTCCTTGGACAACCAAGGCCCACATCATGCTGAGCGGCGTTTTCCACGGGGTGACCTTTGCCGGGATGCCAATGAGCTGCAACGCGCCGCCCATCTGTTTGAGGAAGTTCTGGTGTGCGCTATAGAGACGTGGCGTTGGATAATTGTTTCCGACACTGACTGTTCCGTCTCCGTCGAAATAGCCGGACACAAACGCCGCGATGTTGTCGTCTCCTGCGGAATACACATATGCAGGAACATCGAGATTCTTCTTTTTTCCAAGTGGAAGATTGCACACCATGTTTAAGAAATGAGCAAGGGCTTCAGAGTACACGAACACACGCATCCCATCATTATCTTTGATACGCGATGCGTCGATACCGAAATAGTCCGTGAAGTACTGTTTCATTTCCTCACGATACGCCGGATTTGTATTCGAGAAGCACACTTCGTCCATACGAGCGGTAATCGAGCCCTCGGCGAACATCGAACCAAGGAACCGCATGAACTCGGGCGTCAGTTCTCTGACAGGTTTTATCCACTTCGCGCGCGCTCGATTTGATTTAATTCTGGCGAATTTTATCGCTTCCGTCTGCTTCTCAATTTCGTCGAGGCTCATTGATTGTTTTGCATCAGCGAGACGAACCGTGTCGCCGTTGAGTTTCAAGAACGTTGTCGTTGGATCGAGCTTGTTTGCCCAGCCAATTGATTTGGTTCCAGTGAAGTGAAGCTGTGAAACGGATGCAACATGATTGCCCTCCTGTAGCTGGTCAGCGCGGATCCACTCGACCTTCCCGTCATCACCGAGGACCGCAAGCGGCTGGTTTTTCGAGACGAGAAGTACTGTCCCCTCTTCTGTTGTGATCTCGAGGCTTTCTTTCACTTTGAGTTTTGTCGCTTCGGTAATCGAGTCGTTTCCGATTTTGAGGTCGGGATCCATCGAAAAGACCCCGATACCTTTCGTTGTCACAGTTGTACGATTCTTTGTTCTCTCGGCAACCGCGCCCTGGGCCTTTGCCAATTCGTACAGCTCTTCGGCCGTTCTCAGGCCGGTGTGTGTAAGGATCGGCGTTTCCGGCCCTACACACATGACTTCTGGACCGTTGATCACTGAGAAGTTCGCCTCTGCTTCGTTTGCCACTGCCTTCGCCAAGAGCGTTTTTCCCGTGCCTGGCGGGCCGTACAACAGCACGCCTTTCGGTGGTTCAATTCCTAACCGGGTAAAGAGCTGCGGATGTCGCAACGGGAGCTCCACCATTTCGCGGATCTTCTTCATCTCGTCGCCGAGGCCGCCGATGTCTTCGTACGTCAGCGTCGGGATGGTCTTCTCTTCAATATCAACTGCTTCTGGTCGCAGCTCGATCTGCGTGTCTTCGGTCACCCGAACGATTCCTTCTGGAGCTGTGTTCACCACAATGAATTTGATTTCGCCGGGAATGGGAGTGAAAAATATTTCCTCGATGTTCATCCCGAAAAACTCGTCAAAGGGTGAGCCGCGTCGCTGTTTCACGACCGGAAACGGGGTGATAATATCACGCTTTGAAACAGGACGCATGAACAGATTTCGTTTCAGCAGTTCCGGATTCATCTGCACCACCACGCCTTTTTGTGCGGGTGCAAGGACAATGCGTTTTGCAGCTTCAACCTTTGGCTTTGACACGCGGATGGTTTCTCCGACACCAATGCCAGCATTGCGCCGGGTGATGCCGTCCATCCGAATAATATTCAAGCCAATGTCAGCCGGGTAGGCACGAACGGCAATAGCGCCGGACTTGCGCGATCCCTGCACTTCAATGACATCGCCTTCCCGAACGCCAAGCGCGTTCATAGTCTTGGTGTCAATGCGGACAATGCCGCGGCCGAATTCTTCCCGGTTGGTCAGTTCGCCAACCTTTAACATGACCGGTTCTGTCATAGTGATACTCCTTATGATTGTTCCTACTTATTCTTCCACGACGTGCGGTCGCATGCGGACCACAATTGAGTGGCGGGTCTTGATGACCTCGATTGTTGGTTCGTGCCGGACGATCTGGATGATCTGGAGGTACCGGCGGACCGTGATGTTGTGCATCCCGGTCTCATGGGCCAGCTCGTTCACCGAGAACGGGCGGCCTGACTCAAGGGCCCTAAACATGGCCTCGATGATTTTGATGGGATCTTTTCTCATTCTGACCTCCGGAGGTCCCAGGCGCCTGGGAAAGGAGGGACTATCCGATATAGCGTAAGTCTTCGGGAGCTGGCTCGTAGGTAGGGGGCTGTTGGAAGTGTTCAACGAGGGTGTACCAGTCGGTCTTGCCGTCGTTTTCTTTGCGGAGGTAGCCCTTTTCCTCGAGCTCTTGGAGGAGGTGGATCATGTCGTGGGGATTGGTGCCGATGGCTCGCATGAGCTGCTGCTGGGTGAAGAGCTTGCCCGAGTGTTCGGTGAGGTAGCGTAAGAGCCGCATGGTCTCGGAATCCTCCTGTTCTTCACTTTCTTCGTCTTCGAAGAGCACGTTGATCACCTCCATGAAAGGTTTGTATACTTTATTATATAGACCTGTATTATGGAGCGTAATCTTTAAATAGCTGACGGTCGGGGGGGGCTTTGTGTCAAATGTAGCTTTTGTGTCAAAAGTCTGATTTCTGTGTCGGAAGTAGTCAAGATACAAGAAATGTATACTCGAGTATAGGCATGTTATAAATAACGTCTCAAAC
>Ga0180007_10000079_pt1 | contig 165544 bp, 148 predicted proteins | sample MM_PC_MetaG_FD_121122 | JGI IMG/M metagenome (GOLD analysis project Ga0180007, IMG submission 121122) | Groundwater microbial communities from the Aspo Hard Rock Laboratory (HRL) deep subsurface site, Sweden - MM_PC_MetaG | ecosystem: Environmental > Aquatic > Deep subsurface > Groundwater...
CGTTCTCCTGTGTTGAGGTTCCGGTGAAGTTTTGCAACTCCAACCGTACCCCAGCCAAGGACGGCATGACCACTTTCACTTTTGTGGCCAACTGTCAGGTGATAACCATCTCACTACATCCAGAAGGCTTCACGAAATTCCTTAAACTCTGCAAATTGCTTCCCATTCAGCTTCTCCGCAATCTGCGCCGGGACTTTACCGACATTCCCCGCCGAGCCCCGCAGCCAGCGGTCTCCATCCTCGATTCTTGGCAAGTTGCTGCCATGAGATGCCACACCAGGGGCATGACGACGAGCGTGAATTAGGGGGACACTGAATTAGGGGGACACCATACCTATTTTCTCTTCTTCAGTCCGGGATTCTTGGGGCAGGAACAGTGGCAGGTCTACAAGGCTGCCCACTTTCTCTTATGATTGCCGGTCCACGGCGACCTTCACAACGAGCTTATCCAGCGGCCCGGAGGAGACAGACGGCAGGTGCGCGTCTTCCGGAAAGAAAATCGCGAACCTCCCAGGCGTCAGCGGTAGCCAGATTTCCGGCTCATCCAGATAGAACCGTACGTCACGTTCCTCGATGTATTGGCCGTCTGGTTGGCTGCATTGGCTCACGGGCTTCCAGCCGATGTTGTCGTGCCCGGCGAGGACGATCTGGATGTCGATGTATTGCCGGTGCGCCTCAAGCCTGGCACCGTCTCGCGGTCGTCCGGTGTTCCTGGAGACCATCGCAAAGGCAGATTCGCCATCAATCTCGTGTCTGCCTGCAGCAATGATATCCAGATCCTGACTTGCCAGGAATTTGGCGGTTTTCTCGAACCCTTCAGAAAGCGAAAAATATTGAGGCAGGTTTTCAAGTACGTCTAGAATCATGTGCAACAGTCTCCATCAAAAGTCTTGGGATAGGTCTATTATTATGGCGTGTTGCCTGAAATGCGGACAACTCGTCACACAGCCTGAGAAATAGCGGTGACGCCAATCCGATATATTCCAGGTGAAATACAATGGCAAAACAAAAGCCCTGCCTCACCCTCCTCTGCTTCCCGCAAAAAAAGCGGAGGGGCTTTTCGCCCCTCCGTGTCTCTGCAGTCTGGAATGCGTCGTGGCGACGCGGATCAGCTTCCCTTGCGGCGCCTGCCTTCAGCGTCCACGGCCTTGATGGCCGCAAGGACCTGTTCCGGCGTTACGCCGCCCTTGATGTTGTGGATGGTTTCCCCCGGGGCGCAGGCCTGCTGGGCCACGCGCATCAGTTGCGCGTCCGTGGGGGTGTCGAGCCCGATGTCGGCCAGGCAGATGGGCAGGCCCACGGCCTGGCAAAAATCAAAAGCCTTGTTTTTGAGCTCCGCGGGCTTGTCGGTCAGCATGATCAGCGCCAGGGTTCCGATGGCCACCTTCTCCCCATGCCAGTAATGGTGAGTTTCCGGCAGCACGGTCAGGCCGTTGTGGATGGCGTGTGCGCCGGACAGGCCGCCGCTCTCGAACCCCAGGCCGGAAAGCAGGGTGTTGGCCTCGATGATGCGTTCCAGGGCCGGGGTGACTTCCTTGTCCTTCATGGCCTGGATAGCGTCCGCTCCGTCGGCCATGAGGGTCTCGAAGCATAGCTTGGCCAGGGCTATGGCCGTCATGCTGCCCGGGCGACCGGTCATGTTGCCCGCGCCGCTCAGGCGGCAGTCCTCGGCCTCGAACCAGGTGGACAAGGCGTCGCCCATGCCGGAAACCAGGAAACGGACCGGGGCGTTCAGGATGATCTCGCTGTCCACCAGGACCACGTCCGGGTTGCGCGGCAGCAAGAGATAGCGTTTGAAGGCCCCCTCGGTCGTGTAGATGACGGACAAGGCACTGCACGGCGCGTCCGTGGAGGCCAGGGTCGGGACGATGATCACGGGCAGGCCCAGGGCGTGGGCCACGGCCTTGGCCGTGTCCAGGGCCTTGCCGCCGCCCAAGCCCACGATGGCCCCGGCGGCGCAGCCCTTGGCCAGCTCAGTCAGGCGGGCGATCTCCTCGTCGCTGCACTCCCCGCCAAAAGGTGCGGACGTAAGGGACACCTCCGCATCGGCGGTCAGCAATGTTTCAAGCAGGGAAGAAACCGCGGGATCAACGATGATCAGGGCCTTGGAGGCAAGGCGCTTGGTCTCCTCCGCAAGCAGGGAGAGTGCTCCCTGGCCTTGGACATAGCGTCCGGGGAATATGGTCGTTGTGATCATCTTAAAACCTCTCTGGGTGAATGGATTTTCATGTTCTATTATTCCCTTGTTTGAAAAAGCGAAAGCATCATGACAAATCTTTTATTTTAGGCTGTTATCAACAAAGAAAAAACTGAGCCGACCCCGAGGGCAAAGGGGTAAATATGCCTGCCGCCACCCTGCCCTTGCCCAGGGCTACGTCCCAAGATCATGGATAAGCAGTTTCAGTTCGTCCGCAGTCCGGGCCAGAGATTCCACGGCACTGGAGGATCTGACCATGCCTTGGGCTGTTTCCGTGGCGATGGAGTTGATCTCGCTCAGGGCGCGATTGATTTCTTCGGATGCGGAGGATTGCTGCTCGCTGGCAACGGCAATGGAGTGAACCTGGCCAGCCGCATCATCGGCAAAACTGGTGATCTCGTTCAACATGCGTACCGAATCAGAAGCCAGGGTGTTGGCCTCTGCCACCACTGAGGAGGCTCGTTCCATATCCGAGCGGTTGACGCGGGACGACGCCTGGATGGTATGGATCCGGGAGGCGACCTCCTTTGTCGCGGCCATTGTTTTTTCGGCCAACTTGCGCACCTCGTCGGCCACCACCGCAAAACCCCGCCCTGCTTCACCCGCCCGCGCAGCCTCAATGGCAGCGTTGAGCGCCAACAAATTGGTCTGATCGGCAATCTCGTTGATCACATCGATGACTTGCCCCACGGATTCGGCATCCGTCCCGAGTTGTTCCATGTTTTTTCTCAATGAAATGGTGATGTCATTCACACGACTCATGGCCGAGACGGTCTTGTCCACCACGACCATCCCGCGCTGGGCGTTTTCCCGGGTCGCCGAAGATGCTGAGGCCGCGGCTGCGGCACCACGGGCAATCTCCAGCACCGTTGCGTTCATTTCTTCCATGGCCGTGGCCGTCTCCGTGACGCGGTCTTTTTGCACTTCCGCCCCTTGGCTGACATCCTTGGTCTGGTCGGAGAGATCGACGGCTGATGAAGCAAGTTCCTGGGCAATGCCTTGGGCTCGCCCAGAGACCACATTGATACGCTCCAGCAACTCACGGACTTCCGCCTCGTTGCGTGTCGCTTCATCTGTGGCAAGCCGGGCTTTTTCTGTTTCACTCAGGGCGGTTTTTTCATTGGTTTCGGCCAGGGTCATTTTCTCCCTTAGTCCGGCCACCATGGTAGTGATGTCATCCCGCAGGGCAGCCAGTTCGCCATGGAACGTGCCCTTGGGTGAGGCTTCCAAGTCGCCAAGAGCCACGGCCCTGGAATAGTCTGCCAGCGACCCCAGAGTGGCGCTGATGCTCCGGATCACCCACAGAATCAGCACAACGACAATCAGCACTGCAGCCGATTGCAACAGCAATGAAATGGCCGACACCCGCTGTTGCAGTGTCTTCAAGCGGTCCGTGAAGTCCTGATGCAGAGCGAGGATGCCTGGCTCCAGCTTGCGTCCCAGTTCCACCAACCGATTGGCGCATTTATCCTGGGCCTGCCGACTGTTTACCCAGGAGGTCATTGTTTCTTCGTATGTTGCCAATAATTGGAGCAAATCCGTGTGGCCATCAAGCATCCCGCGGATACTGCTCGCAGCCGCATGAACTTTGTCCAAATATTCTGGATCGCTTCGAATCTGATAATTTTTTTCATGGCGTCGCATCTGGAGCATGGCGACAAGGATATCTTGATTAGCCTCATTCTGGATTCCGCGTTCCAGTTGCCGCGCGGCGAGGGTAAAATCATGCTCGACCCCGAAATCCAAAGACCCCATGGCTCGTTGGGTCTCGGCAAGGATATGAAAGCCCTCACGATAGTCGGCCAGGATCGTCTCAATTTCCAGGACCTGCCCAACGTCCAAAGCGGACTGCTTGGCTATCAACCCAAGAGCCTGAGCAATGGCATCTATTTCCACAATGCCCTTGTCCACGTATTCGACTTCGCCGCGAAGCAGGAAATTCTTTTCATGACGCCTGGCTTGCAGCACATGCACTTCAGAATCAACCGCCAGCTCCTTGAGCTGGGACATGGTTGAAATCTTACTTTTTCCAACTATATCAACAAGAAAGAGACAACTGAATCCTGCTACGCACAGGCCAAGTAATAGAAGCAGCTTTTTTCTTAGGCTCATGCCGATCTCCTGTGCATCTGGTGTGTAAGGTGCCGAATGACTATGATGGAGTCAGCAATGGTTGTGCCAAGTTTTATTATAAAAATAATAAGTAAAATCAGTATATTAGCTTTAGTTAAAAGCCCTGTGCCAGCCGCAACTGTCAGTAATCTTTATGCATCGTAAAAATCTCATTACTTTCAGCTACTAAGAGCACGTCATACCTCACCTCAGTCTGTAGTCCTTTTCTCCGCTATGATACTGGCGATTCGCGGCGCAATGGCATAAGTGACGGTTATCGTAATCATCTTGGGTAAGAACTTGGCCGCAGGTACGCATCGTCCCGGAACGCCCTGCCCTCATCGCAGCCCCCAGTCATGGAGATCAATAATGAAGACACGCACCGTTCAGACCGTCTGTTTTTCCCCCACCAGGACCACCAAACGCCTTGTGGCCGCCGTGGCCGCTGGCCTGGGTGCCGCCTCCGTCAAGGACTGGGACCTGACCCTGCGGGGTGCCCAAGCTCCGGTATTCAGCGGGGAGGCTGGTGAGATCGCCGTGATCGGCGTGCCCGTCTATGCCGGGCGCGTGCCCGCCGTGGCTGTGCAGCGTTTGCGGACCATCCAGGGCCGGGGTGCGCTGGCCGTGCTGGTGGTGACCTACGGCAACCGCCATTACGACGACGCCCTGATCGAACTTGCGGACCTGTCCAGGGAACTGGGTTTCGTGCCCGTGGCCGGTGGCGCGTTCGTTGCCGAGCATTCCTTTAGCACCCCGGAGCTTCCGGTGGCCCAGGGCCGCCCCGACGCCAGTGACTCGGACAAGGCCACGGCCTTCGGCAGACAGACTGCGGCCAAGATCCTGGCCCTGGCTAGTGCCACCGACGGTGTGGAGTTGGAAGTGCCGGGCAATCGCCCGTACAAGGAGGGCTGGAACAAGCCGCCCCTGAAGCCCCTGCTGGATGAGCGCCTGTGCACGGCCTGTGGCGAATGCGCCGCGGTTTGTCCCGTGGGCGCCATCAGCATCAACGGTGTCGCCACCACCGACGATACCCTGTGCATCGTCTGTGCGGCCTGCATCCGGGCCTGCCCTTCCCAGGGCCGCAGCTTTATGGGGACGCCCATTGCGGAGCTGAACCAGAAGCTCAACACCCATTTCTCAACCCGCCGCGAACCGGAATTGTTTTTCTAGGGAGTTGACGGCCGGGGCATCTCGCCCAAGCCGCCCCTGATCGCGCAGGAATACACCTGCCGCCTGCAGACCTCTGGACACAACAACGCCTCACCCTGGGCCAAGCGGTCAGGGTGAGGCGTTTTCATAGCTGCAAGACCAATCCCCTCCCCCAAAAAAAAGCGACGGATGGCTTCTTATCGCCATCCGCCGCTTCACGATGCAGGAAGAAACATCAGTCCAGGATCAACCCTGAATGGCCTTGGTGGTGCTGGCCCGCGCCGCCACCTGCTGGATCTGGTCGAGGTATTCCTGGGCGTTGTTGAGGTAGAAGGCCAGCGAAAGGGCAAAATGCTTGCCCACCAAGCCGTTGACCAGCATCAGACTGATCTCCTTTTCGCGTTGCAGCACGTATTGCGAGAGCAGGAAGGTCCTGCGCTCCTCGGGCGTCATGTTGCGCATCATGGAGATCATGACCGATCTGGCGCGGGGCTGGTACATCCACATATACATGAAATCAAGGGCGTTAACGATAACGATCTGTTCGAAGCCCTTTTGCTCCGTGGAGAGGGTCTCGATGAATGCCTTGGGCATCTCCAACAGCTCGATCACGTCGTCCTGGGGATACATCATCTCCAGCTGTGCGTGGGTATCGAACAGCTGCTTGAGCTTCTGCTCCAGATCGCGCTTTCTGAGCGTGATGTACTTGCTGCGGTCGGCAAGACCCTCGATCACGCCGGCCACGCAGTCCGAGGCGAACTTGGAGATGATGGCCGCCCACTTCTGCAGGATGGCCTCCACTCCAGGTATGCCGTTGGCCAAAAGCAACTGCCCCACCACCCCGTTGAACAGAAACGCCAGAGGGATGGAGAGCACGCTGCGGAACAGGTTGCCGACCACGGCCGAGCGTGGCAGGCCCCGCAGGATATTATGCCCCGCGATGTATGCACCGTTGACCAGTGCCATGATGGTGTAGAGCAGCAACGGATTCGTGGCCGTGGTGACGCCCATGCCCTTGTCCAGTAACTCCGCTTTGACCAGCCAGTCCAGCAGGGGCACGGAAAAACCGGTGAATAGCAGGGAATCGGAGAAACGGTCCCAACTGACCAGATCCTTCCACTTCAGCAGGCGGGAGCGCCGCAGCCCGCCGCAGCCCAGCACGGACTGGATGATGTTGCGGATTCCGGTGATGGCGAACCAGATGAAAGCGCCAAACCAGGCCAGCACCCACCAGTCCTTGGTCAGATAGAACGAGATGGCGGCAGGCAACAGTCCCATCAAAATCTTCAGCCCGTTCTTCAGCTTGCTGTTCAGATAGGGCCATTGCACACGAGCCCGCCCTTCCTGCACCCGAGTGGCAGGTTTCTCCTTGGGGGGTTGGTTCACCTTGCCCCCCAGGACGTGGAGATTGCCCTTGCCCCCAGGGGGCAGGCTGAATCGGCCCTTGATCCAGCAGCGGGAGGATTCAAAGGCCAACTGGCCACAGCCGGGCAGACGATGCAACAGAGAGCTCAGGCCGCTGATCGATGGCCGGGGGCGGTAGGTCACCTGCTTCATGACGCTCAGGGACAACGGCAGGGGCTCGTAGTGCCCATCCCTGCTCCTGCGGATGCAGCGCCGGGCGTGGGGAGGCAGTGTCTCTGCCGCCACGATGCCCATGCCGTGACGCAAGGTGGAATTGCCCGTGGAATCCGTTCCCGCCCGTGAACGCAGGGGCTTCTTGCGGTACAGACCGTAAAATCCATGCAGGTTTTCGCGCAGCTCGATCAGGCGCGCCAGCTTGTCTTCTTTCTGGGGCGCGTCGCCGCTCTTCAGATCGTCCATGATCCTGTTCAGGAAACGTTTGCAGCGGATGGCATTGGCGGCGTTGAGCACCTCTTGCAATTCAATGGCCTGGCGGTAGATACCGCCGGCACCACTGGCCTGGGCCCTCAGGTTGAAGGTCTCCAGATGCGTCACCGCCGCCTTGCATTCGTCCAGCACAAGGGTGATGTCCGCGATGTCCAGGCCTTCGGGGTCCAGGGTGATCCAGTTGTGGTAGTGGATGCCCCCGAGCATGGTCGCCAGCGAAGCCGGGGTATGGCGCAGCAACTCGGGCGCCTCATCATCCTCGGAGGGCACAAAGGGATTGGGGATGTCGGTGTTGACCTCCGGGGCCAGCCATTTGGCCAGGATCTGCTCCGAGTCCAACCGCTCGCCGGATTTGGTCTCCAGCAATTGGGAAAGATAGTACGCCAACTGATCCACCGAGGCCTGTCCGGCACCGAGGAAGGCTGCAAAGGCCTTGGGGTCGATCTCCGGGGCGTTGGTGCCTTCCTGCCGGGCCAATTCGTGGCGCAGCGTACGGTTGTATTTGTCTACGAGATGCCAGACGTATTGCTGCTGAAAGGTCGAGACCTCCTGACCCTTGCGCATCAGCTCCTGCACCGGCGGGGTCGTCAAAAAGCCCACGAAATCCTCGGCTTCCGTCAGGTCGCGGGGCGTCCAGAGCAGCTTGACGTAGCGACCCATATGCCGCGCGCGTAGCTCAATGCTGATGCGCACGGAAAGGCCCATGATTTCGGCTGCGTTCAGGACTTCCCAGACGACCTTTGTGGGCACGTGGTTGTAGTAGATCAGAGTGACCTTGCGCAGTCCCTTGATCCAGGCGTCCATCACCAGGTGCGAGGGGGTCTTGCGCCCCTTGCTGTAGGCGTCGTGCACATGGTCATCAAAGGCCAGCTGCTTGCTGTCCTCGTGCATCTCGAGCAGGTGATACTTCTCCAACTGAGCGCGAATGAGCAGGGGCTTGCCGGACACGCAACGCCTAAAGTCGTGCGCAAGCTGCAACTGCTTGAGGTTATTGCCTTTGGAGCGGACGAGTTCCTTCATGATCTGCAACAGGACACGCGAGGTGTTGTAGCGCAGAGCACTCTGGGGCGCTGTGAGGATCTCGTCACGCAGCGAGCGCAAGGCCCCCAGACGATCGACGGCCACGCCCGTTTCCAGAGAACCCAGGAGATTGACGACGGCATAGGCCAGCCGCAGGCCGAAGGTGGTGGCCATTTCCTTGATGCCGTTGGGATGGAGATAAGGAGCCAGGAGCCTTTTCTGCCCAGCGTAGACCCCGCGATCGAGAACGTCGTTCACGATGCGCAGCAGTTCGTAATCCTGTTTGTCGAAGAGAAGCAGCCGTCCTGCCAGGTTCTGGGGGGCAGCTTCGTTCTGAAAATCTTCTGACCGGGAATTCATGGGCACCTATCTCGTTGCTACCTGGTTGTAATATTTATGAGAATTATTTCACAAGGAAAACAATGAGTAAAGAGAAAAATCCAAGTGAATACATGGAGAATCACATTGAATGGGAGAGAATCCCTGAGAGGTTTCAGCTTGCCAGTCACCATGCTTTTATCAATAATTACATATAGATGTAGATCAATCGTCTGCCGTCCTGGTGGCTTCTGTCACGTATTCTGCAAATCGTTCAACGATGCCGGGTTGCACTCCTGCACCAAGATGCAGGGTCATGGTCGCATCGGGTAATGCCGGTAAGCCGTCGTTCTCTCCATACACCCGACACCCGGGGCTGAAAATACTTTTAGTCAACGGGGCGACCGCCAATCCCGCTCGTACGGCTGCCAAGACCCCTGCCACCCCTGGGCTTGAATAAGCGATGCGGTACTCCACCCCGGCCAGCTCCAAGGCTTCCAGCGCCCAACGCCGATAAATGCAGCCCTCATGGAAGACGGCCAAAGGCAATGGCTGTTCCTTCCCTATCAACCCCAAATCAGGACCAACCCAACAAAGGGGCATCTTTCCTACCGGCTTGCCCCCGTCCAGCCCATGGGCCGATGTACACAGGCACAGATCAAGATCTCCGTTTGCAAGCCCATCCAAAAGTCGCGGGGTCGTATCACAATGTACATCCACCTGCACCAGAGGGAACGCCCCTGAGAATCCCTTCAGGATCGTCGGCAAATGGTGTGAGGCATAGTCCTCCGGTGTACCAAAACGCACCACTCCGGAGATCTCCGGCGCGCTCAGCAAGGCTGTGGCCTCGTCATAGAGCCGCACGATGCGCCGAGCGTAGCGGTACAGTGTCTCCCCGCAAGGCGTGAGCACAACCCCCCTGGGTCGTCGCTCAAACAGCGTGTGTCCCGTGTCATCCTCAAGTCGCTTAATCTGCATACTTACGGCGGATTGCGTCCTGTTCACCAGCAGTGCCGCGCCCGTAAAGCTTCCTGTATCGGCTACGGCAATAAACGTGTGCAGGAGCTCCGGCGAAAATTTAGGTGCAGTTGATGTATCAATCATGCTTATATCTACCATTAAAAGGATTCGTTAGTCGAATACCTTTGACACGGTCATGATGGGCTGACTCAACAAAGGAGACAGTGATGATCGAAAGCCAAGTGGAATTGAAGCAGAGTATCGCAGACGGATTCCTGCGCTACAAGAAACTGATGCCGGAACTAGCCGCCGCCTATGATGAATTCACCGCAGAAAGCTATAAAGATGGTGCGCTCAAGGCCAAGGACAAGCGACTGATGGCCTTGGTGGCGGCGTTGGTGGCCGGGTGCAGGGCCTGTATCCTCTATCAATTGGATCATGCCCTCGAACTCAAAGCCACACAGGAGGAGGTGCTGGAGGCTTGCGGTGTGGCCATCTCTCTGGGCGGCACAATGGCCGCCGGACAGGTCACTCGCGTCATGCAGTATCTGGAGGAAACCGAAAGACTGGAAAGAGCACCCCACGAATAATCGCTCACGTCAGGGGGCTCTGAAGGTCATTGTCGCAAGGTGTTTGCAGTACGTCCTCCCCAGGTTCAGCTTGTGGAGGGCGTTTTTTTGTAGTGCCTGGGTAGGAAGCAGTGATAATCCAAACACTCATTTTTTGTAAGGTGCAGCAGCTATTGAAGGCTGTTTATCATTTGTGATATAATTTTATCGGGTTTGGGGGCTTGCCTCAGGCCCCACTACCCTCGCAACAGCCCAGTGAACCTGGGTGAAGGGCCACAGGTCGTGCGTGCCCCAATGCATTGAAATACCCGCCTGATTGCTGGTCATCTGGCCGCCGGATGATGCAGCAAGATCCCAGGAGTCCATGACAAAACCTTTGCGATTCATGATCTCGGCCACCACCATTTGCTGCCTGCTCCTGACAGGGGCGCAAGCCATGGCCCAAGGCCGGCGCATCCTGATCATCGAAAGCTATCATCCTGTCTTGGAGTGGACCAGCCTGTGTGAGCAGGGCATCCGCGAAACCCTGGGGAAGCAGTACGATATCCATACGTTCTACATGGACACGAAACGAATCCCGGAAACAGAGTTTGGGTCCCGGGCCGATGCAGCGTGGGACACATATCAAAAACTCCAGCCTGAGCTTGTGATGTTGGGCGATGACAATGCCTTGCGCCTGCTTGGCAGGCGTTTTGCGCAAAGCAAGACCCCGGTGGTGTTCTTCGGGATCAACAACAATCCCCGCAACTATTTCGACACCCTGCCCCCAAATATCACCGGAGTTCTGGAGCGGACGCCACTCATCCCCTGGCTTCGCTACCTCCGGGATATCTTCCCTCAAGCCCGGAAAGCCTTGATTCTGATGGATTCGAGCATGACCTCGGACTCGATCATCAATGTCACTTTCCAGAAACGTACCGAGATTTCAATCAGTGGGATGCTCGTGGAGTACCGGATTATCCCGGGCTGGAACGAATGGATGACCGCCGTCACTCGACAAAAGGGCTTCGACATGATCATCATGCCCACGTTTCATAACGTCAGGATGGAGAATGGCGACTCCGTCGATATCCACACACTCATCGAGTGGACCTCCGCCAACAGCTCCGTTCCTGTGTTCACCAACCAGGACTACACGGTCTCCTCCAGAGGTGCCGCCGGAGCCTACACGTTGAACGCCAAAGCCCATGGTGCTCAGGCCGCGGAGATGGTCTCGGCCATTCTTGGTGAGGGTGTTGCCCCGAGTACGATGATCTTCCAGAAGGACAACGAGGGCCTCTTCATCTTCAATCAGCAGCAACTCAAAAGATTCGGTATCAGCCTCCCCCCGCAGATCATGGAGAAGGCCTCCTGGCAATGACCTTGATCAACCCGTACCTCGCCCAGGCAGATCAAATCCCCTCAGATGATTTGACACACCTTCTTTGCTGATCAGACTTCTTGGGCGATGGGTTTCATCTTGATATCTTCCTCCTGAATCGGCAGAATGGACACAAATATGAGCCTCAAGCAGCTGATCATCCTTTTCCGCCCCTAGCCCTTCATTTAACATAAAAGTACATTTAACGTCTGCATTTTATTTTATGTTTTCCAAAAATGTATATTCCCAGATTATTGTTTGGTCGTCATTTGCTGTTATCAATTTGAAATACATGGTTTTTCGTGCTGTGGCACAACCCTTGTTAAAGGGTTTGTAAGAAAGGGATTGTCAGCGCCTACCCATTGCCCTAATCGGCCCAATGGGCCACAAGCAATAAAACATCAGTTCAAGGAGTAATACCCATGAGTGGATACCAGGCCCGTCAGGATGCCATCAAGGCTGTCACCAGCTATCAGCCGACCCACGCCCCCCTGAACTTCACCGAGACCAGCGCCAGCGAAATCTTTGGTTGCAACGTATTCAGCATGAAGGTCATGGAAGAGCGGCTGCCAAAATCCATCTTCAAATCTGTGAAGAAGACGATTGATAATGGCGAACACCTCGATCCCGCCGTCGCCGACTCCGTGGCTGCCGCCATGCGGGACTGGGCCGTTTCCAAAGGTGCCACCCACTACACCCATGTGTTCTATCCCCTGACCGGTCTGACCGCCGAGAAGCATGACGGCTTCCTGGAGCCCGACGGCAAGGGCAGCGCCATGGCCGAATTCTCCGGCAAACTGCTCATCCAGGGCGAGCCCGACGCCTCCAGCTTCCCCTCCGGCGGCCTGCGGGCCACCTTTGAAGCCCGCGGCTACACCGCCTGGGATGTGACCAACCCGGCCTACATCATCGAGAATCCCAACGGCACCTTCCTGTGTATCCCCACCGCCTTTGTTTCCTGGACCGGTGAGGCCCTGGACAAGAAGACCCCCCTGCTGCGCTCCAACCAGGCCATCAACACCCAGGCCCAGCGCGTGCTCAAGCTGTTCGGCCATGACTCCGGCGAACGGGTCATCTCCTATGCCGGTCCCGAGCAGGAATACTTCCTGGTGGACCGCAACTTCTATTTCGCCCGTCCGGACCTGATGCTCACCGGCCGCACCATGTTTGGTGCCAAGTCCGCCAAGGGCCAGGAGTTCGATGACCATTACTTCGGGGCCATCCCCAACCGCGTCTTGTCCTTCATGTACGAGACGGAGCGCGAGCTTTACAAGCTTGGTGTCCCGGTCAAGACCCGCCACAACGAGGTGGCCCCCGGCCAGTTCGAGATCGCGCCCATTTACGAGCAGGCCAACCTGGCCACCGATCACAACCAGATGATCATGACCATCCTGAAGAAGGTTGCCAAACGCTACGGTATGGCCTGCCTGCTGCATGAGAAGCCCTTTGCGGGCATCAACGGTTCCGGTAAGCACCTGAACTACTCTCTGGGCAACAATACCCTGGGCTCCCTGTTCGATCCCGGCGACACCCCGCACGAGAACATGCAGTTCCTGGTGTTCTGCGCCGCCGCCATCCGCGCCGTCTACAGGCACGGCGATCTGCTGCGCGCCGTTGTCGCCACTGCGGGCAACGACCACCGCCTGGGCGCCAACGAGGCCCCTCCGGCCATCATGTCCATCTACCTTGGTGAACAGCTGGCCGACATCTTCGAACAGATCAAGTGCGGCAAGTGCAGTTCCAGCAAATCCAAGGGAATGCTCACCGTGGGCGTCGACACCCTGCCTCCGCTGCCCATGGACGCCGGTGACCGCAACCGCACCAGCCCCTTTGCCTTCACGGGCAACCGCTTCGAGTTCCGTGCCGTGGGCTCCAACCAGTCCATTGCCGGCCCCCAGGTGGCCCTGAACACCATGATGAGCGAATCCCTGGACTTCATCGCCACCGAACTGGAAGCCAAGACCAAGGGCGATCCCAAGAAACTCAGCGCCGCCGTGCAGGACCTCCTGCATTCCATCATGGTCGAATGCGGTTCCATCATCTTCAACGGCGACGGCTATTCCGACGACTGGCAGAAGGAAGCCAAGAAGCGCGGCCTGCCAAACATGAAGACCTCCGTGGAGGCCCTGCCGATCATCACCAAAAAAGAGGTGGTGGCGATGTTCGATAAGTACAAGGTCCTCTCCCCACGCGAGCTTGAAAGCCGCGAAGAGGTGTACATCGAGCAATACATCAAGGCCCTGATCACCGAGGCCCTGCTCTGCGTCAAGATGGCCAAGACCACCATCCTGCCTGCTGCCCTGCGCTACATGGGCCAGCTGGCTCAGACCTGCGCCAGCATGAAGGCCATCGGCATGGGCTACGAGATGGTCGCCCTGGAAGACGTGACCGCCAAGACTCGCGGCTTGAAGGCCGCCACGGCCGAACTGGAGAAGCTGATGGAAATGAAGCACAAGGACGCCAAGGCCCATGCCGCCTTCATGTGCGACAAGGTCCTGCCTGCCATGCTCAAGATCCGTGCCTTTGCCGACCAACTGGAAGAGGTTGTGGCCGATGACCTGTGGCCCCTGCCCTCCTACCAGGAGATGCTATTCATCAAGTAGCGGGCACCTATGCGCCCTCAGATCAACACAAGGCCCGCCATATGGCGGGCCTTTTTATGGCTTATCGGGTTCGAGAGGGAGAGGACGGCGGTCCTGCTCGTCACATCCCCTGCCGACTGAAGGGGGGACGGCAAAAAGGCCTCATGATCGCATGACGGCCCCGGATCCCCTGCGCCTTTGAAGAATTCATTGGGTTCGCAAGGCTGCTCACGGATTCCGGAAAAACTACGCCTTGCGCGCAACCTTGCGGATATTGTACACGGCACGGCCTTCGGCCAAGACCGTCTCCGGGTCGCCCTCGGCATGGACCAGGACGTGGGCATTGCCCACCCGATTGCCAAGGAGTCTGACATGACCCTCGGCAACCAGATCGCAGTTGATGGCCGGCTTCAGGTAATCCACCCGCATATCGATGGTGGAGATACGATCGCTGATGCCAGAGGCCGCCCAGACAGCAAACCCGCCGCAGGTATCGATAATCGTGGAAATCACCCCACCGTGGATCGCCCCCCGTCTGGTGTCGCCCACCAGGGCGGCGGAGTACGGGATGCCAAGTCTGCACAGCCCCTTTTCCAGGGCAAGAAGCTTGATACCGACATACCTGTTGAAAGGGATTTGATTCTCGATCAGGTCTTTGAACGCATCATAATCAATCATCGCATGGCTCTCGATTCGGTTTTTGTTCAATTGCTGGAAGAAAAGACATTCATCGTGGGAGGAACCGCGGGCAGGCCGTTGAAAAGCAAACTAAGGCCGTCTGACTGAAGGATGCGGGGCAATCTTCAGCCTTGGCGAAACCTGAGTTTTTCGGAAGAGTTGTTTTTTTAAGCAACCGCACGTTTTCCATTAGCCCGCTAAGCGAAGCGGGTTACGTAGCGGTACATGACCCAGAAGTGAGAGAAGGTCCCCAGCATAACGAAGATGTGAAAGATCTCGTGAAACCCGAAACGTCGGGGCCAGGGGTCGGGACGTTTCATGGCGTAGATAATCCCACCAATCGTGTAGAACAACCCGCCGGCCACGAGCCAGGCCAGGGCACCGGTTTGCAGGGTCTTGACCAACGGATAGATACCCACCAGCACCAGCCAGCCCATGAGCAGATAGTTGGCCGTGGACAGCCAGCGCGGGGCGTTCATCCAGAACAACTTGAGCACCAGCCCGATCAGGGCCAGTCCCCAGATCATCCCGAACAGGCTCCAGCCCCAGCCACCCCTGAGAGGAATCAGACAGATGGGCGTGTAGGTCCCCGCAATCATGAAAAAAATCATGATATGGTCCAGCCGGCGCAGCCTGGGCGTGCGTTTCTCGTCATAGGGAATCAGATGGTAGCAGGTGCTGGCCACGTACAGGCCGATCATCGTGGCCCCGAATACGGAAAACGTCGCCAGATGCCACGGCTTGGCCGGGGATGAGGATTCGACCAGCAAGAGGACCAATCCCACAACGGCCAGGAGTGCACCAAGCAGGTGCGTCAGGCCGCTGATCGGGTCACGCAGGCTCTTGTACCAGGACATCATTGATCGTCTTCCTTTGGCAATTCATCCCCGCCAAGGGGCACTGGCCCCGACTGGCTGTCGGCAATTTGAAAACTATTTTTCCCCTTCTTCTTGACCGCATACATCGCCTTGTCGGCCTTTTCAAGGAGATCGTCCACATTCAGGCCATGATCCGGATACAGACTGGCCCCGATGCTGGCGGTCAGATTGCAGCCCTGTCCTGCGCATTGATAGTTGCCGGTCAAGGTCTGCACATAGGCCTGCCCAAGGGTGGAGAGGACCTCGGCTCCCTGGACGTTCCAGAGCAGGACGGCGAACTCGTCGCCTCCGAGTCTGGCTGCCAGATCCGACTGCCGCAGCCGCCAGCGCAGGCGTTCGGAGACCTGGATCAGCAAATCGTCCCCGACCTTATGCCCATGGGCGTCGTTGATTTCCTTGAAGCCATCCAGATCGATGAACAACACCCCGATCTTCTCCCCGGATCGCTTGGCCTGGGCCAGCATATGGCTGCAGGTCTGGCGAAGCTGGCCGCGATTGGGCAACCCTGTAAGGGAATCCGTAGCCGCCCGATGATGGAGCTCCGATTCCGAGGCCTTGCGGTTGCTGATGTCCTTGGCGATGCCCTCGATAAAGTGCAATTCCCCGTCCCCGCCGAAGACGCCGCGCACATGCAGTTCCAGCCAGAACGTGGAGCCGTCGCGATGCAGGCATTGCGCCTGAAACCCGGCCACGGACTGTTCCGCACGCACCCGTTCCAACAACTCAAGTCTGTCCTGGGGACGTTGGTACAACTCTATCCCGATATCGTTGACCTCGCGCATCAGCGCGTCGGCGGAATCGAAGCCAAAGAGCCTGGCCATGGCCGCATTGGCGTTCAAGAACCGGCCATGAGGCGTGGCGGTGAAGATGCCCTCCAGCGCGTTCTCGAAGATCGTGCGGTAGCGTTCTTCGGCGCTTTGCAGGGCCCGTTCCAGCTTTTTGCGTTCGGTGATGTCCCGGGCCACGCCCATCACGCCAAGGACCTCGCCACTGGCGTTGATCAAGGGCGTCTTGACTATCTCAACCAGGACATTGTCCTTGCGGTAGGGACTCTCCATCTCGTAGCGCTGGGGGGCCAAAGTATCCAGAACGGTTTTGTCTCTAGCGACAAACTGTTCCGCCAATCCGGTGGGATAGAGATCAAAATCTGTTTTGCCGATTACGTCATCAGGATGCAGTCCCATGCTGGCGGCATATTTTTCGTTGCAGCCCAGATAAACGCTGTTGATGTCCTTACAATACATATAATCCGACGCCGATTCGAACAAGGCCTTGAGTTGCGTCTGCTGTTCCTCGATCAGCCGTTCCTGGCGTTTCATTTGGGTGATGTCGGTGATGACCCCCAACAACCCTTCCACCCGGCCCTGCTCATCGAGCACGGTCTGCTTGCTGAAGACCACGTCTCGCTGGCCGGAGGCTCCCACCACCACGGCCTCGTAGCGTTGCGTGGCCTGGCCTTTGGCCTGGAACAGCGCCTGGTCCATCTCGTGATACAGATCAGCCTGGTCCGGGGGCGAAATCTCGAAAACCGTCTTGCCAAAAATGGCCTCGGTGGTGGTATCAAGCATGCGCAGGAAAGAGTCATTGACCAGTCGGTACTTTCCGTCCGAGGTTTTGTAGAACAGCGGGTTGGCCATGGCGTCCAGCAGGGCTTGTAAAAAACGCCCCTTGTCCGCCAGGTTTTTCTGAGTCACCCGATAGTCGGTGACGTCGATGACACAACCCTCAATGAATTGTTCTTCGGCATAGAGCTTTGCCGCCATCAGCACATCGCGGCGGGAACCGTCGGCCTGGACAAGCTGCAATTCAACATTCTGCACAAAGCCCTTGGCCAGAAGCTCATCAAGCAAGCGTTGCCTGATTTCCAGGTCGGCATAGACGTCCAGGGGGCGGACAATCTTGAGGAACTCCTGAATAGACTCGACCCCATACAGGGTCGCTGCGGTCTGATTCGCGGCCAGGTATCTGGAGCCGTCCAGGGTGCTGCGGAAGATGCCCACCGGTGCCATATCGAACAGGCCCTGGTATTTGGCCCTGCTCTGACGCATGGCTTCCATGGCCTTGTCGCGCTCCTGCAAGGCCTGTTGCAACAGGATGCTCCGGTAGCGCAGGACTATCAGCAGGACCACCAGGAACAGCACCGACAGGACCAGCAGCCCGATCAGGACATCCCAGAAGGCGTTGGGCAGAATAATCATTCCGTCATAGGCGACGGCTGCCCTACTCAGGAAGGCAGCGCCGACGCCCATCATGATGCCCCACACTCGATTCACGCGCACACTCCCAAAAAATAGAGAAGTCGCCACTCATACGGGGATACTAAGCCATATCGGGCTGTCATGCCAATCCGGAATGCAAACTAATTCATAGATCTTCGGCGGGGGGCGAGAGTTTGAAACGCAGGCGCAACACACCGTCTTCCCAGGAATGCGTGGTCAGGCAGAACGGACCGATTTCAGAGGTGTTGGAGACATGGTCCCCACTGCACGGGCAGGAGTCGTAGTCTCCCACATGCACGATGCGCACCGCCTCCACCGACGGGTCAGGCAATCGGGTCAGATCAAAGCTCTCCCTGGCCTGCTCCAGGGGCATCATCTGCACATGGACGGCCACGCCTGCCGCAAGCACTTCGTTGACACCGAATTCGATTTCACCGGCCTCGGCATCACTGAGGGGGCGGTCGAACCGGTAGTCGCATTTGGATTTTTTGGGATTGATGTGCGCACTGAAACACCGTCCACAGCCCAAAACACGAACCATGGTCTGATTCAGGACATGTTCGGCGGTATGCATTCGTGAATTGTCTGGCCTGGTCATGTCGGTTCTCCAATTTCAACATAAAAGAGCTACAGCGCAGCAGCAGATCAACAACGTTGATACTCTTCCCTGGTGCCCAGGGTGACTTGCGCATCCGTTTTTCATTCCATACAATTCCTGAAAGTCAAAGACCGCGTTTGTAACGGATACAATTTCAGAGAGTTAAAGACCGCGTTTGTAACGGATTCCGGACGGATGCGAACCGTGTCAGGAGCTGGGCTCCGTCAACGTCTGCTGCCAAGGCATTGGGAAGGCCAAGCTTCGCATTGACAGAGGATTGCCGGCAACGCTAGTGCTCAGCGGCGGCGGTTGCCCGAGGGTTGAGACCCTCTCCAGGCATCGACCGGAACATGACACGCCCTTTGCGAGAACCAAATGACTCAAGATCAGACAAAAGAACTGGATTGGTATTCCTGCCTGCAGTGCGGCTGGACATACAAACCCGAACGGGGCTATCCACAGGCAGGACTCCCCAAGGGGACCGATTTCAATACCGTTGGCGATGATTTCAAGTGTCCCAAATGTGGCGCACCCCTTAAAAATTTTGCCCTCAGGGACAAGCCTTTTTGACCTGCCAGGAAGACAACAATGAATGATGTTTCCAGCAAGAAGGTGTTGCACGTCGGCTGCGGGGTCAACAAGCCGGGGCGTCTGCATCCCCTGTTCTCCTCGCCCGAGTGGACCGAGATCCGCCTGGACATCAATCCCCTGGCCCGTCCCGATCTCATCGCCTCCATCATCGACATGCGCATCATTGCCAGCGCGTCCATGGACGCTCTCTATTCGTCCCATAATCTCGAGCATCTCCTGCCCCATGAAGTCGCCAAGGCCCTAGGAGAATTCCGGCGTGTGCTCAAGCCCGACGGCATGGCCCTGGTGGCCGTTCCTGATTTGCAGGCCGTAGCCGCGCTGATCGCCCAGGACAAGCCCGACCAGGTCCTCTACACCTCCCCCCTTGGCCCGGTGACGCCCCTGGACGTGGTCTATGGCCATGCCACGGCCCTAGAGCGCGGCAACCTGTTCATGCAGCACAGGACCGGCTTTACGGCGTCCTCCCTAGACAAGGCCCTGCGCAAGGCCGGATTCGTCAAGACCGAGATTTCACGCGACAGCCAAAACCTGGCCATCTGGGCCAAGGCCTATCTGTCCGCCGAATCGGTCTTGGCCCCCGGCAAGACGACCAGAGGCCCCTTCGGAAACTGATCAGACCAGAATCCAAGCCTTTTCCACACCCCAGCGGGCAAACTCATATTGTCCAATAATATTCAATTTAATCCTATCATAGCAGATATTTGCTGTTGGACAACCGCTCCATGTGCAACGGTTTTATCCACGTCCTTTCGGCGGTCCCTGCAATCCAGCCTTGCGTTTTTTCATTGCCAAGCTATGATGAAATCAATCTTAAAATAGAGTTCAAGTCTGGAGGAAAGAATGAGTAAATGGGAATGTCCGTGCGGCTATGTCTACGACCCCGAGGAAGGCGACATCGAGAACGGTGTCCAGCCCGGCACCCCCTGGGAAGAACTTCCCGAGGACTGGGTCTGCCCCAAATGCGGAGCTGAACAGGACTATTTTGAAGAGCTCAAGTAGAGAATGAAGTGAAGCCGGGGGGGACACCCGGTGCGACCACAGGCCCCGCATGGACTCCGTGCGGGGCCTGTGCCGTTGTGGTCAGCCACTGGTCAACGCCAGTTTTTTGAAGGAATCCCTGCCCGACTTCCGGGTTTGCAGGTCCCTGCACCCGCGGCAGGCGGTTTTGACCTGACCCGCCTGCAGACAAAGGGGCTTCCGCCCTGCCGCTAGATATTCCCGGTCGTTGGGCTTTTTCGGGCCAGGACAAGGGAAAAATACTGCGGGTCGTCGCCGCTTGCGGAACAATCCTGGGCAATGCGTTCCCCGGCCTGCCCGCAATTGGAGATCAGGACCGAATGCTCCAGCATCCCCAAGTCCGCAAGGCTTTGCTGGATGTCGTCGAACTGTTTGTAGGCCTTGAGCACCACCACGCTGTCGGCCACCTGAGCAGCCTTGCGCAAATTCTCTCCACCCCTGGCCCCGGAAACCACTGCCAGGGTTTCCTCGGCTTCGACCAGGATGGTTCCCGACGCGGCCGCGGCCGCGCAGTAGGAGGTGATGCCCGGCACAACCTCCACCGGAGCCTCAGGGTCCAGTTGCCCCAGAGTCCGCCACAAATAGCCGAAGGTACTGTAGGTCATGGGATCGCCCAGGGTCAGGAAGGCCACGTTCAACCCCTGGCGCAGATCGGCCAGGACACGTTTGGCGTTGGCGGTCCAAGCCTCGTTCAGGGCCTCCCGGTCACTGGTCATGGGAAAAGGCAGGGACTGGACGTCCACGCCCTGGCGCAGATGAGGCTTGACGATGCCGTGGGACACCGAATGCGTATTCTTGCTGGAGCGGGCCGCATAGACCCTGTCCACCAGGGACAGGACCTTGACGGCCTTCAGGGTCAACAGGTCCGGGTCGCCCGGGCCGGTGCCCACGCCATAGAGGATTCCGTAGTTCATTGCAGGTCCTTGTTATTGCATATTCTTTCGGGGTGCAGAAAGCTTGCGAGGCGCTCCACGGCCTCCACGGCGCGTGGGCCTGATCTGGAAAACAGCCCCTCATCCACCACCAGCACCCGTCCCTGGGCCACGGCCCTCAACTGCGAATACAGCGGACGGTCCTTCGGCGGCAGCGGGTTGCGATTCATGGGCCCCTGCTGGACGACGTAGACGTCGGGGTCCAGACCTATCAGCCCCTCTTCGCCCAGACGCACGAGCTTGTTCCCGGACTGGACGGCGTTCTCGCCGCCGGCCCTGAGGATGATGTCGTTGACGATGCCCCCCCTGCCCGCGGCCAGCAGGCTTGGGGAGCGCACTTCAAAGAACACACGCGGCCTGCTGTCTGGGCTCCTGTTTGGGCCTTCCAGGCTTTCAGCCACTGCCGCAAGGCGTCCAGAGAGGTTGACCACCAAAGATTGCGCCTGTTCCTCTGCCCCGGCCATCCTGCCCATGGCCAGGATGGCCTCGAACAGCTCCGTGAAGCTTGTGGGATTGAAGACCGCCACGTTCAGGCCGTGCCTGCGCAAGGCATCCACGGTCTGGGCGGACTCCTTGCGCCCGGCCAGTTGGATCACCAGATCCGGGCGCAGGCCGATGATCAGTTCCAGGCTCGGACGCATGTGCGTGCCCACGGATGGCAAGCCTTTCAGGACCGGAAGATCTTCATCGGCCAGGGTCCGAGCCACCAGGCGATCTTCAAGGCCCATGGCCACGAACAACTCGCTGAAGGCCCCGTAGAGACAGATCACGCGCTGCGCTGGGGCTTCCAGGCTGACCACGGTCCCTTGTCCATCCACGACCCGCAGGGGTTCAGCGCTGGCCGGACCCGCCGCGAACAGGAGCAGAAGAAGCACCGGAAGGAGTAAATGCCCCGCCGCCCGGCACAAAATGCGCCTGCGGCGCGCCTGTTCCCGGATGCGGGCCCACCAGGACCCGGGTCCCGAAGATATGACTGAGTGTCTGTTCATCGAATACATCCCGCGTGGGGCCCTGGGCGGCCACACGTCCGTCTTTTAAAAAATAGAGGTGATCGCAGTACAGGGCGGCCAGATTGATGTCGTGCACGGCAACCAGCGCCGAAGTCCCGGACAAGGCCAATTCACGCACCAGATCGAACAGGGCCACTGTCCCGGCCAGGTCCATGCTGGCCGTGGGCTCGTCGAGCAGCAGCGTCTTGGCCTCCTGGGCCAGGGCCCGGGCAAAGAGTACCCGTTGCAGCTCGCCCCCGGAGATCTGATCCACTGGCCGATCCCAGAGGGACTCAATCCCGGCCTGGCGCATGCAGGATCGGGCCAGCTCATGGTCTTCGGCGCTGTCGCTGCTCAGCCAGCCCCGCTGGTGGGCCCAGCGTCCCATGAGCACCACCGAGCAGCAGCGCAGGGCAAAGGTCGTTTCCGCCCGTTGCGGTACGCAGGCGATGCGTCGGGCACGTTCACAGGCCGACATGGCATGTACGTCGGCCCGGTCTTTGCCGTGGGTCACGTGGCCCGCTGCCGGGGGCAGGATACCCGCCAGCGTGGAAATGAGCGTGGTCTTGCCACTGCCATTGGGACCCAGCAGGCCGACGATCTTGCCCGGATGCAGGACCAGCTCCACGTCCCGCAGCACCTGGCGTCCCCCATGGGCGCAGCCCAAGTCCGTGGCGCGAATCATAGTGAGGCCCTCCCGGCCCGACGGCGTAGGAGCAGGCAGAAGAACGGGCCGCCCAAGAGCGCTGTGATCACGCCCACGGGCAATTCCTGCCCTCCGGAGAGGATGATGCGCGCGACCACGTCGGACCAGATGAGCACCACGCCCCCGGCCAGGGCCGAGACCAGCACCAGGGGACGATGCTCCGCACCGATGATCAGGCGCACCAGATGCGGCACCACCAGCCCCACAAAGCCGATGACCCCGGACACGGACACCGCCGCGCCGGTCATCAGACTGGCGGCCAGCAGCAGTTTCAGCCTCGAACGGTCAACGTCCAGGCCGAGCAGCCGCGCCTGGGAATCGCCCATGGACAGCAAATCGATTTCCCTGGCCCAGACCAGGGCAGCCAGACCGCCGAACAACATGTACGGCCAGGCAAAGGCCACGTGCTCCCAGCTCCGCCCCTGAAAGCTGCCCATCACCCAAAAAACAATGCCCGCCACGGCTTCCTCATCCAGAGACTTGAGCAGGGAGATCAGCGCGGACAGAAAGGTGGCCACCACGATGCCCGCCAGGACCACGGTTTCGCGCCGCAAACGGCCCGCCACGCGCCCCAGGGCGATGACTGCCGCCAGGGCCAGGACAGCACCCGCCATGGCGGCCAGGGGCAAGACGCCCATGCCCAGCCAGAGCGGCAATGAGGCCACGCCAAGGAAGATGGCCAGCGAGGCCCCGAAGGCCGCACCCGTGGACACGCCGATGGTGAAGGGGTCGGCCAGAGGGTTTTGCAGAATCCCCTGGAACACGGCCCCCGCAGCGGCCAGCGAGGCCCCGGCCAGCCAGGCCAGACAGGCCCGGGGCAGGCGGATGTCGTTGACCACCAGCCCCATGGCCGGGTCCAGGCTCTGCCCGGCATTGAAGCCGAAAAGAGTGCCCAGGTGCTCGGCGACCTGGGCCGCGGGAATGGACAGGGGGCCGAACAGGCAGCCTGCGAAGACGGACGCCAGGGAGCCCACGGCCAACAGTCCTCCAAGGACCATCAGCCGAGTTTTACGCCGGGATTCCGTTACGCTGAATTGCCTATCCACGCCCCCGATCCTCTCGTTAATCCAGACGCTCGAAGGCGACCTGCAGGTGATCGATCCAGAGACTGGCAAAGGCATCATACTCGGCGGTACCCTTGAGCACACTTTCAACCTTGTAGCCCTTGGCCGTAAGGATGGACGTCCAGGAATCGTCCTCGGGACCGGCCATGTCGTTGCGGGCATGATCGCCAGCCACGCTCATCAGCGGCATCAGCCATATCTTGCGCACCTTGCGACCTTCGAGTTCGGCCAGCACGTCATCCAGGCTGGGGGTCCCTTCCACGGTGCCCACGAAGACCAGAGGGGCGCGCGTGGAGAGATACCATTGCAGGCCGGGGTAATAGATGTTGCCCGGGTGGTGCGTGCCGTGCCCCATGAGCAGCACGACCTCATCGGCCTTGCGTGCAGCAGGAATGGTGGCTTGGATGGCCTTGACCACGGTTTCCATGTCCTGGGGCGAGGTCATCAGGGGGCTGCCGACGCTGATCGTCGCCAGAGAGCGGAAGCCGTTGACCACGCCCAGCAGCTTTTCATGAAACTCCTCACCGGGGATGGTATGCAGGGACTGCACGGCGATGTGCGTGAAGCCCTCTTCCACCATCTTGGCCAGGGCCACGGGCACCGAGTCCGTCATCAGACCCTGTTTGGCGATTTTCTTTCTGATGATGTTCGAGGTGTAGGCCCAGCGCACCGGGACAGCCGGGAAACGCTTGGCGGCCAGTTCACCCAGATGATCAAAGGCCACGCGGGCCTCGGGCTCCGAGGTGCCGAAGGCCACGAGCAGGATGCCCTTCTTGACGGCAGGGGCATCCGAATGCCCGGCAAAAGCGGGAAGAGACGAAAGAACAAGCAGCAACGCCATAAACAGGATGCAAGGCGTGCGGCGGCCATGAACGAGACGCATCGGCTAAAACCTCCAGCGTTCGAACAGGTGGGCGGCCTGTAAAAAGGAATGAAGTGTCCCGGCCCCGGCGGATGGCCGAGAACCAGGTCTGCACCGGACGCGCACCAACGGCGTCAAACCCACCGGGCAAATGCCCTCGTTGCCCAGGCGGCGGGTGCAGGGCTTCATGGCAGGTCTTCTGACTCTTCCGGTTTTCGTCTCCCCTTCCCACCCTGGTGGCGCGTTGCACGCAACCGGGCAGTGGGTGTGTGAGCGAAAAGCTTCCTCTGCCTGGGCAAAGGCCGGAATCACAGCGGCGGGGCCGCCCCGGATTCTCACCGGGTTCCCTATTACCGTCCTTGGCAGGACGACCATCAAGCGAGTCCGGAAACTATCCCATTCCACGTCCAGTGTCACCACCTTCGTAAGCCCGCTCAAGGCCCCTTCGCTCCACTGTCGAGAGATCCCCTCCCCCCCCCAGAATTTGCCTTGTGGCATGGTCCGGACAAGCGGTGTCTAGACTTTTGCGCTGTCTTGCGGGCAGCGGTTTTATCATCTGGAAAGAGTCAAGACCTTGTCGCTACGCGTTGCGTTGACCCTCATGCTCGATTTTCCCCTTGTCATTCCTGGCAAAAATCGTCCTGGCCCGACCGTTGCAAAGATTTCGTATGGCCCCTGAGGGACAACACTATTCACATTCCGCAAGACAAACTCTAGCGATTGTTGAGAGGATTCAATGCGTTACACCCTGCTGCTTTTGCCCTTGTGCGTGATCCTGCTGACCGGTTTCAGCACCATCGCCGCCGCCCCCGGCCCCGAAGCCGCCATGCAGACTTCCGGCGTCACTTCGATGACGGCCTCTGCCCCCACCCAGACCTCGGGCCAAGCCTCGGCCCAGGGCCTGTCCGGTGATGCCGTAAGGAGTCATTCTGTACGCATGAAGGTGGTGCCCACCACCTATGCCCGGCCTTACAAGCAGAGCAGGCAGTTGAAGCCCGTGGTCGTCGCCCCGAACCAGCGTACGCAGAGGCTGAGTCTGCATCGCCAGGGCATCTCCAGAAATGATCTACGCGCGTCCTTGTCCGTAAAAAATCCCCGCCCCCAGGTCAGCAGATGCGCCATGCGCACGCCACTGTCCCTGGAACGCAGCGTGGCCGACCACAGCAGGGTCGCCAGCCTTGCGGCCCAACGCTTACTGTCGCTGGCCCAACGCGACCTGACCAGTTCTGGCCTTTCGGCGGTGCTCACGGTCTGAGCCCGCTGTTTGACCTTTCTCCATTGCCACGCCTTTGGCTCGTCTTCCGGCCATCGCCTCCCGCGGCGGTTGCTTGCCCTTCTTCGCTCATCCGGGGCCATCGGCTGATGTCCGGCCGCTCTTTTCTTGACTTTGTACCCCATTTGAATAGTCTGGCGTCCCCGTTTCGAAACCGCCACTATTAGTACAAGGACTTGAAAATCCAATGAGTGACTACAAGAAAACCCTGCACCTTCCCGGCACCTCTTTTCCCATGAAGGCCAATCTCGTCCAGCGCGAACCAGAGATGCTCAAGTTCTGGGAAGAGATTGACGCCTACTCCATCATGGTCGCCGCCAACGAAGGCCAGGATCGGTACGTGCTGCACGACGGCCCGCCCTACGCCAATGGGCATATCCACCTCGGCACCACCCTGAACAAGGTCCTCAAGGATATCATCGTCAAGTCCCGGAACATGAGCGGCAAAAAGGCCGAATACGTGCCGGGCTGGGACTGTCACGGCCTGCCCATCGAGCACAAGGTCTCCGCGGAGCTGCGCGAAAAGGGCAAGACCGATCTGCCCGCCCTGACCATCCGCAAGATCTGCCGCAGCTACGCCGAGAAATGGGTGGACGTGCAGCGCGGCGAGTTCAAGCGCCTGGGCGTCATGGGCACTTGGGACGATCCCTATCTGACCATGAAACCCGTGTACGAGGCCGCCACGGCCCGCGAGCTGGGCAAGTTCATGGCCAAGGGCTCCGTGGTGCGCTCCAAGAAGCCCATCTACTGGTGCAACGACTGCGAAACCGCCCTGGCCGAGGCCGAGGTGGAATACGCCGATCACACCTCGCCTTCGATCTATGTGCGCTTTCCCCTGAACGATGCCCGCTTGAAGGATGTCGTGCCCCAGGCCGACCCGACCAAGGCCTTTGTGGTCATCTGGACCACCACCCCCTGGACCCTGCCCTCCAACATGGCCGTGGCCCTGCATCCCGAGTTCGACTACGTCCTGGTGGAGACCGGCGGAGAGCAGTTCCTGCTGGCCGAGGGCCTGCTGGAAGATTGCGCCGGGAAGTTCGGTTGGACCGATTACAACGTCCTGGCCACGGTCAGCGGCGAGAAGTTCGAGGGTCTTGCGGCCACGCACCCCTTCTACGACCGTAAATCCGTGATTGTCCTGGGCGACCACGTGACCCTGGAGTCCGGTACCGGCTGCGTGCACACCGCCCCCGGCCATGGCCGCGAGGACTACGAGATGGCCCTCAAATACGACCTTGAGGTGCTCTCGCCCCTGGACGACCAGGGCCGCTTCCTGTCCAGCGTCGAATTCTTTGCCGGACTGCGCGTGGAAGATGCCAACCCACTGGTCATCGCCAAGCTCGAAGAGCACGGTCGTCTGCTGGCCCAAAAGAAGATTTCCCACTCCTACCCCCACTGCTGGCGTTGCAAGAAGCCCGTCATCTACCGCGCCACCACCCAGTGGTTCATCTCCATGGAGCGCAACGACTTGCGCAAAAAGGCCCTGAAAGCCATCAACAATGATGTGCATTGGATTCCGGCCTGGGGCCGCGAGCGCATTTACAGCATGATCGAATCCCGCCCGGACTGGTGCATCTCGCGTCAGCGCAACTGGGGGGTGCCCATCGTGGCCCTGCTCTGCAAGGGCTGCGACGAGGCCTGGTTCGACAAGGACTGGGTCACGGGCATCGTGGACAAGTTCGAGACCCACGAACGCGGCTGCGACTACTGGTTCGAGGCCTCCATGGAGGATGTCGTGCCCTCTGGCCTGACCTGCCCGCACTGCGGCAGCACCCACTGGGAAAAAGAGGACGACATCCTGGACGTGTGGTTCGACTCGGGCACAAGTTTTGCTGCCGTGGCCGAAAAACGACCCGAGCTGCGTTTCCCCACGGACATGTATCTGGAAGGCTCCGACCAGCACCGCGGCTGGTTCCACTCCTCGCTGCTGGCCAGTGTGGGCACACGCGGCTGCGCACCTTACAAATCCGTGCTGACCCACGGCTATGTGGTGGACGGCGAGGGCAAGAAGATGTCCAAATCCGTCGGCAACGTGGTCGCCCCGCAGGAGATCATCGACAAACATGGCGCGGACATCCTGCGCATGTGGGTCGCCTCCGTGAACTACCAGGACGACGTGCGCATCTCCGACGACATCCTGTCGCGCCTGGTGGACGCCTACCGTCGCATCCGCAACACCCTGCGCTACCTGCTGGGCAACCTGGGCGACTTTGACCCAGCCAAGCACGCCGTGTCCGCCGCCGAGATGCTGCCCCTGGACAGGTACGTCATGACCATGGTGGCCGGCATCCACGATCGCGTACGGCGCGGTTACGATGAATTCGAATTCCACCGTGTCTTTCACGCCCTGCACAACATGTGCGTGACCGAGCTGTCGGCATTCTATCTGGATATCGTCAAGGACCGACTGTACGTCTCGGCCGTGGACTCCCTGGAACGCCGCTCGGCCCAGACCGCCCTGTGGCAGATCCTGATGACGCTCATCTCCGACATCGCCCCGGTGATGACCTTCACCGCCGAGGAGGCCTTCCAGCATCTGCCGGAATCCGTGCGCCCGGACGTGAAGACCGTGTTGGCCATGCGCTTCGCCATGGACCGCACCTACCTCTTGGATGAGCCGACCCGCCACCTGTGGGAGACCGTGTCCCATGTGCGCGACGAGATCAGCCGCGCCATCGAACCCGTGCGCAAGGCCGGGGTCGTGGGGCACAGCCTGAACACGCACATCACCATCTATGTCCGGGACGACTTGCTGGACGATTTGCAGGCCCCGGGTATAGACCTTGAAGAGGTTTGCATCGTCTCCAAGGCTGTTCTGGCTCCCTTGGCCGACGCACCGGCAGACGCTTACGTCAGCGAAGAGGTCGAGGGACTGAAGATCGCCGTGGCCGTCGCCCCGGGCGAGAAATGCGAACGCTGTTGGAAATTCAACGAGCAACTGGGCTCGGATGCTCTGCACCCCAACCTTTGCCCCCGCTGCACCGGCGTGATCCACGCCGAAGGCATCGAGGACTAGGCCCCTGGAGGCTGGAACCCACATGCGCTCGAAATACACCTACCCCCTGGTCCTAGGCGCCATCGTGCTGGCCCTGGACCTGGCAACCAAACTCTGGGTGCTGTCCAGCGGCTTGCGCTACGAGTCCCTGACGGTCATCCCCGGATTTTTCGATCTGGTCTATGTGCTCAACAAGGGCGCGGCCTTCGGATTCCTGGGCGATCAATCCATCGACTGGCAACGGCCATTCTTCATCTGCACCTCGCTCTTGGCCTGTGGGGTCATCGTCTACCTGCTCAAGATCGGCTACGGCAACGAGCCCCTGGCCTCCACAGGGCTGGGGCTGCTGCTCGGCGGTGCCGTGGGCAACCTGATCGACCGCATCCGCATCGGCTATGTGGTCGACTTTCTGGACTTCTCCATTGCCGGATGGCACTGGCCGGCCTTCAATGTGGCCGATATCGGCATCTCCTGCGGCGTCACCATCCTGCTGATCTCGTTCTATATCACCGAGCGGCGTGTCCGGAGATCCGGGAACGACCGCCACGAAAGGGAGGACTCCTGATGGAGATGCTCGCCAACCTGCCCCCCTGGTTCATGGGCGTACTGGCTGTTACTGTGATTTGCATATCCATATCCTTTTGGGCTATTTACCATGCGTATTGGCGGGAGTTTCCCACGATTCAGGAAAAGCTGATCTGGCTGGTTGTGGCCGTATTCATCCCCTTTATCGGAGGCCTGGCCTACCTGATCTGGGGACGCACAAGAGGGAAGGAATCCAAATGAAACGCATCTTGATAGTCTTCATGGCCTGTTTGTCCCTGAGCGCCTGTGTCAAGCCGGACGACGTCCGGACCCTGGACAACCGCGTCTACGAACAGCAGTTGCGCCTCGATGCTCTGGAAGCCAAGGTCGACCAGCAAAGCGAAGTGGACCCGCAAAAGGCCGACACCTGGGCCCAGGTTCAGAGCATGCGTCAGGAGTTGGCTGAGGCCAAAAACGAACTCGCCGCACTGAACCGTCAGATCCAGGTCATGAAATCCGAAAGCGAAGCCGCAGAGGCCGTGGCCGAGGACGTGAAAGACCTGAAGATCGGCTGGCAGCGCCTGAATTCCCAACTGGGTGCCGATGTGGATCTGGCGGCCATCCGCGCCGAACGGATCCCGGACCCCGGCCCGGCAACGCCCGACATCCTTGAGCCCGTGGATGCGGCTTCTGCCGCTGCCCCGGATGCCGAGACGCCCGCCAGCGACGAGGCGGCAGCCTCTGCGGACAATGTCGCCACAACACCGGCACAAACAACCGCGCCGGCACCCCAAGGCACACAGCCCGAAATCGCCATCAATGCGGATGCTGCATCCACCCTCTACAAGAGCGCCCGGGCAGCCTTCGAAGCCAGGGACTATCGCCAGGGCATCGCCCTGTGGGACGAATTTGCATCCTCATTTCCCAATCATCAGCTTGTTCCCAACGCCCTCTTCTGGCAGGGTGAATGTTATTTCCAGATCAAGGAATACGCCCGCGCGGTCTTGAAGTATCAGGTGGTCATCGACAAGCATCAGAAGAGCCCCAAGTACCCCACTTCGCTTCTGAAGCAGGGAATCTCCTTCATGCGTCTGGGACGCGTGAAAGCCGGCAAGCTCCTGCTGAGCGATGTTGCCAAAAAATTCCCCACCACCGCCGAAGGCAAGCGCGCCGAGTCCATCCTGAAACAAACAGACTAAGACGGGCTCCGGACGGGGTCCGGACAGCCGGAGATTCATATGGCCACCACCAGCAAGACCCAGCGCAAGGTCGTCTATCTCAAGTTCCCGCCTGAAAGGTCGGGACGGCCCATCATGTGCAACCTGACCAGGCTCTATGACCTGACCTTCAATATCCTTTCGGCCCATATCCTGCCCCGCGGCGAGGGCCGGATGACCCTTGAGCTGACCGGGACGAGCGACAACTACAAGAAAGGCATCCAGTACCTGAAGGACCAGGGGATCAAGACCGAAAACGTCGCCCAGAAGATCTCGCGCAACGAAGAGGCATGCATCGACTGTGGGCTGTGCACCTCGCTGTGCGCCAGCAAGGCGTTATGCGTAAATCCCGAGTCGCGCAAAGTGGAATTCGACTCTGAAATCTGCACTGCCTGCGGCATGTGCACCCGGGTCTGCCCGGTCAATGCCATGAATGTTGAGCTGGAAAACGGCGATTAGAAACGGGAGGCGGGCATGACGACTCAGGATTATTTGCGGGTACCGACCAGATTGCGGGCCTATGTCCGACTGGCGTCTTCCAAGGATTCCCTGCCCCTTGCCTACGACAACCCCGATCTGAACGTCGGGATCGAGCAACCCGACTTGACCGCCGCAGGCCTGTCCAAGGTCGTGGCCGACTTTCTGCTGGTCGTGGACAACAAGCTGGACACGGTGATCAGCCTGCTCAACCAGAAGCGCCTGGAGGATGAATTCAGCGCCGAACTGGAAGTCATCGAAATCGGTGGCGATGGGTTGCGCCTGGCCGACAAGGGATCCTTCGCCCCCGGTGACGCCCTGGAATTCGCCCTGGTGCTCAACCAGTTTCCACTGCGCATTGCCTCCGCCGTGGGGATCATGGACCGCGATGACACCGCCGAAGGCCATCCCGTGTCCTTCACACGCATCCGCGAGCCCGATCTGGAAGCAGTGGTCAGCTTCGTGTTCCATGAAGAGCGCATGCGCATCCGCGAAACAAGATGGCCCGAATGAATTCTTTTCCGATAGACCATATTTCCTGAAGGGGAATCCATGACTCCAGAAAATCCGAACCTCGACCAAATCGTTCAGGACATCACGGCCAAGGTGGTTGAAGGCCTGGACGCCATCCTGCTGGAAGCCGTGCAGGTCGAGATCTCCAAGGTCCTGTCCAAGTCCCTGTCCAGCGCCCTGAAGGACGGCGAATTCTTCCGCAAGGTCAATGACGACATGCGCGAGGGCCTGGAACAGATCTACAAGGAAATCAAGAAGGCTAAGAAGGACGCGGCCCAGAGCCTGACCCCCGAGGATACCAACAAGCTCATCAGCCAGGCCTCCAATGAATTGGATGCCATCCTCGAAGCCACCGAGGTCGCCACGGTCAAGATCATGGATATCGTGGAGGACCACCAGGAACGGGTGATCAACTCGGGCAACCTGCTTGAGACCTTCCGCACCGGCGGCGCGAGCAAGGACAACGTCAACGAGTTGATCGACCTGAACCAAAAGAACCAGCAAGACCTGATGGCGATCATCACCGCCCTGTCCTTCCAGGACCTGACCGGGCAACGCATCAAGAAGATCGTGACCGCCCTGAAGAAAATCGAGGAGATCGTCTTCAGCGTCTACATGAGCACCGGCTTGAAGGTCCGTGCGCGTGACCAGGAACCGGAGCGTGACGAGAAGGATATCGAGAAGCAGGCCAAGAAGACCTTAAAAGAGCTGTCCAAGGACAAGGTCAAGGGCTCCAAGCTCAAAGGCCCCCAGAAGGACACCTCCCAGGCCGACGTGGACGATCTGTTGGCTCAGCTGGGGCTGTAGGTTCAAGCAGGGCTCACACCACCGTGATCATCACAGGGGCGCTTTCCAGGGGAGGCGCCCCTTTTTCATGCCACAAGGACACTCCCGGTTTGGGCACCGCAATAAAAAGGCCTCCGCGATTAATCACGGAGGCCGACAATATCCACTTGGTCAAAACCGGCTGAGCTTCCTGCATCGCCCAAACACCCTGGCGGGAACTACAGCAGGAACAGACTGGCCAGACCAAGGAACAGGAAGAAGCCCATGGTGTCCGTGACCGTGGTTACGAAGATGGACGAGGCCTGGGCCGGATCTCGGCCTAGTATCTTCAGGATGATGGGGAACATGGCACCCGAGGCATTGCCCACGATCATGTCGAGCCCCAGAGCCACGGCCATGACCCCCGCCAGCAAGGGCTTGCTCGTGAGCAGTAGGACGCCGCCAAAGATCAGGATGCTCATGGCCAGCCCGTTGACCACGCCGATCTTGGTCTCGCGCCACACGGCATACCAGGCGCGTTTGGGATCCCAGCCTTCCATGGCCAACTGACGGATCATCACCGCCAGGGACTGTTGTCCCGCGTTGCCCGCCAGATTGGCGACCATGGGCATCAGCACGGCCAGCACGGTGATTTGGGCGATGGTGCCCTCGTAGTGGTAGACCACCAGCGCCGCAACAATGGAATTGGCGATGTTGACGATCAGCCAGGGCAACCGCAGGGCCACGGAGCGCAGCCACGGGGTGTCCACGGTCTCGTCCTGACCGGCACCCACCATGCCCAGCATGTCCTCGCTGGCCTCTTCGTGGATGATGTCCATGACGTCGTCGTGGGTCACGATGCCCAGCAGACGCCCTTCGAAATCGACGATGGGCAGGGCAAGAAAGTTGTAGTGACGCAGGATGTGGGCCACTTCTTCCTTGTCGGTATCGTGGGTGGCAGTCACCAGTTGCTGGTTCTCCAACATTTCCCGCAGGGGCTTGCGGGGCCGGGCCAGCATCAGGTTGCGCAGGGAGACCACGCCCACCAGCTTGTCTTCGCCGTCTACAATATAAGCGTAATAAGGGATTTCGGATTCTTCGGCAGCGCGACGGATCAGGGTGATGGCCTGGTCGGCGGTGAGATTCTGATCCACCACCGAAATCTCGGTGTTCATGACACCGCCGGCCGTATCCGGATCGAACGTCATCAGTGACTCGATCTCCGCGGCCTCCACACTCTCCACGCGCTTGAGCAGCCGCTGGCGATGCTCATCGTCCAGATCGTCCAGCACGTCCGCCGCATCGTCGGGAGACATCTGCTCCAGGATATCGGCTGCGAGATCCGGCGAAAGGGACCGCATCAAAATAGCGCGGTCGTGCTTCTCCATCTCCGCAAGGACATCCGCGGCATCCTCGAGATCGAGGCCTTTGACGACGATCATCTGGTCAGCCAAAGACATCTCTTCGAGGACGTCGGCTCCATCTGCCGGATGGGCGTGCTCCAACCCGGCCAGATGCGCTTCAGTCCGCTGGATTTCCTGCTCGTTCTGAGCGATAGTTTCGTTCTTCGGCATAGCGTCCTTGGGGTATACCAATTGCCTTGGAAGGTCAAAACCATCCCTGGCTTGACGGCGAAAGGGCTTTGTCGTAGCCCCGGTCACAAAACGGACAAAAGCAACTCATTTCCGGTGTTTCTCATGCACGAGCAGCAAGGCCGTCTGACTATGACACATCTGACATTTGACTGTTTCTTCCAAGACCGCGCACTGGATTGCCTCCGGCGCGCCCTACGGCTTGCCCTCGACGAGGATGGCCAGGACCTTACCAGTAATGCCCTTTTCCCGCCCGATGTCCAGGCCCAGGCGGAAATCGTGGCCAAGGAGCAGACCCTGGTCGTGGGCTTGCCCCTGGTCTCCATGGTCCTGGAGATGGTCGAGGAACAAAGCGCTGAGGGTGTTGTCCTCTTGGTAGATGAAGGGGCCCTGGTGGAACCCGGAACCGTCGTGGCCGTCATCCAAGCCCCGGCACGGGTGATCCTCAAGGCCGAGCGCGTCATCCTGAACGCTATCTGCCACCTTTCTGGAGTCGCCAACCTGACCCGGACCTATGTGCAGCGCCTTGGTAGTGCGCACACCCGCCTGCTGGACACGCGCAAGACACTCCCCGGTCTGCGGCACGCCGAAAAATACGCGGTGTTGCTGGGGGGGGGCAAAAACCATAGGATGGACCTGGAGCAGATGTTGATGCTCAAGGACAATCATATCGACCGCGCCGGAGGCATCACCCCGGCAGTACAGGCCTTACGGGCCGCCTATGCGCCCTGCCCGCCCATCGAGGTGGAATGCCGTACCCCGGACGAGGTCCTCGAGGCGGCCTCGCTGTCCGTCACACGCATCATGCTCGACAACATGCCCGTGCACGAACTGCGGCAGGTCCTGGCCCTGATCCCCCGCGGTATCGAAACCGAAGTCAGTGGCGGCGTGAACCTGGAAACCATTGCGGCAATCGCGGCGGCCGGTCCGGATTTCGTCTCCGTGGGACGCCTGACCCATTCCGCCCCGGCGGCGGACTACAGCATGCGAATCCGCATCGCATAGGACAAGCACATGAGCGAAGCTCACAGTCTAATCATTCAGGATATCAAGGCGAAGATGGGCGGCAGGCTGACCATCATGGGCCATCACTATCAGAACGACCGGGTGATCCGGCACTGCGACCTGCGCGGCGATTCCCTGGAGCTGGCGCGCAAGGTGTCGGGGCTCAAATCCGAGTTCATCGTCTTTTGCGGCGTGACCTTCATGGCCGAAACCGCCGCCATGCTGGCCTCGGACCGGCAAAAAGTGATCCAGCCTTCGCCCGATGCCGGGTGCGTCATGTCGGACATGGCCCCCCGGGCCCTGCTGGACGCGGTGATGCGCAAACTGACGACCAACGGACGGCGCATCATTCCCTTGGCCTACGTGAACACCGCTGCAGCCATCAAAGCTGTGGTTGCGCAGTACGGCGGGTCGGTCTGCACCTCGGCCAATGCCGAAACCATGCTCAAATGGGCCATGGGCCAGGGCGACGGGGTGTTGTTCCTGCCGGATGCCAATCTGGGCATGAACACCGCCAACCGCTTGGGCATTCCCGAGTCCAAATGGGCCCGCCTGGACATTTCCGGGATGGCCAAGAACGTGGACTCCAACGCTCTGAAGGACAAGAATCTACTGCTCTGGCCTGGCCTGTGCGTGGTCCACAAACGTTTCAAGCCCGAACAGATTGATGAAATTCGTCAGCGCGACCCGGACGCCCTGGTGGTGGTCCATCCCGAATGCCATCCCAACGTGGTGAACAAAGCGGATGCCGCCGGCTCCACATCGTTGATCATCAACTACGTGGCTCAGGCCCCCAGAGAGGCCGCCATCTACATCGGCACGGAGATCAGCCTCGTGGAACGCCTGGCCAAGGAATACCGCAACGAAAAGCTCGTGCGCCCTCTTTTCCCCAGCCTCTGCCAGAACATGGCCAAGACCACAGAGGAACTCCTGGCAGCCACCCTGCAGGACCTGGAAGGGGCCGAGGCCGTGACCGTGCCCAAGGACGTTGCCCGCATGGCCACCGTGGCCATCGAACGCATGCTTGATATTTGCAGCTGAAACAAGGGGCCCCATGGACAGCTATCGCTTGAAGACACAGGTTCTGGTCATCGGCACGGGCATTGCGGGCAGCACCGCAGCACTGACCCTGGCCGATTCCGGCCTGGAAGTGACCCTCATCACCGCTGACGACAAACCCGACGGCGGCAATACGGCCCTGGCCCAGGGGGGGATCGTCTTCAAGGCCGTGGACGAGGACCCGCGCGACCTGGAACAGGATATCCTGACAGCGGGCTGGAAGCAGAACAACACTCGGGCGGTGCGCTACCTGGCCAGACGAGGCCCGTCGGCGGTGCAGGAGTTGCTTCTGGACAGCCTGGGGGTGGAGTTCGCCAGGAACACGGACGGCAGCTTTGATCTGATCCGCGAGGGAGGCCACGGCAAGGAGCGCATCCTGCACTGCGCCGACTACACAGGCCGGGTCATCATGGACAAACTGATGGCCGCCGTGCAGGCCCATCCGGGGATCACCCTGCTCACCCGCCGCACAGCCGTGGACCTGTTGACCAGCCATCACCATGCCACCAGCCTGGAGTTCAAGTATCAGCTCACCAACCAGTGCTGCGGGGCCTACATCTACAACCAGGAACAGGGTCAGGTGGAGACCGTGCTGGCGGATTACACCCTGCTGGCCACGGGTGGCATTGGCCAGATCTATCTGCACACCACCAACACCTCGTCCAGCATCGGCTCGGGCATGGTCATGGCCGCGCGCGCCAAGGCCAAGACCGTGAACGCCGAATACGTGCAGTTTCACCCCACGTCCTTGTTTCACCGCGCCCCGCGCAAGTTCCTGGTGTCCGAGGCCGTTCGCGGTGCGGGCGCCAAGCTGGTCAACTCCAAGGGCGAGGCCTTCATGCAGCGCTACGATTCCCGGGCCGACATGGCCCCGCGCGACATCGTCTCCCGCGCCATCCAGGAGGAGATGCTCCACCTGGGCGACGACTGCGTGTTTCTCGATGCCGCCAACCACGTCTCCCGCGACCTGGTGGAGAGCTTCCCGACCATCCACGCCAAATGCCGCGAGATCGGCGTGGACATGCTTTGCCAACCCATCCCCGTGGTGCCCGCCGCCCATTATTTCTGCGGCGGCATCCTGACCGACGTCAACGGACGCACCACCCTGTCGAGGCTCTATGCCGGAGGCGAATGCTCCTGCACCGGTGTGCATGGGGCCAACCGCCTGGCCAGCACCTCCCTGCTGGAAGGTCTGCTCTGGGGCATTTCGGCGGGCAAGGACATCGCCGGGCGTTACAGCAAGAAGACAACCCTCTCACGCCGCCTGACGGATGCCATGCCCGACTGGGTCAACCCCGGCAACGTGCAGAACGAAGACCCGGCGCTCCTCGCCCAGGACTGGGCCACCCTGCGGCACACCATGTGGAACTATGTAGGCATCACCCGCACCGACGCCCGGCTGCGTCGGGCCTTTGATGACATGCGCAGCCTCTACCGACACTTGCAGGATTTCTATAAATCCACCCCCATGTCCAAGGAACTCATCGACCTCTTCCACGGGGCCTATGCAGCTTACATCGTGACCCTGGCCGCCCTGCGCAACGACGAAAGCAAGGGCTGCCACTACAGAATCCAGCAATAACTCCAAGAGTTGACCCCTTGATTCCACCAGCGGCGCTCATGGCGCCGCTTTTTGTCGTCCTCATTCTGTACATCACAACACCCTGTGCCCTTCACTTCCCGCTGTCCTTCGCCTCCCAGGACATGGTATCATCCCTCTCACTTGCCAACCAAGGAGACTAATCATGAAACGAGGAATCATTACTCTGGCCTTCATTGTCCTTGCAGGCTGCTGGGGAGTTGTCTTCTCGCAGACGTCCATGGCCCGAGGGCTTCCCGCAGGAGCCTATCTTGTCGCGGAAGAAAGGGTGCAAGACGAGCAGATCAAGATTCGCCAGGAAGAGACCCAACGCCAGCGGGAGCAGCAAAAGCAGGAGTCGGAAGCCCTGCGGGAGCAGCAAAAACAAGAGACGGAAGCCCTGCGTGAACGGCAAAAGCAGGAGCTGGAAGCCCTGCGCGAGCAACACAAGCAGACAATGGAAGCCCTGCGCGAGCAGCACAAGAAAATGATGGGAACCGTGCACCAAGAGCAAAAGCAGGAAATGGATGCCCAACGTGAGCAGCGCATGGAAGAGAAGCAAGGTGCCAAGGCCATGAAAAAGCAGGAACGGCAAAAAGCCAAGCAGAACAGCAAGGCCGGGAACACAGCTGCTGAATAGTTCGCAGTCAGATGCCGGGAGATGAGCCCCCCCGTACTCCGCAGATAAAAAGATCCCGGCCCCTTGAAAAGGGGCCGGGGAGGGTTCGCAGGGTTCCTCGGGGGGGACGAGGAACCCCTTGAGGGGGCATATGGACGAGGAGGTGTCCTGTCGAAGGGGTTTGCGTCGCCTTCGTTACAAGACCTATTACAAGCGCCGTGCCAAAGCCTATCCTGCTGATATCTATAGTAAACGCATACGTTCCCGTTTAAAACGAGCAGCTATTGTGCATTTTAGTGCACTTTTGTGTGCAGGTCCGGGCAACGAAATTTGCACATGCTGCACATGACCCCAAAAAAAGAACCCAGGTTCATTGAACCGGGGTTCTTATCCACAATATTCTCGAAGAATCATTCAGTATTCTTGAACAAGGCGATGATCTTCCATTGCCCTTCACAGTCACGCAACAGATACCAGAAGCGCTGCTTGCCATCCTCGCGCAGCACTTCCTGCACAATCTCCTGATCCTCGGCGATAATGACCACTGAAGTCACGTCATAGACGGACATGCGCTCGCCAGTGAACACTGTGGGCCGGACCGAGACGATCCGCTGCTCCGTCCAGGTGCCGAGTCGTCCGAAAAAAGCCTTACGTTGGGACAACGGCCAGGAGGACGGGAAGCAGCGCGCAGCATCCTCGGCCGTCTCAGCCATGGTATAGGCCTTGACCACAGCCTCGGGGCTTGAAAACTGCCAACTGTTGATCACCTCGCGCCAGGAACAGCCCGAGGAACTCAGGCTGGCGCACAAGGCTACCAGGATCAGCATCTGCCGGAATAACGTATTGAGTGTCGTCTGCATGGCGCTGTCATAGCCCATCACGGCCAGGCACTCAACAGCCCGTTTCTTCCCGCCAACAGACTGAAAACGCCCGGCCCCGCAGAGCGGAACCGGGCGTTGATGATCAGTGTCATGCCAAGGTGCTAGGCCACTGCGGGGGCTTCATCCTTGTCTTCCTCAACACGGCTGGGACCGAAACCAAGGAGGATCGGGCTGGCCACGAAGATGGAAGAGTAGGTCCCCACCACAATGCCGATGAGCAGAGCAAAGGCAAAGTCGTGGATCACGCCGCCGCCGAAGAGGAACAGCGCCAGCACCACCAGCAGGGTTGTGCCGGAAGTGAGCAGCGTCCGGGACAGGGTCTGGTTCACGGAGATATTGATGATCTCCTTGAAACTCGGACGTTTCTTGCCATGCAGATTCTCACGGATACGGTCAAAGACGATGATCGTGTCGTTCAGTGAATAACCAATGATGGTCAACAGCGCCGCCACGATGGTCAGGTCGAACTCCTTGCCCAAGAGCGAGAAGACTCCAATGGTGATCATCACGTCATGGATCAGGGCCACCACCGCCCCCAGGGCGTAGTTCAGGCGTAGATACCAGCACAGCCCCAGGGTGATGCCCAGAGCCGCGAAGATCAACACGCTCATGGGCACGGCGGCCAGGCCCAGCAGGTACACACCCGTGGACAGACCGGCAGCCATGATGCCCGCGGTGAACCAGCGGGCTTCGAACCGGCCGGAGATGTAGATGGCGATGAGCAGCACTGCGAAGAACATGGCCTCCAGGGCCTTTTCACGCAGGTCCGCACCCACCTTGGGGCCGACCATTTCCTGGCGCTGAATCTCGAACTTGCCTTCGGGCACCTGTTCCAGGGCCGTCTGCAGCTTGCCCCGGACCATCTCGGTGGTCAGGCCCGTCTCGGAGATGCGGATCAGGAACTCGTTGTCCTCATCCATGCCCAGACGCTGAACCACAACACCATCCAGGCCGGAGCCGGACATAGCAGTCTTCAGGGAATCAAGTTCCACATTGTGGTCAGCCTTGACCTGCACGGTGATACCGCCGGCAAAGTCCACTCCGTATTTGGGACCGCCCTGGACGATCAGGGAACCGAGTCCTATCAGGATCACCAGGGAGGACACGACGAATGCCAGCTTGCGGCGGCCGATGAAGTCGACCTTGGTGTCTGGCCGGATGATGGTCAGGCCGGAGACGGGCTTCTTGATGCCGGGGAACAGGTCGAACAGGATACGCGACACGAAGATGGCCGTGAACATCGAAGCCAGGATGCCCAGGGTCAGGGTCACGGCAAATCCGCGGATGGGTCCGGTGCCAAACTGATACAGGATGATGGCCGCGATGATGGTGGTCACGTTGGCATCCATGATGGTCAGCGTGGCGCGGCCATAGCCCTCGGCGATGGCCTGCCCGCGTGACAAACCTCGGCGCAGTTCCTCGCGGATGCGTTCGAAGATGATCACGTTGGCATCAACCGCCATGCCGATGGTCAGGATGATACCAGCAATGCCTGGCAGAGTCAGAGTGGCCCCGAAGGCAGCCAGACCCGCCATGATCAACACGATGTTCAAAAGCAGCACGAGGTTGGCCACGATGCCGCCGAAGCCGTAATACAGGGCCATGAACACCAGCACCAGGGCAAAGCCGATCAACGTGGACTTGATGCCCTTGTCGATGGATTCCTGTCCCAGGGAAGGTCCGACACTGCGTTCCTCAAGGATATTTACTGGAGCAGGCAGCGAGCCGGAACGCAGGGTCACGGCCAGGTCGTGAGCCTCTTCGGTGCTGAAGTTGCCTTCGATCTGGGCGCTGCCGCCAACGATCTTGGCCCGGATGACCGGGGCCGAATAGACCTCGCCGTCCAGCACGATGGCCAGGCGGCGGCCTTCATTTTCGCCGGTGATACGGGCGAACTTGCGACCGCCTGCGGCGTTGAAGGTCATGGTCACATAGGCCTGACCAAACTGATTGAAATTGGTGCCCGCATTGGCGATGTACTCGCCGGACAGCAAGGCTTCCTTGTAGACCACGATGGATTCAGTGCGATAGGTGCCATCGGCCTTGAGGATCTTATGCGGCAGGACCTCACGGCCCTTGATCCGGGCCTGGGCGGGGGTGACGGCGTCGTCCACCAGCTTGAACTCCAGATGCGCGGTGCGTCCGATGAGTTCAATGGCACGCTGCGGGTCATCCAGACCGGGCAACTGCACCTGGATGCGAGAGCCCTGCTGCTTGCGGATGTCGGGCTCGGCCACACCGAACTGGTCGATGCGGTTGCGCATGGTCTTCACGGCCTGGTCGACGGTCAGGCGCTCGACGTTCTTGCGGTAATCCGGCGACATGGCGAGCACGTAGCGGATCGTACCGTCTGACTGGGCCTCGGTCAGGCCGATGCTCAGGGAACTGCCATAATGCTCGTTCAGGTAGGCCTCAAAACCTTCCTGCATCTCCTGGCGGACCACGAAAAGCTGGAGCTTCTCACCCGGAAGCACGGCAGCCTTAGTGACCACGATCTTCTCTTCCAGGGTTCCGGCCTTGATATCCTGGCCCATCTGGCCCAGGGAATATTCAACGGCCTTGGGTACGTCCACCTCGAGGGTCAGGTGCACGCCGCCCTTCAGGTCCAGACCGAGATTGATCTCGTCGTCGGGCAGGACCGTCCGCAGTGCTGAATCCTTGTCCACAAAGGACGGCAGGGCCCAGGCAAGGCCCAAAAGGGCCACGACAAGGGCCAAAACGATGCGGTAACGCAGAGTGCCTTTCATTGGTTCTCCTCAGATCCGGTCACGATTGGCGACGCAGGGCGTTGCCCCACGCAGACGATGCCAAAAAGCACAGGATGAATACGCCTTATGAAAAACGAAGGCAAGCGACCTCGCCTACGCCTGAGCGCGGCTGGGCGGGCTTGCCTTCGCCGGAACCGCGCAGTGAACTGCGCGGGGCGGTTTTAATTACTTGTCGCCTTTGCCGGGCTTGGCACTCTTGGGAGCGCGCTCGGCCAGACCGGAAACGAAGCTGCGGTTGACCTCGACAATCAGGCCGTTGCCCAGGTCCACGGAAATGACATCGCCGTCGATGCCTTCGATGCGACCATACATGCCACCGCCGGTGAGGACCTTATCACCCTTCTTCAGAGCGCCGAGCATCTCCCTGTGCGCCTTGGCCTTCTTCTGCTGGGGACGAATGAGCAGGAAGTAGAAGATGACGAACATCAGGACCAGGGGCATCATGGACATCAAGGGATTGCCGGCTTCGGCACCAGCGCCGCCCTGGGCGCCCATGGCGTAGGCTACGTCTGCAAAAAACATTGGGCCTCCTAAGGGATTACATTGAAGGGCCGCCCCGATGGGCGGTATCATTTCCTTATTATAAAACCCGGCCGGAACCGACCGGAACACGGTAAAACACCGCATCGAGTCCTGTTAAATCGTCCTCACTCTTTCGTCAACTCAAATCCCCTGCATAAGGTTGTCTTCTACCCTCTCTGCCATCCTTAAAAAGACACTCCAAGTTGGCGTTTTTTGGCACTTTATACAGCAATGAAAATTTTTACTTTTCATATTTGTAAAAAAATAGGTAGTCTCACCCCCTAGACGAAAACAATCTATTACTATAAAAAGATTTCCCCATTTACCGTAGCCCTTGCTGGCCGTGCTTTTTCGCGCTGTAGCCGGGCCACTGGGCAAAGAGGGTGATGCAGACCCCCAGTTCTCACCGCCCCTTTCGAGCTGATGACCACGCCGCCACATGCGGTGACGCACGACAACCACTTGCAGCAGGGAGATAGACAACGATGTGCCGATTGTTCGCGCTCACCAGCTCTGACCCCGTCTCACCCATGCGGGCCATCAGGGCACTCGATGTCATGAGGGAAGGCCATGACGGTTCCGGAGTGGGACTGTTCCTGACCGGACTGGGCGGCCCCTTCGGAGAGCTTTCCGGATGCCCCATCCTGTCAGGCATTTTTACCAAAAACGGTGAAAAGCGTCTGATGGCCTATATGTCCGAGCGCGGTTTCAAGCTTCGCCACCGCCTGTCCTGGAATCTGGACGAGATCCCGCCCGCCGGGACGCCCCAGCGCGACATCTACATGGTGGCCGCCTACAATATTCCCGAGGACTGGAAACGCCTGTCCCAGGACGAGGTCGAGCTGTTGACCATGCAGACCCGTGTGGCGATCAAGCACATGGGACTGGAAGACGAAGACATGACCGTGTTCAGCTTCTGGCCCGACGTGATCATGATCAAGGAGATCGGCGACCCGATGCTTGTGGGGCAATACCTCCAGGTTGATCGCCACGAACTGCGCGCGCGCCAGATCCTGGCCCAGGGCAGACAAAACACCAACTACGCCATCAATCTCTATGCCTGCCACCCGTTCTTCATCCAGGGCCTGTGCACCATGACCAACGGCGAGAACACCGCATTCGTGCCCATCAAGGAATACCTGATGGGCCTGGGCATTCCCGGATACGAGGGCTACCATTCCGATTCCGAGGTGTTCACCCATATCCTTCATTATACGATCCGCCGCCTGGGGCTGCCCCTCGAGGCCTACAAGCACGTCATCACCCCGTTGACCAACGAGGAGATGATCGGTCACGAGAACGCCCCCTTCCTGGCCAACCTGAAGACCATCTGCCGCAAGATGATCATCGATGGCCCCAACTGCGTCATCGGCTGCCTGCCGGACAGAACCATGTTCATGGCTCAGGACCGCAAAAAGCTGCGCCCCGGTGTGGTTGGCGGCAGGAAAGGCATGTACGCGTTCTCTTCGGAGATCTGTGGCCTGGACGCCGCCATTCCGGACCGTGACAAGACCGCCGATTTTCAGCCCATGCATTTGGACACCGCCATCGTCACCCCTGACTGTCAGGAGCTCAAGATATGCCGTCAAACACAGCCATTACCCCAAACACGCTAAGCATCAAGGATCTGCCCTGGCAGATCAGCTGGGCCAAGGACAAGTGCACCCTGTGTGGCTCCTGCACCACCGTCTGTCCCGTGCAGGCCATTGAACTGGGCGTGCATAGAAAGCGTGAAATCAAGGTCAGGCTGGGCCTCACGACCCAGTCCGAGAACGATTATTCCATCTATCACGGCATCCGTCAGAAGACCGATCCGGCCTATTCCTGCATCGGCTGCGCCATGTGCACCCAGGTCTGTCCCAACGACGCCATCATGCCCATGCACAGCGACGAGCAGTCCAAGCTCGTGATGCACAACAACCGGGGCGGCGCAGCGCGCACCCGGGGCGGACGCCGCAACGATACAAACAGCCTGCTGGACCAGATCAAGTTCGTGCGCATCTCCATGCTCACGGACCCCGCCCTGGACGCCGGACGCCACGAATTCAGCCTGAACACCCTGCTGGGCCGCATCCTGCCTCCCGAAGAAGGTCTGAAGACCTTCAACGAACAGGGCTGGATGCCCCCGGTGCGCGAGATCTACCCGCTGATGATCGGCGGGATGAGCTTCGGCGCACTGTCGCCCAACATGTGGGAAGGCCTGCAGATGGGCGTGGCCTACCTCAACGAGGAGCTGCACATGCCGGTGCGCATGTGCACCGGTGAGGGCGGCTGCCCGCCGCGCCTCTTGCGATCCCGCTTCCTGCAATACGTCATCCTGCAGGTTGCCTCGGGCTATTTCGGCTGGGACGAGATCATCCACGCCATCCCCGAGATGAAGGTCGATCCCTGCGCCGTGGAGATCAAGTACGGTCAGGGCGCCAAGCCCGGCGACGGCGGCCTCTTGATGTGGCACAAGGTGAACAAGCTCATCGCCGCCATCCGCGGCGTGCCCACGGGCGTGTCCCTGCCTTCGCCCCCGACGCACCAGACCAAGTACTCCATCGAGGAGGCCGTGGCCAAAATGATCCAGTCCATGTCCATGGCCTGGGGCTTCCGCGTACCGGTCTACCCCAAGATCAGCGCCACCACGACCTCGCTGGCCGTGCTGAACAACCTGGCCCGCAACAGCTACGCGGCCGGGCTGGCCATCGACGGCGAGGACGGCGGCACGGGCGCGGCCTACAACGTCTCCATGAACCACATGGGTCATCCCATCGCGTCCAGCATCCGTGACTGCTACCTGAACCTGTGCAAGCTCGGGAAGCAGAACGAGCTGCCCATCATCGCCGGCGGCGGCATCGGCAAGAACGGCAACCTCGCCGCCAACGCCGCAGCCCTGATCATGATGGGCGCGTCCGCGGTCCAGGTCGGCAAGTACCTCATGCAGGCCGCCGCGGGTTGCGTGGGCAGCGAAGGCGACCGTTGCAACGTCTGCAACATCGGTGTCTGTCCCAAGGGCATCACCAGCCAGGACCCGCGCCTCTACCGCCGCCTGGACCCCGAGAAGGTGGCCGAGCGTGTGGTGGATGTGTTCACGTCCTTCGACGCCGAGATGCGCAAGATCCTTGCGCCGCTGGGGCGGTCCACCGCCCTGCCCATCGGCATGTCCGACGCCCTGGGCATCTCGGACAAGGCCGCTGCCGACCGATTGCAGATCCGCTACTGCGTGTAAGGGAGAAGACGAATCATGCCTAAGAGCAACACAGTCAAGATAAGCGGACAGGAGAACGGGGAACGCATCGAGTCCCGTATCCTGGAAGAACGCATCCAACAGGCAGCCAGGGACGGGGCCACCACCATCAAGGTGGAGGCCTGCGGCCAGCACGGCATCGGTGGCCGCCTGTGGAGCAGCATGGAAACCCCCATCCTGGTGAAGGTCCAGGGTTCCCCCGGCCAGCGCCTGGGGTCCATGGGCCTTCCCGGCACGACCATCGAACTGGACGGCCCCGGTTCCGACGACATCGGCTGGCTGAACACCGGCGCGGAAATCGTGGTGCGCGGCAACGCGTCCAACGGCATCTGCAACGCCATGGCCCAGGGCAAGGTCTGTATCGGCGGGCACATCGGCTCGCGCGGCATGACCATGACCAAGAAGAACCCCCGCCTGACGCCACCCGAACTGTGGGTGCTGGACGACGTGGGCGACTACTTCGCCGAGTTCATGGCGGGCGGCGTGGCCGTGATCTGCGGCCTGAACCCCGTCAAACCCGACAACATCCTCGGCTACCGGCCCTGCGTGGGCATGGTGGGCGGCAAGATCTTCTTCCGCGGGCCACACATGGGCTTTTCCATGTCCGACGCCAAATTGGCGGAGATCAGCGACGAGGACTGGGCCTGGCTGAGCGAGAACCTGAAGACCTTCCTGACCAAGGTCGGCAAATCCAAGGAACTGAAAAAGCTCAATAATCGCGCTGAATGGCAGCTGATCACCGCCCGCAGCCCCCTGGATCGCGTCTCCAGCAAACGCCGCACCATGGCCGAATTCCGCGGCCAGGTCTGGGACGCCGAACTGGGCAGGGGTGGCCTGATCGGCGATCTGACCAGCCTGGACCGTTCCCCGATCCCGCTGATCACCACCGGCGAACTGCGCCGCCATGTCCCGGTCTGGGAAAACCGCAAGTACGCAGCCCCCTGTCAGGACGCCTGTCCCTCGGGCATCCCGGTGCGCGAACGCTGGGGCCTGATCCGCGCAGGCGAACTGAACAAGGCCGTTGATCTGGCCCTGCGCTACACGCCTTTTCCGGCCACGGTCTGCGGGCATCTCTGCCCCAACCTGTGCATGACCAACTGCACCCGTTCCACCCAGAAGATGGCCCCCGTGGACGCCAAGGGGCTGGGCAAGGCCGGTATCGAGGCCAAGACCCCCGAGCTGCCCGCCCTCTCCGGCCACAAGATCGCCGTCATCGGCGGCGGACCGGCGGGTATCTCCGTGGCGTGGCAGTTGCGGCTGTTGGGCCACGAAGCCACCGTGTTCGACCGCGAGCAGGAGCTGGGCGGCAAGATCACTTCCCAGATCCCTGCGGGCCGTATCCCCATGGATATCCTGAAGGCCGAGCTTGCACGCGTGCGCCAGGTGCTGCCCCACGTACAGCTGGAGCGTGACCTGACCCAGGCCGATTTCGAAAAGCTCAAGGAAGACTTCGAGTTCGTGGTGCTGGCCACCGGTTCCCAGAAGCCGCGTATCATTCCCATGCCCGGCAAGGAACGTCTGATCACCGCCGGTGATTTCCTGCGCACGGCCAAGAACGGCACGGCCAAGCCCGGCAAGCGCATCGTGATCATCGGAGCGGGCAACGTGGGCTGCGACGTGGCCTCCGAGGCCGGACGCCTGGGAGCCGAGGACATCACCCTGCTGGACGTGCAGGAGCCCGCCAGCTTCGGCAAGGAACGCGAGGAGGCCGAGAAATACGGCGCCACGTTCCGCTGGCCCTGCTTCTCCAAGGAAGTGACCAAGGAAGGCCTGGTGCTGAACACCGGCGAGCTGATCCCGGCGGACACCGTGGTCATTTCCATCGGCGACATGCCCGACCTGGACTTCCTGCCCGAGACCATCGACACGGACAAGGGCTATGTCTCCGTCAACGAGGCCTTCCAGACCACCGACCCGCGGGTCTTCGCCATCGGCGATGTGATCCGGCTGGGCCTGTTGACCCAGGCCATCGGCGATGGCCGCCGCGCCGCCGTGGTCATGGACGGCATCCTCAGTGGTGCGCGCCCCCTGGGCGACACCGCCGAGATGACCGCCGACCTGCGCGCCCGCCTGGAGTACGTGAATGACGAGGGCAAGCTCTCGGAAATGATCGACTATTCCCGCATGAAGCTGGAATACTTCGATCCCCGCAAGGACAGCTTTGGCTCGGTGCAGGAATGCGCCAGCGAATGCTCCAGCTGCGGCGCCTGCCGGGACTGTGGGCTGTGCGTCACCGTCTGTCCCCAAGGCGCCATCAGCCGCCAGGAAAAGGGGGACGACTTCGAGATGGTCTCCGATCCTGACAAGTGCATCGGCTGCGGATTCTGCGCCGACGCCTGCCCCTGCGGTATCTGGAGCCTGATCAAGAATACGCCCATGGGCTAGGCCCCAGAGCCTGAAAACACCACTGCAAAGGCGGTTGCTCCATACGGGCAACCGCCTTTTTTCTGGCCTGCGAGACCTTTTCGATCCCAAACCGCGCTTGCCTCGTCGAATGCATGGTGCAGCGTAGCGCAGAAGGTGCTATGTAAGCTGACAGGCTATACGATTTCCCTTGTCATGGTTTGTTATTTTTGGGCATAGATAGAGCTGAATGCTTTCGCGCCGCAGAATGGACGCGCCCCCAACCCCGAACAGGCAGGATCGATCATGAGCAATCAACGGCTGTACAAAACGATCTATACGATCGCCAGTGTCATCAATTCGAGTCTAAACCCCAAGAAGGTGCTGTCCAGCATTGCCGAGCAGGTCACCGGGGCCATGGACGCCAAGGGCTGCTTCATCCGCTTGCTGGATGCCACGGGCGAAATACTTTTGCCCGACGCCTCCTACGGGCTGAGCAAGCGCTACGCCCAGAAAGGCCCGGTCAATGTCGCCAAGAGCCTCCTGGACCAGGACGTGCTCCGCGGCGAAGCCGTTTTCATCCCCGACGTACGCACGGACAAACGCTTCCAGTACGGGGCCGAGGCCGCCGAGGAAGGACTGGTCTCCCTGGTGGTAGTGCCCCTCACGGCGCGTGGCGCCAAGGTCATCGGCGTGCTCAGGGTCTATTCCGGCAAGCCGCGCGAGTTCGACGCCGAAGAGAAAGAATTTTTGGCCTGCATCGCCAACCTCTCCGGCATCGCCCTGGAAAACGCCCGGATGTTCCATGCCCTGAAACGGGCGTCCGAACTGGCCGAGGCATACAATTACCAGACCTTTGAAGACTAGCGCCCATCCGCGGAGGACCTCATGAAAAAAACCAGAATCGGCATCAACGGTTTCGGCCGTATCGGCCGCCAGGTTGTCAAGACCATTTGGCAGCATCACCGCGACAATATTGAAGTGGTGGCAGTCAACGACCTGTTCGACGTCAAGACCAACGCCCACCTGCTGCAACGCGACACCAACTACGGGACCTTCGAGCCCGAGGTGCGTGTGGACGGCGATACCATCCTGGTGGGTGACGACTTTTCCATCAAGAGCATGGCCGAACGCGACCCGCGCCTGATCCCCTGGGGCAGCCTGGACGTCGACGTGGTCGTGGAGTGCACAGGCATCTTCCGCACCGGCCCCACCGCCTCGCAGCATTTGCAGGGCGGGGCCAAGCGCGTGATCATTTCCGCTCCCGCCAAGGAAGAGGACATCACCCTGGTCATGGGCGTGAACCACACGGATTACGACCCGGGCAAGCACTTCATCATCTCCAACGCGTCATGTACCACCAACTGCCTTGCACCGGTGGTCAAGGTCATGCACGAGGCCTTCGGGATCAACAAGGGAGTGATGACCACCATCCACTCCTACACAAATGACCAGCGCATCCTGGACCTGCCGCACAAAGACTTGCGTCGCGCCCGCGCCGCGGCCTGCAACATGATCCCCACCACCACGGGCGCGGCCAAGGCCGTGGCCCTGGTGCTGCCCGAGATGAAGGGCCGTATCGACGGCTATTCCGTGCGCGTGCCCACGCCCACGGTGTCTCTGGTGGACTTTGTGGCCGTACTAGACAAGGAGACCAGCACCGAGGAGCTCAAAGCCACCCTCAAGGCCGCTGCCGAAGGCGAACTCAAGGGCATCATGGGCTACTCCGAGCTGCCTCTGGTCTCGTCGGACTTCATCGCCGACCCGCGCTCGGGCATCGTGGAGGCCGACTTCACCATCGTCCAGGGCGGCACCCTGGCCAAGACCTATGTCTGGTACGACAACGAATGGGGCTATTCCTGCCGCATCGCCGATCTGATCGAATACATGCGCCAGCAGGGCCTTTAACGCCGAGGGGCAGGCCTCTTGGTCAAGGCGACCAAGCCCGAACCTCTCTTCCGAACTCATCCCGGATCAACAAAGGGGGAGCCGCAGCAACGGTTCCCCCTTCTTCATTGAAGGATCATTCCCGAGTCGCAACCCTCTGTTCCCCTTGACCTGGTTCGCCCCTGAAAAGCGCAGAACCTTACCGTAAAACGTTCAGAAACCTTGCGGACAAGCGCACAGACAGCTCCATGTCGGAGCAGATGAGGACCTAGCGAGAACTGCAAGGAGCTGAAGCGACAAAACCGGCAAGAAAAGCTGGGCGCATTGCATAAGAAAAAGCGGCCCGTCACTGACGAACCGCCCTTCCATCCCCGGAGAATATGACTCGTTAGGCGAAATCGATCTCCAGCCCGTCCTCGAACAGGGCCGTAAGTTTCACCCTCTTATTGCCCGCTTCAAACTCATGGGAATTGGACGGGAACAATTGGACCGAAGCCGACCACTCGTCCCCAAAAAAGATATCCTTGGCCTCTCCGTTGCTTTCAAAGCGCACCGTCTTGCCATCGTCGAGTTGTATGACTTCGCCGTGGTGGATGGTGCATGGAATGTCGGATTGCTTGTACTCGGACATGGCGACCCTCCTACTGGTTTCCGGGGTTAAGCATATATCTAACACACTGTCAGAAAAAGACAACCGACTAGGAAACTATGGTTTTGACGAACTACTGGAGACCAAGGGCCCGCAGCGCCGCTCGCTCCGCCAGTTGACGCTCGGATTCGTTGCTCACATGGTTCGACTTGATAATCTCCAAAGGTGTCATGGTTGGCCCGGTGGGCAAGCCCTCGGTCAGTTCCAGACTCTGCGCCCAATTCCTCACGGCTTGCCGCGCCTCGGGTTCGGGCATCAGTTTGTAACCCATGAACAGTTTGGTGTAGGTCCCACGCCACATGCTGGGTGGTTCATTGGAGATGCGGTCGGGCAGAATGTTCATCACGAACTCATTCCAGCCCTTTTCCTTGTCCGGCTTGGCGTTGGAGGCCGCCAGGGCCATGCGCACGTTGTCCAGCGCCTGGGCCGGACGCAGCGCGGCCAGATCCCTGTTCGAAAGATGTGTCACATAGGCGCAGTAGGCCTCGGCACGATATGCGGGAATGGCCAGCAGGAACGCGGCGACCTCCTTCCAGTTGCCCCGCGCCACGGTCAGCACCCGGCCCGCATCCTCGCGAGAACAGGCCAGTTTGCGCTGCGCGGACATCCAGGCCAGGGCGGAGCCCTCAAGCGCGCGTCCCTGCTCCTCGTGCCGCTCGTCCGCAGCCTTGCGCAGGGCAGGAGAAAGGTCCGAAAAATCCACGGCATCCAGCAACTGCCATTGCCCATCCCAGTATTCCACCAACCCCGACCCGTATCCTCCCAGGCGAGCCGGCACACACGCGGCCCGCAGGGCACAGGTCAGCAGGATGGCCAGTTCTTCGCCAGATCCCTTGGCACGGTTCAGCGTGTCCAGGGCAGCGGCCAGATAATCGCGTGAAGGCTCAAACTGCGCCTGCTCATAGGTCCACAGACGCACCGCCGCCACGGCATCGGGAATGGCTTTGGCCTGGACCAAGCGAGGTGCCAGTCTTTCGGACAGCTCTTTGCGCCAGGGGCGAAACAGCTCGCGGCCCACACGATACGGGGCCACATATTCGACAAAAATGGCTTCCGGCAGGAGCGGCCCCCAGGGGACGGCCACGCGCATCGCATAGGCCTGGTCGACGTTTTCGGTCAAATCCAGGAGGTCCCTGCCCGCAGCATCGGCAAGGCACATCCCTTCCACCTGTTTGGCGGCCACGGCATGCTTTGGTGTGTCCTGTTCGTAGTGCTCGATGAACCCGCGAATCTGCCCTCCGTTGTCACCGGCGGCCTTGACCACGCGCGCCAGGGGCTCGGGCAGGCCTTCCCATATCTTGGGCGGCTCGACGATTTTTTCGTCGACCATGAGCAGGGTGTCCACTATGCGGTTGCCGCAACCGCCCAGCACGAACGCCAACAACAGCATCAGGAACAGAGGATGGAATGGTTTCAGCTTCATAGGACCGTATTTACAGCCCTTAGGCTAATCCGGCAAGCCTCGATGATCGTCGCGAGCCCAAGACAAAGCCCCTCATGGAGGGGCTTTGTCTTGGGCTCACAGCAGATCGCTGTGGCGAATCCGGCGAATCACCACAGACTGACAGGGCTATTCGGCCTTGGGCGGCCGTTTGTGTGCCGGAACGACCATCACGAACCGATGCCGCGCCTCGGCCAGGAGCCTATCCACGTCGCGGGCTTCATCGTCCTGGAAGCTGGCGCGCAACTCGCTCGTATAACCTGCCAGCAGGTGGGCGACATCCCGAAGCCCTTCCTCGCCGATGGGTTCGATGACCACGTCCGCGCCCGTGGCCAGGCGTCGGGTCAGTGCGGCCCGCGTGAACCCGAATTCCGGATACAGGCACTGATAGATCACCCCGCCCGTCATGCCCGAGCAGATCCAGGGTCCGGGATCGCCCAGGACCACCACGCGCCCGCCGGTCATGTACTCGAAGGCAAAGCCCTTCAGGTCTGCCCGGGAAGCCAAGTTGCCCAACTCGTCCCGGATCGGGCTGGTGATGCGCGCGCCAAAGATGGCGTCCGCGCCGGACATGCGGATGCAGGCCCGAGAATCGGCATAGTTCTGAACCATCAACCTTCCGCCAATGGCCCCGTAGGCAAAGCTCTTGCCCGTGGAGCCGTCCACGCGGCGTCCCAAGAGGTTCGCCCCCTTGAACACCCCCAACAGGCCGCCGAAACTGCCTTTGGCAGTGCCGTCCTGCGCGCCGCCGTCCACAATGACCTCGATGCCCGGGATATTGAAGGCGCACAGGCCGTTGCCCGGAACCGAAGCGTCCAGTCGCAGGCGCACGGTGCGCCCGCTCTCGCCGCCGTATTCACGGACCATGGCCCCGGCCAGATAAGTGCCCACGGCCCGGTCCACGCTACGCACGTACTGGTCGGTGTAGCGCACCTCGGTCACAGTCGGGTCCGCGAATTCCTTGAGCGCGATGTCTGAAATCATCTTGGTCAGGTTGTTCAGCGGCTTGCGCAAACCGCGGATGGCCCCGGCAGGCCCTACCGAGCCGTCCACGGCCGGAGCAACCAGCAGATCGGCGCAGTCCACATTCTCGTGATGTGAAATCTGGCTAAGAAGATCCGTACGCCCCACGACGTCACGTACGCTGGCCAGCCCCAGGTCAGCCAGAATGCTGCGCATTTCCTCGCCAATGGACAAGATCAGACGCGAGAGGTTGCCGGTTTCCTCACCCACCTGCACCATGCTGAAGTTCTTGACTCCGCGCGCCTCGGCCTCGGCCTTGGTGCGCAACTGGGTGGAGATGCCCTTGGGGCAGGTATCCAGGTGGCAGCGCTGGCAGCTGATGCAGCCCACACCCATCAAGGCCACGGTGCCCATGCCCACGCGATCCGCACCGAGCATGATCATCTTCAGGGCATCCGCGCCGCTGCGCAGGCCGCCGTCGCACCACAGTTCAACCCCGTCGCGCAACCCGGACTCAATGAGCGCCCGATGGGCCTGGGACACGCCGATCTCGGCGGGCAGGCCCACGTATTTCTTGGCGTGTTCCCGCGCCGCGCCCGTGCCGCCGTCAAAGCCGGAGACATTGACGATGTCCGCCCCGGCCTTGGCCACGCCCACGGCGATGGTGCCCACGCCGGAGGTCACGGGAATCTTCACCGAGACCCGAGCCTCGGGATTGGCGGTCTTCAGCTCGGTGATGATCTGTGCCAAGTCCTCAATGGAATAGATGTCATGATGATTGGAAGGCGAAATCAGCGCGATGCCGGGCTTGCAGTGGCGCGACGCCCCCACCATCTCGGTCACCTTCTGGCCGGGTAGGTGGCCACCTTCGCCGGGCTTAGCGCCCTGCCCCACCTTGATCTCCAGGAAATCCACGGAATTCAGGAATTCCATGAACACGCCAAAGCGGCCCGAGGCGATCTGCTGGCCCCGGTTGTGGCGGTACTTGCCCAGCATGTCCGGGATCTCGCCGCCCTCGCCGTTCATGCAGATGATGTTGCACTGCTTGGCGGCCTCGGCGTAGGTGCGGAAGGAGTTCTCCCCCTGGGAACCAAAGCTCATGGCCGGGATGAGCAGCGGCATGTCGTGACGACCAATGGACAGGTCCACGTCGCTCATGGCCAGGGGCGTGGCTCCAGCCGGCTTGTTAAAACCCAGCAGGTGCCGCAGGGCCACGGGGTTTTCGCGTTCCAACTCGCGCAGGCCCTCGGCCATTTCGCGGAATCCGGCCTCGCCCGTGGCGGTGCGACGCAGGATGCGCCCGACCTTGGTGTTCCGAGCCGGATCGCGCCAGAGCTTGGCTTCCTTGCCCTGAGAGGCCTGTTCCACACGTCTCGCGGCACGCTCTTCCAACGCGGCCAGGGAGAGTCCGTTCTTGTGCGACTGACAGAAATTGGCACAGCCGAAGACCTCGACCAGATCGTCGGCCAGCCCGATGGAGGCAAAGATGCGCCCGTAGCCGCACAGCTCGTGGATGCCCATGGTGGACATGACCTTTTCAATGCCCTTTTGCAAAACGTCCATGGTGGTGCGGATGACCTGCTCGGCGGGTCGGGATTCCGTGGAATGCTCGCGTGCCATGCGCCAGATCATGTAGGGGTTCAGGGCGTCGGCTCCCAGCCCCAGCAGGAACATCACGTCGTGCAGGTTGCGAATGGCCGCGGAACGCACCACCAGCGAGCACTTGCGCCGGATGCGACGCACGGCGAATTCCCTCTCCACCCAGGCCACGGCCAGGCCGGGATCGAGGTAGCAGCGGCCGTCCGAGAAGCTGCGCGAATCATCCAGCACCACCAGCACGGCCCCTGCCGCCACGGCCTTGACTCCCTCTTCGGCCAGAGCAATCAGGCGCTTCTTGAGCCGACCTTTACCGGGCTCGAAGGTGGCGTCCAGAATGGCCACGCGGGAGGTGTCGCGCCCCTGGGCCGTGAAGAAATTGAGGACATCGTCGATGGTCTGGGTGCCGAAGGCCCGAGCCAACTTGGACAAGGCACTGCCGCAGACCTCGGCGTCCAGACAGCCGCCGAGCAGCAGTGGGGTCCTGAGCTCCAGGCCCACGGCCACGGGATGTCCCTCGCCGTCGGCAGTGGGCCGGTTGCCCAGAATGGAACGCGTGGTGAAGTGGTCGGCCTCACGTTCGCGATCGATGGCCGGGTTGGTAACCACGGCCACGTTTTCCTTGAAGTACTCGGAGATGTTGGGCAGCCCGTCGTTCAGGCAGGCCAACGGACCCTGGTAGCCCATGGAACCGATGACGGCTCCCCCGATGGTGGCGGTCTGCTTGCGGATGTCGACATCGTATTTCTGCCAGCCGAAGGCGGCCAGATAGGCGGGCTCGGTGAGCCTGGCCGTGGACACGCGCAAGGCCGCGGGCAGGAATGATTCCAGGCGACGCTTTTCGCCCTGCTGCGCGGGAATCGCCGTATACAGGGCCTCCACGCAATCCAGGGCCTTGCCCCGCTCGGCCATCAGGTCGGCCACGCGCTTCTGGAAGGCCGTGTAGTCGAAGACCACCGCCCTGCGGCCAGGCACCGAGAGGATGGCGATCTTCTCACCCGGAGCCAGGGGTTTGGGGTCGGACACCGTATCCTCGATGTCCACCACACCCTTTTCCGATGACAGATAATAGTCGTAGTCGCTTTCGCCAAACCACAGGGGGCGCAGCCCCAGGGCGTCCACGCTGCCCATGCAGACCTGCCCCTGACGGGCGATGACCGCGGCCGGGCCTTGGGCCGAGGGCTGGAAGAACCAGCGGAAGAAGGCGTAGGCCTTTTGCAGAGGCGCGGGGTACTGCTCCACCTCGGAATGCACGGCCGGGAAGACCATGGCAAAGGCCTCCAGCGGATCAAAGCCATGGAGGTTGATCAGGCCTTCCAGGATGCGATTCAGGTCCTGGGAGTCGGAGCCCCCGGGCACGGGCTCGATATCCAGCAGGCGGCCCGAGCTGCGCAAGCGCTCGATGGTATTGATCTCGCCGTTGTGCGCCAGGATGGAAAAGGGTTGGGAGCGCTCCACCGTGGGCAGGGTGTTGGTGGAATACCGACTATGGCCCACGGTCATGCGCGAACGGGCCTCCTCCAGGCGCAATTCCGGATACACGCGGGGCAAAAGGTCCGCCAGGCCGCGGACCTTATAGACGACGCTGTCGCGCGAAAGCGAGGCGATGTGCAGGTCCTTTTCCACACGCTCCAGCTGCATCTGGATGTGAAACAACCGCTTTTCCACGGTCTTCTTGCTGTCCTCCACGGGTGCCAGACCCGCCACCTGCCAGAACAGGGGGGCCTCCGCCCGGGCCATGGGTCCGAGCTCATCGTCCCTGGTCTGGCCCGTGAGTTCGGTCAACAGTTCCACGGCGTTCTTGGCGAAGGTCTCGCGGATCATGCCCAGGATCTCATCCGAACGCTCACGGATGCTGCGGGGCAGTAGGAAATGCCCCACGAAGAACCCGGCAGACTCGGCCAGGTGCCGCGACAGCCCAACCTTTTCCAGGCGCTGGCCCCAGATCTCACGCGGGATATCGGTCAGGATGCCGCAGCCGTCGCCCTCATCGTTGATGTCGCCGGAACGGTGGGCCATCTTCTTCAGGGCCTCGATGGTCTTGACGATGTTGGCGTGGGTGGCGTGGCCTCGCTTGTCCACGTAGGCGATGATGGCGCAGGCGTCCTTTTCCTGGGCGATGAGCTGGCGGGTCATAGCTGTCACTGTCCTTCAATGGTCGTAGTTTGTTCAATAAATCCCAAGCCCCTGAAGACGTGAAAATCCACCGCAGCGGTCTTTCGCCTGGTGGATATGCCTGGGGCGGGCACCAGCCGAGAGTCGTTCGGCCAGTCCACAATACCATGTCAAAGCGTCCACGACGAATAGTGATTGTCATCGTGTCCGAACATTAATTACGCCCTTCAAAACGTGCCGTCAAACAGAAGCTACATTTTTCCCATTTTTGGAAGCATCATGATGTCAAAATTGTATATACACAACAAATATAGATAATTATGCGTAGGTTGCGTAGCGCTGCGGGATGACGGCACTGGCTTGCACGATTGAATCGCGTGCAGCTTCAAGCTATTTTTTCTTATCCACTTCCCTTCAGTATATTGGTTGTGGTATATACGCTCATGGCATTGAGCCATGAGCAATGGTATTCACTCTGCCCCGAGGGGATCAGCCATGGGCCTCTATGAAAGCCTGTTGACGCTGACGGATGCACACGGCGAACCCGCTGCCAGGATTATCACGCAGCAGAAACTCGTCCGTTACGCATGCATGGTTACGCAACTCACACAGGACCAACCCGACCAGATTCTCCAAAAAATCCAGACAGACCCTGAACTGCGTACAGAGTTCTTCACCCTGCTCAACGGCTGCGCCCCCGACGACCAGACCCAAAACGCCCGAAACCTGATGAAGGTCCTGCAGAACACGTCCATGGGCAAGGCCCCTGTCATCCTCTCCATCATCATCACTTCCGGCTTCTTCCTCATCCTGACCTTGATCATCCTCTCAACCACCGTGAACCTGGATCTCGGGAGCAACAAGGAACTTGTGTACCTCCTGGTGGGCACCATGACCGCCGGATTCACACAGGTGGTCAACTTCTGGCTGGGTTCCTCCAAAGGCAGTTCGGACAAGATGAGCCTGCTCTCCCTCCAGTACTCCCAAAAGACCACCACGGACCAGTAAAGGCCGCGCCCTGGCGCACCCAGAAACGAGTCCTCATGGCACTTGATCCGGCAAGGCGCAAACAGGCTCGTATCCCGTTAGCCCTCCAGAGGGAGGCACAAGGAGGGGCAGATGCCGAACCTCCCACTTGTCATACTGCACGGCTGGAGCGACAGCTTCGAGTCCTTCAAACCACTTGGGACACTCCTGAAGGATGCAGGAATCGCCGAGCAGGTCACGGATATCCACCTGGGCAACTACGTCACCATGGACGATCATGTGGAATTCCACGACATCGTGGAGGCCATGATGCGCGCCTGGAAGGACAAACAACTGCCCATGACGCCCCGCTCGACGAACATGGTGGTGCACAGCACCGGTGGTCTCGTTGTCCGTGACTGGCTGGACACCCATTTTGCTCCGGGCCAGTGCCCGATCCACCATCTGCTGATGTTGGCCCCTGCCAACTTCGGCTCCCCCCTGGCCCACCAGGGGCATTCCTTTCTGGGGCGACTGTTCAAGGGCCTCAAAAGCGACAAACCCTTCCAAACCGGGGAGCGCATCCTCAAGGGCCTGGAACTGGCCAGCCCCTACAGTACAAGCCTCGCCCTGCGCGATCTCTTCGCCGAAAAGACGAAATTCGAGGCCGGGAAGATCCTGTGCACCGTGCTGGTGGGCAACACGGGATACTCGGGATTCAGGAGCATCGCCAACCGCGACGGCAGCGACGGCACGGTGTACGTCTCCACCGCCAATCTCCAGACTGCAAACCTCATCCTGAACTACGCAGAGAACCCCGAGCAGCCCCAATGGCAGCTCAGGCCCTGCACCTGCCAAACGGGGTTTGGCGTCATGGACGGGGAAAATCACGGCAGCATCATCGGGGAAGACGAGCGCTTCAACAATGACAGCACCTTTCTTTGGATCAAGGATGCCCTGACCGTCAACGACGACCGGTTCGAGGGCTTTACGACGCGGTTGGCTGTGCTCACCGACAGTGTGATGGCCCGCTACCTGGACGACGACAGCAAGCACGGATTCCAGAACACCGTGTTCCGCCTGCGGGATCAATACCACCGCGCCGTGCCCGACTATTTCCTGCAATTCTATGAGCATGACACGGACTCCAACCGCTTTGCCGAGCAGTTCCACCGCGAGGTCCTCTGCAAAGTTCATCCTTACGAGGAGGACAAGAGCTATCGTAGTATCTTCATGGATTGCACTCAGTTGCATGATCGTATCGACAAACCGGAGGACCACGTGGACATCCGCCTCTATGCCTCGCCCGAAATCACCAAAGAAGGCAACGTAGGCTATCGCACCTTCGTGCCCGGCGACCTGGGCAGCATCAAGATCCAGGCGAACCAAATCAAGGACGTGTTCCGGGCCAACCGCACGCTGCTGACCGAGATGACCATCAGACGGTACCAATCCAAGCAGGTCTTCGAATTCAAGGGTCTGAACGACAAGAATTGAGCATCGACAACTGCGCAAAAAGGCCGCCCCCGAGACACGGGGCGGCCTTTTATCTGAGTAATTCCAGCGAGTTGATTTCAGTGAGCCGCGTCCTCAGCCCACCATCCAAGCCAAAAGAGGCGCAAAGAACAGAGCGGGCAAGAGGTTGGTCAAGGGGATGCGGCGAAGCTCCAACAAGCTGAGACCTATTCCAAGAATCAGCACGCCCCCCGTGGCCGTGAGTTCGGTCATCATGGCCTCGGAGAGCCACGGCTGGAGCACAGTGGCCAGTTCCGTCAACCCGGCCTGATACAGGAACACCGGGATGCAGGAAAAAATGACGCCCACACCCAGGGCGGCGGCAAAGGCCACGGAGGCGAACCCGTCCAGGATGGACTTGGTGAAGAGGATGGTGTGGTCACCGCGCAGGCCCTCGTCAAACGAGCCGAGAATGGCCATAGACCCGATGCAGAACAACACCGAGGCCGTGACGAAACCATCGGTGAAGCGCGCATCCGAGGAGCCGGAACGGGCCTTGAGCCAGTCGCCCAGGCCCGTCAGCCGGTCCTCCAGGCGCAGGAACTCGCCCGTGATGCAGCCCAGAACCACGCTGAAGACCATGATCAGCGGATTTTTCGTGACCAGGGCCATCTGCATGCCGATGACCAGCACGCATAGCCCAAGCCCCGTAAAGACGATGGCGCGCACCCGCTCGGGCAGACGCCCGCCGGCCACCAGACCGATAAGCCCACCCGCCACGATGGCGGCCACGTTGACCACTGAACCCAGAGGAAAGACCATGGGTGCTCCTTTTCAATGACTGCACTGACTAGACTGACGGGGCCCCGGCAGCGTATGCCACCGGGGCCTCGAAAATCAACCTCTTGGTTCGGGCTACTTGCCCAGCAGCTCGTTGACCTTGGTCATGACCGCGAAGGCGTCGGCCACGTAGAGCACGTCGGCCTTGCCCTGAGCCCAGCCGCAGCCCGCGTCCAGGTTCACGGCGCGACGCTCGGCAATGAAGCGCCAGCCCACCACATGCGGCTCCTCGCCGTGACAGCAGGTGGCCAGTCCTTTCTTGTGGCGCGGGGTGGCCCCGGTCTGCCCCACCTGGTGCAGATGGGTCATGAAAGAGAGTACGTCCTCGCCCTCGCCCGACAGGTCCACCAGGGACTTGGAGGACCCCAGAGAGGCCTTGGTGCCATCCAGGAAACCCAAAATATGCTGCTCGGCTTCCTTCATATGCGTGGTGCCGTCGGCCTGTTTCTTGGTCCAGCCGGCTCCGGCCACGAACAACACCTCGGCCTCGGGGCGGATGGTCTGCTCGTCCGCGGACGGGGCCTCGACGCCCACGACCTCGGTGCGGGTCACGACCTGGACGGCCACCTCGGTCAGGGCCGCACTGCCCGCGCAGCCCTCTTCGGGCAGAAAACAACAGGGAGCCACGCTGATCACCCAGGGCCGCTGGGTGCGGGTCTGGAGGCTCTCCATGCGCTGGCGATAGTACCAGCGGTTGATCACAATCTCGCCGCCCTCCACGACCAGTCCGGTGCATTGGGTATCCACACGGCCGCCAAGGCGTGCGGCGACACCTGGCAGGCAGCGCGAGAAACGCGCCGTGGCCGGAGCGACCACAAGGGTGGCTGCGGCCTGTTTGCAGATGGCCGTGCAGGCCGCGGTATCAGTGGCGTAACGCGACACGTCATAATCGGCACCCTGAACGGCAAAGAAGCCCGTGGCCCCACATCCAGCGATGGAATCGGCGGCTGCCTGGACGCTCCGGCCCACCAAGCCGACAGCAAAGCCGCCGCCTAATCCCTGGGCCAGGGCCTTCACGGCAGACAGGGCCTCCTTGGCGGTCTTGGACAGGGAGCCGTCGGCCTCGGTATGCGCAAGATAGAGAATCGTATCCATGTCGGTCTCCCTTAGCTCTTGATCCAGTCGACGATCTCACGGGCGATGTCCTCGACCGGAGTATCCTTGACGATGCGCGTCTGACGACGCACCTTGGGCAACTCAACGCTCTTGAAGGTCACGCCCTCGGCACCCACAGCGGCAGGCTGGGCCCGCTGCAATGCGGGCATCACAAAACGCATGTTCTGCATGCCCACCTGAGGGTTGTTGGGCGGCTCGGGCAGATTGCCCGTGGCCCAGCCCAGCGCGGCCGGAGCACCGGCACACTTGCTGTGCAGGTAGCTGCCACCCTCGATGCGCTCGATGACCTCGAAGGAGCCGTCGGCTGCGGGAGTAAATTCGTCCACGCCCTGGAACTGCTCGGTCACACCCAACAGCTCGCCCAGGATCTGCATCACGGCACCGGTGCCGCGCGAGGCCGACTGCCAGCCGCCGAACAGCAACATCTTGCCCTTGTCCAGCCCGGCGATACCATCAATGGCTGTTTTCAGGGAGGCAGCGACGTCAGCGGCCTCGACAAAGCCGCTGGCCGGACCGTCCAGGACCACCAGCTCAAAGGGAACCTTCTGGGCGATGTTCATCATCACCTGCTGCAACTTGGCCTTGGGACCGATGCTCACCAGCCAGACCTTGGAATCCGGCACGTTCTTGGCCAGATTGGCCGCCTCGTACAAGGCGTGTCCGGCCCAGGGGTCGAGCACGGCAGGCAGCATCATCTCGTTCTTCAGGGTCGGTCCCTGCGGGCCGTCCATGGGTTCCAGGGTCTGGAGCGGGTCCGGGACAATGCTCCCGCAGACCAGGATATGGTAGCTCATAGAATCTCCTTATCTTCGCAGTGATGGACCGGCGGACCAGCCGCCACAGGCCTTCAAATGTCTAGTTTTCAGCCGAATGCAAACCGCCGGAACCGGCGCTGAACGCGACGTTGGTCGCCTCCGGGTCCTTGGGGTCGGCCTTGGAGCAGTTCCACAGGCAGGCCCCGCAATGCACGCATTTTTCGCGATCGAACAGGGGCACGCCACCCTCGGGGTTCATGGCGATGGCCTGACCGGAGCAGGCCTCAATGCAGATCTTCTCAAAGCAGGCCTCGCACACGGCCGGGTCCTTGAAGACCACGTGGTCCGCGTAGCCCGCATTGGCCTGGACCTTGCCGCCCATGAGCAGCGCGTCCTGGTGCGAGATGAGCAGTTGGCCGTCCAGGGGGATCTCGGGCCAGCCCAGGCGATCCATGACCGCGTCATGCAGCCCTTGGCCTTTGGCCTGGCAGGACGCGCGGATCTCGGCGATCTCGGTCGGGCTGATCCGGCCCTTGTAATACTCCTCGATGCTCGGAATGCGCTCGTGGGGACGCTTGATGGCCCCGCCCAGGTTCAGCTTGCCGCCGGACAATCCGCTCAGCGCCATGCCGATCAGGCCCTGGACCACGCTGCTCTGAAACCCATCGCGGGACTTCTCCGCCACCAGGGCCTCGGACTCCAGCCAGGAGGCACGACGTCTGGCCACGTAGGTCCGATCCAGGTCCTCACGGCTGAACTCGCTGCCTTCGCGCAGCAGATCCAGCACGGATTCGCCAAGCAGCACACCCGTGGTCCAGGCTTCGTCAACGCCCGAACCAGTGAGCACGTTGGTGGAGCCGGAGCATTCGCCGATGCGCGCGTAGCCGTCCCCGGCCAGGAAGGGCTCGCCATGCTTGCCGGACTCGCCCAGGGTCTTGGCGCCCCAGGAACGCAGAGTGCCGCCCTCCAGCCAGCGCCAGAGGTAGGGATGCATCATCCAATGCTGCAGATAGCGATAGGCGGTGCGCAGCGGATTGTCGAACCACGAAGGCACGAAGATGCCAAGTGAGGCCGACATGTCCGGATAGACATACATGAAACCGAAAATCTCGGGCTCGGGGAAGCCCAGAGTATGCAACACGGTGCCGGGTTTCAGATCGCAGCCCTCGGGCAACTGGACCACCATCTTCATGCCCACGGCGTAGTCGCGCTGGTGCCGACCCGGGGGCAGGCCCTTTTCGCGATCCACGGCCTGGCTCACAGGGCCGACGGGGCCGTCGCCAAGGACGGTCAGGGCCGCCTTGATGTCCATGCCGGGCATGAAGCCCGCCTCGGGCTCGCCCTTCTTGTTCACGCCCTGGTCCGCCAGGCGCACACCCGTCATCCGGCCGGCCTCGAACAGCGGCTCGGCCACGGGGGTACCCGGCCAGATCTGGGCCAGACCCGAGCCCATGACCTGATAACCCGCCCACTGGCAGAACTGCCCCATGGACAGCACCATGCCGGGCTCCTTTTTCAGGAACGGCGGGATCCAGGGCAGCTCGCAGGCCTGCAGGGACTTGTCACACAGCGGCAAGAGGCGCATCAGCTTTTCGCCCAGTTTCAGAACGCCGCTCTTACGGCTGGCACCATGGGGGTCCAGCAGGTAGACGACCTTCTCCCCGGTGACCTCGCTGGCCAGGGGGATCTGCGACAGATCCAGGTCCGGGAACGAGGCTCGGATGCCACGTCCCTTGGTGACCACGCCGGACACGCCAAAGCCGATGTCATCCGCACGTTCGTAGCAGATGACCTGGGGCGGCATCCCGGGCATGGCCTTGGAATCGGCCACGGGCGTACCGTCCTCGTTCATCAGGCCTCGGGACAGGGTCGTCAGGAAACCCGCCACGGCCGGGCCGAAGCCCACGCAGACGATGTCCGCTTCCATGCTCTGGCGGGGAAGCTCTGGGGTCTGATTCTCGCTCATGGGGTCTCGCTTTTCGAGGAAAGAGTGGAGGACGGGCCGCCCCCAAAAAGGAGGCGGCCCGATGCATTACATGGGATAATCAAGGGCCTCGGGGATCATCACGCCGGTCAGGGCGTTGGCCGCGCGGTCCTTGGCCAGACGCACCCCGGCCAGGCTGATGTCCACACCCAGGCGCAATCTGCCGAACTCGTCCTGGCCCTCGAACCCGGCATCATTGCCGTACCCGAACACCAGTTCGGCGCAAATCCGGGCGGACTCGCCCGCGGCGCGGGCGGCCTGCACAAAACTCATGTCGCCATAGAAGCTGGTCAGCCCTTCCACGCCATCGGCCAGCAACGGGCTTTGCGGGGCCTGTTCCTTAAGCACCAGGACGTCCTTGAGCAGATAGCGGGAGGAGATCAGCCAACCCAGGGCATCGGCCAGGGGGAAAGTCACACCCTGGCGTTGACCGTGATAGAGCTTGCGGCCGTCGGGGTCCTTGGCGCCTTGCAGGAACTCCAGGGTCCACAGCCACTGCTCCATGGCCGCAGCCAGTACATTGGCACCTACGCCGGAATCTGCGGCATGGATGCGCCGCAATTCAGCGATCCATTGCCTGAAGGTCGCCAAGAAGACCGGATTGCTCATGGTCAGGCTCAGGTGGCGGCGCTGCACGGCCTCGGGCCCTTCGTAGGTAGCCTCCAACTGGGTGTCCATCCACTTCTGGCACAAGAAGCCCGGGCAGTCCTCGGTGATGCCGTAACCACCCACCAGGGCCACGGCCTCGCGCATCATGGACGAACCAACGCCGGTGTTCCAAAGCTTGGTGCCCGGATTGAGCACGCCCGCCAGGCCATCCATGTAGGCGAACAGGACCAGGTTGTCGGATTCCAGCTCGGCCAGACGCTTGGGGTCGCCTTGGCCCTCGGGGGCAAATTTCAAGGCGATGTATTCCTCCACCTCGGCCTGCTTCGTGCGCAGGGCCATCAGGCCCTTGCGCCCGGAAAGACCCTGCTCCTCGAACAAGATGTCCTTGGCGCGCTCAATGGGATCGAATTCGTCGGCCAGGCGCGCCGCAGCGAAGCCCAGGGAACAACCGGCCTCGCCGGCGGCCCAGACGTCGATCAGACGATGCAGGGCATCTTCCTTCTGCTGCAAGCCCAGGTCGAAACGCGGACTGCCCTGCTCGGCATTCCCACCCCTGAAACGCTGGCGGTGATAGCGGATCACCGGCTCGATGGCGGACAAGAGCTTGGCCGAGGTCATAAGCCCCACGGGGATGCGGGTGCGGTGGAACACGGAGGCGATGATCTCGCTGTGATTGTACTTGGGGATGATCACCCCGTCCTTGACCGTGTAGCCACCGATGATGCGCGAAGCGGGCACGGTGAGATTCATCACGGGGTCACGAGTGGAAGACAGCTGGTGCACCAGCTTCAAGGTCGGAGCGCCACGGTCGAACATGCCGGGATCACCGTTCTCCAGGATGACCATGCAGGTGCCCTTGATGCGCTCGTCGTCGGATTCCACGGCGGCGGTCACGATGTCGGCAAAGTCCATATTGGTGATGAAACGACCGCGCTTCTCCACCTTGAGCATGGGCTCCTGCCCGTCGGTCCAGGACTCCACGCGGATCTTGCCGCCCAGCACACCGGTGTCCACACCCACGTAGGGCAACGGCTCAGTCAAGGCAAAGGCCGCGCGCTTGATCACGCGGTCCTCTCCAGGCTGAGGCGGGCAGCACATGCCCAGATAGGTATTGCGCTGATCGTCAGTGCCCTTCTCGTGGATAGGGGCCAGGCCCAGGCAGCTGGCCAGGGAACTGGTGGCAGCACCAGCGTCCACCCAGGCCAATTCCAAAGCCACCAGGGACAAGGCCAGATTCTTGGGACCTTCGATGAAGCCGCCCTGGCAGGGATCCATATAGATTGAGGTCAGACCGGATTCGTCAAAGGCCTTCAGCAGCTCGGCCTTGCCCTCGGTCCACTCATGCGAGTTGCGTTCACCATCGGCCACAAGTCTGGCCACAATACCACGGGCAATGCCCCTGGCCGACTGGACGGCCATCTGCAGATCAAAGCGATCAGCATAGCGCCACAGAATCTGACGGACGTCATCACCGGGCAGCGTGCGTAGAGTTTCCATAATAGTCAGCGTCCTGATTGTTGAAAATTCAAGTGGAATTCATAGGTCTAGAAAAGTCCACGCAAGGTAGATTATTCAACCTACGGAGTCAACGCCCAGAAAGCTGTGGCATTGTCTGAAAAGCGTGATTTGACGCCAACTCCCAGCTCATAGTTGCGCACGCAGCAAGATAGCCTCATGGGGATTCCGAGGAGAATCCGCAGGTTGCGAAGAAAGGCTTGACCGCTGGTCATCAAGGGGCCAGGGGGATGCTCCCCGGGCAGGACTGTAACCCTGCAGGAAAACGTCCCACAGGCTGATCAGGACCACGCGGTTGACAGCATTGATTCTCTGCGCATCTGGCGAATCCTGCGGGAACGCCCTGCCGGACCTGCGGTTGCCCACCCACTGCCCCTGCTTGGCGGAAAGGGCCTGGATCCTCGGCCAAAACCCTTTACCCTGACGCATGGCCCAGCGCTGTGCCGCCAGCAGGCGAGTATGCAGGTCCTGACCATGATCCGGGTGGGGATAATAAAACGCGCAGCCCTCCAGCACCATGGTCTCGGCCACATCCGTGCCATCGGCAAGCAGGCAGGTACCCAGGGTCCGACCATGCCGATCCTTGCCGTGACTGACCACGGTCAGTGGCTTTCCCGTGACCATGCCGCGCAAAGTCGAAGCGGATTCAGTGGCGTAATACTGGCCGGGCTGATTGTCGTGTCCGGTTTCGGGCGCATCGATACCCTGAAGCCGAACCCATTGGCCCGACTCAAGCAGAATCGTATCGCCATCAGGGATCCACTTCGCCCGTTGGAGAAGGGATTCTTCCGCACCTGCCGACAGTCCCAACACAGACGTCAACAGAGAAGCCAGCACAAAGAACATCGCCGCAAGGCTTCGTCGCGACAAACGGTTCCCTGACAGCATCATTTCCACATCGACCTTTAAAAAATGGTTGTCCCACATTTGCGTTGTCTGCTAGTTTTCTGGTGCCCCAAACATCCGGGCAAAGGCAACCATGAAGCACTACCCACTTGCGTCGATGAGGGCAATACTGGCGGTAATCGTGGCCGTTATTTTTGTTTTGTACTCCGGACCAGCCCCGGCCGGCCCTGCCGACGGTAGATTGGTCCTGAGCTACAATGAAGACGGCTATCCACCCTACCTGATCGAAGAGGATGACCGCATCACCGGCATCACCGTGGAAATCCTCCAGCAGGCCTTGAAGCGCATCGATTTTGAGCTGACCATCACCCTGCATCCCGAGAAACGCGGCCAGGAACTCCTGGAACGTGGCGAGGTGGATGCGCGCGGCAAGGCCAGGGAATGGGTTCAACATCCCGAGCAGTACGACTGGACCGAACCATTCCTCGAACCCAGCACCATCATCGTCTCCAGCACCAGGACCCCCATCAGGACCCCCTCGATCCAAGCCATGCAGGACATGAGTATCGCAGCCATCCTCGGCTTCAGCTACCCTCCCCTGGAACAGGCTTTCTTGCAGGGACTCATCCAGCGCGTGGATGTCCACAACGCCCAGAAACAGCTCTTCCTGACGCACATGGGGCGGGTGGACGGGGCCGTCATTGATGACTTCACCGCCCAATGGCTGATGGCCCATTCCAAGGAATACACGGCCAAGGATTTTTACATCGCCTCACCGGCAGTAGAGACCGTGGGCTATCGCCTGATGTTCACCAGACAGCAGGACTGGAAACCCTTCATCAAGCTCTTTGACGCCGAGATCAAGCGCATGCAGCAGGACGGCAGCATCCAAATGATTCTGGACAAATACAACTAACCCTCCCCTGGACCCCAGCAGCAAAAAACCCCCGCCCGGGAAGTCCGGACGGGGGTTATTCATTGCATGCAAAGAGAGTTAGTTCTCGTAGTATGACCGCAGCAACTGACTGCGCACGGGATGGCGCAGCTTGCGCAGGGCCTTGGCCTCGATCTGGCGGATTCGCTCGCGGGTGACGTTGAACAGCTTGCCCACCTCTTCCAGGGTGTGGTCGCTCTTCTCACCGATGCCGAAGCGCTTACGCAGGACCTGTTCCTCGCGGGGAGTCAGGTCGGACAAGACCGTGGCGATCTGCTCGCCAAGCTTGGTGTTGACCACTTCCTCGGAAGGTGCCGTGGCCTTCTTGTCCTCGATGAAATCGCCCAGGCTCGAATCTTCCTCGTCGCCGATGGGGGTTTCCAGGGAGATGGGCTCCTTGGCGATCTTCAGGACTTTCTTGACCTTGTCCAGCGGGTAGTCCATCCGCTCGGCGATCTCTTCCGGCGTGGGGTCACGCCCCAGTTCCTGCACCAGATAGCGCGAGGTCCTGATGAGCTTGTTGATGGTCTCGATCATATGCACCGGGATACGGATGGTCCGCGCCTGGTCCGCGATGGCGCGGGTAATGGCCTGACGAATCCACCACGTGGCGTAGGTCGAAAACTTGTAACCGCGCTGGTACTCGAACTTGTCCACGGCCTTCATCAAGCCGATATTGCCTTCCTGGATCAGGTCCAGGAACTGCAAGCCGCGGTTGGTGTATTTCTTGGCAATGGACACGACCAGACGCAGGTTGGCCCGAATCAGTTCCTGCTTGGCGCGGCTGGAGGCCCAGTTGGCGCGACGGATGCGCCACAGGACCTCTTCCAGATCCTGCACGGGGTGACAGCATTTTTCCTGGAGCCGGACCAGGATTTCCATCTTCCCGGAAATCATTTCCTTGAAGGAGAAAATTTCCTCCACGGTCATGCCCAGTTCTTCGGCAACCGCCCTGGGGTTCATGGCCCGCGAGTCCAGCTTGTCGAACAGGTCCTTGATCTCGACCTGGCCTTTGCCCGTGGACAGGAGATAGGCGGAGAGGTCGCGCTGGCAGTTGTGCATCTGACGCACATAGTCGCCCACCGTCTCGATGATCGAATCGATGAGGGTCTTTTCCAGTTTGATGTCGCGCAGGCGCTGGACGATCTCTTCCTTGAAGACCAGAATCTCTTTCTGCTGGCCGTAGACACGACGCTCCAAGGTGGCGCAGTTGTCGAGCTTGCCGTAGATTTTCTGCTTCTTGCGATAGATCTGGCGGATTTCTTCCAGCAGATGGATCACCCGCTCACGCTGGTTCATCTCGTCTTCGCTGGGATCATCCTCTTCAATGGTCTTGACCACGTCTTTCAACTTGACGTTGCCGTCCTTGAGGTCCTTGCCCACGCGGGCCAGTTCCTCGATGGCCACGGGGACCTCGACCAAGGCGTAGAGCACATCCAGCTCACCGTTCTCGATCTTCTTGGCGATGACCACCTCGCCCTCGCGATCCAGGAGCGACACAGCACCCATCTCGCGCAGGTACATGCGCACGGGGTCCGTGCTTCGGGAGGCGTAATCCGGTGAATCATCGGTTTCCGCCAGCTTCAGCTCTTCGCCGTCGCCATCACCTGCTGCATCGTCACTGACAAATTCGAGCTTCTTGCCGTCCTGCTCGGTATCCACGATGGCAATATTCAACTGGTCGAAGATGTCGATAATCTCTTCGACCTGCTCCGGCTTGTTGATGTCCGAAGGCAGGGCCTTGTTGACCTCGTCAAAGGTCAAAAATCCCTTCTTTTTTCCTTCGGCAATGAGTGTTTTAATCTGTTGGACTTCCTTAACGTTGCTCATTGAGCCTCCTTAAGATCTCCTGCTGCACACCGAGAAGACGTTGCACCTCGGCGGCATCACCATCGGTCTGAGCCTTTCGCAAAGCCTCGAACGTGGCCGTTCTCTCGTCCGAGAGGTGCTCACGTCTGAGATGGTCGCATATTTCATGAAATTCCCGGTCCGCATCTTCTGGTATTTTCGTACTGGTCTCCAGGCATTCGACCCAGTACCTCTTCTCGTGCGGAGCAAGAATGTGCATGACATCCTTTCCCGGATTGGCGGCCATCTTCTCCCACAGACACATGGCAAACTCGCTGCCAAGCAGGTCACCTATGCCAAGATCGGCCAACTCCCCGACGCGGTGTGGGTTGCACACCGCAAAACGCAACAACTGTCTGTCCAGCTTCTGCCCCCGGTCACGGGCGGCCAAGCTGCCCCCGGGTGCAGGCAGGACGGTCTGGGACCGTTCCCGGACCCCGGCGACCAGTTTATCGCGGAAATCAACTTCCTTGAAGCCCAGTCGCAGTGCAATGCGCGAAATGAGCGGCGAGCGCCATTCCGGATTGTCCAGTTGCCGTAGAAAATTGCCTGACCACTCCACGACCTCGCGGGTGGAATTTTCGCTCACGACCCGCAGGCAGTACTCAAGTCCGTCGGGCGCGGCTTCCAGCAATCCGCTGAACGCCTCGGCACCCTGTTCATGGAGCAGGCTGTCCACGTCCTCGCCGTCGGGCAGAAGCACCACCCGACAGTTCATGCCCCGGGCCAGGATCATCTCACTGGAGCGCAGCGCGGCCTTGCGTCCCGCGCCGTCACCATCAAAGACCAAAGCCACCATGGAGCAGAACCCGGCCAGCCGCCGGACCTGGTTCTCGGTCAGCGCGGTGCCCAACACCCCGCAGGCATTGCTGAAACCAAACTGATGCAGGGACAATACGTCCGTGTACCCTTCGGTCAGCAAGGCCTCCTTCTGATGGGCGATGGCGCGCCGCGCCTGAAACAGTCCGTACAGGTGATCGCCTTTCACGTAGAGAGGCGATTCGCTCGAATTCAAATACTTCGGATCGTCACCTGTCAAGGTGCGTGCCCCGAAGGCAATGACCTGGCCCGAAAGATTATGGATAGGGAACATCAGCCGACCGCGAAAACGATCATAGATGTTACCCTTCTCATTCTGCACCAGCAGCCCGGTCTCGACAGCCTCACGAGGCTGGAATCCCTTGGCCTGGGCGAACTTCTCAAAACCGTGCCAGTCATCCGGGCTGTAGCCCAGGGAAAACGACTTGATCACCTCGTCCGAAAGCTTGCGCTGGACCAGATAATCCCCGGCGATCTTGCCGCTGGGGGCACCAAGGTTCCTTACATAGAATTCGGCAGCCAACTCATGAAGCTTAAGGCTGCGAACCCGTTTGCGCTTCTTTTCGTCGCTGCGGGGGTCAGGCCTGGCGGTCGCCAGTTCGACACCCACTTCCTCGGCCAGTTGCTGCAATCCATCCCGGAAATCCAGGCCATGAATATTACAGTAAAAATCAATGACGTCACCCGAGGCGCGGCAGCCGAAGCAGTAATAATAACCCAGCTCCGGGTTCACTGAAAAAGACGGTTTTGTCTCCTGATGAAACGGGCACGGTCCGGTCCAGCGTCCGCTGACCTGCCGCAGGTCCACGAAGCGACGCACCATCTCGACGATGTCCAGGCGCTGTTTGATGGCCCCAATGGCGCCTGAATCGACCTTCCCCATACTTTTCAGTCCGTCTATTTCAGTTCAACAATGGTCATGCCGTCACCGCCACGGTCCTCGTTCGCCAGGGAAAACTGGGCCACAGCCGGAGAATCCTTCAGAATCCTATGAACTTCCGTACGCAATGCGCCGGTTCCCCGCCCATGGACGATCTCCAATTCTTCCCTACCAGAAAGCACCGCGCCGTCCAGAAATTTGTATAAAGCGGCCTCGGCCTCATCGGCCCTCATCCCGCGCAGATCCAAGACCATGGATTGCGCCGCGCGTCCCATGGGGACATTCACGGTGGCGGCCACAGTCTCGGCCTTGTCCTGATCCGGCGCCAGGCTCGTAATGTCCGTCCAAACGCTGACCCCGCCCATGTCCAGCTTGGCCTGCTGCTTGCGCTCGTTCAGCTCCGAGATCATGCCCTTCTTGCCCAAGCCGACATGCTTCATGGGCATTCCCACGGACAGATCGCTCCAGGTCAGAGTCTTGGCCCGGGATCCGGCTTCGGATTTGTCCCCGTCGCTCTCCTCGGCAGCCAGTCGGCGCAGATCGCCCAGTTCCTTCATGGCCTGCTTGCGCCCGATCTTGTCCAGACGCCATTGCTCGATGATCGTTCGGGCCTGGGCCTGGATATCGTCCAACAACTTGGTCTTTTCGCGCTCAAAGCGCTCATGGTAACGTACGCGTTTGTCGCGCAACTTTTCCAACTCGTTGCGCATCGTGGCCAATTCTTCTTCGCGTTCCACAGCCAAGGTATTCAGCCGCTCGACAATCCTGGAGGTGTCTGATCCGTCCAGCAGCATGTACTTCTCGGCCCGGACCAGAATATCCTCGGACAGGCCATGCTCGCGGGCCACGTCCAAGGCCTGACTGGCCCCCACCTGGTCGTAAGCCAGCTTGTACAAAGGCTTGCGCGTACGCGGATCAAAGAGCACCGATGCGGCGCGCACCTCGTCCCGGGTCAAGGCATAGGCCTTGAGTGCTGGGAAGTGAGTGGCCAGAGCGACCCAGGCGCGCTTTTCCAGAAATCCGTCCACCACGGCCTGAGCCAAGGCGGCACCCTGGCTGGGATCGGTGCCCGCTCCAAACTCATCCATAATCACCAGAGTTGAATCGTCAACGCTCTCGTAGGCCTCGGACAAATTTTTAATCTGCGCGGTGAACGTGGACAGCGAGTCCTCGATGCTCTGCTCGTCGCCCAGAAGCACGAACACCTTCCGCCACAGGGGCATGCTCGACCCTTCGGCCACGCAGACCGGCAGCCCGGACAGGCCCATCAGTGCGGACAAGCCAAGGGTCTTGAGGCACACGGTCTTGCCGCCTGCATTTCCGCCGCTGACGATCAGCGCCTTCTGCGCTGCCCCCAGGGTCAGGTCAACCGGTACGCTGTTCACGCTGCTCTGGACCAGCAACGGATGGCGCGCCTCGCGCAGGTTCAGGGGAGCGCCATCGGCTATTTCCACCGAGCGGGCGTCAAATCGCTTGGCAAAACGGGCCTTGGCCGACAGCACGTCGGTCCGGATCAAAAAATCGTAGGCCGCCCGCAGGGCGTCTTCTTCCTGACGCAACAGGCCCGACAGATACTTCTGGACCTGCTTCTCGGCGCTGCGCTCTTCCTTCTTGAGATTCTGAAGCTCGTTGTTCTGCTCCACCAGGAACATGGGCTCAAAATAGCAAGTTTCACCTGTCTGCGAGTAATCATGAATGATTCCAGGCAGCTTGTTCTTAAAATTTGATTTGAGCGGCAACACGTACCGGTCCGAAGACACGGTCATGAAGTCCTCTTGCAGATACGCGGCGATCCCTTGCTGCTCCACGAAGGACTTGACCCGCTTGGTGCAACGCTGATGGATAGCCCGGATCTCCGTACGCACGGAATACAGCTCGGGAGAGGCCTCGTCGCGCAGCAGTCCGTCGGGATTGATGCACCGCTTAAGCGCGGACCACAGCGCCTCGGCCCAGGCAAATCCGCCCAGCTCGCCCAAGGCCGGCCAACGCTCCAGATCGGCATCAAATATCAGGGCGCGCACCACGCGGGCATCGCCCAAGACCTGGGAAACGGCCCACAGGGCATCCAGGTCAAAGACCTCGGTCGGACGGCTCAGGTGATTCAGGAACCCCAACAGGGACGGGAAGGCGGGCATGGTGAAGCCGGTTTCCGTTTTCCAGTCCGTGAACTGACGCGTCAATTCGGCCTCATTCTCGAGGCTCTGGGGATCGTCAATGGGCGAAATCCGGGCGCAACGTTCGGCCCCAGGTTCGGACACGCACAGTCCGGCCAGGATGCCGAGCACCTTGGGGAATTCCAAAAGCAGTTTTGATCTGGAGAGCATCAGAATCCGTCGAGCCTAACCGGCCAGCTTGGAACGCACCAGTGCAGAAAGTTCCTTACCGTCCACCCGACCCTTGTAGGCGGAAGTAATGGCCCCCATCACGCGCCCCATATCCTTGATTCCATCGGCTCCCAGTTCGGCGATGGTCACATCCACCAGGGCCTTGACCGCTTCGGAAGAAAGCGCTTCGGGCATGTACTCCTGAAGGATGATCAACTCGACCTCCTCCTTGACGGCCAGATCCTCGCGGTTGGCCGCACGGAACTGCTCGATGGATTCCTTACGCTGCTTCAACTGCCGAGAGATCAAGTCAAGTACCTCATCGTCAGAAGGTTCGGCGCGCAATTCGATCTGCCGATTCTTGATCGCAGTCTTCAACATGCGCAGAACACTGACTCGGACCTCTTCCTTGGCCTTGTAGGCCGTAAGGAAATCACTCTCAAGCTTGTCGTGAAGGGTTCCCATGGTATCTCCCAGCAGAGACGCGTCCCGACTGAACGCCGGAGGTAAAAAAGAATGCGGCGCGGAACGGACAACGGCCGTCCCGCGCTACATATCATGCTTTGTACGCAGGCCAAAGGCCCACGATGGCAAACGCAAAGGCGCTATACCATGGAGACTTTACGCATCTTCTTAAGGAGCCGTTTACGAGCGGCAGCGCGCTTCTTTTTGCGCTGGACGCTGGGCTTCTCATAATGTTGACGCTTCTTCAGTTCCGATAAAATACCGGACTTTTCAACCTGCTTCTTGAAACGACGCAGGGCGATATCGAAAATCTCATTATCTTCAAGTAGTACGCCTGGCAAGAAAATCACCTCCCTTGGCGAGTCCTCACAAAACGAGGCACTCAATATGGAACAGCATTTCTTACTCTACACGAACCGGAGAGGCAAGTAAAAAAAAAGCCCGATCCGCAGTCCTGCGAATCGGGCCAATCAAACAAAGCGTACGGTGCTAGTGTCCGTTACCAGAGTCCGGATTGACAACGGTCTCAATGTAAGCCTTGGCAACAACAAAGCCAACGGCAAGACCCAGGATACCCAGAACCAGATACAAGACGCCAAAAAACACAACGTGATCCGGAGCCCACCAGGGGAGATCCCAGGGCAGCGCGCTATGCAGAGTTTCTCCATGAATCATGATACTATTCTCCTAGGAGGACTTACTTGACGGCGTCCTTGAGGAGCTTGCCAGGACGGAACTTGACAACCTTGGTGGCGGGAATTTTGATCTTCTCGCCAGTGCGGGGGTTGCGGCCGGTGCGGGCTTTACGCTCTTCAACCACGAAGGTACCGAAACCGGTCAAGGTCAGCTTGCCTTCTTTCACCAGGGTAGCCTCGACGGTGTCGAGAAACGCATTCAGGGCACGTTCGGCATTCGCCTTGGTGATGTTCGCCTTTTCCGCAATTTTAACGACCAGATCAGCCTTAGTCATCAGTCCTTTCCTCCTCAATAGAAAATTACTCTAACTCCCCAAAAACTAGCACACCTGCTTCCAAATTCGCCCCGGATTCTTGAGCGAATCACACGACGACCATTTGTGCCGTCGCACTATACAAAATCTAATGTCTTTGGCTGGTAGCCCTAGTGCCACACACGCGCAGACCTTTCTGTGGCATTAAAGCAATCAGCATTCCGTGTCTAGGGGTTTTGTCAAAATAACCGCATGTTTTTAACCCCATGCGGGTCTTGCCCCCTCCGATAACCAAGAGACCTTGGCAATGAACCGTCCCTTCTGTCAAGCCATAAAATGCAGTTATACCAGCAACGACAAGGCCTGGAAGTGTATGGGCGTCAGTTCTTCCGGTCTTGAGCGGAGGGTGTGCCCCATCCCCTCCAATTCCCGGACGACATCATCATTGATCTGTGATTTCAGTATTTTACCGAGTTGCTTGCGCCGACTTTGAAAGCATTTTTTGATCAAGGAGGCCAAGGCCTGTGGATCAAAATTGCGGGGCCCGGTCCGAGGAATAAATGAGAGCACGGCAGAGTCAACTTTGGGCCGGGGTGTGAAGGCTCCGGGTCCGATGGTGAACAGCATCCGCGGCACCACAAAACTCTGGATCCACACCGAGAGGCCCCCATAAATCTTTGTCCCCGGTCCCGCAGCCACACGCTGGCCCACTTCCTTCTGCACCATGAACACGGCCTGGGACAAACCGCGCGCCTGGGAAAAGATGTCCCACATCAGCGGCGAGGCAACATTGTAGGGCAGATTGCCCACGATCTTCCAACCACCCTCGGGTACCAGGCGCTCCCAGCGCAAGGTCATGGCATCCGCTGCCAGGGGGAGCACCCCGGGGCATTTGTCGCGCAGCTCCAGAGCCAGGTCCAGATCGAATTCCACGGCGGCATAGATGCTGGGCGCGGCCTCGCTGATGTAAATGGACAAAGCACCATGACCTGGCCCGATCTCCAGGACACGGTCCTGGGGCTGGATAGCCAAGGCATCCACGATGCGACGGCAGACGCCGGTGTCGTGCAGAAAATGCTGCCCGAAGCGCTTCTTGGCGAAACGACCGTATTTGGGCGGAGCAACAAGGGAGTTTTTTGAAGGAGGCATGTCTCAGGGGTTCCCGTCGGTGAGTCTGTTGATTCGTCCCGGGGCCGGAACAGACCGGAGCCAAGGCAGAATGGGCGCTATCAGCGTTCTGAATGAAAGTCCACACTCTCCTGGCGGAAGTCACCCAGCTGCCTGTCAAAGGCGGCCTGGAGAAAGGACTCCACCCACCAATAGATGTCGTATTTGCGGATACTGACCCGCAGCTTGTGCATCCGCGCCTGTTTCTCATCGATGTCCATGAGATAGGCCCGGTAGAGCGCATCGGCCACACCCTCCACATCGTGGGGATTGACCAGCAATGCCCAACGTTGGAGCTGCGCCGCAGCCCCGGCGAATTCCGACAAAACCAGGACCCCTTGGCCAGAGACGTTGCAGGCGCAGTACTCCTTGGCCACAAGGTTCATGCCATCCTTGAGCGGTGTTACCAGGGCGATGCTTGCCACCCTGTAATAGGCCACCAGTTCCTCGCGGGACAGATTGCGATACAGGTAATGGATCGGCACCCATCCAGGCACCGAGAACTCACCGTTGACCTCGCTGACCATGCTCTCGATCTTCAGCTTCTTGTCCCTGTAGCCCAGGACATCCTCCCTGCTGGGCACGACAATCTGCACAAGGGACAGTTTCTCGCGCATCTGGGGATACTTGAAGTACAAAAAACGCATGGCCTGGATGCGCTCTGGAATGCCCTTGGAGTAATCCAGTCGATCCGCTCCCAGAATCAGGTGCCGGCGACGAAAGGCGGTGTGGACCTGGTGAGCCTGCTCCGCAACCTTGCGTGTCCTGGCCAGATTCTGGAATTCCTTGAAATCAATACTGATGGGAAAATAACCGACCCGCAGCTCCCGTCCTTCGTAGGTGGCTGTCACCACCTGTCCACGGCCCGAGAATTGGGTGTCGGGGCGCAACAGCCCCACACACTGCACAAAATTTCTACGGTCGCGCACGGTCTGAAAACCCACAAGGTCGAATTCGAGCAGGGCCTCGATGATTTTCGTGCGCCAAGGCAGTTTCAAAAAGATATCGGGGGGAGGAAACGGGATGTGCAGGAAAAACCCGCAGCGTCGATCATGACCCTGCTGTTTCAGACACCAAGCCGCATGCATCAGATGATAGTCCTGGACCCAAACATAGGCCTCGCTGTCGCTGTGTTCGGCGATGGCGGAGGCAAATTTGTGATTAACCTCCATGTAGGAGGCGAAAAACGCGGGTTTAAAATTACAGATGGTCTGCAGATCGTGAAACAGAGGCCAGATGACCTCGTTGGAAAACCCCTGATAGTAGTCCTGGACCTGCTCCCGGGACAGGGGGACGGCGTGCAGATTGTAGCCGGCCTTGCGCGAATAGTCGTCCAGATGCGTCTGCACATCGTCCTCGCCATGGACCCCTGACCAGCCGATCCAATCGCCGCCGCGATCACGCAACACCGGAGCCAGGGCGGTAATCAGCCCTCCCTTGCCTGGATGCACTTCATAAGACTCGCCCTTCTTCTTCAAGGCGATCGGCAGGCGATTTGAGACGACGACAAGCCGCATCGACGATTTGTTCATGGGGTATCAACACCCGGACCGAGACTCTGCCTCCAGCCATGATGGGGTTTCACAATCATATCGGGAATATATCCCAGTCGCATCATGAAAGCAAGAAAGGCCGGAAGTGGGGACAGAGCTCAACTCCGGGACAAAGCATCCAGAATCCGTTCCAAGAATCCAAACAATTCATCAGGAGGCCGCAGCCACCAGTCCGCCTGTGTCTCGCGAGGCACGGAGCGGACCAGGATGCCGACCCCTCGGCCCTTCAAGGCCACAAAACCATCCTCATCCGTCTGGTCATCCCCCAGGTAGAAGATGCGTGAGTCCGGCTCGGATTCCGTCAGCACGGTCGCCACGGCCAAGCCCTTGTGCACACCGGCGCAACGCAGCTCCACCCCACCGTCAAAGGCCCTCAGCTCCAGGTCGTGTTCCCCGGCAATGTGCGTCCAGGCCTCTCGGGCGCGGTTCAGAATCCTCCCTCGCAGGGCTTCAGCCATCGCCCGGACATGAAAGGACAGACAGCCCGGCTTGGATTCCACGGCCAAACCATATCCTGCCGACTCGGCCCAGGCCCTGGCCCGGGTCAGACCCTGTCCACGAAGCTGTCCAAGGGTGAATGACTCGATGCGTCCATCGGCACGGAGCCGTTCAGCCCCGTGGCTGCCCCAGACCTCGGGCGGACTCTTCAGGTCCAGGAATACGGGCAATTGACGACAGTCGCGCCCCGTGACGAATACCAGACGGCATCCGGCAGCGGCCAAACGGTCCAGGAGTTCGGGGATTCCAGAATACGGTCGTGCGTCTTCAGGATTCGGCACAAAAGGAGAAAGCGTGCCGTCATAGTCCATGATCAACGTCAGGGAACAGCCATGCAGTCCCGCCCAGAGGCCGTTCATTGCAGAGGCCTGTTCCCAAGTAATCATCAAAGCTCCCATGGCCATTGAGGTTTGCTCGTCATTGCTCGCCACCCGAACGTTTGGATAACAATACTACACCACCTTCGCTGACGCGGCAAAAAAAAGTCCGCCGCCAGAAACAGGCGACGGGTGCTCCGCGGTAACAACAGGCACGGCTGGTTATGGCAAGATGAACAACACCGAGCAACGGACAGAGGCTATGGCAGGCGGGTGCGCTTCTTGAGCAGTCTGAGGGCGCGCCGCTTGCGGTAGCGCACCACAAGCTTGCGGGTCAGGATATAGGTTGGGATCGAGACGGGACCCCCCATTGCCACTCCGGCAATGAGCATGACCTTGAAGCATTCCAGCAGGTCCTTGCCGAAACTGGTGAACTGGCGGACATCCAGGGTCTGTAGCATGAGCTTGAACTGCTCGATCTCCACCTCAGGCACATCCCAAGGCACCATGGCCTTTCCAACAAAATACAGAAAGTAATAGAAAGGGACCCAGTTGAACGGATTGGAAATCCAGGTACCCATGAAGCCAACCACCAGGTTGCCCCTGAGCGGGAGGCACAGAACCACGGTCAGGGAGGACTGCAAGGGAACGATGGGCAAAAAACCAACAAAAACACCAATGGCCATGCCCATGGCAATGGAATGCGGAGTGGCGTTCATGCGCATCACGCGCAGGTATCGGTAGCGGGCCCAGCGCTTGATCTGGGACCAGCGGGAGTGCTTATTCTGTTTCATTTCGGGATACTAGAATGGTTCGTGCGTTGCCAGACTATTCCAGGACATCGAACCGGGAAAACTTCATCATCACCCCGGCCCGTCCCTGAGTCGCAGACCTCAATTCCGTGGAAAAACCGAACAGCCTGCGTAGCGGAGCCAGGGCCTGGACAACCTTCTGTCCGGCACGATCGAACATGTTGTCGATTTTAGCTCCCTTGGCCCCGAGCAGGCTGATGACCTCGCCCACGAATTCATCGGGCACACCGATCTCCACGGCCATGAGAGGCTCCATAAGCGTCGGCTTGGCAGCTGCCAGGGCCTCCTTCATGGCGGCTACGGCAGCCATGTGATACCCCACGGCGCTTGAACTGGCGTTTTCGCGACGCATGCCTGTCACCGCGATGCGCACATCCTGCAAAGGATAGCCCTTGAGCACACCAGACTGGAGACTGTCCTCCAAGCCATCGGTCACGGCTTGTATCCAGTTCGCGGGCCAATCCGTAATGTCCATTTCAAAGAGCACCTGACAGCCGCTGCTCCGGGGCAACGGAGACACAGCGACACTGACGTGCCCGTAATGCTCCTCGTCCCCCAATTCGCGATGGAATTCACCATCGGCCGAAGCCTGGCCTCTCACGGTCTCCTGATAGACGACCTGGGGCTTGCCCACGCGGGGTTCCACGCCGTACTCGCGGCGAATGCGCTCCAGCACGACTTCAAGATGCAACTCGCCCATGCCGGAGATCACCAGTTGGTCGGTCTCCTCGTTGCGCTCGACGGTCAGGGTCGGATCCTCCAGAAGCACCTTGTCCAGGACATCCACAAGCTTGTCGGACTCGGCGGCATTGTGGGGCTCCAGGGCCAGGGAAATCACCGGCTTGTAGGCCTCAATATTCTCGAGCACAACCGGGGCCTCGCGTGTGGCGATGGTGTCTCCGGTCCGCGAAAACTTCATGCCCGACGCCGCCACGATCTCACCGCCAAAGGCCTGTTCCACCTTCTCCCTGCGTCCGGCATGCAGGCGGAACAGACGGGCGATGCGCTCGTCCTTGTCCCGGGTCACGTTGTAGACGGTTTCCCCGGCTTGCAAGACCCCTGAATAGACCCGCATCAGCACCAGCGTATGTCCTGAGTCCATGCTGACCTTGAAGGCCAGGGCCGCCAGATCCCCACCCGGACCGGGTGCGACCTCAACCTTGGCCTTGTCCTGCGGGTGCACACCCTGCTGGGGCGGGACCTCTTCGGGATTGGGCAGATAGCGGCACACGGCATCCAACAAGAGTTGAATACCGGTATTCTTCAGTGCCGAACCGGAATAGACAGGGACAAGCGCCAGGGACAGTGTGGCCTTACGCACGGCCCGGTGCACGTCCTCTTCCGTGACCCCGCCTCCGAGATAGGAATCCATGAATTCCTCGTCGGCATCGGCCAGGGTCTCCAACATCCGCTCGCGCCAGAGTTCGGCGTAGGCTTGCTCGTCCTCGGACAGGTCCAGGGCCACATACTGTTCGCCCTTGGACGCCGGATCGAAGACAAGCTTCTTCATGGCCACCAAGTCGATGACCGCCGAAAAATCCTGCCCTTCGCCCACGGGGATCACCATGGGCAAGGGGATCACCTTGAGCTTGTCGCGGATGGCCGTGAACACGGCCTCGAAATCGGCTCCCAGGCGATCCATCTTGTTGATGAACGCCAGCTTGGGCACATGATACTTGTTGGATTGCCGCCAAACGGTTTCGGACTGGGGTTCAACCCCTCCCACCGCGCAGAAGACGCCCACGGCGCCGTCGAGGACGCGCAGACAACGTTCCACCTCGATGGTGAAATCCACATGGCCGGGGGTATCGATGAGATTGATGGTGGAATCGTTCCAGAGACAGGTGGTGCAGGCCGAACCGATGGTGATGCCGCGCTCCTGCTCCTCGGGCATGAAATCCATGGTGGCAGTGCCGTCATGCACCTCACCCAACCGGTGGATCTTACCGGAATAATACAGGATACGTTCAGTGAGGGTGGTCTTGCCCGCATCAATGTGGGCAATGATCCCGATATTTCTCAAGGCCTGAAGATAATTCTTGGGAGCGACTGGCTTTTTGCCCATGAAATAGTCCTTGGTCTCCAATGGATCAGGCGGTGTATTTGACAGAAACTTCTTTACCCGTTCCAGCCACCGATTGCCAGTGTTTCCGCACGGAAAAAGTCCGTAGACAACTCCGGCCAAACCCAGCAGCCCTCCTGCCCCGGAGCCAGGGCCAAGGCAACCTGCCCGACGGATTCTGCCAGCTGCTCCTCGGGTACGTAAACTCCCTGGTAGCCCTCGCCCAAAAAGGACTCAAAGCTGCCTTTACGGTGGCTGAAACCAGGAGGCAGGTCGGGGATGGCCGTCCGCGCGCCCCAAACATCAAACTGTGTACAGGGGTGAGCCCAGGCCAGGGTCTCAAAGTCCCACTCGTCTCCGGCGCCGGCCCAGATCCCGAGACGCTCTGTCAGGAATGGTTTGAACAGCCTGAGTTGTGGCGCGGCGTATCCGGCTGCCACGGACAGGGACATCAGGGCCGTGCCCCGCCCGAAAAACAGCACCGCGGCAGAGTGTGTTTCGGTCAGCATCTCCATGAACCGACGGGCTCCGGGCTCATCCAGCTGGAAAACGGTTTCCAAGCCCACCAATTCCAAGGCTGCCAGCACATTGTCGGAAACAGGGGTGCCGTCCTCAATGCGCACGGCACACATCCGCCTCGCCCCGGACAGGACCAGCGGCACCGCAGCAGCAGCCACCTGCACCGGCGAGACACAGGTGGAATCCAGAAAGATCACAGCGCATTCCAAGGGCACGGACAAGGCACGGGAAGAAAACCCCTGACGGTGCACCCTCCCCCGCTCCTCACGAGAGTCTCGCATGGGCCCCACCAAGGCGTGGACCTGAGCGGCGGTCTTCTTAACCCAGGCGCGGCGCTCCCCGGGCATGGAGTTGTAGGCTAGGGAAAACGCATCATCCGGCACAAGACGCTCAATCATCCAGTCGGCATAAAACGAATCACTCATAGCCCTTCTCCTTGCGCAGCAAACAAAAACGGCCCCTGCGGGCCGTTTTCAGTAGCTTGGCCTACAGCCAGTCAAACCATTGCTTCCAGCTTCCCTGGATTCGCTCAAGCTCTTCTTCCGAAGCGTTCTCCCGGAACTTGAGCCAGGCCACCTCGGCCCGTTTGGCGGCGTAGGCCGCAATCTCGGGCTGATCCTGGAAATTCTCCGAGATGTAGGTATAGCGTTCCCAGGCCGAACCATAGCGTTCGCTGCGCCAATAGAAATCCGCCACAAACACCTCATGCTCGGCCATCAGCCTGCGGCATTCACTGATGTAGCGTTCTGCCTCGGCAACGTACTTGCTTTCGGGATAGGCTTCCTTCAAGCGTGTGAAATACTCGATGGCCCTGCCCACGGTGTTGTTGGGCTTGTCGATGGACTCGAACAACTTGAAGTTGCTGACACCGATCTGGAACAAGACGTACTCGATCATCTCGTGCCGGGGATGGAGTGCCTCGAACTCTTCATAGACATCCGTGGACAGCTGGTATTCCTCGGCCAGAAACCATGCATCCCCCAGAGAAAGCTCTGCCTTGGGCGTATAGGGGCTGAAGGGGAAACGATCCTTCAAGGCCTGAAAATGCCCGGCGGCTTCCTCATAGTCCTTGACCTTCATGGCGTCCAAGCCGGCTTCGTAGAGCTCCTGAGCGGTGTCTTCAGGAGGGGGCAAAAGATAATAGTCGATGACACCACACCCTGGCAGCACCAGGAGCAAACCCATAAGAGTCGCAAATTGAAGCAGTTTACGCATGTTCCCTTCCGATCCAAATGTCCCGGGCCAGATGCCTCAGCGTCCTTTCAGCTGCATGCTGAATCCAAGGCTGAGGTGGATGTACCCAACCCGACGGATTCGGGTCAAGCTTGAAAACACTTCAAGGCGATCAAGCACACAAAAAAGACGGCCTCGGGCCAGCCGGGCCGCCTTTGGCATACTCAATCAAGCAGCCGCCAACTAAATCTTGGAGCTAATCATTTCCTTGATGCTGCTTTTGGAGACCGCACCGGTCACTTGCTCCAGAACCTCGCCACCCTTGAACAGGATCAGGGTGGGGATGGCGCGGATGCCGTACTTGCTCGGAGTGGCTTGGCTTTCATCGACGTTCATCTTGGCGACTTTGATCTGGCCGGAGAACTCGTTGGCCAGTTCGTCCACGACCGGTCCCATGGCCCGGCAGGGACCGCACCAGGGGGCCCAGAAATCAACCAGCACCGGGATGTCGCTCTGAAGAACTTCCGCCTCGAAATTGCTGTCCGTCACCTGCAAACCCATATGTATCTCCTTGATGTTTCGGTACCCTGTCAAGAGCATCCGGCCTGAGTCATCCGCATTAGGGACCACATGCGAGCAGAACGCTAAAACCAGTGTCTAACACTAAATTTGCAACAACGACCTGTCAAGCGGCAAATGAGCAACAAGGCTCGGCGCTAAGACTCCATTTGACAGTAATCCCAAGGAATTTTCTGTCCCCTGGGGATGGCCTCCAGATCCATGCCGTGCTTGTATCCCGCCGAATACAAATACCAGCCAGCCAGGGCGATCATGGCGCCGTTGTCGGTGCACATTCCCGGTGAAGGCAGCACCACCTCGAGCCCTCTGTGTGCAGCAAGCTCGGTCATGACTGAACGGATCATGGAGTTGGCGGCCACACCACCTGCAACAACCAGCGAACGAACGCCACCACCGGACTGATCCAGAGCGCGCTCGACCTTGATGCGCAAGGCCTCGGCAATGCACCAATTGAAGGACGCGCAGACCACGGCCAACTCCTCCAGCACACCCCGGCCCTTCAGTTCGGCCAACAGACCGTCCAGGCCGGAGTCCATAGACCCCGCGCGCAGGTGGAGATTACCGGCCACGTATGTGGCTATGGCGGTCTTCACCCCGCTGAAGCTAAAATCCAGGTTGGTATTGTTGACGTAAGGCCGGGGAAAAAGTGTCTTGTCCGGGACGCCGAATTGCGACAGTTCATCGATAAGTCGCCCCCCGGGGTACGGAAGATTCAATACCTTGGCGGCCTTGTCAAAGGCCTCCCCCGCCGCGTCGTCCAGAGTCCTCCCCAGGACCTCGAAGGCCAGAGGAGACTGGATGCGATAGATTTGGGTATGGCCCCCCGAAACGAGCAGCCCCAGAGCGGGAAAGACGATCTCGCGTTCCAGGGCAGGGGCCAGCAGATGAGCCCAGAGATGGTTGACCCCCACGAGATCGGCTCCGGCCCCAAGGGCCAGGCCCTTGGCAAAGCTCATGCCCACCAGCAGGCTGCTCAGCAACCCGGGGCCACGAGCCACGGCGACCACATCGATCTCACCCAGCGAACGTCCACTGTCCGCGAGCAGAGCATCCATGAGTGGCGCCAGCACCCGCAGATGCTCACGGCTTGCCAGTTCAGGAACGACTCCGCCAAACAGGGAATGGGCATCCACCTGGGTGGCGATGCGCTCTGCGATCAGACGACCGTCCTCGACAAGGGCCAAGGCGGTCTCGTCACAGGATGTCTCAATTCCCAGACAGAGAGTCACAGTCCTTCGCCTTCTCCATGATCTCCTTGACCGCAAGCACATCGTTGCGCGAGCCCACGAACAACGGCACACGCTGGTGCAGTTCGGAGGGAGTGTAGTCCAGAATCCGATTCACGCCATCGGTGGCCAACCCACCCGCCTGCTCGATGATCATGGCCATGGGCGCGGCCTCGCAGGTCAGCCGCAGCTTGCCCTGATACTTCCCTGTGTCACGGTTTCTCTTGGCCGGATACATGAAGATGCCGCCATAGAGCAGGTTGCGATGAAAATCCGCCACCAATGACCCGATATAACGCGAGGAATACGGTTTGCCCAAGGCATTCTCAGTGCTCTTGAAATAGGTGATGACATCCTTGGTCGGGTTGTCCCAGTAGTTCCAGTAGGACTCGTTGACCGAATAGATCCTGCCCTGCTCGGGGATCATCATGTCCGGGTGGGACAGCAGGAATTCCCCCACGCTGGGATCCAGAGTGAAACCGTGCACCCCGGCCCCGGTGGTGAAAACCATCATCGTGGACGAGCCATAGATGAAGTAACCAGCGGCCACCTGTTTGTCGCAGCATTGCAAAACCTCTTCCAGTGTCGGAGTGACTCCTGATTTTTTCAGGGGCCGGCGATAGATGGAAAAGATCGTGCCAATGGACACGTTGACGTCGATATTGGAGGACCCGTCCAGAGGATCGAAGATCAGGATGTAATCTCCCTGGGGAAGACCCTCCGTAATCTGGATCAATTCGCCGTTCTCCTCGCTTGCCATGGCGCACAGCACCCCGGAGCGACGCATGCGGTGGATGATCACATTATTTGCAAACTCATCGAGCTTTCTGACTTTTTCACCCTGGACATTGGTGTCTCCGGTGAACCCGAGCACATCCAGAAGTCCTGCCTTGGTGACCTCGCGCGAGATGATTTTGGCAGAAAGAATCAACTCGGCAATCAAGCTGGTGAACCGGCCCGTGGCCATGGGCGACTGCTTCTGATTCAGCAGCAGGTGCTCAGTGACTGTTACCTGTTGCATGGAAAGTCCTCCGTTGCCGTGGGGCGGGATGACATTGTGCCGTCCTGCCTGCAATTCCTCTATCTTAAAACACCTTTCCAACCAAATCAAACCATGTGCCAATCAAATGAATGGCCGGATGCGGCAAACCGCATCCGGCCGATGTCTCTCGCACACGATGGTGATCTAGAAAAACCACAAGAACGAGTCGTCGTCTCCACCCTCGCGAGGGGGAGCCACCTCGGTCAAATACACCATCTGGTTGTCGCCGACGTAACGGCTCAGCCATGCGTACTCGGTGCCATTTGCATCAACCCGCCCACGGACATCATTGGTCAGAAGCTCTCCCCAGGGGCGGGCCAGCAAGTCATCGGCCAACGTGGAGTTGCCGCCATTCCAGATCACGAACTCGGGGGTCAGTACCAGCAGTTCCTGGGGTACGGGGCAAAATTCAATGACACTGCGGGGATCAAAATGCACGATGATCGCACCCACCAGCTCATTGCCCTTGAACATGGCGGTACCGAGATACATCTCGTTGCCAAGGGGCGTCTGATCGGTGAAGGAACGCAGCCGTCGATCACGCAGGGCATCCCCGTAGTCGAGGATGGGCTGGATATTGAGCGGCTTCATGCTCTCTTCGGGCATCTTGGCGACGATAGTGCCGTCCAGGGTCGCAATGACCAGACCGTTGATCCAGGGGAAACGCTGCTTCAAGCCAACGACCCACTTTTCGCCGGGGAAGGTGTCCACCCGATTCAGGTACACGGCCAGATCAGCCACGGGCTTGTCCACCGGGGTGAACAACTTGGCGAGCTTTTCTTCCGTGGAGGTATACCCCAACTGAGCCAGGTCGATCTTCGGATCGGGATTGATATAATCTTTGTAATAGCCCTTGCTGGACATCCAGGTGGTATTCCATGTTTTTTGCATGGATTCACAACCAGTCAGGGCGGCCAAAGCAAGTATTGCGCACAGCGCTACAGCGATCCGTGTCAAAATGCTCCCTCTCATGCTATGATCATTTCCGGGAAACACGGCGTGAAACACCGTCTCCGGACATGTGACAGAATATACGTTTTTGTTCAAGGGCAAACTTCCAGGTCAGGGCAATGCGCCCCACTGGCTCCGGAAATCGGACTACAGGGCCGATCTGGCCTCCAGGCGTTCCGCCAGGGCTTCCAAAGTTGCAAGCAACTGGTCCTTGCCGGGCATGTTCGCGGCCACGGCTTCCTCGACGGTGGCCGGTTCACGGGGTTCGGCTTCGTCGGCATCCCAATCAAGCTCATCGCCGTCATTCTGGTCAGCAGTCAACCCGCTGATGAAATCCGCGACGGTCTCACCCAGAGTGTCCGATGTGGGAGCCTCCTGCTGATCGCCGGGGCCCTTCTTGAGCTTGACGCGCATCCTGTCAATCAGGTCCCCAAGGTCACCATCGTCGCCCGGGCCGCACTTGTCGGCAAGTTCTTCGTAGATGTCCAGCGCCCCGTGGTAGTCTCCCTGGTCGGCCAGCAGATCGGCCATGGTCCGGGTCCGCAGATTCGTATCAGCGTCACTGGTCACGGCCACCGAAGGCGGCCCGGCCTTGGATGCAGATTTGTCGCCCGCGGCTGTCTGGACTGTTTGGGTACTCCCGTTGCTATGGAACAGGGCATCCAGGCCCTGCTCGATCACCTGAGACCAGGAAATGGGCGCACCCTGGAAGTTGGCGGCAAGAAACGTCAAGGCCATGGCCGCGTCCTTGGACGCGGGAGCGGCGCTTTCGGCCCAGACCTTCCAGAACGAAGGATACCGGGACAACATCCCAGTGATGGTGCCCACTTCCTCGGCGGCCTTATCCTGCCGGCTCTGCCCCGCAAGAATTTCCACAAGCAGGAACCGGGCTTCAAGATGATCTGGATTGCGGTCCAGGCCCTGCATCAAGGTCTGCCGGGCCTCGCTCAGATCGCCATCTTCATAATAGAGCCGGGCCAACGGAAAAAAAACCTTTGAACCAGGCTCCAGTTCCAGGACTTCCTTAAACCACTTAATTTTTGTCTTCATACCCTTCGGCTCCCGCGCGCTGGGTTGCAGCCTGCTCCCCCTCCCTATCGGGGAAGATATAGAGTGTCTCGCTCTCGCCCACGTAGTTCATCCGCAGCCGGATGACATTTTCCAAATAGGCAGAATCCGACTTGAGCTGGCGTATTTCACCGGACAACTCATGACTTCGGCGCGCTGCGACCTCCAAGCGGGACTGAAGCTGGTCATGATCGCGCTTGAGGTCCAAATACGCAAACAGTCCCTGGTTGCCTGCCAACAGGCGATAACCGAGAAACACGTTCAAAACAACCAGAAAGACAAGAAATATACGTTTCATGACCACGACTATTGCACGAGTTTTCCGTCTTCGAGCTCGTCATTGGCGATGCCCAAGGGCACCTTGAGCTCGTCCAAAAAATTGGACGTGGCAGCTTCAATACGCCGCACGTCCTCTTCATCGACCGACACCTGGTCGATTCGTTCCATGAAATCCTTCAACTGGCTGAACTCGGACAGAAGCACATACCCCAGGTCAAGGCGTTCCAAATCCCTTTCCAGCTCAATAATCGTCTCCAAGCAATTCATGAGACGCAATTGAAGGATTGTCGTCTTGGACTCCATAGGCCCCTTTTGGGTTATTCTTCCATCTGCTTGCGCGCCATATCCAACAGTTGGTAATAGAGCCCATAACCCGTAAGTGCCCCATCCAGCAAGTCCGATGCTTTGGCCCCGTCAGACAGGGCGAAATATGCATTGGCCCCCTTGACGAATGCGGCCTTGGGATCATTGCTGGTGCCCCCGGATCCCACAAGCACGACATTGGTCCGGCGACGTTTGCCACCAGGCCAGGAGGCCACCTCTTCCTGAAGACGGACACCGGCTTCACCGTCCTCGGCGACCAGGACATCATATTCATTCAGACGCAGCTTGGCGATGGCTTCCAGTTCGTCGGCAGCGTTGCTGATGTAATAGTCGTGGCCCTTGAAAAGGGTCTGGGCTGCGGTGGCCCATGTCGAGTCCTGCAGGTACAGAAAGGCGACCTTGGACCCCGGGGGATAGACATCGGGTTCCACCTGCGGAAGAATCAAAGCTGGCTTGACAGGTGCCTCGGGAGCCGCCTCGTGTGCCTGTTCGCCGGCCGTGACCCTGATCTTGTCACCCACCCGCATGAACAGGATCTTCTTGCCGGTGAACGGACACTTCATGGAGAAACGGTCCGCAGAGGGCAGTTTCTCGTCAGGAAGCGTGAATTCCTTGTTGCTGTAAGGGCTTGTAAACTGCATCTCTCTTCCCCCGATCAGCTGTTGCCATAGCTGGAGTCGATTTCCAATCCGCCGATGTCCGTCACCTGTTCGCCGCGCTCGGTCTTGATCCGGTCGATGCGTTTCATGAGGTTAGACTTGTCGGAGGAATAGAGCATGGCCGTTTCCTCGGAGACCTTGCCTTGAGCAAAGAGGTCCGCCAGGCATTGGTCGAAAGTCATCATGCCGTAGGCATCGCCCTCCTCCACAATGTTGTAGAACTTCTTCTCGCCGGTTTCACCGGTCTGGATGACCTCCTTGACGCGCAGATTGTTGCGCATGATCTCGAAGGCCGCGATCCGTCCACCGCCCACCTTTTGGGGCAGGCGCTGGGAAACAACGAATTTCAGGCTTTCCGCCAGCCGCTGGCGAATGAGGTATTCCTCGGAGGGGTCGAACATGCCGATGATCCGGTTCACGGTCTGACCGGTATCGGCGGTATGCAGGGTCCCCAACACAAGATGGCCCGTTGCGGCGGCCTGCAGGGCGATCTCGATGGTCTCGTGGTCGCGGATTTCACCCACCAGGATGACCTTGGGGGCCTGGCGCAGGGCGGCACGCAAGCCGGAGGCAAAGGAGTCGAAGTCCTGGCCCATCTCGCGCTGGTTCACCGTGCCCTTCTTGTGGGGATGCACATACTCAACCGGGTCCTCAAGAGTCAGGATATGAACCGGGTAGTTGGTATTGATGGTGTCGATCAGGGCCGCCAGGGAGGTGGATTTGCCAGAACCCGTTGCACCCGTGACCAGGATCAGCCCAAACTTTTCGTGGGCCATCTCGTCGAAGATCCTCGGCAGCCCGAGCTTCTTCGGGTTGGGGACCTCCATGGACAACTGGCGCAGCACCACGGAAATGGAACCCCGCTGGCTGAAGACGTTGACCCTGAATCGGGTCCGTCCCAGGAGTTCATAGGACAGGTCGCACGAACCGTGCTTCACCAGGTCCTGGAACAGCCGGGCGCTTGAACCCATCATGGCCAGGGCCATGGCCTCGGTCTGGAACGGTTTGAGCTTGCCCAATGCGGGCTCGACGGGAATATCCTGGAGCACGCCGTGAACTTCCGCCTGCAGCGGTTTGCCCGCCACCAGAAAGATGTCGGAAGTATCGGGCGCAAAATCCAGCACTTGGCCAATCAGGTGATCAAGTTGCGCTCGTTGCATCGTCTCCCCCTATTGCTTCCCCTCTAGGCGTCCGTAAAGTCATTCGGGGCCTTGGTCAGGAACTGCTTGAATTTTGCCTTATCCAGACACTTCTCATAGGCCTCGTTGGGACTGATCCAGCCCTTGCTCAGCAGGCGGGATATCTCGTCATCCAAGGTCTGCATGCCGAACTTCTTCCCTGTCTCCATGACGGAGTTGATCTGGAAGGTCTTGTTTTCACGGATCAGGTTCCGTACCGCAGGCACGCCGATCAGGATCTCCAGGGCGGCGCAACGGCCCTTTTTGTCCACACGCTTGAATAGGGTCTGAGAAACGACGGCGCGCAGCGATTCGGACAGTCCGGAGCGAATCTGCCCCTGCAAGTCGCCGGGGAAGACCTCGATGATACGGTCAACGGTCTTGGCTGCGGAGATGGTGTGCAGGGTCGAGAACACGAGGTGGCCGGTTTCGGCGGCCTCGATGGCCAACTGGATGGTTTCCAGGTCACGCATTTCGCCGACCAGGATGATGTCCGGGTCCTCGCGAAGCGCTCCACGGATGGCGGCGGAGAAACTCTTGGTGTCCCGCCCCAGTTCGCGCTGGTTGATCAAGCACTGTTGGGGCTTGTGCACGAACTCGATGGGGTCCTCGATGGTCAAGACATGCTGCTTGCGCATCTTGTTGGCGAAATCGATGATCGCGGCGAGGGTGGTGGATTTACCCGAGCCGGTGGGACCCGTGACCAGCACCAGCCCCTTGGGCAACAGGGCAAGGTTCTTCAAGAGCGGTGGCAGGTCGAGCTGCTCCACCGTCAGAATCTCGGAAGGAATTTCGCGAAACACGGCCGCGCAGCCACGGGCCTGGTTGAAAAAGTTGACCCTGTAACGGGCCATGCCGGGAACCTCGTAGGCGAAGTCCACGTCACCTTTTTCCTCAAAATCCTTGATCTTCATTTCAGGCGTGATCTCGTAGAGCAGCTTCTTGAGTTCATCATGCTCCAGAAGCTTGTACTTGACCCGTTCAAGATCGCCATGCAGGCGGACAATGGGCTGGTTTCCGGCGGAGAGGTGCAAGTCAGAGGCGCCCATCTCGTTCATCATCTTAAAGAATGCATCTATCTGAGCCATTCTATCCCCCCAAATGGACAAATGTTACGGAAAGCGCCCCTGATTCATCACGGGTCGCAACGACTCCATCTACTTTTCGTATAACCAATTTTTATAGAATGTGTACAGGTAATTCCCCCCGGAGAAGACGGTCAGCAGCAAGGCTAAATACAAAAACACCATGCCCACGCTGTTCGGATCGAACCCCCACCAGGAAAAATGCAGAGCCAGCGGGCAGATTGCCAGAATCTGCAGCACGGTCTTCATCTTTCCGTATTTGTCTGCGGCAATGACCACGCCCTGCTCACTGGCCACGGCGCGCAACCCCGTCACCGTGATTTCGCGCGCCAGGATAATCACCACGATCCAGGCCGGAATCCAGCCATTGGCCGTAATCATGATCAAGGCCGACCCCACGAGGATTTTGTCCGCCAGCGGATCGAGAAATTTGCCGAAGGTGGTCACCTGGTCATAATACCGGGCGACCATGCCATCCACCATATCGGTCAGCGAAGCGGCGATGAGCAGCAACATCGCGGCCAGACAGGTCGCCCTGCCGGGGAACTCCAGCAACACCACAACCACCGGGACGGCCAGAATTCTGGCGAAGGTCAGCTTGTTGGCCAGATTGAGAGTGAGCAACTGCTTGAGCATGGTCTAGGCGCCGCCTTGGAGTTTATGATAGATGGAGAGGACCTTTCTGACATAGTCCTGTGTCTCCTTGAAGGGTGGAATCCCGCCGAAGCGCTCCACCTGCGCGGGCCCGGCATTGTACGCGGCCAGGGCGAGATCGTGGCTGCCGAACCGGTCAAGCTGCATCCTGTAGTAGCGGACGCCAGCCTCGATATTGGCGGCGATGTCATGAGGCTGGTCCAGGCCCAACTCCTTTCCGGTGCCGGGCATGATCTGCATCAACCCCTGGGCACCCTTGACAGAAACCGCACCCGGCTTGAAATTCGACTCCACCTGGATGAGCGCCTGGATCAGGTGATCGTCCAGACCGTATTTTTGGGCTTTTTGGCGCACCACACGCAGGATTTCGCCATGATCGGCCTTGGGGAAATTCTTGAAGATGGCGAACACGCGATACGTGGTCAGCCGGGGCTGATTCGTATAATGCATCTGCCCCTGGTCGTCCTCATAGAAGAACATCTCCGCACGGCAGAGCCCGGGCAAGGCGAACGCCACGATCATCCAGATGACAACCATGGCGAGGATTCCCGTTCGCAATCGCATGATGACGCTCCGCCCAGACCGGGTTACCCGGTCTGGTCTAGACGTGAGCGGACGACACTGTCTCCAGGCTGTTCTGGACGGCTTTGACGATGGCATCGGCCAACTTGAGCATCGCCGTCTTGGCCGGGGTGTCTTCCTCAAGCTCCACAATGGGCTTGCCGATGTCTGCCGCGACCACGGTGGCCGGGTCCAGCGGAATCTCGCCCAGAAACGGCAGACCATACTTCTCGGCCAGGGCACGGCCGCCACCCTTCTTGAACAGCTGAATCTCCTCGTGGCAGTGCGGACAGATCAAGCCGCTCATATTCTCCACAACACCTAGGATATTGGCCTTGGCGTATTGCAGAAAGTTGATGGCCTTGCGCACATCCGCCAGGGAGATTTCCTGGGGCGTGGTGACCACGACGCACAGCGCGTCGGGAATGGTCTTGAGTACCGTCATATGTTCATCGCCCGTTCCGGGGGGAGAGTCAATCACCAGAAAGTCCAGTTCCCCCCAATTCACGTCGGAGACGAACTGTCGGATGGCGGAAGTTTTCATGGGACCGCGCCAGAGCACGGCCTGATCCGTGTCCTTGAGCAAAGAGTCCATGGAGACCACGGAGAGGTTTTCGCTGTAGACGCGGGGCTTCAGGAAATTGCCCCTATCGGAATCCAGGCCACCCCCGGCGAGATTCAGCAGACGGGGAACGCTGGGGCCATGGATGTCCACATCCATGATGCCGACCTTGAACCCCAGCATGGCCAGGGCCGCCGCGGTGTTCACGGTGACGGAGCTTTTGCCCACGCCGCCCTTGCCGCTCATGATGAACAGCTTGTATTTGATTTTCCCCAACGTGCTGGAAATCAATTCGTCCTGAATGAGGGTCTTGGCGCTCTTGCCTTGTTTGGCCTCGCCGCCAGCGGAGGAACAGGACGTTGTGGAACAGGAACCGCAGGAACTCATATCATTTACCTCGTTGAACAGATTCTATTCATAAGCTGCAATCATGAAAAACATATTGCGAACCGTGCGCTGCCAGCCCGGTTTCGCTACAACCAGGCAGTCGATGTAGAGTAAGGCCATCTGGGCGGATGACCAGACCCGGGAGGAATGTTTGTCAGGCGACGAGTTTAGCTTCGCCCCGGCCCCCGGGTCAACCACTCCAGCCCGAGCACCACCCCGGCGCCGACGAGCATCAAGCCCAAGGCCACAAGGACCTGCGTGTCCAACGTCTGTGGCAGCACGTTGTGTTCGGCCAGCACATGCATCTTGCCCCGAATCACAACGGACTCCAGGGTCTCCTTCCAGGGCCAGACCTTGCGCATGGCCCCGAGCATGAAGCCGGTGAGCATGGCCACGGTCAGCCCATGATGCCTGGCGAGCAGCCAGGACAACAACCTGGAGAACCCTGCCAGCCCGACCAGACAGCCGCAGGCGAAGATCGCCAGCACCGTCAGGTTCGAGGCGTCGAATGGATTCCTGAGCGCCCCGGTGACATAGGCGTATTTCCCCAGGATGAGCAACAAGAAGGAGCCGCTGATGCCGGGCAGGATCATGGCACAGATGGCGATCATTCCACACAGAAAGATGAACCACAGGGACTCGGGCGTACTCACGGGGATCAGACCGACGATGAGCCAGGCCGCCCCGGCACCGGCGGCAAAGGTGCCCCAGGCTCCGGCTGTCCAGTGGTCCACCTTGCGCCCCACCACCAGGATGGACGCACCGATGAGCCCCAGAAACAGGGACCAGGTGGGCACGGGATGTTCGGTCAGCAGCCAGTGCATCACTCCGGCAAGCCCCACCAGGGCCGTGCCGATGCCCAGCACCAAGGGCAGCAGAAAACGCAGATGAATCTCATGGAGGGCCGATGCCAAATCCAGACGCAGCAAGGCCCGCATCGCCCGCAGGTTCACGGAACGCACGGCATTGAGCAGGTCCTCGTAGATGCCGGTAATGAAAGCGACGGTGCCCCCCGAGACGCCGGGGATGATGTCCGCCCCGCCCATGCACAGCCCCTTGACCATCAACAGCAGGGCCTGAGGCCATGTCCTGGGGCCGGGACCATTCATCCAGGCCTGACGATAGCTCATCTTCATCTAATACCCGTGACGCCCTACCAGATCCACGAACACAACCGCGCCCTTATTCTCCTGCTTGATCCTGCCGTCCTCCTTACGCACCAGGATTAGCTCCTGGGCTTGGCGGGAAGGACCGACGGGAATCAGCAGCATTCCGGGATCACCCAGTTGGTCCACCAGCGTCTCCGGCACGATGGGGCCTCCGGCAGTAACGATGATCCTGTCGAACGGGGCCTGCTCTGGCCAGCCTAGGGTCCCGTCGTCGAGCTTGCAATACACATTGTGATACTTGAAGTGCTGCATCCGTTTACAGGCCTGAAGGTGCAGTTCGCGGATTCGCTCCACGGTATAGATCTTGGCGCCCATCTCGGCCAGGACTGCGGCCTGGTAGCCCGATCCGGTGCCGATCTCCAGGACCCGCATCCCGGGCAGGACTTCAAGAGCCTGGCTCATGAGGGCCACGATGTAGGGCTGGGAGATGGTCTGACCGTGCCCGATGGGCACGGGATTGTCGGCATAAGCCTGGGCATGCAGGGCTTCGTCCACATATTCATGGCGGGGGATCTTGAGCATGGCAGCAAGCACCGCCGAATCATGGATTCCACGACCTTGAATCTGATCGCGAACCATCCGCTCTCTGCTGCGACGCGGGTCGACTCTCACTCCTTCCTCCCCTGGCATTACGATGGCACGACAGGGCACCAAGCCGTATCGTCAGGGGGTTCCATCAGATTTCCGCATGCAAGTCAATCAACCATCAGTCGGGGCACACTTGACAGGGACGACGGGATACCCGATTCTTTAATTATCCAAAAAAAAAGGAGTCGTGCCCATGCTCAAGGTCTCCGATTTGATGACGCAGGAGGTTTTCACCCTCCGCAAGACCGACACCCTGAAGACAGCACGGTCCATGATGTCACTGGCGCGCATCCGCCACATCCCCATTGTCGGGGAGCGTTACGAGTTCGAAGGACTGCTCACCCATCGCGACATTCTGACAGCGACCCTGTCACAGTTCGCCGAGGTGGACCGCCCCACCCGCGACGAGATCGACGCGGGCATCCCCATTGTGGAGATCATGCGCACCGACGTGACCACCATCTCCCCGGACTTGCCCTTGCAGGAAGCCGCACACATCCTGCTGAACCACAAGTACGGCTGTCTGCCCGTGGTCAAGGATGGCCAGCTGGAAGGCATCATCACCGAGGCAGACTTCCTGAAGCTGACCATTCGCCTCATGGAGGCCCTGGAAGGCGATCTGCCTGGCTGATTCGCTGCACAGTGCACACCGCACATCACAAGGCCCCGCCCTCCCCTGATGGAAGGCGGGGCCGACGTGCGTTGAAGACGGCGGGGGCTGCTTCGGCCGACTCCGACACGAGGCAGTCAACCGCATCGCTCAAAGACACAACGTGTCACGCATGCTTGAAGAGAGGCTTTGAGCCAAAACGAAGCCTGGCGGCCTGTTCAGCGTCCCAACCCTTCTCGGCCCACTCCCTGCGGATCTCATCCAGATCAATGATCTTGGGCTCCACCAGGGAGAAGCCCTTGGCCTCACACCAGTCATACCTGTCCGCGAACTGCCTGTCATAGCGAACCTCGTCCAGGATAGAGTCATTGGGACTCCCCATGATCCGATCCCACTGGTGCACCAGAAATTCAAACTTCGAGGGATCAAAGTGATCTATCCAACGCCAATTCCAGGAAAACCTGCAGATCCCAGTATCGCAACCAAGGACGCATAGATATTTGGCATTGCTATCGAGGTGCATCCCCTCGTCGGGCGGACGCGTAAAAAACAAGAACCGCACCTTTTGCAAGGTACGGTTCGTCAAAGAGGGGGTTCCGAGACAGGCCGCGGAAAGAACGATGGGGAGGAATCAGGAAAGGTCGAAGGCAGTGTTGCCCACAGGGCGTACGCCCGTCAACTCGACCATCTCTTCAAGCAGATCGATGGTCTTGCGGGCCTCTTCTTCTTCCACCACATTGATAGCGAAACCAGCATGGACCAGGACATAGGTACCAAGGGGAGGCTTCTCCGGTAGAAGCATCATGGCACACTTAATAAAGGTTTCGCTGTCGCCAACCTGGACGCGGGCAACGTCGTCATCCTCGAATTCAACAATTTTGCAGGGAGTGGCAAGGCACATGTCTCATCATCCTCCGAGTCGGTAATTCAGGCGGCCTTGGGGGTATAAGAACCGCCCGCAGCTTCAATTTCTTGCAGAATTTTTACGATCATTTCAGGGATGCGGTCAAGGAGTTCCTGACTAATATCCAGGCTTGGATCGGTCTGATACTCCTTGGGCTCAATCCCGATGATCACGGCCGAGGGGCGTTTGCCGGAGACCAACTCACAGCAACACAGGGTTTCCAGGAAATCCATGTCATGCACGGAATTCTTGAAGGCCATCGAGAGTTTCACATCATCGCCTTCCAGGCGATAGACCGTCCCCGGAGGCTGGTCGTTGAGCACCGCATCGATCACGATGATATGATCGGCTTGAATGATCGGGTCCATCAGGATCATGCCCCGAACGCCGCCGTCCATGAGTGTGATATTGTCGAGAAACTCATATTGTTCAATGAGCCTTTCCACAACCCGCACGCCGATACCCTCGTCGCGCAGCAAAATGTTGCCCAATCCCAGCACCAGAATCTTCTTCTCGGCTTCAGCGGTCACGCTCACTCCTTTAGGAACAGTCACCAAAAAACGGGACCTGGCCCAGAGGCCAGGTCCCTTCTATAACCGTTGTGGTACTGATGTCCACCCTTGCTAGCAGACCTTGAACTTGTAAGTCTCGTTGGTCTTGGGGTCGATGACATGCACGCCGCAGGCGATGCAGGGGTCATAGGAGTGGATGGTACGCAGGATCTCCACAGGACGCTTGGGATCGAACACGGGGGTACCGATCAAAGCTTCCTCGACGGGGCTCAGAATGCCCTTGTCGCAGCGGGGTCCCAGGTTCCAGGTGGACGGAACGACCAGCTGGAAGTTCTTGATCTTGCCACCGGCGATCTCGATCCAATGGGACAGAGCACCGCGAGGGGCGTTGACGAAGCCGACGCCAAAGGCGGATTCGGGCATCTTGAACGGAGCCACGATGTCGGTCTTGCCGGCAGCCACATTGGCTTCCAGCTTCGCGATCCACTCGACCATCTCGTCGCCGATGACCTTAGTCTCAATGCAACGGGCAGCGGTGCGGCCCAGGGTCGAGAACAGGGCTCCAGCGCCGACACCCAGGTGCTTGAGCACCAGGTTGACCAAAGCAGTGGTCTGCTTGTGGCCACGAGCGTAGGACACCAGGCACTGAGCCAGAGGGCCAACCTCGGTGGACAGGCCGTCATAACGGGGGGCCTTCATCCAGCTGTAGCGGCCGGTCTTGCCGGTCTCCATCTCATCCAGGCTGGTGTACAGGGGGTCAGTGACGCCCTTCCAGGGATGCTTCGGAGAATCATCCTTATACCAGCTGTGGGCAACGTGCTCTTCAACCTTCTTCAGGTCGAAGTCGGCGACCTTGGACAAGTCATTGTTTAAGATGACGCCCTGAGGCAGGAAGCGGCTGTTCAGATCGGACTCGTCCGTAGCGAACTCGCCGCAGGTATGGAAGTGGGTGGTATGACCGATCCCGCCCCAGTCCAGGTAGTACGGAGCCACCGCAAGGACGTCGGGGATGTAGAACTGATTCACGAAGTCCATGGTCTCCAGGAACAGAGCCTTGAACTGCGCGATGTTTTCGGGTTTCAGCGCGTCGTAACAGGTGATGCCACCTTCGTACAGGCTCTGGGTGTGCGGATTCTTGCCGCCGATGATGGCCATCATGCGGGAAGGAAGCAGCTGCACCTTCAGGGCGAGCAGATAGTGATGGGTGGCGATCAGGTTGATCTCGGGCGGAAGTTTGTACGCCGCATGGGGCTCGAGGAAGTAAGCATTGGTAAAGATACCAAGCTGACCGCCAGCGACAAACTTCTTCAGACGAGCCTGGGTGGCCTCGAACTCAGCCACGGTGTGCTTGCGATGACCCAAACCGGCCGTATTGGTGATCTCGGCGGCTTTCTTGGGGCTGGCAGACAGAGCGTTGACAACGTCTACCCAGTCAAGAGCGTGCAGATGATAGAAATGCACGATGTGGTCATGCAGGAACTGAGCGCCGAGCAACAGGTTCCGCAGGACCAAACCGGTCTCGGGAATCTGAGCCTGAACGCCAACAGCGTTTTCCACGCAACGGGTAGAGGCTAGAGCGTGGGTGTGCGTGCACACGCCGCAGGAACGCTGGGTGAAGTGCTTGGCATCACGAGGATCACGACCCTGGAGAATGATCTCCAGGCCGCGGAACAGCTGGGAGCTGGACCAAGCATTCTTGACACGGCCGTTTTCCACTTCGACTTCGATGCGGAGATGGCCTTCGATTCGGTTTATGGGGTCTATAACGACTCTGCCGGAGTAATCCCCAACCGGGGTGACCGGTGCTGATTTCGGCTTACAACCTGCCATGGTTTCCTCCTATAAATTACTCGAACGTCTTTTACTGTTTTCCAGATTGTTCACACGGTCACTTAGGACTGGTAGAACGGGCTCATCTCATCCCAGAAATCAGGCTCGGAACAACCGATGCACGGATGACCTGCCTGAATGGGGAAGCTGACCTGGTTGAACAGGACCTTCGGGCAATTGTTGTAGGTGTCCGGACCCTTGCAGCCCAGCTCGTACAGGCAGTAACCTTTCCTGGCCTCTTCGGAATCGAAGGAGGGAGCGAATTTACCCGCTTCAAAGTACTTGAGGCGCGGGCAATTGTCGTGAACGGTCTCGCCGTAGAACAGGGTCGGACGGCCAGCATCGTCCAGCTCAGGCAAGCCCTTGGTCAGGAAGTAGACCACGGTGCCAATGAAGCTGATGGGATTCGGCGGACAGCCCGGGACCTGAACCATCAGAGCGCCACCGAGCGCTTCGGAGCAGCCCTTGGCCTTGGTCGGGTTCGGGGCAGCCTTCTGAACACCACCGTACGCGGCACAGGTGCCGAGACAGATGGTGGCCTTGGCCTTGGGGTAGATCTCCTCAAGGATGGACAGCATGGTCTTGCCGCCAACCTTGCCATGGATTCCGCCCTCAGCGGTGGGAATTCCACCTTCAAGCACCAGAACGAATTCGCCCTCGTTCTTGGTCACGGTCTCGTGCAGAGCTTCTTCGATGGCTTCGCCAGCGCACTGCATCAAGGTCTCGTGATAATCCAGGGAAATCACATCAAACAGGACAGTCGCAATGTCGGGCTCAGTGCTACGAAGCACGGACTCGGAGCACCCGGTGCACTCCGCGAAATGAAGCCAGACAACAGGCGGACGCTTACCGGAAGTAAGCGCCTCAGCGACCTTAGCAGGGGTGAACGTTGCATCCGCGGCCATGGCGGCGGATACGGCGGCACAGAACTTCATGAAATCACGGCGAGAAATTCCTTTCTCTTCCAAAGATTTCAACACATCATTCTTACCGCTACCAATAGAACATTTCATAAGACACCTCCAACGTTACCAAACAATCGACGAGTGAGGCCCGTCATATCCTGGCAAACTCCAACTGAAACCTAACGGGGTTGAGGGTTATGAAGGTACTGCGTGACCCGAATTTTGCGAGAATTTTCACCATACTTTTCAGGGGAGGTCAACCGAAAACAGCTTTTTTCATGGCTAAATCAATCATATTCTCAGCCAGTTACAGATTTGGTTCAATGTTATGCGCTATAGTAACACTAATTATAATTTGTCATACATTTAACACACTGCAATGCTAGAAACATGACGCCGAAGAATAGGTGGTTTTGCGCAGTCAGCAGACCAAGACGTCTCTTCTCGGAGACCATTGCATCGATTTCTATCAGCCCCCTCCCTTTTTCGTTCAAAGTAATGGAGCACCGCGCAAAGGGAATTTGCTCGCCCCGACAGGCGACTATCCTGTGCTTGAGGCCCCCGCTCGAACAGGCTATTGTGCTCGCAACTCAACATGAGCCAACACCACACAGCCTGACAACACTGGAGAATATTCATTGAAAGCCAAGAAATTCATCGTCATCATCCTGAGCACCCTGGCCTGCCTGACACTGGCGGCCGGTTTGTACCTCTATTTCAAGGACACCATCCCGCCGCAGATCGTCCTGAGCCCCGATTCCGGCCCGGTGGGCCAGAGCACGGCCTTCACGGCCCGAGCCGAAGACCCTTCCGGCATCCGGTCCATGACGGTGACGCTGATCCATGAGGGGAAACGCAGCCCCCTGGTCAGCACCCCTGCGGGCAAGACTCCAAGCGCTGAACTCAGCTTCGACCTGACCCAGGCAGGGTTCAAAAACGGCGCTTTCGATTTGGAGGTTACGGCCGTTGACGGCTCGTTCTATAATTTCGGCAAGGGCTGCGCTGCCAGTTTGAGCGCCACCCTGATGCTGGACAGCAAAAAACCCCTGATCGACGTGGAAAGCATGCAGCACAACCTGAACCGTGGAGGTTGCGGGGCCATCGCCTACACCGTCAACGAAACGGTCGCCACCTCCGGGGTGCGCGTGGGTGAGCAATTCTTCAAGGGCTACAAGCTCCCGTCCGGAACCTATGCCTGCCTCTTCGTCTTTGCGCATGATGTCGAACCTGCCGACTTCCAGCCCAAACTTGAGGCCACGGACCTGGCAGGCAACACGAACAGCCGGACCTTCGCCTTCCACATCAACGACCGCCAGTTCCGGCACGACACCATCAACCTGCCCGATAGCTTCCTGCAGTCCAAGATGTCGCAGTACGAGGATGACTACCCCAACGAACCGGACCTGTTATCCGTGTACCTCAAGGTCAACAACGAGATGCGCATCCGGGACCGGGCAGACATCCTGGCCCTGGGTCAGACCTCGGCCTCGGAGCCGCAGTGGCAGGGGGATTTCCTGCGGCTGCCCAACGCCGCCAACCGTGCCCGTTTTGCCGACAACCGCACCTACCGCTACAATAACAGGGATGTGGACACCCAGACCCATCTGGGCATCGACCTGGCCTCCCTGAAAAACGCGCCTGTTCCGGCCTCCAATGCGGGCCGTGTGGTGCGCACCGGGTTCAACGGCATCTACGGCGAGAACGTGGTCCTGGACCACGGCCTGGGCCTGATGACCCTCTATGCCCACCTCTCCCAGATCAACGTCGAGGTCGGCGACGGCGTGACCAGGGGCCAGATCATCGGTCGCACCGGGGACACGGGCCTTGCCGGAGGCGATCACCTGCACTTCGGCGTCTATGTCTCGGGCGTGGCCGTGAACCCCGTGGAATGGTGGGACGCTTCCTGGATCAAGAACAACATCTCCGGGCGCATCGGACACTAGTCCCGGTCCATATTCATAAGACAAGCCCCGCTCCCGATTCAATTCGGGAGCGGGGCTTGTCCGTTGGTCAAAGGCACGAGCCGGCTGCTTGATCCACGACTCATCCAGGACGATTTCGCCTACATGAGCCGTCACCAGCACACGGGGGCTGCACCCAACTCCTGCAAATAATCGTTGGCCCGCACAAAATGCCCACAGCCCAGAAAACCCCGATAGGCCGACAAGGGGGACGGATGGGCCGCCTCCAGCACCAGATGCCGCCGATCGTCGATCAACGCCGACCTGGAGCGGGCATCATTGCCCCAGAGCATAAACACCAGCCCCTCCCGGCCTTGGGCCAGGGCGGTGAGGATGCCGTCGGTCAGGATCTGCCACCCCAGCCCGCGGTGGGCTCCCGCCCTGCCCTCCTCCACCGTGAGTACGGTGTTCAGGAGCAGCACCCCCTGGGAGGCCCAACGGGTCAGATCCGTGGGGAATGTCCGGGTTTCATCGTCGTACACGGACGCCCCCACTTCCTTGAATATATTCCTCAGGGAAGGCGGAGTTTTGGTTCCCTGGGGCACGGAAAAGGCCAGTCCATGCGCCTGCCCTGGACCGTGATACGGGTCCTGTCCCAGGATCACGACCTTCACGTCCGCAAAGGGCAGCAGGTCCAACGCCCGAAACTCCAGGCCCGCAGACGGATGAACGGACCTGTCGCGGCGCAGCCCCTGCACCTTGGTCAACAGTTCCTTGTGCAGCCCTTGGCGCAGCAGCGGTACATTCTCGATCCAGCTTTTCATAGCAGCCCCTGAGTACATCCTTTTTCAGACTCATTCAACAAAAGCCCCCCGGATGGCCGGGGGGCATGATTGTGTCTGGGCAGCACACCCGCGCGGCGAAGCGCAGGGGTGGAGTACGATGCCTAGAGGTTCTTCTTGCGCACGGTCTCCAGGGCCTTCTGCTGCTCCTCGTAGGAGGCGAAACCCGCCTGGCGCAGGGAGTCCAGCACCGTGCCTTCCCAATCCCAGCTGGCATAGATCACCGGCTTGTGGAAAGAGGCGCGGAAGCCTTCCATCTCCTGGCGGTAGAACTCCTCCTTGTCGGCATCCAGATTGTCCCGGAGCTGCTCGGCAAAGCGGGCCAATTCGCCTTCGTACCAATCCATGAGGTCGGCAGCAGTCTTGTACTTTTTGAGGATGTGACCGTAGTTCCTGCCCTTGAGCAGCTCCACCAGTCTGTTCAGATGCTGCTTCTGGACCCATTTGCCCAGCTGGTCGGAAGGAATGGCCTCGGCCTCGATGGCGGCCATATCCAGCTTGGTCTGGTGGTAGGTGTCGGGCACAACCGAGGCGGAGGTGATGCCCGCAATGGCAACCAGCCCCCGCAAAATCAGGCTGTTGGACACGCCCTGGCCACAGAAACCAACCTTCTTGCCGTACTTCTGGCCCGTGAACAGAGTCACCAGGATGGCCCAGACCACGGCCGGGTCCTCTTCGTCGTAGATGTGTTGCAAACGGGCGTTGTCGCGGTCGGTTGCCAGGACCATCTGGGTCATGTCGTTGGAGCCGATGGAGAAGCCGTCGAACTCCTGAATGAACTGTTTGGCCAGGATGGCGTTGGCCGGAATCTCGCTCATCAGGATCAGCTTCAGGCCGTCATCGCCGCTCTTCAACTTGTGTACCTGCTCCAGATAGCGCTTCATGGAGCGGGCTTCCTCCAGGGTGCGCACGAACGGCAGCATCATCTGCAGGTTCTTGCCGCCGAACACGCCACGCGCCATCTTGAAGGCCTCGACCTCCCAGTCATGGAGATTGCGGGACACGCCGCGATAGCCGATCATCGGGTTGTCTTCGTAGGCCTCGAACAGGCTTCCGCCCATCAGGTTGCGGTACTCGTTGGATTTGTAGTCGGTGGTGCGATAGATGATGTCCCGACCATAGAAGGCCATGGCGAACAGGGCCAGGTTCTGAGCCAGGGTCTGGACGTAATGCTCCTTGCCGTTTCTGAAGCCACGGGAACGGATGATGCCCGCAATGCGTTCATGCAGGGTGCGGATCTCATCGATCTCCTTCTTCAGGCCGACCTGCAAGGCCACCTCTTCGCGCAGGGCGCTGATGCGGGCCAGCACATCCTGCACCATGGGCTCATCCTGGATCTTGGCACAATGGATCGAAACCTTGTCCATCACCTCCTGACGGCGCTTGTCGGCGGCACGATCGTTGCCAGGGGTCTCAAAGATTTCGGTATAACCCATGACCACTGCAACGTGGGCCTCAAGGTCCTCGGAGGTCTTGAGCACGTCCAGGCGGCGGGTGGCCAGATCCAGATGATAGTCCAGCTGCTTGTCCATCTCGCGCAGACGGCGATGGATGGCCAGGACCTCGTCGGTGGTGCCGCGCGAGGCCGAGGAACGGGTGGTGAGATCCTCGATCTCCTTACCCAAGCCGGTGATAACGGCCACATACTCCCGCAGGTTCAAGTCCAGAGGCTGCACACCGGCGGCCAGCTGTTCCTTGAGGACCTTGGTCAGCTGGGAATCGAGTTCACGGACCTGAGTATTGACCAGGACCTCCAGATGGCCGTTGTCGAAGGCCTCAAGGGCCATGGGATGCACGGCGATGTTGCCCAGCATGAATTCGGCGCGCAGCAGGCCGACCTCGAAGTCCGGGCTCTGGCGCAGGCGCGACAGGAACAGGGACTGGCCCACGTCGGCCAGGATCAGGCCGACCTTGGTCTTGGTCACGGGCAACTCGGCGACGTTGATCTCGCCGCCGACTTCCACCAGGGGCAGCAGGCCGCGATAGACCTTGCCCGTGGAGCCGTCAACGGTCACTTCCTGGCCATCCAGATTGCGCAGCACCTCGGCGCGCTGGATGCCGATGATGGCCGGGATGCCCAACTCGCGGGACGTGATGGCGGCGTGGGAGGTGTCGCCACCCACATCGGCCAGGATGCCCGAGGCGATGCGCATGCCCGGGACCATGTCCGGATCGGTGCGTGCGGCGGCCAGGATATCGCCCTTGTTGATCTTGTTGAGTTCCAGGGCGGAACGCAGGAACTTCACGGTGCCCTGCCCAGCCCCTCGGGAGGCGCCGTTGCCCTCGATGATGACCTCGGCGGCGGCGCGTGCGGCGGCGTCCACTTCCATGCGGCGCATGAAGATGGTGTCCGGGTGATCCTCGAATTCCTCGTTCCAGCGGGTCTCGGGACGGGCTTGCACAAACCACAGCCTGTCGGACTGGTCGATGCAGAACTCGGTGTCCATGATCATCCCGTCATAGGCCTTGGAGATGGAGCGCACACCACGGGCCACTTCCTCGGCCTGGGCCAGAGACATGGACCACTGGTAGGCTTCCAGATCTTCCACCTTGACCAGCTTGGTGCCGCCCTCGGCCTGATAGACGATTTTCTTGTCCTTGAAGCCCATGAAGCGAATGACCACCTCGGCCCCGTCCTCGCGCTGGAAGACATAGAACTTGTCGGGAGTGACCATGCCGCCCACCACGGCCTCGCCCAGGCCATAGCTGGCGTCCACGGAAACCAGTTCCCTACGGTCCGTGCCCCGGCAGCCGGTGGCGGTGTCGGCAGAAAAGGCCGTGCCCGAGATGACCGGGTTGATCATGCGCATGATGCACACGGACAAAGAGGTGTTCTCGATGGCCCATTCCTGCTTGGCAGTCACGGCGATTTCGTCATCGCCGGTACGCTCGGCCTCGGCGATGGCATCCAGGATAGCCTCGCGGCGATACGTCATGGAGCGCAGGTTGTAGGCGGAGGCGCAGTCCCAATGGTAGGCCTCGACGCACATGTTCTCGCCCACGATGTTCAGATAAGTGTCCTGCAGCCCGGCAAAGGCCTTCTTGCGGCTGTCCTCGCCCGCAGCGGAGGAGCGAACGGCCACGGGCACGTCTTCCAGCCCCGCCTCCTTGCAGATGTCCAGATAGCCGCGACGCACCTCGGCGTCGACCACTTCGGGCAACTGCACGGAGAGGATGGCCGACTGCACCAGCACGGAACGCTTGCGTAGCTGGTCGATGCCCTCGGGGCTGGTGGCAAAGCCTTCAACCACGTTGTTGATGAAGGTCCGCAACCTGACCAGGGTTCCGTCCACCTTGGTCTCGCGGGCCTTCTTGGCGATGCCCTTTACGAATTTCTGAAGAAATTCAGTATCCTTGTTGACGTCCTCATCGGTCCAGTCAATGCGACTGTATTCGGCATCGACGGTGGAGCGGATCAGCGCGGCGTTGACCTTTGTTTCATCTAGGAGCTTATGGAAGGCAATGGACGAGATCGCCCGGAACTGAGGCGTCCGGATTCCCCCGACCTGATTGATGATGGCCGTGTTGTAGTTCTTGCCGCCCACCAGAATTTCCGACTCCTCGCCGATAGCGACGATGTCGGCGCCGTTGAGGACGACCTGCTTGGTCAGCTCGGTCTTGGTCGCGGTTTTCGCCTTGGCTGCGGGTTTCTTCTCGGTCATGGCACTTTTGGCTTTGGCCATCGTGGACTCCTCCTTGGAGGGACAAAGTGTGCTGTCTGCCGAAATCACCCAGGGGGCCTCGTCATCCGGCAAGATACAAGCGATTCTAACATGCTTTTCGGTCTACCGCACGAAGAGGCGCGCAGTATCTCGTCAAGGGCGGACATTCCACCCATATGAAAAACCGCTGCCGCGGGTGCGGCAGCGGTTCGATTCTATAGCTTCTGACCACAACCCGGACAGAAGGCGTGTTTGGTATCAGTGATATGCAGCTTGCATGTGGGACACTTGTGGGGCACGGGCCCAAGCTCCACCAACAGCTCGCCATTCAGCACCGGGACCATCTTCTTGTCATCCTTGAAGTTGGCGGATTTCAAGATCCGCGTGACGATGCCGTCCGCAGGAGCCAGCACGGCCTTTTCCTGCTTCATGATGGAAATGTTGAACAGTTCCTCACCGGCCTTCACGACGTCACCAAGTTCCACGTACATGATCCACAGGTCGCCGTTGGAGGGCGCCCCCACATGGTACTTGTTGGAAGCATCGGCCAGTTCCACCGAGGAAACAACCCCTGCCAGCGCATCGGAGACCTTGATCTGGCAGGTCAGAATCTCGGAATCCAGCACGTAGCGGATAATGCTCATGCCCGCCTCATCCGGATCGGAGATATGCAGGATGTTCATGGAATGCGGCTTGCGGCGGCTGTCCAGGAACATCAGCTCGCGGCCCGGCTCCAGCCCCTCGAACCAGACGTCCAGGGGCACGTTGTTCGGATCGCCGAACTGCTGCACGAAGTTCACGGTCTTCAAGGCATCGCCCGGGTGGTTCAGATACATCACGAACTCTTCTTCCGAAGGCTCACGCTTCAAATGTGCAACCAGGGCGGCGCGTTCCGCGGCCATGTCGGTGTCCACCAGGGATTCCAAGGGAGACGCGCTGGTCCGCTTGGCAATGGCCTTCTTGTACTCGGAACCAAAGGCGCTCTCGTAGACCCAGTCATTGGGAAAGCCCAAGGGCAACCGGCCGAATTCGCCGAGCAGCAACTTGCGGAAGGCATCGTTGGCATCCCGGTAAATGTCCAGCCGCGACCGCTTCATGTTCTCGGACAAATCACTTTCCGGGGTCTTGACCACGTAGTCCAGCACCTCCAGCAGATCCACCACCGCCCGCTCGCCGCCGCGCTTGTGGGCGCCGGTCACGGCCAGGAAGGCGGTATTCCAGGTAATCTGCGAGCCCGGGGTCACATCGTGATAGCGCACGACCTTGCGGGTCCCGGCCAGGAATTTCAGCATGTACGGCAAGATCTGGATATGGCCTTGCTTCATGGCCCCTTCCTGGGAAGAGGACGTCGCTCCGCCGGGCATGCCGTGTTCCACGACATCGTAGTCGATGCCCTGGAAATACGGGGCCGTGTAGCGATCATAGTAGGGCATGACCTGCTTCAGGACGAAGTTGCAGGTGCGAATCATTTCCTTGTTCAGATTGGTCTTGAGACCCATCTCCTGCTCAATGTAGGCGGCCGTGGAAAGCACCTCGCCCTGGCCGTACCAGCGCACGCTGGCGCCAATGGCGGTGTCCACGATATGCGCCCCGGCCTTGGCGGCTTCGCCGCAGGCGGGCACGAACAGGCCATCGGTGTAGTGGCGGTGATAATGCAACACCAGCTCGGGGTACTTCTTGCGCAGGGCGGAAACCAGCTCGCGGATGAAATGCGGCGGGCAAACCCCGGCCATGTCCTTCAGGCCCAGGATGATCATTTTCTGGGCCTTGGCAGTGCTGACACCGGCCACATCGCGCACCAGCTTCAGGATTTCCTCGGTCACTCCAAGGTAGTGCTGAACCGTGAAGCCCTGCGCCCAGGACATGGAAATGGCAGGTTCGAAGATATTGCGCGTGGAATTCAAAGCCACTTCTGCGAAGGGACGCATGTTCTCGATATGGTTCAGGAAATCGAAGCAGCGGATGACATCGTAGTGTTCATTGATCATCTCGCCGGTCTTCTGCATCAGGTTCTTGGGCTGGGGCTTGTAGCCCAGCACGTTGGTGGACCTGATCAGGATCTGCTTCAAGGTCTTGGGCGCAAACTCGTTCCACAGGGCGGCCTCGGTGAACGGGTAGGTCATGTTGGCCAGCATGGCCACATGGAAATGCGCCCCGCCGCCGTTCTCCAAGGAGAAGAACCCGCAATTGTCCAGATACTGGGCAATAAGCTTGTCCTCGGCCCAGCGAAAACGGTTGCCGCTGTTGGACTGCGTAATGTCGCGGGTCGTGGTGTCCATGAAATGGACATGGTCGGAGTCGCGAATGTACTCCAGCGTGGCCTGACGGTCATAGCGGGGATACGGATAGGTGTAGGCGTTGGGGTAGATGCGCGGCAGCACGGGCTCGAAGGCACCCACGCGCTTGTCCTGGCGACCGCGGTATTCGTCCAGCGCAACATATTCGTTGTAGCCCTTGGCCGAAATGTCGGCGATGAGCCGGGACAGGCGATGGGCCTCGGGATCCTCGTCGACGTAGATCATCAGCTCCGGATGGCTGGCCACAAAATTGGTGTCGAAATCACCCTCACGGAAACTGGGATGCCGCACGATCTGGCGATGGAAGGGGATCGTGGTCTTGACCCCGCCCACATGGTATTCCCTCAGAGCGCGCTCCAGGACCCGCAAGGCCTTGCGCCAGCTGCGCCCGTAGGCCACCAGCAAGGCGGCGGCGGAATCGTATTGCGAGGGGAATTCATAGCCCGCGGTGACGCAGGAATCCAGACGGATGCCAGGGCCACCAGGGGAAACGTAGCGCGTGATGCGCCCGTTGTTGGGCTCGAAGTTCTTCTGCGGGTCCTCGCAGTTGATGCGCACCTGGATGGCGTGGTTCTGGGGCCGGGTGTCGCGTTTGTTGAAACGCAGCTTGGCTCCAAAGGCCACGGAAATCTGCTCTTCAACCAGGTCCACACCATAGCGGATCTCGGTGATGCCGTGTTCCACCTGCAGACGGGTATTGACCTCGATCAGATAGGGAGTGCCGTCGGACTCCACCAGAAACTCCACCGTGGCCAGGGAATAATAGCCGACTGCGTTCACCAACTGGATGGCATACTCTTTCAGCTGTTCGCGTAGTTTCACGGTCATGCCCGGCCAGGGCGAAGGTGTGATCTCCACCAGTTTCTGGTGGTTGCGCTGGACGGTGCAATCGCGCTCGTCAAAGGCGAAGGCGTTGCCGAACTTGTCGGCAATGACCTGGATTTCGATGTGGCGCACGCTGCGCAGCAGCCGCTCCACGTAGAGCCGCGGGTTGCCGAAGGAGGCCTGGGCCATGGCCGAAGCCTTGGAGAAGGCATCCTCCAGCTGCTCGGGCTTGAAGACCTCATAGATGCCGCGGCCACCGCCGCCGCCCTCAGCCTTGAGCATCACGGGATAGCCGATCTCCTCGGCAATGAGGCGGGCCTCAGGGATGCTCACGGCCCCTTCGGAACCGGGAACCACCGGGACGCCAAGCTTCTTGGCCAGGTGACGCACCTCGACCTTGTTGCCCAGGATACGCATCGGGCCAGCCTCGGGCCCGAGAAATTCGATCCCCGCGTTGCGGCACTTTTCAGGGAAGGAATCGTCCTCCGCCGAGAAGCCCCAACCGGGATGGATGGCCACGATGCCACGGGCCTTGGCCTTGCGGATGATGCGGTCGATATCCAGATAGGCGCGCGGGTTTTCACCCAACAGCATCAGTTCCTGAACGCCGGTGGTCGCCGGGGACGTCTTGTCGACGTCGGTGGCGGTCATGATCGGAATGGCACCGGACATCTCGCGGATTGTGCGCGCGATGCGGCGAGCGGGAATACCCCGGTTGGCGACCAGTACTTTTTTGCCTTTGATATAGGCGAGAACATCCTTGAAGGACTTTGGGCGAATCGTATTCTGGGACAAGACCTTTCTCCTCATTAGCGTAGGATGACCCGGCCTCCGCGGATCTCCCCGTCACGCATGACGGGGATCATTCAAGAGCGATGCTGCCGGAATACAAAATGTGAGTATCGCTGCCGCGACGCAGAACAAGCCCGCCGTCAGCGGCAAGCCCAACAGGGACAGCAAGGTACTCTCCGCCGGAACTCCACACTCGGACATTGCGTCCGAGCCAGGCGATGCGAGGCTCCAGCTCATCAAGGTATTGACGGGGATTCACTCCGGAAGCAAAGGCTTCATAGCAATAGCGGGCGCAATTCACAAGCCCGGACCACAGCGAAATGACATTTATTTTGTCACCAACCGGAGACATAGACCCGGCCTTCGGACTCCACAGCTCGCGGATATCCTTGTCCTGCGGGGCTGAAAACAGATTCAACCCAACCCCGACAAGGGTTTTTCCAAAGCGCTCTTCCACAAGGATTCCTCCCACTTTCCTGCCATCTTTCAGGAGCAGGTCATTGGGCCACTTGATCTGCACATCCAGGCCCAGGACAGTGAGTGTCTCGGCCACCACGGCCCCGGCAACCAGCGAAACAAGGGGGGCAAAGTCAGGAGGCTGTTCAGGCCAATGCCAGGCGGCGTAGAGGTTACCGGGCGGTGAAATCCATTCGCGCCGCAATTGCCCCCGGCCCGAGCGCTGCGAGACGGCAAGCACCGCCCCCCACTCGGGCAACAGCCCCTGCCTGATGAACTCCCAGGCCACATCCAGGCTGGAATCGCACATACCGCAGACGCAGACCGGGGCGGGAAGCTCGACGCCTGCGCTGCAGGCCAAAAAATCGCCCCGCGCATCCCAGCCGGCACACCCGTCGGCCAACTGCGCCCAGACCGGATGTACGGACGAAAGTTCACCCACGGTCAGGGGGTCGGCCAGACCCTCGCGGCCGGAACTCCAAAGCATCAAGCCATCCATGTTTTGCATGACGGGACTGTACGCATCGCCGGGCGCGGGGGTCAATCTCAGGTTGGCGGCAGCCGGGGGAATCTGATAGGGACTATCATGCTCATCTGTCTGGTTGGCGGCGCAGTCCGCGACATCCTTCTGGGCCGCGACGCCCAGGACTTCGACTATCTGGTGCTCGGGGCCACTCCCGGGCAGTTCCTGGAGCGGTTTCCCACAGCCCAGCAGGTAGGCAAGGCCTTCCCAGTGTATCTGGTGGACGGCGACGAATACGCCTTTCCAAGGGTCGGGACCTGCCCAAGCTGCTGTTGCGCCTTCGGGGACAAGGACCTGCTGAACGACCTGGCCGCCGACCTGCAATCCAGGGATCTGACCATCAACGCCCTGGCCCTGCCCCTGCCCAACCACCCTGCCCTGCCCTCCAGGGCAGAGGCCTGGGACCTGGCCGTGGGCACCCCCCGCTCCATGGACGACCTGCGGGGACGCATCCTGCGTCCCGTTGGTGCGACATCCCTTGCCGAGGACCCGTTGCGCGTCTTCCGCGCCGCACGGTTTTGTGCACAGTTTCCCGACTTCACGGTCCACGATGATCTGAAACGGGCCATGGGCGCGGTTGTCTCCCAAGGTCTGACCGCAAGCCTGTCCCCGGAGCGTGTGGGAGCTGAATTGCGCAAAGTCCTGGGTGCCCCCAAGCCGGGACACTTCCTGCGCCTGCTGGCCCAGACCGACACCCTGGCCCCCTGGTTCGCCGAACTCGACGGGACGGCTACGATCCCTGCCGGGCCACAGCCGCATCATGCTGAAGGTGAGTCGGTACTGGAACACACGGCCCAACTGATGGACCAACTGGCCCCAGACGAGCTGTGCTGCTGGATGGCCCTGACCCACGATCTGGGCAAAGGGGCGACCCCGCCCGAGCAGCATCCCAGCCATCACGGGCACGACTGCCTGGGCGCACCACTGGCCCGACGCCTGGGCGAGCGCCTGGCCCTGCCGGTCCGCTTCATCCGCGCCGGAGAGTTAGCTGCCCGCTGGCACACGACCGCCGCGCATTATCTGGAACTGCGCCCTGGCACACGGGTCGATCTGCTGACCACCCTGCATGCCCAACGCCTGACCAACGAACTGTTCAGACTGGTCCGGGCGGATACGGGAGATGATTTCAGTCAGCAGGTCCAGCGCGACCTCGCGGTCATGCTGGAGGTGCATCTGCCCCCGGAGTGGCAAAACAGGGGACAGGAATCAGGAGAGAGACTCAGGGAACTGCGCTGTCAGGCCCTGACCCTGGTGGAGAAGGATTAAAGCCCCGCCTCATCCCGCAGAAACGAGTCCAGACCTTTGACGTACGCAGTGCCCGTGGCCATGAACCCATCGTTATGATCCCCGCGCATCATCAGGAAGCGTTTCGGCTCACGCGCTGCGCCGAACAGGATGAGCCCCATGTCATAAGGGACGATCTCGTCGTCCGGACTGTGCGCCACCAGCACCGGGCAGGACAGTTCCGCCATGCACGACAGGGAGTCATAGCGAAGCCGCGCCAGGAACCGGGGCAGGAAGGGGTAGATGCGTTTGCCCAGATCAGGGACCGAGGTGAATCCCGACTCGATGACCAGAGCGGCGGGGTTGACCCGCCGGGCCAGCCATACGGCCACCCCTGCGCCAAGAGAGCGCCCCATGAGCACGATGCGCGAGGGCGATTCGCCCCGCTCGCTGAGCAGGTGCGTCCAGGCCGCCAGCACGTCCGCATAGCTGCCCTGCTCCGAGGGGCTGCCCGTGGAACGGCCATAGCCCCGATAATCAAAGATCAGGACGTTGAACCCCAGCCCGTGCAGCAGGGTCAGCGTCTCCAGGCGATGGGAGATGTTTCCCGCGTTGCCGTGGCAAAACAGGACCGTCCCCCGGGCTTCACTGGCGGGAAGATACCAACCGTGCAACCTGCATCCGTCAGGAGTGTCCAGGAACAGATCGTCATGGCGCAACCCAACGTCCCCAGGACCAAGCGCCAGTTCCCTGGACGGAAAATAAACCATCCGCTCCTGGAACAGCCAGACCCAGCCCGCGATACAGGCCAGAATAATCCCCAAATAAATGGCGTATTGCATGGGTACCCGCATGGTTCATCGACCTTTCCGACGTGCTGGAGTACACGGCTCTTTCACACCTTGCGTCGCAAAATCTTTGACAGAATTTTTACGTTATGGCTATATGGTCTACGAATAACAACAAACGTACAAGCGGTCGGTCTCCGTCCGCATGGTCTCTGCTTGAAGGAGGTATCTCATGAGGTTGCTTACCAGATCGGATTTTGACGGCCTGATTTGCGCCGTTCTGCTCAATGAGCTTGGGCTGATAGACGAATGGAAATTCGCCCATCCCAAGGATTTGCAGGACGGCACCATTGAGGTCACGGAGAACGACATCCTGGCCAACGTGCCTTACGTCAAAGGTTGCGGAATGTGGTTCGACCACCATGCGTCCGAAGCCGCCCGCCTGGGTTCCGACTTCGAATTCAAGGGTTCCTACAAGCATTCCCCCAGCGCTGCGCGCGTAATCTGGGAGTACTACGGCGGTCACGACAAGTTCCCCAAGGACTTTGACGAGATGATGGAGGCCGTGGACAAGGTCGACAGCGCCCAGCTGACCCAGGAAGAGATCCTCAAGCCCTACGGCTGGATTCTGTTGGGCTACATCATGGACCCACGCACCGGCCTGGGTCGTTTCCGCGACTACCGCATCTCCAACTACCGCCTCATGGAAGACCTCATTGAATACTGCCGTGCCATGCCCGTGGAGAAGATCCTCGAACTGCCCGACGTCAAGGAGCGCATCGACCGCTATCTTGAACAACAGGAACTGTTCTCCGCCATGCTCAAGGAGAATTCCACGGTCCAGGGCAATGTCGTGATCATCGACCTGCGCAACCAGGAGACCATCTACGCCGGCAACCGCTTCATGATCTACGCCCTGTACCCGGAAGCCGCCGTCTCCGTGCACATCCTCTGGGGCCTGAACAAGCAGAATACCGTTTACACCGTGGGCAAGAGCATCATCAACCGCAGTTCCAAGACCGATGTGGGCAAGCTGATGCTCAAATACGGCGGCGGCGGCCACGAGGCCGTTGGCACCTGCCAGGTCGAGAACGAACGCGCCGAACCCGCTCTCAAGGAAATCCTCGCCCAGATCAACGCCGACGGCTGATCGCCTCTCAGAGACCGAATCATCAAGGCCGCCTCCCACCCGGGAAGCGGCCTTTTCCCTTTCCTGCAAGCCCTCCGAAGCGTCTCGCGGGCACTGAAGATCACTCCCTTGGGCTCTTGGCCCTCTGCGCAGGACGGTCTGAACAACGACCAAGGTCTGGCCGTGCCGATCGCCCTGCAACTGGACCCTCAAGATTGCTGCAAGCACACCCAGCACTTCACCTGGGAACACCGCCTGGAGCAATGCGAACAGCACCTAGTGCCCATCGCTGAGACTTTCCAAAACCACGCCAAATAGTTATCGTTGTCACTGCCCAAACAAACGGACGGGAGCGAACCATGCTGATGACCCTGCTGATCCTGTTTTGCCTCGCCATCCTGAGCGTGAGCGTCGTCACCTACGGGCTGTTCTGGCGCCAGACCTCGGGCACCGCGCATCTGGAGATGCTCAGGGAGGCCAGCCATGGCCGTCCCTGGCTCTGGGTGGGCGCCGGTTTCCTGTCCAGCCTCGCCAGTCAGGCCGGAGCGGTCCTGCTCTACCCCCTGTTCCTGGTCAAACCCCTCTGGCTCGGGTCGGACATCGCCCCCCCCAACCAGTCATCGACTTCCAACGACAAACCGACCGTGCTGTTCGTACACGGCTACGCCCACACGGCCGCGGCCTGGGTTTTTTACGCCGCCTGGTTCCGCCGGGCCGGTTACAGCGACCTGCACGCCATCACCTACAATAGTTGGAAGCTGGATTTCTGGGGCATCGTCAAACAGCTGGAGCGAGAGACCGAGGCCATCCTGCGCGAACGGCCCGGACAAAAGATTGTGCTGGTCTGCCACAGCCTGGGGGGACTGGCCGCGCGCACCCTGCTGAACACCTCCGAGCTGCGTCAACGGGTGCTGGCCGTGGTGACGCTGGGCACCCCGCACCAGGGCACGACCCTGGCGAGCATCGGCATGAACGATCTGGCGCACAAGCTGGAATATCGCGGGCAGCTGATCAAGGAGATCGAAGCCTCGGACATCCCCTCGGGGGTCCCAAGCCTGGCCATCTACTCACTGGTGGATAACATGGTGATGCCCCTGGAGGGGCTGAGGATCAACAAGGAAGGCTGGCAGGAATTCTGCACCGCCCCGATCTGCCACGTAGGGTTGCTCTACCATCAACCCACGGCCAAGGCGGCCCTCTCCTTCATCGCCCAGGCAGTCTCACAAACCAAGGGCAATCAGGTCCCGCACAGGCGACCGTAGAGCTTCTGGTAATCCGCAACCATCCGCTCCTGCCGGAAGCGGTCAGTGCCCCAGATGCGGGCGGACTCGCCCAAACGCCGGGCCTGGACAGGATGTTCCAGCAGACGGATGATCTCCGCGCTCAGAGCCGTCCACTGGCCCGCGGGCACCAGCACCCCGGCACTGGGGGCGGCGATCTGCTCGGGCACTCCGCCCGTGGCGAAAGCCACCACGGGCAGGGCCATGCTCATGGCCTCCAGCACCACCAAGGGATGATTGTCCGCCAGGGTCGGATAGGCCAGCACGTCCGCCGCGCGCATCAAACGGGCCATGGTCTGGGTGTCGGCATAGGGCCAGAGGGCCACGTCCCCGCGGCGTTCCATGCGCTTGCCGCCGACCACATAACAGATGGCCTCGGGAACACGGGCCTTGATCTGCTCGAAGACCTTCAGGAAATGCTTGCCCTGCTTGAATGCGGCCTCAACCCCGCCATGGGCCACGAACAACACCATCCGCGCCCCGGGGGCCACCCCCACGGCTCGGCGCAGTTCCTGGCGGGGAGGCAGGGTCTGGGGCCAGGGCACACCGTTGGGGATGACGTGCACGTTCAGTTCCGGCAGAACGGCACGGGCCATGGACGCCATCCAGCGCGACGGTGCCACGAGCACCGCCGACAACTCCCGCAGTAGGGTTCGACGCTCTTGGGCAACCTGATCCGAGGCCTCGTACAGGCGCGGACAGGTTGACAGACAGCCCTCTTCCCAGGCCGTGCATTGTAATGGATACGGGCATCCGCCGGTCAGGGCCCGGCAGTCGTGCAGGGTGACCACGACGCGCAGTCCGGCCTGCGCGAGACCGCGCAGGCAGCCCCCCCAATCCAGGGTGGCATGAAGATGCACCAGCTCCACGCCGGCATCCAGGGCATAGCGCCCCAGGTCTTCGGGCCGCACGGCCTCAGCCCCCTCCTGGCAGAGGCCGTCGTCGCACTCGTAGCTATAGAGGGTCTCGGGGATGGCGATATGCAGGGCACGGGCAATGGCGGAGGTCCCCCCCATGCAGCGCAGCAGGGAGTGGACCAGGATTCGGGGTGCTTCAGGTGGCGTCATCCACCCGCTCCAGGAGATCGTTTTTCAGGCACCAGAGCACCAGAAACTGAGCGTCCTCCTCGGACTTCCCCAGAATCTCCATGACCTTGAGCGCCAGTTTCGGGCCACTGAGCGGCTTGCGGGCCATGAAGGCCACCTTCTTCACATCCTCCAAGTTCACCCGATGCGCGATGGCCCGGTAGATGGACACGAAATCATGTCCCCGGTAAACGGCCTGGCCCGATGCCGACCACTGGACCACGAACTCGTCAAGGCGGTTGGAGGCATAGCCCCCGAACAACTCACTGAAGGGCAGGGAATGGGGGTGACGCATGAGCTTGAGGGCCTGGGCATCCACGGCCTGGGAACGCAGGCGGTGCCACAGGGCGACATACTGGTCCACCACGCGCTCCCAGCTGAAGGACTCCAGCATGCGCTGCCGTCCGGCCTCCCCCAATCTGCGGCGCAGGGCCGGGTCCAGAACAAGCTCGGCCAAGGCTCGGGCCATGGCCGCCACATCAACCACGGTCTGCTGGGCCACCTGCAGATGGTATTCATTGTCGAACAGCAGCGGGGCCATGATGTCGATGGCCCTGGTGGATTCAGGTCCCAGGGTGGGAATCAGGTAACCGGTCTCGCCATGCACCACCAGATCCCGATAGCCGTCGTATTCCGAAACCACCGCGGGCAGACCCATGGCCCCCGCCTCCAGCACGGTCAGCCCGAAGGTCTCCTGGGGATTGTCCACGGGGGACAGGAACACGTCCGCACCCCAAAACAACTCGCGCTTGGTCTGGTCGTCGGGTTTGGGGACGACCATCAGGGGCAGGCCAAGGTTCCCCGCCAGGTTGGAGATGGTCTCGACATAGGTCTCGTCGCCCTTGCCCATCCAACCCGCCAGCACCACGCGCACCGTATCCAGCGGCACGCCAAGGCGCGGCAGACGCTGCATGGCCCGCAGCAGGGGCACCAGGTCCATCTTGGAGAAGTGCGACAGTCTGGCAAAGACCAGGATCATGGTCTGGCCGGGGTCGAGCTGCAGTTTGGCGCGCGCCGCATCGCGCTCGGCCGGACTGGGGGGACGGTACTGGTCCGTATCCACACCAAGGGGAATGGTGGCCACGGTGGGCCGGGGCAGGTCGCCGTAGCTCTCGCAGAGCAGGTCGAAGTACCTGCCCACGACCGCCTTCGCGGTGTCGGAGGTGGCGACCACGCAGTCGCGCGGGGTGCAGCCCGGCCAGAGATGGGCCAGGAAATCCCGGCTGTAACGCTGGTAGGAGAGCGAATGGGTTACCCCGGTGATGGGGAAGATGTCCGGGCTGACCTTATTGCGCAGGGCCGCCAGATAGGCCGGATAGTTGATGCAGTCCGAGAGATGGAAGCAGTGGTAGCCACCCCGGGCAAGGGCCGCAGGCAATTGGTTGCGCAGCCTGACCAAAATCCCGCCCCTGTTCTGGATATCCTGAAATTCCAGATGCAGCTGCCCGGCGACCCGGTCCACCTGCTGGCCGGTGCTTAAAAAGAAATGATAGGCCTTGAAAGGATCCCGACGCAGCAGTGCGCGCAAAAACGCCTCGTTGGCCACATTGCGGCCCATGACGTCCCCGCCCTCGATGAAAGGATCAAGCGTCCCCCAAATATTCGGTGATTGCATGAAGTTGAAATGCCTGTGAGAGCGGTTGTTCGTCAAGCATTTGCAGCCTTGCTCCGGGCGCAGGCCCTGTCCAGAACCTGGCAGGCCATCTCGCGCAGAGCCATTACATCCGCGGGCCGCGGGATCAAACCACGCCTGAAGGGCACGGCCCAGGCCTCCCCCCTGATCAGGGAACGGGCCCAGCCAACGACTGCGGGCTCAAAGAAATGCTTGTTGTCCAGAACGATCTGCGCCTTGGCCCGACCATCCACCAGACGAGCCTTCCATGAAAAATTACTGCCGTGATGATTGTATCTGAACAGTGGCAACGGCACCCTGAGTCCCCAAAAGCCATTATTCGCCGCCTGTACCCAGAAATCCCAATCCTCGTAAGCCGTCTGGGCCGAAAAACCCCGACTGCGCTCAAAGACCTCGCGCCGCATCAGAGTCGCCAGGGTCAGCGTGTTCTGTGTCCGCAACAAGTGGGCGTCAAAGGCCGGAAGGCTCACCACACGATCGCCCTCGGGGCTGTATTCCAGGTAGTCGCTGTAGGCCAGGGAGGCCTCGGGGCAATTATCCAGAGCCGCCACCGTCCGCGACAGGAAGCCCGGCTCAATGCTGTCGTCAGGGTCCAGACAGAGCAGATACCGCCCCTGGGCAACGGACAGACCCGCGTTGCGGACAGGACCAGGCTTGCCCCTGTGTTTGAGGGAAAGCACCTTGAAGCGCGCAAAGCCATAGGCCACACCCTGTTCCCGGGCCGTTTCCACAGAGCCGTCCGAGCTGCCATCATCAACGAGGATGACCTCGACTTGATTCAGCCCCAGGGTCTGCGACGCCAGGGACCTGAACAGTCCGGGCAGGAACCGTTCGTATTCGTAGTTGGAAATAACGATTGAGACCAATGGCTTCATCAAACCCTTCCTCAAAGAATGACTTTCAAGAACACCCTCATACTCTTGTCGGCTGAAGCAACGGGAAGGTTTACCCCGGCCGGAGTCGGAAACCCGACACCGAGCGGCAGAGTTTACCCGCGGTGGCGGGCTTTTAACATTTTTCCGTCGCCTGGGGCCGCCCGGAACAATCTTAATAATCTCCTCAAACCGCCTGGGATTTGGGCTTTTATCCCTGCCACGCCCAGCCACCAAGAGTTTGGCCCTGTTCTTGCTTATGAAAATGGCAAATCATCCTTCAACAGGACAGACATATGACCAAGACGGACAACAACACCTTGTTCTGGGGCTTCGGGCTGTCGGACATCGAATGCAAGAAGATCGAGAGTTCGGCTCCCGGGTACAGAGTGCGCAATTTCAACGCCAGCGCCCTGCCCACGGACAACGAGATGGAAGGGGAAACCCCTTTCCTGATCTGGATTCCGGGCCGAGTCTGGGTCACCCTGGACGATGGTTTCAAGTCTGCCATCCTTGAATGGGACCCGGCGCAGAAAGTGCTATTGGCCGACGCCAGGGATGATCTGGATGTCGAACGATTGCTGGACCTGGGATTCCTGTCCATCCTGCGCACCCCCCTTGCCGCCAGCAAGGTGCAGGAAACCCTGTACCGGGCTCGGGAAGTCCATGCCCTGTATGAAGACATCGTGCGCATGACCCGCGAGATCGCCCTGGAACGGGAAATTCTCTCGCGCAAGACAGACTACCTGCTGTTCTTGAACAAATTCATGGCCAGAGCCTCGGAAAGCCTGAATCCGGCCACCATCCTCACCCAGGCCAGACGCGACCTGTGCTCGCTCTTTGCGGTCTCTGCCGTGCAAGGCATTTTCTGGGCGGACAGCGATGAGGAGTTTGTGGAATCAGAAATATTCCTGACGTTCCAGGAGGATGCGGACATCCAGGAACAATGGATCGAAAAGCTGATGGAAAACGCCGCCCGGCTTTCGAACATCAAGGTCAACAGCTACCAGTTGACCTACCTGATGGATGCCGAGGCCAAGGTGGCCCCTCCCCTGGAACCCGGCACGGACCGTGCGATCATGCTTCCGCTCAAGGCGGGAGGCAAGGATTTCGGCACACTGGCCCTGCTGACCCCGACCCCGGTCCGGCTGACCAAACAGCAACGTGACGTGTTGCATTCGGCGGTCAACCACCTGGGCCTGGCCCTGAAAAACGCCCTGCTCTTCCGCGAGGTCAAGCTCAAGGCAGATCATGACGGCCTGACCCGCATCTTCAACCGCCAATTTTTCGACAACCGGTTCATGGAGGAAATGCGACGTTCAACGCGCTATGGTCAGGACATCTCGCTGATGATGCTGGATCTGGACCATTTCAAGAACATCAACGATACCCACGGCCACCAGGCCGGGGATCTGGTGCTCAAGGAGATCGGCTCGCTGCTGATGGAAAGCCTGCGCACCACGGACTTTGCCGCCCGCTACGGTGGTGAGGAGTTTGCCGTCATCCTGCCGCATACCGGTGAGGAACAGGCCTGGCTGCTGGCCGAGCGCCTGCGCCGCAAGGTGGAGAAACTGAATCTCAAGCACGACGGCAAGGTCCTTAGCGTGACCACCTCCATCGGTGTGGCCTCCCTTTCGGCCACAAGCTTCAGCCGCAACCCGGACCTGATCAAGGCTGCCGACCGTGCCCTGTATCTGGCCAAGGCCTCGGGTCGAAACATGGTCTGCACCTCCGACGGCTGCGACGACTATTCGGCTCTCCTTCAGGAGCAACAGGCCGGAACCTAGGCCCAACGCCCTGCATCGCAAAAGACTCAAGCCGCGCTCGCGCGGCTTTTTTCATTGAACACGGCGGATTGCCATGCCCTTGCTGATTTCTTGACCCCTCACTCAATATCGGGCAAATATAGCCGGTTCCGGCCTGGGCCGGGAAGGAGGCCGCCCTCCTTCTAAATCTAACTCCGGAGTATACGACATGACGAACGAATTGCTTTGGCTTGCATTTGCTGTGCTCGACCTGTCCCTGGTCGTGGTGCTGTTCCGGCTCTTTGGCAAACCGGCCCTGTACGGGCTCATCGTCTTCAACCTGCTGCTGTGCAACATCCAAGTCCTGAAGACCATCGAGCTGTTCGGGCTGACCACAACCCTGGGCAACGTGCTCTACGCCAGCGTCTTTCTGGCCACGGACCTGCTCGGGGAGTTTTACGGCAAGGATGCCGCGAAAAAGGGGGTTCTGCTGGGGTTCGCGGTGCTGGTCATGGCCACGGTGTACATGCAGATCGCTCTGCTGTTCACCCCCAGTGCCGACGACTTTGTCCAGCCGCATCTGGAGGCCATCTTCGGGATGTTGCCGCGACTGGCCCTGGCGAGCCTGGCGGCGTATCTGATCTCCCAGATGCACGACGTCTGGGCCTACCATTTTTGGAAAAAACGCACCGGCGAGGGCAAGCTCTGGCTGCGCAACAACCTGAGCACCCTGGTCAGCCAATTGCTTGACTCGGTGATCTTCTGCCTTATTGCTTTCTGGGGAGTGTTCGAGACACCAGTCTTTATTGAAATATTGATTACGACATACCTCTTCAAGGCCATCGTCGCTGCCCTGGATACCCCGTTCATCTATCTCGCCAAGCGAGTGGTGTCCCGGGAAAGGGCAGCGGTCTAAGGGCCCACAAGAGACTGCAAACGGTCAGCACCTATCGAGGAGAACGCGATGCAAGAAGTCCAGCTCATGATCATTGGTCAAGGTCCCGCGGGCCTGTCCGCCGCCATCTACGCCTCCCGCGCAGGGATCGACACCGTGGTCGTCGGCCTGAAGCCGAAAATCGACGGTGACTACGCCATCGACAACTACTTCGGCTTCGAGAACACCATCCAGGCCTCCGACTTGATGGAGGCTGGGCGCAAGCAGGCCCTGCGCTTCGGGACCCGCATCGAGACCGAACGGGTGCTGACCATCCACATGGAAGAAGACATGACCTACAAGGTCAAGACCGAGTCCGGACACATCAAGGCCTGCGCCATCATCATCGCCGCCGGCGTGTCCAAGACCCGCTCCGGCATCAAGAACGAGGATGATTACGACGGCAAGGGCGTGTCCCACTGCGTGTCCTGCGACGGGTTCTTCTACCGCGGCCGCCAGGTCGTGGCCCTGGGCGAAGGCGTCTACGCCGCCAACCAGGCCCTGGAACTGACCTCCTACACCGACAAGGTCGCCCTGTGCACCCAGGGCAAAAAGCCCGAGTTCGGCGACGAGATGCGGGCCAAGCTGGACGCGGCGGGTATCCCCGTCATCGAAAAGAAGATCGAAACCCTGGAAGGTGCGAACGGTCTGGATCGCGTCAGGTTCGAGGACGGCGAGACCTTCGACACCGAGGGCCTGTTCATCGCCCTGGGCGAGGCCGGATCCACGGACTTCGCCTATACCCTGGGCCTGGAGCGCAACGGGCACTACCTCGTGGCCAACGAGAAGCAGGAAACCAACCTGCCTGGCATCTACGCCGCAGGGGACTGCGTGGGCCGCTTCCTGCAGATCGGCGTTGCCGTCGGGGAAGGTTCCATCGCCGCCCGTCAAGCCATCAAGTATGTCAAGGACAAGTGCCCCAAAGACAAGGCCTAGCCTTTCTGGGACCTCATACCAGATTCACGGCTCGCGCAGGCCATTCTAGAGTTGTCACCAGGACCGGAACCCGAGGGGCCACGGGCGATGAGCCCTCCGCCCTCCGGGCCTGGAATCTTGACAATACAAGTATTTTTAAGCTATGGAGAACGGCTTAGCAAACCACGGTCGGGCCGGTAGCTCAATTGGCAGAGCCTTCGGCTCATAACCGAACTGGTGTAGGTTCAAATCCTACCCGGCCTACCACAAGGATTGGGAATGCTTTCAGCAGAAACCAAGCCTCACGGCAACCGGCAGGTTGGGGATCGCCCCTAGGGACTCAGGTGTTTTCCCCGGCTAAAAACCCGGGAAGCACCTTCTTTTATTTGGAGATCGTATGCACGTCGCAAAAATCATCTCCTGCATCGAACGGATCGCGCCCTTGTCCGGAGCGGCACAGTGGGACAACTGCGGCGTTCAGATCGCCGGATTGGAGGATGAGGTCACCCGGCTTGTGGTGACCATTGATCCATCGCCGGAAGAGGTGGTCGCGGCCCTGGAATGGGGTGCGGAGATGATCGTGACCCACCATCCGTTGTATTTGGAGCCCAAGCCGCTCAACAAGCCCAGCTATTTCCTGGACAGTACACGGGCGATCATGGCGACCGGCACGTGGCTCTACAGTGCGCACACCAGCCTGGACGTCCGCCCCGAAGGTCCTGCGGGCTGGTTGTTCCGCGCCATGAAGCTCAGCGAGCTCACCGTGCTCGAACCCAATACCGCGTCCGAACCGGGAGTGGGTTACGGATTTTGGGGACGCTTGCCCGCGCCCTTGCCCTGGAAGGATTTCGCCCTGCGTTTGGGCCAACATGTGAACAGAGATTTTTGGACCCTTTCAGGCACACCGCCGACGACCGTGTCCACCGTCGCCTATTGCACCGGTTCAGGCGGTTCCCTGATGGATGCGGCCCACGCCGCTGAAACGGACGTGTACATCACTGGCGACCTGAAATATCATCAGGCCCTCGAGTCCCCCCAATTCACGGTGGACGTGGGTCATTTCTCTCTGGAAGACCGCATGTCCAGTGAGTTAGCGGACCTCTTGGCGGATAAACTCGGCCCCGAGGGCGTTAAAGTACGGTTTTTACCCGGCAGGGAGCCTTTCAAGGCCCACCTGCCTATTCGTATCTAGAAGAACCGCCCCGCACGGCCCCTCACCGGGCCGCATGACAGGGCAGACCATGGAGGATAACCCGTTGAGCATGTACCTTGAACAGATCGAGCAGCTTGTGGTCCTGCAAAAGGTCGATGACGAGATCATCGTCCTGGAACAGGAACTTGAAAACCTGCCCAAGGAACTGGCCGATCTGGAGAGCCAGAACGATGATTTCGACCACCGTCTCGAGCTTCTGGCCGACAAGCTTGATATCCTCAAGACTCAGCAAAAGCGTCTCAACGACGAGGTCGAGGACAATGCGTCCAAGATCAAGAAGAGCAAAAGCAAGCTGATGATGGCCGAGAACACTCGCGAGTATCATGCCATGATGCGCGAGATGGACAACATGGAAAAGCTCAACCGCACCCGGGAAGAAGAGCGCATCGCCCTGACCGAGGAGCTGGAGCGCCAGAAGGATCTGAGCGCCGAGGTTGAAGCCCAGGCCAAGGAACTCAAGGAGACCCTTGAGACATACAAGACGAGCATCAAGAAGCGCACGGCCGCAGCCAAAAAGCGTCTGACCATTCTGGGTAAGCAACGCGACAAGGCCTGTTCCGTTGTGCCCAAGCCCGTGCTTGGCCGCTACGAGTTCATCCGTGCGCGCATCTCCAATCCCGTGATCGTGTCCGTGATCGATGGCGTGTGTTCCGGCTGCCATATCCTGATTCCGCCCCAGATCTTCAACGATCTGCAAAAAGGCGAACAGATCATCAGCTGCCCCAACTGCCAGCGCCTGAGCTACTGGTGCGAACACTTCAGCGGTGAGGAAAAAGCCTTCACCAGCGAGGGCAAGGCCAGGGAAGCTGCCGAGCTGAAATCCGCCGAGGCGGCCGAGGCCGCTGAAGATATCGAAGATGTCGCAATTGACGATTCCGGTGACAAGTAGACAACGCCCGCACAGGGCTTAAATGGATTTGGGAGCAGGATAGGCTATCGCCGCGACCGCTTGCGGTCGGGGAGGAAAGTCCGGGCTCCACAGGGCGGAACGCTGGATAACGTCCAGGAGGGGCGACCCTCGGAAAAGTGCCACAGAAAATAGACCGCCTGCTTGCAGGTAAGGGTGAAACGGTGGGGTAAGAGCCCACCAGTGGTTGCGGTGACGCAGCCAGCTAGGTAAACCCCGTTCGGAGCAAGGCCAAATAGGAAGGCGCTTGAGGCTGGCCCGGCCGAGGCCTTCGGGTAGGCTGCTTGAGGCTGCGGGTAACCGTAGCCCTAGAGGAATGATAGCTGCCCCGCTTGCGGGGAACAGAACCCGGCTTATCGTCCAGCTCCCTTGTATCAGTGACGGGCGCGCCGCGGGAATCACCCCGGCGCGCCCGATCAGTTATGAGCCGCCCCCCTGAGCGGCAGAGACGATGAAAAACCCCGGAACGCACCGCTGCGGAGTATTCCCAGAACCATCAGCAACCCGTTTTATCCAAAGGCAACGCAATGACCTGTTGGGCGATCATCCTGGCCGCGGGCAGCGGCTCACGCCTGGCACAAGCCGGGCTGAAGACCAAAAAGCAGTTCCTGGAACTGGAGGGCTTGCCCCTGTTCTGGCACGGAGCCCAGACCCTGGCCCGTGTGGCCCGGATCTCCGGGCTGGTGTTCGTCTTCCCGCCCGATGAATTGCAAGAGGCCAAGGCCAGAACCGCAGACCTGCTGGACGGACGGCCCCTGAACCTGCCCTGCCGCTTCGCCGCGGGTGGTGCGCGCCGCCAGGACTCGGTCTTCAACGGCCTCGCGCTGTTGCCCGGCGACTGCGATCATGTCCTGGTGCACGATTCGGCCCGGCCGTTCGCTTCGCCACAGTTATGCAATGCGCTCATCGACGCCCTGAAGGGCGGGGCCAAGGCCGTCATCCCTGCCTTGCCCGTCAAGGACACCATCAAGCGCGTCCTCGGCACGACCGTGGCGCAGACCCTGCCTCGCGCCGAACTGTGCGCGGTGCAGACCCCGCAGGCCTTTGATTTGGCCACCCTGCGCACAGCCCACGCCTTCTGCCAGGAGGGCCACGTCTCCGTGACCGACGACGCCTCCATGGTCGAGACCATGGGCGGCGAGGTCGCCATCGTCCCGGGCGAAGAAGATAATGTAAAAATCACCACCCCGGAGGACCTGAAGATGCTCACCCCAAAGCAAGCCCCGAGCGTTGCGGTCACAGGCTGGGGGTATGATGTCCATAAATACGGCCCTGGGCACCCCATGGTCCTGGGCGGCGTGCCCATCGCGGGCGGGCCCGAAATCGTGGCCCACTCCGACGGCGACGTGCTGCTGCACGCCCTGGTCGACGCCCTGCTGGGCTGTCTTGGCCGGGGTGACATCGGCGAGCACTTCCCAGATACGGACGCGGCCTATGCGGGCATCGAATCGTCCATCCTGGTCAACGAGGTCCTGCTCCTGGCCGACCAGGACGGTCTGGTCATCACCCATGTCGACCTGACGCTGATCTGCCAAACGCCCAAGCTGGCTCCCCACAAGGCGCAGATCAAGTCCACGGTGGCTCGCCTGCTGCAACTGGAAGACCGCCAGGTCAACGTCAAGGCGACCACGGAAGAGGGCCTGGGCTTCACCGGGCAGAAAAAGGGGATCAAGGCCGTGGCCTGCGTCACGGCCACGCGCTCCGCCTAGCCACCTCTTGCCCATGACGGCCCGTCTGCTTCGTTGCCGCAATGAATTCAAACTCTCGCCGATTCGGCTACAGGCCGTCGATCTTGAATTCTTTTTGCGCCTTGCATCCGGACTAGCCTGAACAACCAGAGCTTTGACGCTCTGAAGCATTTGGTGCAAGATGCCCCCCGGCATGGAACGGGTGTGCGTAAGCCCTGTTCCACCCCCTGCGACCCAAGCTGAATAAACTGAAAATTTTGAATATTCTGGAGACCGGACGATGCAGATCTACAACACCATGACCCGAAAGAAAGAGCAGTTCATCCCCGTCGAGGAAGGCAAGGTCCGGATGTACGTCTGCGGCATCACGGCCTACGACTACTGCCATATCGGTCATGCCCGTTCCGCCGTGGTCTTCGACGTGATGGTCCGCTACCTGCGCCATATCGGGCTCGATGTGACCTTTGCCCGCAACTTCACGGACGTGGACGACAAAATCATCGTCCGCGCCAACGAAAACGGCGAGGACCCCATGGCCCTGGCCGAGCGCTTCATCCAGGCCTTCTACGAGGACATGGACCGCCTGAATATCCTGCGCGCCGACATCGAACCCAAGTGCACCGAACACATCCCCGAGATGCTCGCCCTGACCGAGGACCTCATCGCCAAGGGCCACGCCTACGCCACCCCCTCGGGCGACGTGTACTTCCGCGTGCGCTCGTTCAAGGACTACGCCAAGCTCTCGGGACGCGACATCGACGATATGCGCTCCGGCGCACGGGTCGCCCCCGGCGAGGAGAAGGAAGACCCGCTGGACTTCGCCCTGTGGAAGTCCGCCAAGCCCGGCGAACCCACCTGGGACAGCCCCTGGGGCCCCGGACGCCCTGGATGGCACCTGGAATGCTCGGCCATGAGCGACAAGCACCTTGAGCTGCCCCTGGACATCCACGGCGGCGGCCAGGACCTGATCTTTCCGCACCACGAGAACGAGATCGCCCAGTCCGAGGCGGCCACGGGCAAGCCCATGGCCAACTACTGGGTGCACAACGGCTTCGTACAGGTGGACTCCGAAAAGATGTCCAAGAGTCTCGGCAACTTCAAGACCATCCGTGAGATCATGGAGGCCTATCTGCCCGAGACGCTACGCTACTTCCTGCTGACCAAGCACTACCGCAGCCCCATCGACTTCACTCTGGAGAACATGGATGAGGCCGAAAAGAACCTAAAGCGCATCTACACCGTGAAGCGCGACCTGATCCAAGCCCTGGACAAGGAGAAGTGGTCGGGGGCCGAGCTGCCCGAGGAGCTGACCCGCGAGCTGGACGAGCTGGAAACCGCCTGGGACAACGCCATGGCCGACGACGTCAATTCCGCCGCCGCCCTGGGGCACCTGTTCGGGGCCGTGCGTCTGGCGGGCCGCATCGCCGAGGACAAGGCCTGGCGCAAGTCCAAGGGCGCCCAAAAGGCGTGGACGCGCATCCTGGCCGACCTGGAACGCTGGGGACAGGTGCTGGGAGTGCTGACGGCCGAGGCCGAGCCTTTCCTGCTTGAACTGCGCAACATCAAGGCCCGGCGCAAGGGTGTGGATGAGGCCAAGGTCCTGGAACTGCTGAACAAGCGCTTGGCCGCCCGCCAGGAGAAGGATTTCGCCGCCTCGGACGCCATCCGCGACCAGCTGGCGGCCATGGATGTCGAGGTCAAGGACCTCCCTTCCGGCCAGGTCTGGGACGTCGTCTAGTCTAGGCCGTTCGTGAACATCGTCTACGGCGTTGCTGTGGAGCCATCACACTCTCATGGACAGCAGAGTCCACTTCGATCGTGATGGCTCCTTGCGCCTAGTATCCGACGCCCCCAACGGCCTAGACTGAATTCAGAGTTTCGCCTGGCATCTGACGATCCCGAACGCCCTAGACCAGGCAGTAGAAACAATCGGGACATCACCCTCCCAATCAAAACTTCAGCCGCTTTCAGCAGATGACAAAATTCAAAGCCGCCTTTGGGCGGCTTTTTCGTTGCCCACCTTGGAAGAGACTTGAACCGGAAGCGGGCTTGAGGCACAAGAGGTCCACCATGACCCAAGACATCACCATCACCCCGCACCGCTATCGCCACGGCTCCGTCGAACTGGAGGGGCTGGTGGTCCGCTCCGAGGGACGCACCGAAAAAAACGGTGAACTGAAGCCGAGTGTGCTGCTGATCCACGAATACATGGGCCTGGGCGACTATCTGCTGCCCCATGCCGAGGCCCTGGCCCACGAGGACTTCCTGGTGCTGTGCCACGACATGTACGGACGCGACGTGCGCCCCAAGGATCGCGCCGAGGCCTCCCTCCTATCCCGCCCGTTCCGCGAGGATCGCCTGCTGATGCGCTCGCGCGCCAAGGCCGGGCTTGATGCCCTGATCGCCCTGCCCAGAGTGGACCCTACACGGCTGTTCGCCGTGGGCTTTTCCTTTGGCGGCGGGTCCGTGCTGGAACTGGCCCGCCGCGGGGCCAACATCCAGGCCGCCATCAGCTTCTACGGCTATCTGGACACCCCCCACCCCGCCAACCCTGGTGACATCCGCGCCAAGGTGCTGGCCCTGCACGGGGCCCAGGACAAGGTTGTCACAATGGACCATCTGGCCCAGTTCGAGGGCGAGATGGTCCTGGCGGGCGCGGACTTCAAGACCGTGGTCTATCCCCACGCCGGGCATGCCTTCTCCAACCTCAGCGCCCAACCCAATTCGGCCTCGGGCTCCTTCCCCTGCAAGGCCACTCATGCCGACGCCTGGGCCGAGATGCTGGCATTGATCCGTTCCTGTCTGGCCTGACACCACTCCCACAAGCTCGGATGAACCGAGCTGATCCACAAAAAAACGGGCCACAGGCCCGCTTGAGATCGTCTCGCTGGAATCCGTCTGAGACTATACCGCAAGCGCAGCCCGCGCAGCCGCCAGCATCTTCCAATGCTCGCCAGGGCGGAACCACTGGATCTCCTTGTCGGCATTGAACCAGGTCAACTGGCGTTTGGCATAGGCCCGAGTGTTCTTGCCCCACATGGCCTTGCACTCCGCGAGATCAATCTCCTCTTTCAGATAGGCGAACAGCTCGGCGCAGCCGATGCCGCTCCAGCCCGGGGCGTTGCGGTCGTTGTTTTTCTCCATGGCCGCGCGGGCCTCGTCCATAGCCCCCAGGTCCAGCATCACCTCAATACGCTTGTAGAGGTAAGGCGTCAGCTCATCCAGGGTCAGGCCCACGCCCAGTTTCACGGCATGAAAGTCGCGCGTCTCCACAGTCTCGGCATGCCAACAGGACAAGGGCTTCTTCGTGGCCTCGTAGACCTCCAACCCGCGCATGATGCGCTGGCGGTCATTGGGGTGCAGGCGCTCGGCCAAGGGCGGGTCCACCTTGGCCAGATCGCTGTGCAAACGGCCCGGCCCCAGCTTTTCGCAGGCCTCCTGGATCTTCTTGCGCACGGCCTCGGGAATGGGCGGAATGGGTGCCAGGGGTTGCAGCAGGGCCTTCAGATACAGCCCGGTGCCCCCCACCAGGATGGGCAGCTTACCTCGGGAGCGGACCTCGGCGATGGTCTCCAAGAGCAGGTCGGCGTAAGCCGCAGCACCCAGGGACTGATGGGTCTGCATGAAGCCGTAGAGACGGTGCGGACATTGGGCCCGCTCCTCGGACGAGGGCTGGGCGGTGATGATCGGAAAATCTTCGTAGACCTGGCGTGAATCAAAATTGATGACCTCACCGTCCAGTTCGCACGCCAGGGCAATGGCCGCCCCGGTCTTGCCTGCGGCCGTGGGCCCGGGAATGGACAACAGGGGATAGCTCATGCGTCCGGTTCGCCGTTCCCGTCGCGCTCACGCTGACGCTGCACGCATTTCTTGTAGAGCTCAGGCACGATCAGGTTGGGCACCAGCCCCTGGATGTTGCCGCCGTGACAGGCGGCCTCCTTGATGATGGAGGAGCTGATGTACATCCACTTGTAGTCGGTCATCAAAAACACGGTCTGGACGTTACGGGCTAAACGGCGGTTCATGAGCGCCATCTGGAATTCGTACTCGAAATCGGACACCGCGCGCAGGCCGCGCAGGATGGCACTCGCCCCGCGACGATTCACATAATCCACCAGCAGGCCGGAAAAACCCTCCACGACGACGTTCTTGTCGTCCCTGAAGACCTCCTGGGCCAGAGAAACCCGCTCTTCCATGCTGAACAACGGGATTTTGCTGGATTCCTTGGCCACGGCCACCACCACCGTGTGGAACAGCTTCAGGCCCCGGCGCACGATGGACACGTGACCGTTGGTCAGAGGGTCGAACGTCCCGGGGTAAATGGCCGTTACTTTGAGGCTGTCTTCCATAGCACTATCCTTGTTTGTCCGTAGGAGCGGTCCGCCACCAATTCCAATTCAGGATGCACGGCCTCGGGGTCGAGCGCAAGCCTGGCCTCGATCTCGGCCAGCACAAAGGCCCCGGGAGCCATCCAGCCGCCGGAGAGCGCCTGTTGCAAGGCCGGAGCCAGCAAGTCCTTGCCATAGGGAGGATCGATGAATACCAGCCCGTAGCCCCGGTCCGCAGGGCCTGCCAACAGCTTGAACAGGTCCACAGGATGCACACGCGCCCTGGATCTGCCCAGCCCCAGATCTTTCAGATTGCCCTCGATGCAACTCGCGGCCTTCCTGTTCAGCTCCACAAAGGCAGCGAACGCCGCACCCCGAGACAGGGCCTCCAGGGCCAAGCTGCCGCTGCCCGCGAACAGGTCCAGGACACTCAGGCCCTGCCAGTCCAGGCCTCGGGCCTCGAGCATGGAGAAGACGGCCCCGCGCACCTTGGCCGTCGCCGGACGATAGCCCGGGCCGGATACGGAGCGGATGGTCCGCCCCCCGAAGTCACCGCTGATGATTCTCATGCACCGTTCCGTTCAGACAATGATACTAACAAATTCAGTCCTTCCAATCGCTCAGAAAATCGTGAGGCCAAGGCGCAAGGAGGATATGGGATCGATGTGTATCACTCATCCATGAGAGTCCACATCTTCCGCAATAACACCGCCCTCGCGAGATTTCTACCCTCTCACCCCATCGTTCAGAAAGCAGCGACCTTCCAATCGCTCAGAAAGCAGCGATCTTTCCAATCGCTCAGAAAACAGCGACCTTTCCAATCGTTCAGAAAATCGTGAGGACAAGGCGCAAGGAGGATGTGGGATCAATGTGTATCACTCATACATGAGAGTCCACATCCTCCGCAGCAACACAGCCCTCGCGAGAATTCTGAACGATTGGCTAGACTTCAGAGGCCAGTTCCAACAGCTCCTTGTTGATCTCAAGCAGCCTGTCGCGCAGGTCCGTCTGTTCAATCCAGTGCTCCTTCTCGAATCTGTCCAGGCGCGAGCGCAGGGTGAGCAGCTGAGCTTCTGTCTGCCCGAGGAGGAATTCCCAATCAATGTGCGGATGGGCCGCTTCCTCGTCCACCACGGTGGACAGGGGCTGACCGGGCACCATGGTGCAGACTTCCAGGTAGTCCGGGATATGCACCTCGAGCTTGAACTTGTCCTCGATGAGCTTGGCCAGGGTGCGCTGCTTCTTGTTCTCGCCATGCACCAGGAAGACCTTCATCTCCGGGGTGGTGAAATGCTCAAGCCACTGCATGATCTCGGATTGCCCGGCGTGGGCCGAGAACCCGCCAATGGTGAAGATCTTGGCCTTGACCGCGATGTCCTCGCCGAAGATGCGGATCTTCTCTGCCCCGTCCACGATGCGCCGGCCGGGGGTGCCTTTGCCCTGGTAGCCCACAAAGACCACACTGGCCCCGGGCCGCCAGAGGTTGTGGCGCAGATGGTGCTTGATGCGCCCTGCGTTGCACATCCCGCTGGCGGAAATGACCACCGCCGGGCCGCCAGTCAGGTTGATGGCCTGGGACTGGGCCGTGGTGGGGGTGAACTGCAGATTGGAGAGGTCCAACGGGTCCTCACCGGCATCCAAAATGGCCTTGGTCTCTTCGTCGAAATACTTCGGGAACTTGCGGAAGACCTCCGTGGCCCTGATGGCCATGGGGCTGTCCACGTACACGGGCATGTCCTTGGGCAACTTGCCTTCCTTCTCCAACAGATACAGCGAATACAGGATTTCCTGGGTCCGCTCCACCGCAAAGGCCGGGATGATGACCTTTTCGCCCTTGGCGTAGCTGTAGGCAATGGCCTGGGCCAGTTCCTCGCGACTATGGGTCTTGTTCTTGTGGTCACGGTCGCCGTAGGTGGACTCCATGAACAGATAGTTGGCATTCTTGATGATGCTCGGGTCCTTGATCATCAGCTGGTCAGGACGGCCCAGGTCACCCGAGAATACGGCCTTGAACTCGCCGCCCTCTTCCTGCACCCGGAGTTCGATGAAGGCCGAGCCCAGGATGTGTCCGGCGTCCATGTAATTGACCGTAAGCTCCGGGAACGGATTGAAGGGCTTGTTGTATTCCACGGCCTCGATGAGGGACAGGGTCTTTTCGGCGTCGGCCATGGTGTACAGGGGCTGGGTCAATTCTTTACCGAAACGCTGGCTCTTCTTGTTGCGCCACTCGGCTTCCATCACCTGGATGTGCGCACTATCGCGCAACATGATCTCCAGGAGGTCCCGGGTGGGCGGAGTGCAGTAGATCGGGCCCTTGAACCCGTCGTGCACCATGCGCGGCAACAGGCCGGAATGGTCGATGTGCGCGTGAGTGATCAGGAAAAAATCCACCTCGGCAGGCTTGTATTTCCAGGTGTCGTGATTGCGCTTCTCGATCTCCGTATTGCCCTGATGCATACCGCAATCCACGGCAAAACGATGCCCCCCGGTTTCCATCATGTGGCAGGAACCGGTCACGGTCCTGGCAGCCCCAAGAAATTGGATTTTCATAGTGCGCGATCCTTGTCTTTCCCCGGGATGACCGGAGCGTGGTGGTTCCAAAACGGCATTAAAAAGTATACGAGGGCCTGACGGACTTCATCCCTTACCTAACCTGAGCCTGAAATGTAAAGACAGTCCGGCAATCCAAACAAGGAGAACATTGTGGGAGTCAAGAAGCAGTTCCTCATCGACGAGCTTTCTGTCGGGGAATCCTGGCGCCTTTTCAAGATCATGTCCGAGATCGTCGAAGGCTTCGATACCATGAGCGAAATCAAGAGCGGAGTGTCCATCTTCGGTTCAGCCCGCGTGACGCCCGACCAGCCGGTCTACAAGCAGACCGAGGAGATCGCGGCCAAACTGAGCCAGGCTGGGTACAGTGTCATCTCGGGCGGGGGCCCGGGCCTGATGGAAGCCGCCAACAAGGGTGCCAAGGAAGCGGGCGGCGAATCCGTCGGCCTGCATATCAACCTGCCCTTCGAACAGGCCTCCAACCCCTATCTCACGACCCGGGTCAATTTCAATTATTTCTTCGTCCGCAAACTGATGTTCGTGAAATACGCCCTGGCTTACGTGGCCATGCCCGGTGGCTTCGGCACCATGGACGAACTGTTCGAGGCCCTGGTACTCATCCAGACCCAGCGCATCAAGCGTTTTCCCATCATCCTCTTTGGCAGCGAATACTGGGGCGGTCTGCTGGACTGGATCAAGAACCGCCTGATCGTGGACGGCTACGCCAGCGAGCAGGACCTGGAGCTCCTGACCATTCTCGACACCCCGGACGAGGTGGTCAAATACATCAAAAAGCATGTCATCGTGTAACTGCGTGACACCTTTCAGCAACAACACACCGGGCCGCGCCAGCGGCCCGGTCCACTCTTTATGAAACGGCAAACTCAAGCCTATTGCTACGGCCTGGCCACGGTCCTGCTCTGGTCCACCGTGGCCTCGGCCTTCAAACTGTCGCTCAGGCACATGGACCACCTGCAGCTGTTGCTGTATTCGTCCCTGGCCTCGCTGATCACACTGACGCTCATCCTGGCGGCCCAGGGCAAGCTGTCGCTGCTGCTGTCCATGAACCGCAGGCAGTGGCTCGTCTCGGCGGCCTTCGGGCTGGTAAACCCGTTTTTGTACTACATCGTGCTCTTCAAAGCCTATGACCTCTTGCCCGCGCAGGAGGCCCAACCCCTGAACTACACCTGGGCCGTGACCCTGGCTCTGCTGTCCATCCCGCTGCTGGGCCAAAGGCTCAGCGCCAAGGATCTGCTGGCACTGCTCATCAGCTATACGGGCGTGGTGCTCATCTCCACACACGGCGACCCCCTGGGGTTCAAATTCTCGAATCCTCTGGGCGTGGCCCTGGCGCTGGGCAGCACCGTGATCTGGGCCTTGTACTGGATCTACAGCACCCGCGACACGCGCGACCCGGTGGCAGGGCTGACCGCCAACTTCGCCTGCGGCACGGTCTACGTGCTGATCGCCACGGCCCTGGCCTCTGACGTGGTGCTCGCGGACTGGCAGGGACTCGCGGGCGCGGCCTACGTGGGCGTGTTCGAGATGGGCCTGACCTTCGTGCTTTGGCTCAAGGCCCTGAAACTTTCCGAGACCACGGCCAAGGTGGGCAACCTGATCTTCATCTCGCCCTTTGTCTCGCTCGTGCTGATCCACTTTCTGGTGGGCGAACAAATCCTGCCCTCCACGATCTATGGTCTGGTGTTCATCATCGCGGGCATCGCCCTGCAACAGATCAAGGGCAAGGCCTGACAGGCCCGGATTTCCTGAAGAGCATGGCCCATGGGCAACGGCCCGGGATGTCTTTGCACCCTTGAGCGCGGCATTGTCCCCCCTGCCGCTTTCTGGTATCCAGACCCGGTTGCAAACAAACCGACAACCCAAGAGATTTCCCATGAAAATAGCCCTCACGACCTCGTCGTTCGCCACCTACAGCGACGAGCCTTTGGAACTGCTCAACAGGGCGGGCATTGAATACCTCATGAACCCACATGGCCGAAAACTCGCCCCCAAGGAGACCGTGGAGTTGCTCCAGGGTTGCGTGGGCGTGGTGGCAGGCACCGAAGAGCTGTCCGCCGCCGTGCTGTCGCAACTTCCGGAGCTGAAGGTTCTGTCGCGCTGCGGCGTGGGCATGGACAGCGTGGACGGCGCCTACTGCGAGGCCCACGGCATCAGCGTGCTCAACACCCCCTTCGGGCCGACCCTGGCCGTGGCCGAGCTGACCCTGGGCCTGATCCTGGACCTGATGCGCAACGTGACCCACATGGACCGCGAACTGCGCGCCGGAACCTGGAAAAAGCGCATGGGCTGGCAGCTCAGAGGCAAGAAGGTAGGCATCGTCGGCTTCGGGCGCATCGGCCAGGCCGTGGCCGACGTCCTGCGGCCCATGGGCTGCGAAGTCGCCTATGCCGACCCCTTTCCGGCCTGCAAGGAAACCCTGTGTCTGCCGCTGGATGAACTCATGGCCTGGGCCAACATCGTGACCCTGCACTGCGCCAAGCCCGCCGGGGCCTGCATCCTCGTGGGCCGCGAGCAGATCCAGGCCATGCGCCCTGGTTCCTGGATCGTGAACTGCGGCCGCGGCGGTCTGGTCGACGAGGCGGCGCTGTACGACGCGCTCAAGTCCGGCCACCTCTCGGGGGCGGCCGTGGACTGCTTCAATGACGAGCCCTATGCAGGACCGCTCAAGGAGCTGAACAACGTGATCCTGACCCCGCACATCGGCTCCTACGCCCGCGAGGGCCGCATCCAGATGGAAATCGACGCCGTACAGAACCTGATCAACGCGCTCAAATAGGGGGAAGGCATGTCCGCCATCGAGATCATCGTATTCGACTGCGACGGAGTGCTGCTGGATTCGGTCGCCATCAAGACCGAGACCTTCGGCAGGCTCTTTAAGGACCTTGGGTCCGAAGCCGTTGACTACGTCAAGAGCTACCACTTGAAGCACGGCGGCGTGAGCCGCTACGCCAAGTTCGAGCATTATTTCGAGAAATTCCACGGTCGGGCCATCAGCGATGATGAATCCCGCGCCCTGGATCGGGAATTCAACCGGCTGGCCCTGGAGCAGTTGCTCGTCACCCCGATGCTGCCCGGTGTGCGGGAGTTTCTGACCGCACACAAAGACACCTGGCCGCTGTACGTGGCCTCGGGTGCGCCCGACTACGAGTTGAAGGTCATCCTGAACAAGATGGGCCTGGACAAGTATTTCAAGGGCGTCTTCGGCTCTCCCACCCCCAAGACGCAGCTGCTGGCTGCCATCGTGGCCGCGGAACAGGCCGACCCGCGGCGGGTGCTGATGATCGGCGACTCGGGCACGGACCTCGAAGCGGCCCGGGCCGTGGGCACCCGCTTTCTGGGCGTGGGCGAATTCCCGGCACCCATCGCCTGGATGCCGGACCTGACAGGCCTTTACGAGCACGTCCAAAGCCTGTAGGCAAGCGCCGCATGAACATCGCTTTCGTCAACGCCACGCAACGCTTCGGAGGGGTCAAGGCCTGGACCCTGGACCTGTGCCGCGCCCTGGACTCCATGGGCCACAAGACCTGGATCTTCGCCCGGCCTGGCCCGTTCCTGAACAAGGCCCTGGCCATGGGCCTGGACGCCCGCGAGGGTTGGTTCGGGTTCGACTACCGCCCCCTGTCCGTGTGGCGATTCATGCAATTCTTCAAGGCCAATGCCGTGGACGCCCTGGTGGCCAACGTGGGCAAGGACCTGCGCATCGCAGGCGTGGCCGCACGTCTGACCGGCGTACCGGTGGTGCATCGGGTGGGCCTGCCACGCGACATGCGCGACACCCTGAAGGTCCGCAACACCCATCGCTTCACCCGGGCCACCCTGCTTTCGCCCTGCGAGTACATCAAGCGAGAGATGCTGGAAGAGATCTCGTTCCTGTCCCCCGAGGATATCCGCGTGATTCCCACGGGCAAGGTCCCGACAATCAAGCCTCCAGAGCCCGCGCGCACACCACGCTCCATTGCCGTAACCAGCCAGCTGAACCCGGACAAGGGCCACGCGGACCTGATCCTGGCCTTGGCCGAACTCAGGCGTCGCGGTCGCAGCTTCCGGCTGCACGTGGCGGGCACGGGCAGCATTGAGCCCAACCTGAAGCAACTGGCCGAACAACAGGGGCTCAGCGACGCCATTACCTGGCACGGATTTGTGACCAACGTGGACGCAGTCCTCGACCAAGCCGATATTTTCTGCCTGCCGTCCCTGTCCGAAGGCCTGCCCAACACCCTGCTGGAGGCCATGGCCCGGGGCCTGGCCCCGGTGGCCCGGGATGTGGGCGGCATCGGCGAGGCCTGGCCCGGCGACCTGGCCCCCCTGGGCGAGACCCTGGTGCCCCTGGACAGCGGCATCCTGGGACTGGCCCTGGCCCTGGACAAACTGCTCACCCTGGGTGACGAAGAGTTGACGGCCCTGCGTTTGGGCGTCTGGCAGTGGTTTTCCGAACACCACTCCCTGGACGTGCGCGCCACCCAATTTGCGAACTACCTGAGCGAGCTGACGACACAACGATGACCGACCACCACATGACCATCGACATCGACCCCAAGAGGGTCCGCCGCATCCTGGTCTGCCAGCTCAGGCAGATCGGCGACGTACTGCTCGCCACCCCGAGCATCCGCCTGCTCAAAAAACGCTTTCCCGACGCCGACATCGACCTGCTCACGGAACAGAAGGCCCTGCCCATGGTGGACAACAACCCCGACCTGGCGCAGGTCTGGGCCATCGACCGCAAGGCCCACCGCAACATCGCCGCCCAGCTGTCCTTCTACTGGCAGGTGGCCAGCCAACGCTATGACCTGGTGATCGACTTCCAGCAGTTGCCGCGCATCCGCTGGGTGCTTGCCCTGGCGCGCCTATTTCCCCCAAAATCCGGCCGCCAGATTCGTCTGACCTACGATCCGCCCTGGTACAACCGCTGGCTGTACACCCACTGGAGCAAGCCCGTGGGTGGCTACGCCGCCATGACCAAGGCCAGTGTGTTGCTCCCTCTGGACATCGACTGGAACGAAGAGCCACCCAGGCTGTATCTGACCGCCGCCGAGCAGGAACGGGCCAAGGGCATTCTGAGCGAACACGGCATCGGACAGGAAGACGTGCTGATCACCGTGGACCCGTCGCACCGCCGCGCCACGCGCCAATGGCCCGAAGGGCATTTCGGGGAATTGATCCGTCTGGCCTCGCAGGCCGAACCACGCCTGAAGTTCCTGGTGTTCTATGGCCCTGGAGAAGAATATGTGGCCCGCGCAGTGCAGGACGCCGCCGGCGTCCCGGCCTGCATCGTCACCAAATCCATGCTGACCCTGCGCGAGATGGCCGCCTGCATCCAGCGCGCGACCCTGCATTTCGGCAACTGCTCAGCGCCCCGGCACATGGCCGTGGCCGTGGGCACGCCAACCCTCACGGTCCTGGGCTCCACCAGCAACGCCTGGACCTTCCCGAACAGCAAGCACGCGGCCCTGGCCAAGGGTCTGGACTGCCAACCCTGCAACGAGAACTCCTGCCCCAGCGGCAGCCGGCGCTGTCTGACCGATCTGATGCCCGCTGAAGTCCTGCCCGAATTGCTGCGCTGCGCCGGACTGAGCAACAAGGAGGGCAACTGATGCGCATCATCTACATGACCTCCTCGTCTTCGTTGTCCGGCGGTACCCGCCAGGCCATGTATTCGGCCAGAGGGCTGATGGACCGCGGACACGAAGTGACCTTCCTGGTGCCGCACAACGCGGAAATCACGGGTCTGGACGAGCGCATCGACTGGCGTCGCCTGCCCGAGAACCCATCGGCCTGGCGCGCCGAGGCCGAACGCGCCCTGCCGGACAAGGGCCAACCCTGCATCGTCCACGCCTTCCACAACAAGGCCAACAAGAAACTGGCATGGTGGGGTCTCGCATGGCGCAGGCGCGCTTGCGTCTGCCTGGGCTACCGAGGCGTCATCTACCGCCCGTCCAATCCGCTGCCTTACTGGTCTCCGGGGATCGACTGCTTTGTCGCCAACTCCCAGGCCTGCGCCCGGGTGTTGCGCCGCACGGGGCTGGCGCCCGGGCGGCTGGAAGTGATCTACAACGGCATCCCCGTGGAAAGGATCACCCCCGGCAAGGACCGCCACACCATGCGCACCGAACTGGGGCTGGAAAAAGGAATCCCCGTGCTGGGGACAGTGGCCGGGGACAAACCCGTCAAGGGCGTCGAGTACCTGCTGCGGGGCTTTGCCGAGGCCCTGCAGAAGGGTCTGAAGGCACAATTGGTGCTCGTGGGGGCACGCCCCGAATCCTGGGGGCCGCTGGTCAGGGAATTGGGCATCGCCGACAAGACCATGCTCCGGGGCCGGGTCGAGAACGTGGCCGACCATCTCCAGGTCATGGACGCCTTTTTCCTGCCGTCCCTCAAGGAAAGCCTGCCCAACGTGGTGCTGGAGGCCTTCTTCTTCGGACTGCCCGTGGTGGCCTCCAACGTGGGAGGCTTGCCCGAACTGGTGCACGACAACGGCCTGCTCATCCCCCCCAAGGATTCGGACGCCATCGCCGCAGCCATGCTCAAGGTCTGCCATGACCCGGACCTGCGCAAGATCTGGGGCCGCGTCAGCCAGGGAAAATCCGTCGAATTCACCATGGCGGCCAAGGTGCAGCGCACCAGCGACGTCTACAACGCGCTACTGAAGCGCCGCGGCCTGAACGCCGAGGTCTAGGAGTCCACATGCCCCGCGTCCTGACCGGCGAAGGCACCTCCGGCATCATCGAACTCAAGGGCTCCGGCCTGTCTGAGACCTACGCCCCGGACAACGATCTGGACCGGGCCCTGGAGCTGCTGTTCGCGCTGTACGAGGTCAAGAACGCCCAAGGCAGCCGTCTGCGAGACAACTACCGCCTGGAGGGCTTCAACTGGCTGTCCACCCAGGTGGGCAACCTCTATTGGCGCTGGCTGTTCAGACTGGTGCAGTACGGTCCCCTGCTGCAACGCTTCGAGCAGGAAAACCTGTGTCCCCGCTTTCGCAACAAGCTGAACCTGGCCCGCATCTGGGAGGTCCTGCATCCCGAGCCCAAAGGACTGCTCAAGCGGCTCTGGGCCAACTGGCAATACGAGCACATCCTGGGTCGCCACAACCGGGAAATCGCCCGCACCATGGGGGGCAAGCTGCTCTTCTATCGCTACGGCCCCAAAGATTTCCGCACCCGCGAGATGCTGACCCATTTCGAAGAGCGCGGGGTGGAGTTCGACTTCGTATACTCGCCCTCGCAACGACTGCTGAAGGAGCGGGCCAAGCAGCCCCACCCCTGCTATTTCCTGCACCGCAAGCGACCTGTGAAGCGGCTATTCCACAACGAATACGACCTCTCCGGCTTCGAACCCTGGATGCAGAGCGCCCTGGCGCGGGTCATTGAGCGCGCCGAAGAACAGATGTCCTTTGCCGTCTGGGAGTACCGCCGCCATCTTCAGGACCTGGCTCCCAATCCGCCCAAGCTGCTGTTCGGGCTGGAGGACCACCAGGAGATCTATCCACTGCTCTATGCCTGCCGCACCCTGGGCGTACCCAGCATCGGCTACCAGTTCAGCATGTACGCCCGCCGGCAGGCGGCCTATACCTTCGAAGGCTGGAACCCCGGCGAATACGACGGTTTCGACAAGGTCATCACCTGGGGTCCCTACTGGGAAAAAGTGATCCGCAAATGGAGCCAAGTCTACCCTCCAGGCTACTACCTGCCCGGGGCCAACAAGCACAGTTACGGTTACAAGCGGCTGGACTCGCCCAGCTTCGACACCCGCAACATCCTGGTGCCCTATGAATTCTGGGGCAATACGCGGCGCATCGGGCAGTACATGGTCAAGCTCATGGACCTAGGCTACACCGTGTACTTCAAGTTCAAGCCCGACGAACGCCCCAGGCGCCAACTGGACTGCTACGAATTGCCCGAGGCCTACCGCAGTCGCGTGGTCGAGGTCCTCGAAATCACGGACGAACTCATGGCCGAAATCAACATCGTGGCGGGCGGCATGACCACCCTGCTCTACGACCTGCTGCCCTACGGCAAGCACACCTGGGTCCTGGACACGGAATTCACGCTGCTGGATGATCTGGTGGAGGACGGCTGGGCCGAGAAGGTCCGCTACGAGGACCTGGAGTCGCTGCCACGGCCCCAGAAGGCGGAGATTCACAAAGACTGGAGTGAACTGTTCAGCAGCACTCCGCTCCCGCAGGTGCTGGACGAACAGGTCCTGGCCCGGCTGTAACAAACAAAAGAAGAGAATGCCCCAAGGGGCTAAGACAGGCTGTTTTTCCCCGTCCCTCCACAGGCCTGGCAGGGGACGGGATCGTCTTCATAGGGCAGGGGCGAATGGACGCAGCCCTTGCCCCCGCAATAGGGACAGAGCTCCGTCTGCATAATCGCGCCCCCATTGCTGGGGCAGTCTTCGCTGTAGTGCCTCAAACCGCATTTCGGACAGGTGTTCATGGCGTTTCCCGGCATGCACCCGATGCGCCACCGTGGCGAGCGGGCGGCGCATCGGGCACGTGGTAAGAAGTTGACCCTTAATAAATCTTTTAGCAAAAATCTAAAAAAAATCAAGCATCGTTGAACCCCAAGGCATCAACAGTAATCCTCAATCAAAACACTTGATTGAATTGAGTACCTGGAAACGATGTGATCTGAGGCGGAAAAAATCAGGCAGGGGAAGACAGGCCGAGGATGACCCACAAACGCTCAGCAGCGGCCGAAAGGCTGAATCTGGAGACAACGGTTTCGCGGGCGCGGGCGGCCATGTCCCGGCGCAGGTCCTTGTCGTTCACCAGCCGACCTACATATTCCGCAAAATCGGCGGGTGACGCGGCCAAAAAACCGTCCACCCCATGGGTCACGATCTCGCGGTTGAAGCCCACATCCGAGGCCACGGGCACGACCCCGCAGGCCATGTACTGCAACAGCTTGAATCCGCATTTGCCGCGGGTGTATTCGTCATCGGTCAAGGGCATCAGGCCGATGTCCATGGCCTGCAACTGACTGACTTCTGCCGCGGGGCTCCAACGCTCGCAGGTCCCGTTCAGGGACTGGGGAATGGGGCACACCCCGTCCGAGACCACGGACAGGGAACAGCTATGGCCCAACGGGGCCAAGGCCTCGAAGATTTCCGGGAGAAAGAACAGATTGCAGGACGTGCCCATCCACCCAACCACGGGCAGGCCGGACTTTTTGGTCACAGTGGGAACATAGGTTTGTGTATCCAGCGGGGTGGGCAGCAGTTCCACCCGGCGCGAGGCCTCGCGCACCTTGGAAGCCAAAAACGAGTTCCCGGCGATCACCCCGTCCACCCCGGCGCAGACACGCAGCAGGCGCGCCAGTTCCTTGGCGTCTGGTTCACCGCCGCACGCCCCCTGATTGGGGTGGCGGGCCCACAGGGCGTCGTCAAAATCAAAGAACAGAGTCCCGGCCCTGGTCCGCAGCAGTGCCAGCTCGGCCCTGGAGACCAGTTTTTTCTGCAGGACGATGATCTCCGTTTTCGGCAGCCTGGCGAAAAAAGCCACACGGGCCAAGGCTGTCTTGGGATAGCGCATCCAGTCCGCAGCGAACCCCGCCTCGCGCGCCGAACGCACGAAGGGCAGCACACGGAAACGGACACTGGGCAGGGTCTCGCCGGACTGGGTCAGAAACAACAGGCGGGGCATGGGAACGACCTTTCCGGCTAGAGGAAGTCGGAGTCAACCGCCGCGCGGCCGTTGGCGGTCATCATCTTGAAGAACCGGAGTCCCCGCTCATCCACGGGCACCACGGGGAAATTCTGGTTGCAGGAATCGCAGCGGGCCATGGCGGGCTGGGTGGGCGCCATCATCGGCACATCACGCTCGCAGTGCGGACAGGTATAGAAACAGATGATCTCCATGCCCGAGGGTTTGACCGGGGTGATCGGTTTTTTATGGTCGGCCATCATTCCTCCACAAGGGTTTTTCCGGTCATGGCGGCGGGCTTGTCCACGCCCCACAACTGAAGCACGGTGGGCGCGATATCTCCAAGGATGCCACCGGAACGCAGGCGCACGTCCGCATGCTCCTTGTCCACCAGCACAAAGGGGACGTTGTTCGTACTGTGGGCGGTCTGGGGGCCACCGTTGGCATCGATCATCTGTTCGGCATTGCCGTGGTCAGCGGTGATCATCACCCGAAAGCCCGAGGCCAGGGCCAGATCCACCACCTGCCCCACGCACGCATCCACGGCCTGGGCCGCTTTGAGCACCGCTGGGATGATGCCGGTATGCCCCACCATATCCAGATTGGCCAGATTGCAGGCAATGAACGAATACTGGCCCGAACCCAGGGCAGCCAGCAGCTTCTGCGTGACCTCGAAAACACTCATTTCCGGTTTTTCGTCATAGGTCGCCACATCGCGCGGGGACTGGATGAGCACCCGTTCTTCGTTGTCGAAGGGCTCTTCGTGGCCGCAGTTCATGAAATAGGTCACATGGGCGTATTTTTCCGTTTCAGCGATGCGCAATTGCCGGGCTCCCAGCCCGGAAACGATCTCGCCCAGGGTCTCGGTAAGCTCTTGCGGCGGAAAAGCCACAGGCAAGGGGAAGGCGGCCTCATAGCAGGTCATGGTCCCCAGGTGCAGTCTGGGAGTGGCCTTGCGCTCGAACTCCGAAAAATCAGCATCGAACAGGCTGCGCACGATCTGGCGAGCCCGGTCCGCCCGAAAATTGAAGAAAAAGACAGCGTCCCCGTCCCGCAAGGTGCCCACGGGAGCCCCACCGTCCATCAGCACCAGGGGTTTGACGAACTCATCATTCTCCCCGGCCTCATAGGCGGCCTGCACGGCTGCCTGGGCAGTGTGGGTCGCATAAGCGTCGCCCACAGCAACGCCACGCCCCAGAGTCAGGGCGTCGTAGGCTTTCTGGTTGCGTTCCCAGTGCTTGTCGCGATCCATGGCCCAGTAGCGGCCCATGACCGTTGCGATGCGCCCGAATCCAAGCTCGTCCAGCTTGGCCTGGAGCTGACGCACATAGCCCGCCCCCGAGGTCGGCGCCGTGTCGCGCCCGTCCAGGAAGACATGGATGAAGGTCTCGATCCCGGCGGCCTTGGCGGCCTCCAGCAGGGCGAACAGATGCAGGATGTGGCTGTGCACCCCGCCGTCGGAGACGAGCCCCAGCAGGTGCAGCCGCCCGCCATCGGCCTTGGCCTCAGCCATCAGCTTCGCCAGCACGGGGTTGGAGGCCAATTCGCCCTGCTCAATGGCCAGGTCGATACGCGTCATGTCCTGATAGACCACACGCCCGGCCCCGATGTTCATGTGCCCCACTTCCGAGTTGCCCATGAAGCCCTCAGGCAGTCCCACGGCACGTCCCGAACACAGCAACTCGGTGTGCGGGAACTGGGTGCTGAGGCGGTCCAGGTTCGGCGTATGAGCCATGGTCACAGCGTTTCCTTCCGACGGGGGGGCGATTCCCCAGCCGTCAAGGATCAGCAGAAGCGTTGGCGTCAAGGCGGTCATGGTGTCCTTCAGGATTGCAGGAGAGGATGAGCCGGGGCCCGATTACTCGCCGAAATCGTTGTCGTCTTCCTCATCCGCGGGCAGATCCAGTTCCAGTTCCGGGGCCTCGGACCACAACCCTTCCAGATTGTAGAACTGCCGGGACTCTTCCTGGAAGATGTGCACCAGCACGTCGTTCAGATCCACCAGAAGCCATGAACCGGTCTTGTAACCTTCCATGCCGCTGAAACGGAGTCCGGTCTGCTTGCACATGTCCAGCACATGGTCGGCCAGGGCCTGGCCGTGGCGGACACTCCCGGAAGTGGCCAGAACCACGCCCTCGGTGATGGAGCAAATGCCCTCGACGTTCAGGGCGACAATGCCCTTGCCCTGCTTTTCCTGCAGCCAACCGGCCACGATCCGCATCTTTTCCTCGGTACCGGGCTCGATGCTTTCTAATTTATTCTTATTGTCCAAGGTGAATCCTCTCTATTCATCCGCCGCCGGATATTTGGCGACGATTAATTCGTCTAGGGTGCGCTTGGGCACGTGATGAGTATCATCGTCCTCGCGCCAGTACTTGAAGTCGCCTCCCGGGTCCAGATCCTCGACCACAACGGTCTCGGCAGGCAAGCCCAGGGCCAGTACCAGCATAATTTCCAATTCTTCAGGCAAATCCAGAGCCTTGCCAATAATGTCTTTCTTCAGGGCGCCCAGCATGCAACCGCCAAAGCCCTTCTCCACGGCCCCCAGCATGATCGTTTGGGCCACGATGCCCAGATCAACCTTGCTCCAGGGGCCGGGTTCGCCCTCGTGGCAGATAATCACATAGCCTGTGGGGCGCTGCCCTTGTGCCGGACCGGGCCAGTCCTTCAGGTATCCGGCCCAGGCCAGACCCTTGAAGACCTCGTCACACTTGTCCGGATCGGCGACCAGGAAGTGCCTGAGCGGTTGTTTGTTCATGGCCGAAGCCGTGTACCGCGACAGCTCGAGCAGTTCTTCCAGGTTTTTCATGCCAATAGGCACGGACTGGTCGAATCGGCGGAAAGAGCGGTTGTTGAACGCAATTTCTGTCAAATTCATGGACCTGACCTCCCCACCCTTGCTGGGCGCATTCTTCCTTAGTGTATTTTACCTGGACACGCAATGGAACCTGTTGCCACCTATTTTGCTGCCAACCACGTCAGGGTGCCGCGAGGCTCCACCAAGGCCACGGGATAGTCACCCTGGGCGGCTTCGAGGTCCTGCTCGATCTCAGCCAGCAGGGCGCGTTTCTCGGCACCGGAAATCATGATGACCACATTACGCGCCATGTTGATCAACGGCAACGTCATGGTGATGCGCCCGACCAGGGGGTCACCCTCAGGATCGATGGCCATGATCAGCTGCCGCTTGGCGAGCATGGAATCCCCGCCCGGGAACAGGGAGGCCGTGTGCCCGTCCTTGCCCATGCCCAAAAAAATCAAATCGAAGGGATAGTCCCCATCCTGGTTGAGCTTGTTGTACTTGAAGGTGTTGACCACCTCGAATTCATAGCCCCCCGCGTCCAACCCGGGGGTGAACCCGGCGGCCTTGATGCGATGCACGCGCGCAGCGGGGATGTCGATCTTGGAGAGCAGCGCCTCATGGGCCATGCGAAAGTTGCTCTGCTCGTGCTCGGGTTTCACGCAACGCTCGTCGGTGAAGAAGATATGCCCATTCTCCCAGGGAAAGCCCACGGCTTCGGCCAGCAACTCATAAGTCCGTCGGGGGGTCTCGCCCCCGGCCAGGGCCAGGGTAAACACGCCGCGTTCGGCCACTGCGGCCTGGGTGATCTCCCGGGCCATGTTGGCCGCATGGGCGCTCAAGGTTTCCATGTCGTCGAATTCGAGTATCTGCATCGGGGAGGACTCCTCTTCTTGTTAATGCGCGGCCAACGTCCACGCCTGATGAATGTACCTTCGCCAGCGCGAAAAGCAAGGTCCGAGTTGAATGATTGTGCCTAATTCCGGGCGACTGAAGAGTCATCCTGGGGCACGGACTTGACGCACGCGCCCACGGTGTGCAAGTTATCCGGCTAGCCGTGCGAAAGTCGGCCGCGACGACTTCATCAGGGGACGCCGCCCGTTCGCCATCAACGAGCCCAAAGGAATACAGGAGAGTGGCATGATTTACGACGTCGAACACGAAACCCTCCCCCGCGAGGACCTTGAGAAACTCCAGCTCACCCGGCTGAAATCCCTTGTCGAGCGGGTCTACCACAACGTCCCCTTCTATAAGAAGAGGCTCGACGAAGTGGGTATGCGCCCCAGTGATATCAAGAGCCTCGACGATCTGAAGAATCTGCCCTTTACCGAGAAACAGGACCTGCGCGATAATTATCCCTTCGGCCTGTTCGCCGTGCCCAAGGACAACGTGGTCCGCATCCACGCCTCATCCGGCACCACCGGCAAATCCACCGTGGTGGGCTACACCAAGCGCGACATCAAGAACTGGGCCGGACTCATGGCCCGCTCGTTCACGTCCGCCGGGGCCTCCAGCCTGGACACCGTGCACAACGCCTACGGTTACGGCCTGTTCACGGGCGGCCTGGGCGCCCACTATGGCGCCGAGGAACTGGGCGCCACCATCGTGCCCATCTCCGGCGGCGGCACGCGCCGCCAGGTGGTGCTGCTGCGCGACTTTGCCCCCACGGTCATCTGCTGCACCCCGTCGTACATGCTGGTGCTCATCGAGGCCGCCGAAGCCGCGGGCATTGAATTCAAGTCCCTGCCCCTGCGCATCGGCATCTTCGGGGCCGAGCCCTGGACCGAAGAGATGAAGCGCGACATCGAAAAACGCGCCGGCATCACCGCCATCGACATCTACGGCCTGTCCGAGATCATGGGGCCGGGGGTGGCCATCGGCTGCCACGAGGCCCAGGACGGCCTGCACCTGTTCGAGGACCATTTCCTGCCCGAGATCATCGATCCTGTCAGCGGCGAGGTGCTGCCCATGGGTGAAAAGGGCGAGCTGGTCATCACCACCCTGACCAAAGAGGCCCAGCCCCTGCTCCGCTACCGGACCCGCGACATCACGCGCCTGAACTACGTGCCCTGCAAGTGCGGACGCACCCATGTGCGCATGGAGCGCGTTACCGGTCGCAGCGACGACATGCTCATCATCCGCGGCGTGAACGTCTTCCCCTCGCAGATCGAGTCCATCCTGCTGGAGACCGAAGGGACCGCCCCGCACTACCAGTTGATCATCGAGCGTCATGGGAACATGGACACCATGGAAGTCCGCGTGGAAGTGAGCGAACGCTTCTTCTCCGACGAGATCAAGGCCATGCAGGCCATGGAAAAGAAGATTCAGCAGAACATCAAGGAATTCCTGGGCGTGACCACCAAGGTCACCCTGGTGGAACCCATGAGCATCGAGCGCAGCGTGGGCAAGGCCCAGCGGATCATCGACAATCGCAACATCAAATAATCGGTTATCCCGAAGGGTTGCACCACGGGCGTGACTCAGGTATCAAATAGATACGTACATCCGCAGCCAAAGTTTACATACAGAGAGGAGATCAACAAAATGAAGGTCGATCAAATTTCCATCTTTCTGGAGAACCGCGCCGGACGCCTGGCCGAGGTCACCCGCGTGCTGGCCGAATCCGGCGTGAATATTCGTGCCCTGTCCCTGGCCGACACCTCGGATTTCGGCATCCTGCGGCTCATCGTATCCGACTTCGACCAGGCCAAGACCGTGCTCAAGGAAAACGGCTTCACCGTGGGCCGGACCACCGTCGTGGCCGTGGAAGTCCCGGACAAGCCGGGCGGGCTGCACTCCATCCTGGGCATGCTCTCGGGCAACAGCGTAAACGTGGAGTACATGTACGCCTTCGTGCAGCAAAGCGGCAAGAACGCCATCATGATCTTCCGTTTCGACCGCACCGACCAGGCCATCAAGCTCTTGACCGAGGCGAACTTCAAGATCGTCCCCGGCGACGAACTCTACAAGATGTAGCGCCTCCAGCCGAGACATTGTAGCATCCAAGGCTGGACCCGTTGGGTCCGGCCTTTTTACTGCCACCTCCACTGCCCACGTATCGCGGAGAGCCTATGGACGCCCTGTTCAGCATTGAGAACCTGATCGCCTTTCTGACCCTCTCCGCCCTGGAGATCGTCTTGGGCATCGACAATATCGTGTTCATCGTGGTCATCACCAACAAACTGCCCGAGGCCGTGCGCGCCAAGGCCCGCAACCTGGGTCTCGGCGTGGCCATGGTCAGCCGCATCGTCCTGCTGTTCGCCATCAGCTGGATCATGCGCCTCTCGGCCCCGCTGTTCGCCATCATGGACCATGCGTTCTCGGGCCGCGATCTGGTGCTGTTGGTGGGTGGGCTGTTCCTGCTGGGCAAGGCAACGAGCGAGATTCATGACAAACTGGAAGGCGAAGGCCATCTCGCAGCCGAGGGCAAGATCGTCAAGGGCCTGGGCTCGGCCCTGGTCCAGATCCTGATTCTGGACACGGTTTTTTCCATCGATTCGGTGATCACCGCAGTGGGCATGGCCCAGAATATCGAGGTCATGGTGGCGGCCATCGTGACGGCGGTGGGTGTGATGCTGTTGTTTGCCAAGCCGGTAGGCCGCTTCGTCTCGGAGCACCCCACCATCCAGATGCTGGCCTTCTCGTTCCTGCTGCTGGTGGGTGTCTTCCTGGTGGCCGAGGGCCTGGGCAAGCACATCGACCGGGGCTACATCTACTTCGCCATGGGCTTCTCGCTGTTCGTGGAGGCGCTGAACCTGCGAATCAGGAAAATGCGGATGGCCAAGGGAGGAGCCTGACCGGGGCTGGCTAAAGAGTCTCCAATGACCCTTGACGGGCTCGGCTCGCCAACGAATCCAGATGCGCCGCCATCTGACGAGTGCCTTCGTGGGTTTTCGAGAACACGTACCCGGAACTCAGGCAGCGGCCGTCCAGCTCCCAGTCCAGCTTGACCACCAGCGGACGGATCACCCACTGGCCCGCATGCCAGGCCCCCGTGCGAACTGCCAGAAGGGCCTCAAAGGGGATCTCCATGGGCGTGGTCAGGAGCCTGCGCTTGAAGCAGAATGATCCTGGGGTAAGCCACCACTCCCCGGACCCGCGCACAAAAAAACCCTCGGCGCGGTAACGTCTGTACCATTTGCCGTCCATCTCCGTGCCCAGATAACGGCCCTTGCCTCGCAGCATGGAGTCCTCCACGACGTTGTGCCCGTCCTGCCCCGGCACCCGGCTCCCAACCAGGTACCCAGCGCCCAGCTTTCCCGACGAGTGCTCCACTTCGCAGCACAAAGGCACCGGGCCGACCCCCTTTGGTCTCAGCTGCACAGCCCGGGGACAAGTGAGCTCACTTTTTGGAGCCGAACAGCCTGGACTGAAGGTCGGTAATGGTCTTCACATCGCCCGGATGCAGAATGGGTTTGTAGCCCAGTTGCTTGGCCTGCTTGAGCCTGACCTCATGGCTGGTCACGGGGCGTATCTGACCATTCAGATCCACCTCGCCCCAGACAACAGCCTTCTCCGGCAGCGGCCGGTCATAGAACGACGACAGCACCGCGGCGATGATGCCCGCGTCCAGCCCGGGATCGCCCAGCTTCATGCCACCACCGATCTTGGTATAGATGTCCACGGCCGAGAGGTTGAGGCGCAGCTTCTTCTCCACCACGGCCAACAGCAGATGCAGACGGTTGGAGTCATAGCCCAGGGCTGTGCGCCGCGGGATGGCCAGCACGGACTGGCTGACCAGGGCCTGGACCTCCACGGCGTAGGCCCGATGCCCGGAGACTGCCATGCACAGGGCCGTGCCCGACAGCTCCGGGTTGCGATCCCCCAAAAAGAACGTGGACGGATCCGTGACCACCTCCATGCCATCCCCGGTCATCTGGAACAACAGCAGCTCGTGCGCCGGGCCAAAGCGGTTCTTCATGACCCGCAGCACGCGGAACAGATGCTTGCGGTCGCCCTCCAGGGACAACACCGTGTCCACCATGTGTTCCAACAGTTTCGGTCCTGCGATCTGCCCGTCCTTGGTGACGTGGCCCACCAGCACCAGGGTCGTGCCCCGGCGCTTGGCCAGCTCCACCAGCGCCGTGGACACGGCGCGCACCTGCGAGACGCTGCCCGGCAGGCCATCCACCTCGTCCGAGGCGATGGTCTGCACCGAGTCCACGATCATCAGGTCCGGGGTGTCCGTCTCCAGGGCTGCCAGGGCGTCCTCGACGCGGGTGGTGGCCATGGCCAAGAGGTCCGGGGACAAGAGCCCCAGGCGCTCGGCGCGACCCCTGATCTGGACCAGGGATTCCTCGGCAGAGACGAAGACCGCCCTGCGCCCGGTGCGCGCCAGATTGCCCACCATCTGCAACAGCAGCGTGGACTTGCCGATGCCCGGCTCGCCCGCCAGGAGCATCACGGCCCCAGGCACCAGCCCCTTGCCCAGGACCTCATCTAGGGCTCCCAGGCCGCAGGAATAAGACGCCCCGCCCTCGAAGGTCACGTCCTGCAGGGGTTCCGGACGGTTCAAGGCAGCGGCGGTGGCGGGTACGCCGGGTTTGGACTTGCGTATCCCGGAGAGCCGGCTTGGGGCCTGCTCCGACAGGGTGTTCCATTCTCCGCAGCGCGGGCACTGGCCCTGCCACTGGTGGGTGGTGCCGCCGCAGGCCGAACAGGCATGGAGGGTCTTGGCTTTCACGAACACTCCCTTAAGATGGCTGACAAAAAAAGGACCGCCCGATTGTCTCAGGCGGCCCCAGAAAGATCAATGGCTAGATCAAAACGGACTAGAGATTCACGTCCTGGGCGGTCACCACGCTGACGTTGAACTCCGCCACCGTGTCCGCCGGATCGAAGAAGACAATCATGAACGGCACCTGCTGCCCGGTCGCGAGGTTCACATTGTTGGCGCCAATCCCCGCCTCGTCGGCCAGGGCGGCCTCGATCTCCTCGCGGGACAAGACCTGCAGCTGGAACAGAGACAGGGTGTTGCCGCACTTCAGGCGCACGGTGTCCAGCACCGTATTCGCGGTATCATAGAGATTGGCCTCAACCTCGATGAGTTCCTTGGCCTTGTCGAACTGATTGACGGCCTTGCCCTCGACCACGAAGATGCGGCCCGTCTTGTCGTTGTCCACGTAGTACTGGCGGATGCCATCGAGATAGATGTTCTTGACCTGCTCGGCCATGGCCAGGGGGTCCTCGCCCTGGACCTGCTGCTCTTCGGGGGCCATGCCGATCAGACCGGGTGCCAGGAAATACAGCCCCAAGCCAGCCAGCGCGAACACCAGCAGCACAACGGCGACGATGATGCCGATCTTCTTGCCCTTGCCTCCGATCTTCATCTTCTTGGGGATACTGTCCAGATCAAACCCGAATCTGTCGCCAGCACCCCGAGAGGGGCCATCGTCGTCGGCAGCATCGTCCTCATCGTCATCGCTGAAGGCGGCGTCCAGGGCACTGTCCAGATCGTCGTCCGACAGATCCCCCTTGGCATCACCGGAAGCGGCCGCAAAGGCCTCCTCCGGCTCGTCATCGCCTTCGGGGCGTACGCTGAAGACATTGTCGCAGACCGAGCACTTGACCTTGCGCCCCTCGGGGGGAACCAGATCATCAGCCAGCTTGAACGTACTGTGGCAATTGGAACATTCGACGATCATAGACGTCTCGCGTTGTCTTCCCGGCCCGGAGGGGCCGGTCATGCGCCGGATTTAATCGACGATTTCAAAAATACCGCTCAACTCGCGGTAGCGTTCCGCGTAGTCCATGCCATATCCGACAATGAACCCTTTCTTGAGCGGAAACCCAGGAAAGTCAACCGTCAGTTCAACTTCCCGACGCTCGGATTTGTCCACCAGGGCCACCAGGCGCAGACTCTTGGGCCTGCGCTCGGCAAAGGTGCGGATCAGGAAATCCATGGATCTGCCGCTGTCCACAATATCCTCGACGATCAGCACGTTCTTGCCTTGGATGGAAGTCTCCAGATCCTTGGAAAAAACCAGCTGTCCGCTATCCGTTCCGTTTCCGTAGCTTGCCAGGCGGACAAACTCCAGCTCCAGAGGCAGATCAATGCTGCGCACCAGATCGGCGAAAAACAGGAATGCACCCTTGAGCACACAGACTACGGTCAGGGGCTCGCCCTGATACAGTTCGGTAATGTCCTTGCCGAGCTGCTGCACACGCCTCTGGATTTCCTCGGCCGAAATGACTTCCACCATCGTATCGGACATGAACTGACAACCCTTTATCTTTTGTAATTATTACAGGATATCCTGCCGACATCAAGGCCGATGGATAAGCTTACAGTTCCAGCATCATCGAAACTTCGTCGCACTCGGGGAATTTCGGGCAGTTCAGGCAGTCTGCCCAGACCTTCTGGGGCAGCACTTCCTTGGCCACTTCATTGAAGCCGAGCTTGGCGAAAAACCCGGGGACATAGGTCAGTGTGAAGACCCGATAGACCCCGAACATCACCGCCTCGGACAGACAGGTCTCCACCAGCCGCCGTCCCCAGCCCTGGCCCTTCAGCTCCGCCGTCACGGCCAGGGAACGGATCTCGGCGATGTCCTCCCAGCAGATGGCGAAGGCGCAACAGCCCAAGACCCGCTCTTCCTCGCGCGAGACCAGGACCACGAAATCGCGCAGCTTGCCATACAGGTCGTGCAATGACCGCGGCAGGAGTTCCTGCTTGTTGGCGCTCTCCATAAGCAAGGCGTGGATGGCCCGGACGTCCTGCATCCTGGGCTTGCGGATATACAATTCCATCTATTTCTCCGCCAGCAGCGAACGGATCAGACCTGCCAGTTCGGCCGCGGGGGCCGCGCCCTCATGGTCCACCACCAGTTCGCCCCTGGTATTGTAGATAAGCAGTCGGGGGATCGAGCCCACCTTGAACAACCGCAGCACGCCGTCGTCGACCCTGCGTACCGGATAGGTGAACCCCGTCTTGGTCACGAACTTGGCGTACGCGCCCGGATCATCGTCCACATTCAGACCCAGAATGAACAGTTCCTCTTCGCCAAAGGCCTTGCGCAGGGCTTTGAGCTCCGGCACCTCGGCCCGGCACGGCGCGCACCAGGAGGCCCAGAAATTCAGGATGACGACCTTGCCCTGGCCCTGCTTCATGACACGCATCACGTCAATGGTCCGCAGGCTGCCCATGGTGCCGATGGATTCCAAGGGGTCGGGAGATGCCGCAAACGCGCCCGTTCCCAAAACAAGCAGCACGGTCAGGGTCAGGATCAGTTTTTTCATAAGCACACTGGAGGTCGTCCCTCCCGGGATGGAAATCATTGCAGCAGGCTCTTGGCCAGCTTGACACAGCTCACGGCATCCTCGGAATAGCCATCCGCGCCAATGGACTCGGCATAGGCCTCGGACACCACCGCCCCGCCGATCATGACCTTCACATCCAGGCCTTTTTCGCGCACGAGCTTCACGGTGTCCGCCATGTGGATCATGGTGGTGGTCATCAGGGCGGACAGACCGATGATGGAGGCGCCTTCGCGCTCGGCGGTCTCCACGATCACGTCGGCGGACACGTCCTTGCCCAGGTCGATGACCTCAAAGCCGTTGTTGCGCAGCATCAGAATCACGATGTTCTTGCCGATATCGTGGATGTCGCCCTCCACAGTGGCCATGACGATCCTGGTGCGCACCTTGGCGCCGTCGGCGGCCTCCAGCAATGGTTGCAGACGCTCGAAGGCCACCTGCATGGTCTCGGCGGACAGCAGAAGCTGCGGTAGGAAGTATTCCTTGCGCTCGTATTTTTCGCCCACCTCGGTGATGGCAGGAATGAGCTTGTCGTTGACCAGGACAAAGGGATCGGCTCCCTTGTCCAACTCCGCGTCGAGCATGGCCACGATGGAGTCCTTGGCGCCCTTGATCACGGCCTCGCCCAGGTCAGTCACCGGCTTTTTGCCGCCCGAACCACCGGAACCGCCGACTGCCGAGCCACCTTCGCCCGGCTTCCAGCCGGCATACCCCGCCACAAAGCTCTCGGCCTGCGGGTCGCGGTTCAGGAGCACCTCGGACGAGGCCAACGATTCCATCAACCGCCCCGAACCGGGGTTGGCGATGAACGAGGACAGCCCCGAGGCCATGCCCATCACCAAAAAGGAGCTGTTGAGCAACTCACGCGCGGGCAGGCCGAAAGAGATGTTGGACAGGCCGCAGGTGGTGGCCAAGCCCCATTCATCGCGGCAATGGCGAATCACCTCCAGGCAGGCCTTGGCCGCCTCGGGTTTGGAGGAGACGGTCAGCACCAAGGCGTCCACCAGGATCAGCCGCCTGGGAATGCCCAGGTCATCGGCCTGGCGCAGCATGCCCTCGATGACCGCGAGGCGTTCGGCAGCGGTCACGGGCAGCTTGCGTCCCTCCAGGGGCAGCAGGATGAACGGTGCGCCGTAATGCCTGCACAGCGGCCCCAGGGACTGCATGCGCCCGGGTTCGCCGCTGATGGAATTCACCAGGGCCGAACCCGGATAAGCATCCAGAGCCGCGCGGATGGCCTCCGGATTGGTGGAATCCAGGCACAGCGGGACCTTGATCCTGGAAATCAGCTGTCTGGTCAGCTCCGGCAGGAGCACCTGCTCCTCCACCATGGGCGCACCCACGTTGACGTCCAGGATATGCGCCCCCAGAGACTCCTGTTCCTGGGCCAGACGGATGGCCTCGCCGAACTGCCCGGCCTGGAGCTCCTCGGTCAGCAGCTTCTTGCCGGTGGGGTTGATGCGCTCGCCGATGATCTTGCTGCGCCTGAAGGGGGACACGGGCACGGACATCGAGCGTGAGGTCACCACCAGGCAGGGGGCCTCGGGCGAAGTCGGCTGGCTCCAGGACCGCTGACCGATGGCCGCTTTGGCCTGGCGGATATGTTCCGGCGTGGTGCCGCAGCAACCGCCGATGAACTTCACGCCCAGCTCGACCAGCGGCAGGATCTGCGTGGCAAAATTCTCAGGATCAAGACGAAAGACCGTATTGCCGTCGCCATCCAGCTCGGGCAACCCCGCATTGGGCTGCACCACCAGCGGCGTTGACAGTCGGGGCAGCATGGCCCTGACCGTCTCCAACATCTGCTCCGGGCCCGCCCCGCAGTTGGTGCCCAGCAGATCCACCCCAAGGTTCTGCATGGTGTCGATGAAGGTCAGCGGTCCCGTGCCCGTCAGACAGGAGCCCTGTTCAAACGTCATGGACACGCCAACGGGCAGGTCGCAGACCTCCCGCGCGGCGATGACGGCGGCCCTGGCCTCGGCTAGGTCGAACTGGGTCTCCACGAAAATCAGGTCAGCCCCGCCTGCGGCCAGGCCCTTGATCTGGGCCTTGAAAAAGTCCACCAGCTCGCGGAAAGACATCTTGCCCATGGGCTGAATGAAATGCCCGGTGGGCCCCACACTACCGGCCACAAAGGCCGTATCGCCGGCCGCGCGGCGCGCAGCGGCTGCCAGCTCGCGGTTCACCCCCGAGACATCGACACCGGCCCACAGCTTGAGGCCCGTGCCTCCAAAGGTATTGGTGGTCACCACGCTGGACCCGGCCTGGAGATATTCGCGATGGATGTCCTCCACCACGTCCGCATTGGCCAGGCCGAACTCCTCGGGGGATTGGCCGGAGCGAAGCCCCCTGGCCTGGAGCATGGTCCCCATGCCGCCATCAAAGAGCCTGACTTGACCATCTCGCAGCATTCGCAGGAAATCCGGCACGCTATGCACTCCATTCTTGATTGTCTTTCCATCAGGGGGAACGCTGCAGAGCCTTGCCCTGCTTAGGCTTTCCCCCTGTACCCGGGACCGTGTTCATTACTTAAAAACATTGAAAAGGACAAACAAAAACTATAAGCTCAAAGCTTACTCATACACGGCCTGAACGAAAACGTTCCCTTCAGAATCCGCCCGCGGTGCATCCTAATCCAACCGCGTCCAAACAGACACCCGACTCTTTTATGAATACACAATCATCAACAAATACAGAGCCTGACCAGCCGTCGCAGGACAATCACGACAACCCGGAAGTCCTCCCACCCGAGGACGATCTGTTGCTTGAGAGCTTGGACGAAGAAGACTTCGACGACCTGCCCGAGCCCGACGAATTGTTTGTCCTTGCACCGCGCACAGGTTCGGATGTGGTCCCCAAGGACCCGCTGCATATGTACCTGCGCGAGATCGGCAAGTTCAGCATGTTGAAACCCGAGGAGGAATTCGAACTGGCCCGTCGCGTACGCGACGAGGGCGACTCGGATGCGGCCTTCCATCTCGTATCCTCTCATCTGCGCCTTGTGGTCAAGATCGCCATGGATTTCCAGCGCCGCTGGATGCAAAACGTGCTGGACCTGATCCAGGAAGGCAACGTGGGGCTGATGCGTGCCGTACAGAAATTCGACCCGGACAAGGGCATCAAATTTTCCTATTACGCCGCGTTCTGGATCAAGGCCTACATCCTGAAGTTCATCATGGACAACTGGCGGCTGGTCAAGATCGGGACCACCCAGGCCCAGCGAAAGTTGTTCTACAACCTGAACAAGGAACGCCAGCGCCTGCAAAACCTGGGATTCGACCCCAACAGCGCCACTCTGGCCCAGAACCTCGGTGTCTCCGAAGATGTGGTCATTGAGATGGACCAGCGGCTCTCGCGCCAGGACATGTCCCTGAATCTGCCGCTGGGCGAGGAAGGCGGCGCGACGCGCATGGATTTCCTGCCCGCCCTGCAACCCGGGATAGAGGATACCCTGGCCCAGAACGAGATCGTCGAGACCCTGCATGGGCATCTGAAGTCCATCGCCTCCACGCTCAACGACAAGGAACGAGACATCCTGGAACTGCGGCTGCTGTCCGATTCTCCCGTAACCCTGCGCGAAATCGGCGAAAAATATGGCGTGACCCGTGAGCGGGTTCGCCAGATCGAGGCCCGGCTGTTGCAGAAGCTTAAAAAACACCTGTCGGATCAAATCGAAGACTTTTCACAGGACTGGATCAATCCCGATGAATAAGACCTTGCTGCGCATGAAACAGGAAGCCAAGAAGCTGGTTGCCGGGCAGGATCTGCCCGGTTTCTATCTGGCCTGCGCCCCAGAACTGAGCTTTTCCCGGACCCTGTTCTTCGACCATCCGCTGATCCATCGGCTGCGCGAGGATGTCATCCCTTTTTTGTATGACGATTACGGGCACGGCATTGACCACTCCAAGAAAGTGGCCATCGAGGGTGGAGCCATCGTCCTGGTGGAGATGCGGGGCAATGATCTGACCCGGGCCCGCCACCTGGTTCTGCTGTCGCAAATGGCGGGCCTGCTGCATGACATCTGCCGCCTGGAGGAAGACCATGCAGCCAAAGGGGCCGAGCTGTGCGAGTCCATCCTGCTGGACTATCCTCTGGACGAGAAAGACAAGCAACGCATCGCCTTCGCTGTCGCCGACCACGAGGCCTTCATCGACCGCAAGCAGACCGACGACCCCGAGGCCGCCCTGCTCTCCAAGGCACTCTACGATGCGGATAAGTTCCGCTGGGGTCCGGACAACTTTTCCACTACACTCTGGGAAATGTGCGACTACAATGATATTTCAGTACGCGAGCTCCTGGTCCGCTTCCCGGACGGGCTGGAAATGATCAAGAAAATCGCAACCACGTTCCGAACATCCGTGGGCCAGACCTTCGGCCCACAGTTCATCGAACTGGGGCTGTCCCTCGGCCAGGACATCTTTAAACGTCTCGTCCAGGTCACCGCAGAGGATCAGGGTTAACGCCGCAGTTCGCTGCCCAAACGCCCAAACCGCCCCGATCAGCATCGGAGCGCAGCATACAAGCCGAGGATCAAGATGCTCAGACCGCTCTTCGCCGCACTCGGCGCACTCGCCCTAGCCGCCTTCATGGCCGGTTGTGCGGCACAATCCGCTCCGGCACCAAGTGTTGAAGACACCGTCTGGCAGATGGCGCCCAGCGCCGCGTCAAGCTACTACTACCTTGCCTATGAGGACGCCCGGCGTGCCGGACGGGATGAAGAGGCCTTAAAAGCCCTGGAAGAGCTTCTGGAACTGGCCCCCTCGCCGCTCATTTATCTGGAGACGGCCAACAACTACTGGCGTCTGGGTCACATGGACAAGGCCCGCGCGACCTTGAAACGCGGCGAGGAATTGTACCCCGAATCCCGGGACATGGCCGTGACCCTGGCCAACACCTACTATGCCGAGAAACGCCACAGCGACGCCGTGACCACCATCAGGGCCTACCTGCAACGTGTACCCGAAGACACCACCGCCTTTATCGATCTGGCACTGATCTTCCTGGATAACAAGCAACACGCCGAGGCCCTGGATGCCCTGGAGCAGATCCCCGAGGCCAAGCGCGATTCAGCGGTGCTCTATTACTGGGCCAAGGCCAGTTCCGGCCTGGGGCTGAACCGACAGGCCATCGCCAAGCTCAAGCAGGCCGTGGAAATGGACCCGGAGTTCATCGAGGCCTGGGCCGAGCTGGCCTACCTCTACGAGGTGGACAAAGACTATCTGGCGGCCGAGGGCATTTATACCCGCCTGGTCGAGATGGGCGAAAACGCCAGCGAAATCTGGCTGCGGCTGGTCAACCTGAGCATCAAGCTGAACAACCCCGACAAGGCTTTGTCCTTGTACCGCCAGGGCCCCCAGGACATCGAATTCGCTCTGGAAGCGGCCACCCTGTTCCTGGATGAGAATTTCTACGATCAGGCGCGGATCATCCTGGCCCCGCTGCCCACCGATGGGGACGTTCCACCCAAGATCTGGTTCTATCTGGCGCTCCTGGCTTACGAAGGCGACCATGACTCGGAAAAGGCCCTGGAATACCTCTCCAAGATACCGGCCAACGATCAGCACTACCGCCAGGCCATGCGGTTCCGCATCCACCTGCTCATGGACAACGAGCGCTACGCCGAAGCCGGCGAACTCATCCTGCATCAGCAGAAGGCCCATCCAGACCTGAGCGAATACTGGCTATTGGAATCATCCCTGGCCCAGCGCCAGAATGACCTCCCCGGAGCCCGTGCAGTGCTGGAACGGGCCCTTGCCCGCTGGCCCAAGGAAACGGGCCTGCTTTATTCCCTGGGCATCGTTCTGGACAAAATGGACCTGCGCGCCGAAGCTCTGGAAACCATGGAGCGCATCATCACCCTGAACCCGGAGCACGCCGACGCCCTCAACTTCGTGGGCTATGTCCTGGCCGACGACGGCAAGGACCTTGATCGGGCCATGGTGCTCATCTCCCGCGCCCTGGAACTAGAACCGGACAGCGGCTACATCATCGACTCCCTGGCCTGGCTCTATTTCCGCCGGGGCGAAATCGACCGCGCCTGGGAAGAGATCAGACGGGCTGTGGAACATGTGCCCGACGACCCCATCGTCTGGGAGCATTACGGAGATATCGCCACCGCGCTGGGCAAGACGGCCAAGGCCAAGGAAGGCTACCGCAACAGCCTTGAATTGAATCCGGACAACGAGTCCGTCCGGACCAAGCTGGAAACACTATGAGTTCATTTCCGTCACGCATGACCGCGGCGCCGCAGACCTTGGCGCCCTGCCTGCTGGTGCTGCTTCTGCTGTCCCTGACGCCGGGTTGCGCCACCAGAGGGCTCGCCCCGCCCCCGCTGCCCGCAAGCAGCCTCTGGCAGTCCTTCGAACTTCGGCGCGACGCGGCTGGCCAAGCCCTGATGGGGCTCAAGGCCTCGGCCAGTCTGCACTATGAAGATAAACAGAAACAGAACCGGATCATGCTCCTGCTGTGGGGAAGCCCGACCCTGCCCCTGCGCCTCGACCTTTCGGCGGGATTCGGCACCACCTTCGCCATGGTCAGCGAAACCGAGACCGGCTGGTCCGGCTACCTCCCGGAAAAGAACATTGTCTATCAGAGCCGGGACGCCCAACTCGGGCAAAACGTCTTGGGCATTGAGCTGCCGTTCACGCTCAGGGAACTTGCCGGGGTGGCGGCAGGGACCTATACGGGCCTGGCTCCCGTCGAATTCATCAAGGCACGACCCGCACCGAACGGGGGCTGGAGCTACACGTTCAAATCCGGTTCGCCCGTGACAAGCTTGACACTGGACGGAGAGGGCAAGCCGGTGGTATTCGCTGGTCGTCTGAAGGGCAGGGACTGGACCATGACCCTGTCGCAACATGGGCAGGACGCAGCAAGTGCACCGGAAACCATCACTATCCGCCTGGGCAAGGTAATCTCCGCAGTCCTGCGGATCAAACGCCTGGAGCGGATGTCCACGCCCTGGCCCGACGAGTCGCTTGCGCTGAAGCTGCCGCCGGGAACCGTGGTCTCCATTCTTGATCTCTGATCAATTGAGCAGCCTGTTTGGGCCAAGCGAGGAAAACATGTCCGACAACACAGACGCCAAATCCACCCCCGCCTCCAGTGGCGGAGTCCTGGGCAACCTCAAGGTCGGCCTGAAGGTCCTGTTCACCGAACTCAAATGGACCGTGAGCAAGATGGTGCGCGGCTATGAAATCAAGCAGATGGACCGTCGCCTGGAAGAGGAATACGCACTGCTTGGCAAGCTCGCCAGGCAGCGCATGGATTCGGGAAACAAGCAGGCCGCCATGCCCAGGGACGGCGAGGCCGGAATCATCCTGTCCCAGATCGAATTTCTGGAACAGGAGATCAAGTTTCTGCACCGGGAGATCGATACCTCCCGCGAAGAAACCCTACAGCGCCGCAAGAGCGAACTCGGCCTGAACGACGAAGACTAACGGTCCACGACCACGAGAGGATTCAAGCATGTCCAAGATCAAGGTTGCCCTCGGCTCCGACCATGCGGGGTACGCCCTCAAAGAGACCCTCAAGCAGCATCTGACGCTGCGCGGCTTCGAACCCGTGGATGTGGGCACCATGAACACTGACAGCTGCGACTATCCGGCCATCGCCAAGCGACTGTGCAAGACCGTCCTGGACGAAAAAATCCTGGGTGTGCTGGTCTGCGGCACAGGAGTCGGCATGTCCATGGCCGCCAACCGCGTGCGGGGCATCCGCGCCGCGGTCTGCGCCAATGCCTTTCAATGCGAGATGACCCGCAAACACAACGATTGCAACGTTCTCTGTCTCGGCGAACGCGTCACCGGCGTGGGAGCGGCGCTTTCCATCCTTGACATTTTTCTGGATACGGAGTTCGAAGGCGGACGCCATCAACGTCGTGTGGACCTGATCGAGCTGGACTAGATACGGACGCAACCGTCCCTTCCGCATACCAATCTCAAAGACTTCGAGGAACGACACCATGCAAACTGCGGTCAAGCCTGAAATGGACACCAAGGCAGTCAATACCATTAAGGGCCTTGTCATGGACTCCGTCCGCAAAGCCAATTCCGGGCATCCGGGCGGCCCCATGTCTTCCGCGGACATGGCCTACATCCTGTACAAGGACTTTCTGAACTTTGACCCTGACAACGCCAGCTGGTTCAACCGCGACCGGTTCGTTCTCTCCGCAGGGCACGAGTCCTCCCTGCTCTATTCCCTGTTGCATCTGAGCGGATTCCTGGACATCGACGACCTCAAGGCCTTCCGCCAGTGGGGCAGCCGCACCCCCGGTCATCCCGAATGCGACATGGCCCCCGGCGTGGAAGCAACCACCGGCCCCCTGGGCCAGGGCTTCGCCATGTCCGTGGGCATGGCTGTGGCCGAGACGGTGCTGCGCGCCCGCCTGGGCGATGAGATTTGCAGCCACTACACCTACGCACTGGCCTCGGACGGCGACATCCAGGAGCCCATCACCCTCGGTTCCGCCGCCCTGGCAGGCCTGTGGGGCCTGGGCAAGCTCATCGTGTTTTACGACTCCAACGACATCCAGCTGGCCGGCCCCGTGTCCCGCTGCGATTGCATGGACTACGCCAAGGCCTTTGAGGCCATGTGCTGGCAGGTCATCACCATCGATGGACACGACCACGAGCAGATTCGCAAAGCCGTCATCAGCGCCCAGCTGGAGACCGGACGCCCGACCCTGATCATCGGCAAGACCATCATGGCCAAGGGTACCGCCAATTTGGAAGGCGACTACAACACCCATGGAGCGCCCCTGTCGCCCGAGGAAATCGCCGCCTCCAAACTGAAGATGGGCCTGGACCCCGAGAAATTCTTCGACGTTCCCGAAGACGTGTTGACCCATTTCCGCTCCCGCTTCGGGCATCTGAATGCCGAATGCGGCAAGTGGCGGCGCAACCTGGTCACCAAGCTGGATGAGGGTGGCGACTTCGAAGCCCTGTGGCGCACCGTGACCCAGGAACGCAAAGACCTCGTCCTGAAAATGCCCGAGTTCACACCCGGCGAAATGGTGGCCACCCGCAAGGCCTGGGGCTCTGCCCTGAACGAACTCATGCACCAACTGCCGCTGTTGGTCGGCGGCTCCGCGGACCTCGACCCGTCCAACCAAACCGTCAAATTCCGCGAAACCGTGGGCATTTTCGGCTCGGACAACCCCCTGGGCCGCAATCTGTCCTTCGGCGTGCGCGAGTTCCCCATGGGCGCCATCCTGAACGGCATGGCCCTGCACGGCGGCGTCATTCCCTTCGGCGCAACGTTCCTGGTCTTCTCGGACTACGAACGCAACGCCCTGCGCATGAGTGCGTTGCAGAAGCTGCCCGTGCTGCACGTCTTCACCCATGACTCCTTCTACGTGGGCGAGGACGGCCCCACCCACCAGCCCATCGAACACGTCAGTTCCTTGCGACTCATCCCGGAGATGCTGGTGATGCGCCCGGCCGACGCCTACGAGACCACCGCCTGCCTGCAAATCGCGCTGACCCAGCCCGAGCGGCCCACCTGCCTGATGCTGACCCGCCAGGGTTTGCCCGTGCTGGATCCCGCCCTGGTTGGCGACGGCCCCCAAAAGGGCGGCTACGTGCTGGCAGACTGCGAGGGCGTGCCCGAAATCGTGATCATGGCCTCCGGCTCCGAGGTCTCCCTGTCCCTGAAGACGGCCAAGCTGCTTGAGCATAAGCGGGTCCGCGTGGTAAGCATTCCCTCCATGGAACTGTTCGACGAACAGTCCAAGGAATATCGCGCCTCCGTCATCCCGGCCAAGGCCTTCAAGGTCGCTGTGGAAGCGGGACGCCCTGATCTGTGGTACAAGTACACCGGCACCGACGGTCTGATCCATGGTCTGACCCATTTCGGCGCATCCGCGCCCGGCAAGGTGCTCGAAGAACAATATGGATTCACCCCCGAGAAGCTGGCCGCGCTGATCAACGAACAGCTCGCTTAACAGCCGCACTCGGCAGACCCTAGGAGATTCCTGTGGAAGCACCGGAAAGAAATCTGGCTTTGGACTTGGTCCGCGTTACCGAAGCGGCGGCTTTGAACTCCGCACGCTGGCTTGGCAAGGGCAACAAGGAAGAAGGCGACCGCGCCGCTGTCGACGCCATGCGCCTGTCCTTCAACGCCTTGGACATCCAGGGCAAGGTCATCATCGGCGAAGGCGAAAAGGATCAGGCCCCCATGCTCTTCAACGGAGAAGAGTTGGGGACCGGCCGCGGCCCCAAGGTGGACGTGGCCGTGGACCCCGTGGAAGGCACCAACCTCTTGGCCTTCGGCCGACCCAACGCCATTTCGGTGATCGGCGTGGCCCCAGCGGGGATGATGTACGATCCCGGCCCGAGCTTCTACATGCAGAAGCTGGTCGTGCCTGCCGCGGCCAAGGACGTCGTGCATCTCGATGCCCCGGTCAAGGAAAACCTGATGCGCATCGCCAAGGCCCTGGACAAGGATGTGGACGATCTGGTGGTCTTCGTGCTGGACAAGCCACGGCACAAGAAACTGATCGAGGAGATCCGCAGAGCCGGAGCCCGCATCGAGCTGCACACCGACGGCGATGTTGCCGGTTCGCTGATGGCCATTGACCCGCGCTCCAACGTGGACGTGATGATGGGCACCGGCGGCACCCCCGAGGGCGTGCTCTCGGCCTGCGCCATCCGCGCCATGGGCGGCGAGATGCTGGCCCGTCTGGACCCGCGCTCCAAGGCCGAAGAAGGGGCGCTCATGGATGCCGGTATGGACATCCGCGACATCCTGACCGTGAAGACTCTGGTCAAGACCGACGACGTCTACTTCGCGGCCACCGGCATCTCAGGCGGCACGTTCCTGAACGGCGTGCGCTACACTGGCAACGGCGCCGTCACCCATTCCCTGGTGATGCGCGGCAAGACAGGCTGCATCCGCTTCGTGGAGGCCCACCACTCCTTCGACAAGTTGATGCTCTTCTCTTCGGTCAAGTACGACTAAATCCTTTATGTAGTGAGATGGTTATCACCTGACAGTTGGCCACAAAAGTGAAAGTGGTCATGCCGTCCTTGGCTGGGGTACGGTTGGAGTTGCAAAACTTCACCGGAACCTCAACACAGGAGAACGTCA